>ENA-OQLB01001060-OQLB01001060.1-human-gut-metagenome-genome-assembly--contig:-NODE-1060-length-12947-cov-2.142200_pt1 | contig 12947 bp, 12 predicted proteins | sample MGYA00242656_ERZ504813 | MGnify/ENA primary metagenome ERZ504813 (study PRJEB26092, sample SAMD00036388) | human gut metagenome | host: Homo sapiens | study: EMG produced TPA metagenomics assembly of... | reverse complement strand
TGACCATGCCGGGGCCGCCGGTGGCCAGGATGGTGGCGATGCCCGGGTGCTTCATCAGCGCGTCGGTCGCCTCGATGGACGGGTGTTCGATCCACTGCACGCAGTTCTCGGGTGCGCCTGCTTCGATCGCGGCGTCGCGGACGATCTTCGCGGCGGCCACGGACGACTTCTGGGCGCCGGGTGGAAGCCGAACACGATCGGACAGCGGGTCTTGAGTGCCAGCAGCGACTTGAAGATGGCGGTGGAGGTCGGGTTGGTGACCGGGGTGACACCGGCGACGACGCCGACCGGCTCGGCGACCTCGTCTATGCCCATGACCTCGTCCTCGCGGATCAGCCGACGGTCTTCTGCCCGGCCATGTAGTGGGTGACGTGCTCGCAGGCGAAGATGTTCTTGGTGGCCTTGTCTTCGACGAGACCACGGCCGGTCTCATCGACGGCCATCTTCGCGAGCACCAGATGCTTGTTCAGGGCCGCGACGGACGCTTGGCGACGATGCGGTCGACCTGCTTCTGATCGAGCTTCTCGAACTCGTCAAGGGCCTTGAGACCCTTCTTGACAAGGGCGTCGACCTCGGCTTCGGCCGCCGCGCGCTTCTCCTCGGGGCTCGGCTTGGCGGGCGCCTCGACCTGTGTTGCTTCTGCCATGAATACTCCTCGACTAGCTGTGGTTTCATTCCGTTGTCGTTGCCGCCATCACCTGGCGGATCATCCATCCACATGCTCGCTATTGCGCATCTGTGGCCTACGTCACAATCTACGTGATACACTGCGCAAACGCACACGAACAAAAACGACGGCGTTTCGTGTTTGTTTTTGGTATTTATTTGTTGCTATTTGTTACATTTAACCTTGTTTTGCTGCCGATATTCCACGAAATGATATCTTTTGTTCGCTTTTTGCGACATCGCACACCATCAAACGAATTTTCGAGACACAACTTATATAAAGCATGTTTATAAAAGTTGCACTCGTCGACAAACTTTTATAAAATTATTTATTAAAAGCGGTGTCATGCGTCCGGCACCACACGGAATCGACCCAGCAACGAGGCTCCAATGACGACCACGGACACCGACATCGCCACAACCCGAAACATCACCAAGACGCGCAACAGGCAGGCCATCATCCGCCACCTCGCAACGCACGGCAACGTCACCAAGCGCCAGCTGCAGCTCGATCTGCAGCTGAGCCTGCCAACCATCACCGGCAACATCCGCGCGCTCGAACACGACGGCATCATCACCCCCGGCCCCCTGACCGACTCCACGGGCGGCCGCAAATCCCAAAGCTACCGGTTCAACCCGAGTCATCGCACCGCAATCGGCGTCACCATGCACCGCAGCACCCTGCGCCTATGCGCCATCGACCTGCAGGGGCGCCCCATCGCCACCCTCTCGCGCACGCTCCCCTATGCCAACGCCAACGCCTACTACCAGCGGATGGGTTCGGCGATCAACGATTTCGCCGCGGAGACCGAAAAGGCCCACGGCCCCGTGCTCGGCGTATCCTTCGCCATCCCCGGTGCCATCTCGGCCGACGGCACCGTCATCGACCTTCAACACTCGACCGGAGCGACCGGCGTCACCATCGACACCATCGCCCAGTCGGCTGCGCTACCCGCGTCAACTAATCCGCGAGGCCGCGGCCATCGCCATGACCGAAACGCTGCACGACACCGCCATCAGCGACGCCATATGCCTGTACCTGAACCGCAGACCCAGCGGCGCGCTCATCATGAACGGCCGCCTGCACCGCGGCCCGAACCTGTGCGATGCGCCATCGAACACATGACGCTCATCCCAGGCGGCAAACCGTGCCACTGCGGCAGGCGCGGCTGCATGGCCGCCTACTGCTCTCCCGAAAACCTGCCGGAGGACTACGAGAGCATCCCCGGCTTCTTCAGCGTGCTGGAGCAAGGCGAGACCCATCACCGCGAGCGCATGAACGACTGGCTCGACCACGTGCGCTGGCCATCGCAACGTGCGGTGCGTCATCTGCGCGACGTCGTCATCGGCGGGGAGGCGGCGCTGTACCTCGACCACGACAACATCGCCGACCTGCAGCGGCGGGTCACGGCCCTCAGCGTGTTCGGCACCGACCATTTCACCCTTCGGCTGAGCCGCAGCGACGAGAACAGCGGCGCCATCGGCGCGGCCATGCAGTTCACCGACCCCTACATGGACGCGCTGTGCGGCTGGGACACGGGCCCGCACCCGTCCTCGCCCGCTCCGACACGGACGAAAATCGACACCGCTACAATGGGTGTATGAAACACGCGATACCTCAGCGGTATGCAATCCCTCATCGCTATGCGACACGACCGGGCCTGTACTTCACGGAAGACGGCGGCGCCGATGTCATCGTCCGTTCCGAAACAGCCGATCAGGTGTGGCTCTGCATCTACGAGAAGGTCGATCAACCCACCGCCTTCTTCAACGATGCCATCCGCATCTTCGATGATTCAGCAACGCCGTTCATCAACGAAATACACGAGCACGCCGTCTGCACGCGCATCATCGAGCCCATGTACGTGCGCGAGACGCTGTTCCGCATGGATGGGCCGAACTACGGCCTGTGGTACGTGCATCTTCCCAAGGCGTGGGACGGCATGCGCTACGCCTACCGAGTGGACGGCGCGTGGGATCCGAGCAAGGGGCTGCGGTTCAACCCGTACAAGCTGCTGCTCGACCCGTATGGCAAGGGGATCGACGGCCGCATGAAGCTGTCGCCGGCCGCGTTCTCATACCAGTGCGACGTCAGCGAGGACGGCAAGGTGCGCGGCTCAGCGTTCGGGCCGATGAGCACCGTCGACGCACTGGGCAACATGCCCGTGTCGGTGGCCATCGACGACCGGGACAAGACCAAGCACGACGCCGACCCCTCGCACCCGCACGTGCCGTGGAGCAAGACCGTGCTGTACGAGCTGCACGTCAAGGGATTCACCGCGAACGCACCCTGCTGCCCAAGGAACTGCGCGGCACGTACGCGGGTCTCGCCCACCCGACCACGCTCTCGTACCTGCAATCCCTGGGCGTCACCTCCATCGAGCTGCTGCCCATCCAGGCCAAGCAGGACGAGCTGTTCCTGCAGGAGCGCGGGCGGCACAACTACTGGGGGTACTCGCCACTCAGCTACTTCTCCCCCGAGCCTTCGTACGCCACTGCCGAAGCCCAGCGCAAGGGGGCCCGGGCGGTCCGCGACGAGGTCATCGGCATGGTGCGCGCGCTGCATGAGCCGGGTTCGAGGTCATCATGGACGTGGTGTACAACCACACCTGCGAAGGCGGCGTGGAAGGGCCGACGACATGCTGGCGCGGTCTGGACGCGCTCTCGTATTACCGGCGTCAGAAGGCAATATCGGGCGGCTTGAGGACACCACCGGCTGCGGCAACACCTTCGACTTCACCAACACGCACGTGGTGACGTTCGCCGTGGACTCGCTGCGGTATTGGGCCAAGCGCATCGGCATCGACGGGTTCCGATTCGATCTCGCGTGTCGCTGGCGCGGCTGGACGGGGACTTCACCAAGCATCACCCGTTCCTGTATGCGTTGCGTTCCGACCTGCTGCTCGGCAACCTGAACTCATCATGGAGCCTTGGGACCTGGGGCCGCAGGATGGAGGACCGGCGGATTCGGCATGCCGTTCAGCGAGTGGAACGACCGGTTCCGCGACACGGTGCGCCGATTCTGGATCACCGACACCCAACCGGGGGCGCCCAGCGGTATCGGCATGCAGGAGATGGCCACGCGACTGTGCGGTTCATCCGACCTGTTCGCCACGGAGCCCGGGCGCGGATGCGTGTCCTCGATCAACTACGTCTCGTGCCACGACGGATTCACGCTCACCGACCTGACCCGATACGCGGTCAAGCACAACGAGGCCAACGGCGAGAACAATATCGACGGATCGAACGTGAACCACTCCGCGAACTTCGGTGTCGAGGGGCCGTCCGACGACCCGGCGATCATCCGCAAACGCGAGCAGGCCGCCATGAACATGCTCGGCACGCTGATGCTGTCGCTGGGTACACCGATGATGCTGGCGGGCGACGAATTCGGCAACTCGCAGAGCGGCAACAACAACGCCTATGCGCAGGACAACGACATCACCTGGCTGAACTGGGACTGGATATACCAGCCCCGCAAAACCATGCAGATGCACCGCCTGGAGACGGTGTCCCGACTGCTGTCGATACGCAAATCGCTGGGACTGTACCATCACGAGGAGTTCTTCACGCGGCTCACGCAGCTCGGCCTGTTCAAGCCGTCGAGCCGCGTGCAATGGTATCTGCCCGACGGCACCACACCGATGGATCGGGACTGGTTCGACACGACGATACGCAGCTTCGCGATGCGACTGCTCTCGCAGGATGAGGTCGATGTGCTCATCGTGATCAACGGCGTCGACGAGGTACGCCGGTTCACCCTGCCGAGCGACTGCTCCTGGCAGTGCGACTGGAGTTCCGCGACCGCGGTCGGACTGCGGCCGGCGCCGGGCGATCGGCTGCAGCGTATCGGCAAGAACCAGGCGCTGCGCAGCAACTGGATCATGTCCGTCAGCGAGAAGGACAACATCCATCAGCTGTTGAAGACCGTTCAGGCGTCGCTGGCCGAGCAGGACAAGCTGGATCTGCTTGGCGCCACCACAGAGCATGCCGATGTGCTGTTCGAGGATGACGAGCAGGCCCCGGGCGTTGGCGCGGATGTTTCGGCGACCATGTCTGCGGCCAGTACCGTGCATGGCGCTTCCGCGTCGGCCCGTGATGGCGGCAACGCTACGGTTAACGGGTCGGTGGTATGGACGATGCCCGCACTCAGCATCAGCGTGATGCGCAGGCTGCAGTAGAGGTGCTCATAACGAACGAGGCCCTTTCGGGAAACGATGTTTCCGAAAGGGCCTCGCGATAGCCAGAACTGGCGTATATTAACGCTTCGAGAACTGCGGAGCGCGACGTGCCTTGTGCAGACCAGCCTTCTTGCGTTCCACGACACGGGAGTCGCGGGTCAGCATGCCGGCCTCTTCAGGCGGCGCGGTTGGCGTCACGGTCGATGGCGTTCAGAGCGCGGGCAACGCCGAGACGGATGGCACCGGCCTGACCGGTGGTGCCGCCGCCGTCAACGAGGACGATAGCGTCGAACTTGCCTTCGAGCTTGAGCAGAACGATCGGGGAGTTGACCTCACGCTGCAGCAGCTTGGAGGGGAAGTACTCCTCCAGGGTGCGCTTGTTGATGGTCCACTTGCCGGTGCCGGGAACCAGACGCACGCGGGCGACGGCTTCCTTGCGGCGGCCGGTGCCGTAGCCCGGAGCAATCGCGGAAGTGCCGGTGCCGGCACCCGCGTTGGTCTCGGTGGTGTAGCTGGTGAGCTCCTCTTCGGTTGCCTGAACCGCGGAGTCGTTGGTGTTTTCAGCATGATTCTCTATCTCCCTTCGGTTCACTTGGCCTGCTGCGAGACCTGAGCGATCTCGAAAACCTGCGGCTGCTGCGGGGTGTGCGGATGCTCGGCACCACGGAAGATGCGGAGACGGTCCAGCTGCACCTTGGACAGACGGTTCTTCGGCAGCATGCCCTTGACGGCAGCCTTGATGATGCGCTCCGGCTTGTTCGCCAGCAGCTCGGCGTAGCTATCGCGACGCAGGCCACCGGGACGACCGGAGTGCGAGTACAGTTCCTTGCCCATCTTGTTGCCGGTCAGAGCGATCTTGTCGGCATTGATGATGATCACGTGGTTACCGGAATCGGCGTGAGGCGCGTAGGTCGGCTTGTTCTTGCCGCGCAGCAGCGTGGCGACCTGAGTGGCCAGACGACCGAGCACCACGTCGGTGGCGTCGATGATGTACCAGTCATGAGTCAAATCGGCTGGTTTCGGAGTGAAAGTTTTCACTGGTGTACCTTTTCTTGCTTATTGTGTTCCGGGCTTGGACTGCCGCGCTGGTCAGGCTTGGCGGTTTCGGCCTCATTATCCGTGGCTCCCTGAAAGTCCTCGATGGCGAGTGGGAAAGCGCTTTGAAGGACCCCTTAGGGAAACACAACAATCCTCTATGATAACGCCACCTTGACATTTCGCAACGCCACACGACACACTTCATCATCCGGCCGAACGACATGTACGGCCGGATGGCATGCCCATATCGCACCCTCAGCGCCCTGCATGACCTTGGCGAGCGAGAGCAGACGCGTGTTGGAGAACAGCTCCTCCAGCGGCACGACATTGCCCTTGCCGTCGGCCAGCGGGATGCGCCAGTTCGGATATTCGTTGTTGGTGCCGGGCTGGTTCTGGGCGCGGCGCTCTCCCACGCCGTCCACGATGGACGCCGCGAGCAGCTTGCACGGGGAGCCGCGCAGGCCGCGGTACAGCGCCTCGACGATCTCCTGCTCGTGGGCTTTCTCGTCCTTCAGCAGGTCGGGGTCGAGATAGCCGTTGACGATCAGCATGACCATCATGGCCTTGTGCTCGGCGCGCGCGTTCTGCTCGAAGTCCTCGACCGATCCTTCGATCAGTCCCAGGCGCTCGCGCAGTTCGACGTGCTCGTACGCGAGATATCCGGCTGCGGGCGGCAGGTCGTGCGTGTTCACCGAGGCGAGCGAGAACTCGCGCCAATCCTTCGGGGCGCGGAACTTGCCGTCCATCTGCTCGAACCATTCGACGGCGCAACCCAGCACCTGATGCGCGGACAGCGACGTCGAGACGTGGTCAGGCACGACGCCCAGATCCTCGCCGACGACCACGCCGTGGGCGCGCGACGCCTCAAGTGCCAGGATGCCGAGCATGATCTCGGAATCGTACTGCACATAGGCGCCGTCCTTGGGCGTGTGCCCGGAGGGGATCCACCACAGGCGGAACAGGCCGAGGATGTGGTCGATGCGCACCGCGCCTGCATGGGCGAACATGCCCTGCACCATGTGACGATACGTGAGGTAGCCGGTGTTCTCCAGCTCGATCGGGTTGAGTGGCGGCTGGCTCCAGTCCTGCCCCTGCTGGTTGAAGTAATCCGGCGGCGCACCGACCGTGGCGCCCTTGGCGAAACACTCCGGTTCCACCACACGTCGGAGCCGGACGGATGCACGCCGACCGCCATGTCGGCCATGAGGCCGATCTGCATGCCGGCGTCCTTCGCGGCCTGCTGAGCGGCTCCCAGCTGCTCGTCGGCGATCCATTCCAACCAGCGGTAGAAGTCCAATGTGTCGGGGAACTGTCGACGCAGCCCCTGCACCTCGTCGCTGTTCTTGTCGAGGCGCTTCTCCCAGCTGTCGGCTTCGCCGGTCGGCGCGCCCCACTTGTCGTAGCACAGGCACCACGTGCGTAGGCCTCAAGCCTTCGGCGGACGTGCTCTTGTAGTCGTCGAACGCCTTCTGACGCTCCTCGCTGCGCCCGGCCTTAAAAATCAGCCACAGGGCGTGCATCTTCACGCGCCACATCGAATCACGGTCGATAATCTGCGCGTCCCCGTTCAGCGGTTCGGCCTGCGCGTGCAGCTCGCCGATCTGCGATTTCAGGTCATCGCCGAGGCCGGCATATTCCTCGATCGCCTCGGGACGAATGTACGTGAAGTTGATGAAGCGGCGGGAAATCGGCAGGTACGGCGACGGGGTGAGCGGCGCTACCGGCTCGCACGCGTGCAGCGGGTTGACCAGCATGAAATCGGCGCCGGTCTTGCTGTGCGAATCGACCATGAGGGTCTTGAGGTCCTCGAAATCACCCACGCCCCAGGATCCGGCGGACCGGATGGAATACAGCTGGGCCATCCAGCCCCACAGCTGGTCATGTTCCATGGCCGGCAGCATCGGAATACGCTCGGGGGCGCTGATCAGCGTGGCGTCCTGCGTGCGGTCGCCCACGCTGACATGCAGCGTATGGTATCCCATCGGCAGATCCGCGGGTATGGTGATGGATGCCGTCGCCACGAACTTGCCGTCGACCTCGTACGCCTGCGATCCGTCTCCGGCTCCCGGCTCCAGCGCACCCTGGTATTCGTCGCCGTTTTCCAGCGTGATGGTTGCGGAGGGAATCTGCATGATACCGGTGTTGAGCAGCACACGATCTTCCTTGCCGACGACATGCAACACGGTCGGGGCGACGAGACGCCCGTGGCGCTCGCGAAGGATACGGACAACGGAATCATCGATGGCGTCATCGTCATGGGCGTCCACGCCCAACGCACCCAGCAACGCCTTCAGGACATCATCATCGATCTCGTGATAGTCGTCGCTCATGCCGATGTAGCTCGTGGCCAATCCAACCAGACGCGCCAGATGGATCAGCGGACGCGCGAGACGCTCCGCACTTTCTGTACTCTCTGTCATATTCCTTAGTGTAAGCCCGCTTTTGCGCGGCACGCTTACGTATACCGCGAATTGCGCCAGATTTTACCCGCGATTATCGCCTGATCCGCCGGCGGCGGACGGGTCGGAACGAAACGGGGTCAGTACGGGGGTGGCAGGAGGGAGCGCAGGGAGGGTGTCGCGCAATGATGCGTCACGAGGCGTCCGAGGTCCGGCTCGCCGCGGCTTTCGCCACTTCGGGCGAAGGGTCGTCGCGCAACCGGTCGAGCGTCTCCTGCGAAGTGCCGGGGTTCAACGCCACCGCGCGCCGCACCATCGTCGCGAGAATCGCCGGGGCACCGGATTCCTCCGATACTCCGAGCCTTGACAGCACGTCCAGGGTGTCGGCGTCAAGATCGGTGTTCTGCGCTCCCTCCAGCCGCATCTTCCATGATGTGCGCTTGTTGCGCAGCGCCGCGTCGCGCACCTCGGGGACCTCGTCCTTGGTCAGGCGCCCCACCAGCCAGTTCTTGTCGTCCCCGTTGGCCGCCACGGCCCTGCGCACGTCCGGACTCGGGTCTGTCGACAGCTTGACCAGGATGTTCGGGAACGGCATCGTCTCCGCCAGCATGATGCGATCTTCCAACGGCGTGTGCCGGTTGCGGCGACGGCCTCCAGTAGTGCCGTCGCACGGGAGAACGCCGCCTGATCGGAACGGTCCGGCAACGGACGGCGCGCGAACTCGGACAGTTCCGCGCTATCGGTGGAGTGCCGCAGCCGCTCATACGTGGGCGGTCAGAGGCTCGAAGGGCGTGGAGTCAGTGGCGCTGTCGGCTGAGACTGCGCTGCAGTCTGCGCCGTGGCCTCGCGCGCCGTGGCTCGTCATCATGTCGTTGCATCTCGCTCATAGTCATCACCATACCCGAGGGGTCGCCGAACCGAACCATATCTTCCGCAAAGTATTGCGTTCCTGCTGACGGGTGAGCTGAGTACTGCAAAACCACCCCCAGTCATGCTGCGCATAACATCGCACCTGTTTAGATTGCGACGGGACGGCTTATCAGTTCACCGGATTCGGGCGTCACCGTCGCGCTGAACGTCTCACGCACGCGCCGGAGGAATTCCCGCTCACGCTCCACCGGCACCACCGCGTCCAGTACGACACGGTCACTGTACCGCTCATTCTCCAGCGCGGCCCCGCAATCCGAGGCGAGTTGACGGAACACGTCAATTGCGGTACTGCAGCGCTGTCGTGTATCTGCGGCACGTCTCGATGGACGCCAGTCTGGCCACCTTGACGCCCAGCGAGGCGGCGGACGAATACGCGCGAATCAGCCCGCCCGACCCCAGCAGGATACCACCGAAATACCGGGTGACCGTCGACTGCGCAGTTCATCAGATCTCCCTGCCGCAGCACGTCGAGAATGGGCTTGCCGGCGGTGCCGGATGGTTCGCTATCATCGCTCATCCTCTCCCGCACGCGACCATCGCCGTCGACGCATATCGCGGCGTACGCCACATGCCGGGCCTTGGGGTGCAGCTGGCGAACGGAATCGACGAACAGCAGCGCCTCGTCCAACGCATCCACATGGCACACATCGGCGATGAACTCGGACTTCTTCTCCACCAGTGCGTCATGCGCCGGCCGGTCGGACGTGTCAAGAACGGTTTTCATCGGTGATGTTCCACTCCTTCACGACGTTCTTGTCGGCGCCCATCGAATAGATGACGTTCCATATGCGCTGGCGCACCTGCGCATCCTGCGATTCGGACCAGCATGTGCCGTTGGGATGGTCGCTGGAGATCGGGCACCACTGGTATGAGCCCTGCCGCATGTTCGCGGTCGGCACCCAGTCGATGCGGCTGACGCGCCATGCCCCGGCCACGCCCTTGCGGCCGGCGAACTGGATGCGGGCGGTCACGCCTGATTGTTGACGATTCTGCTGGCGGGGGCGCTGACCGTCACCGTGTTGCCAAGCCCGTAGATGATCCACGTGCCGTTGTAGTTCTCGATGGGCTGCGCGCAATGGCATCCGGCGCCGTAGATCACGTCGAACGCGCCGGTGTCCGCGAGCTCATGCGCCTCGGAGACCTGCCACGAATCGGCGTAGTCGATGTATTCCTGCACCGAATGCATGGCCATGGCCACCACGTCGGCGCCCTGTTCACGGGCGGCCTTGGCCTTGGCGACGGCACGGTCGATGTCGGACTGATGCTGGGGGTCGCCGGCTTCGCGCAGGCGGTCGACCTGCCAGTCATGGTCGGCGGTCATGCCGTTGAGCGACACCGTGCCGGTGACCAGGCCGAGCTTGCCGCCGCCCGTGGGCGAGTCGATGACCAGCGGCTTGGTGGAGTCCTCCTCGGTCTTGTACGAACCGGTCTGCGCGATGCCCTTGGACGCGAGCGTATCCCACAGGCGGGCGATGCCGTCGGCACCCTGATCCCATGAATGGTTGGTGGCGTGCGTGCAGGCGGTGTAGCCGACCGAGGCCGCGGCATCGGCGACCTCCGGCGGCACGTTGAATACCGGATAGCCGGTGTAGGGACCGCCGCGTTTGGCGATCGGCGTCTCGAACTCGCACACGGCGATGTCGGACGCCTGGATGTATGGCTTCATGGTTTCGAACAGCGGCGTGAAATCGAACGCCGTGCCATCGGTGGCGGCGGTGTTCGCACCGGCGAAATGCTTCCACAGGTTCGGATGGAACAGCAGGTCGCCGTTGACCAGCATGGAGATGCAGTCGGTGTCCGGGCAGTCGGGCGAATTGCCATGGTGCTCCACAACCGGTTCGGGTACGGCCTGCTTGTTGTCGAGATCGACCCGGGTCACCGTCGCGGCCTTGTCCGGTTTCGCGACGGGAGCGGCGGCCTGCATATGCCGCACGACCAGCCATCCGCCGCCGACGAGCACCGCCACGATGACCAGCACGACGACGAGCGCCCTGACGGGCGAATGCGATGCCGTCGTCCTGTGATGCCCTTTTCCCCGGATGTGCCCCATCGTACGCTCCTCGCTCATCTCGTCCTGATGGTTCTCAGTCTAACGCCCGTCAGCTACTGTCCAGTAAGCGGACACGACACGCGCGGGCGAATCTCCCATACGACACAAGCACAGACGTGCGACACGCGCGGGAAACCGGCATATGCAATCACATTGCGGCGGCATCTTTCTTACTATGTGAACGATGACATCATTATGCCATGGTAAACGAAGGGGGTAGAATGACTGCTTGGAGACGGACGGACAATGGCGTACCTCCGCCCCCCCCTGCTTCGCTACAAGGGACGATACGCCTTGCCCGGATGACCGGTCGCGCGGATTATGCACAACCGGCTTTCTCATATCATGACCGCACAAATCCCAGCGGACATTCAGCTTTTCGCGGCTTACCGATTCCCTACCAGTCACACAGCATCGACCCACGCGCCGGCAGCTCCAGCCTGCTGCCATAATACGGGCTGCAATAGTCGTTCTTGACGTCCCTCGAGAAAGACCCGGAAAAAGCAAAAAGCCCCGGGCAAACGTCCGGAGCCTAGTCGGCGGAGACAGAGGGATTCGAACCCTCGAGCCGCTAAACACGACTAACACCTTAGCAGGGTGCCCCTATCGGCCACTCAGGCATGACTCCACTGTTGTGACTGTGACGTTGTCACGACGCAACAGCATGTAACTATAGCATCTATCTGGAGGCAAAACACCAGAAACCGGAAAAATCGTAAGCCGTTGGCGTGATTCGCACGACACGAGACGCACACTGACGCCATATCGGCACGAAAAATTGGCCCGCGACCATCTGACGACCCGGCCTCTACGCGGGATTCTCGTCTCCGGAGAACGTGACGATCACCGCCACAATCACCAATGCGATGCCTGCACACTCCCCCAATGTCGGGACCTCACCGAAAGCGAGGGCGATGAACGTGGCCATGGCGGGATTGATGGACTGCACCACGGAATAGCGTGCGGACGGAATGCGTTGCATCACCACCTGATCGGCAGATACGGCAGGAACGAACCGAACAGCGACACCAGGAACAGCAATGCCAGCAACGCCGCAACGCCCCACGAGGCGTGCACCCAGGTCGCGTCGGCCTTGGCTGGCAGATGGCGATGCGCCGGAGCCAGGAACACCGACTGCATCAGCCAACCAAGCACGGTACCCCAGCACAGCATGTCGATTGGATGACCCTTGGTCGCGACTTTGCCTCCGAGCACGATATAGCAGCCCCACATGGAACCGCCGATCAGAATGGCGATCAGGCCGATCAGGAAGCTGCCGCCGTTCTCGCCGCCAAGCGAGATGCCGGCCAGCAGCACCACGCCACAGGCCGCAATGCCGATGCCGACGCGCTCGCGCCAACTATGCCCGGTGATGACGGCCACGCCAAGAGGTCCGATGAATTCGATGGCGGTGGCGATGCCGATATCCATATTGCTGATCGCCACATAATACATGGTGTTCATCAACACCAAAGCCGCGCCGAAACCCGCCAGCAGGCCCAGTCCCTGCGGGTTCCCGGCAATGAATCGCGCCTGTCGGCTTCCAAGGCTACGCCATGCCAGTAGCATCAGGGCCATGAAACCGACGCGGTACCATGCGGCGTACACTGCGTCCAATTGGGTGAACGCCACTTTGGCCACGCCGGTGGCGGTATAGATCATCACCGCTTCGCAAATGGCGAT
>ENA-OQLB01001059-OQLB01001059.1-human-gut-metagenome-genome-assembly--contig:-NODE-1059-length-12951-cov-1.625468_pt1 | contig 12951 bp, 17 predicted proteins | sample MGYA00242656_ERZ504813 | MGnify/ENA primary metagenome ERZ504813 (study PRJEB26092, sample SAMD00036388) | human gut metagenome | host: Homo sapiens | study: EMG produced TPA metagenomics assembly of... | reverse complement strand
TTGCCCAGTTCCATATAACTGTCTGCCGAAGTTATAACACGGAATCGCAAACGATATATATTTCATGTGTATTCTCCTTCTCAATTTAAAGCTCACGTTCCTAGTATAGCCTATTTTTTTTTGTTTTCCAACTGATATTGTAAATTTCACATTTTTCGGCTATAGTTAAAGCTATATGATTACTATGAATAAAGAGGAGGATTTCAACTATGAATCACAATTTACTGGTCGGACAATCAGGTGGTCCTACTGCTGTAATCAACGGAAGTCTCTATGGTGTTGTCTCAGAAGGTCTGGCAAATCCGGAGATTGATAATGTCATCGGTATGGTCAACGGTATCGAAGGTTTTCTTGCCGATCACACAATAGACATGGCACCTTTAAAAGAAAATGACAAACTGGAACGTATCCGCACCACACCGTTCATATCTTGGTTCCTGCCGTTATAAATTACCGGAAGATCTTTCCGATCCGATTTATCCTGAACTTTTCCAGAAATTTACCGAAAAAGAAATCAGCTATTTCTTCTATATTGGCGGAAATGATTCTATGGATACCGTAAGTAAATTATCCCGCTACGCAGCAACAGTCGGAAGTGATATCCGCATCATCGGAGTTCCGAAAACCATCGACAACGATCTGGTTCTGACCGATCATACCCCTGGCTACGGAAGTGCTGCCAAATATGTTGCTTCTACAGTACGCGAAATTGCAATTGATGCCTCTGTCTATGATAATAAACCATCTGTCACCATCGTCGAGATCATGGGACGCCATGCCGGATGGCTGACCGCCGCAAGCTTCTTGCCCGCAAATTTAAAGGCGATAATCCGGTTCTTATTTATCTTCCGGAAGTTGCTTTCTCCCCGGATGCATTTATCGAAAAGGTAAAAGAAAAGCTTACTAAAACTTCTAATCTCGTTGTCTGCATTTCCGAAGGAATCAACGATGGTAACGGAACCTTTGTCTGTGAGCTTGCAAGTGATGTCGGCACAGATACTTTCGGTCATAAAATGCTGACTGGCTCCGGAAAGTATCTTGAAAATCTTGTAAAAGAAAAACTTGGTATCAAAGTACGCTCTGTGGAGCTCAATGTCTGCCAGAGATGCTCTTCCTCCTGTTTATCTGCCACAGATCTGGACGAAGCCGCTGCTTCCGGCCGTTTTGCTGTAAGTGCCGCTTTAGATGGTGAAACAGGAAAGATGATCAATTTTATCCGTAAGAGTGATGACCCATACATCCTTGAATTCGGAACTGCAGACGTGAACGAAATCTGTATAAAGAAAAAGCTGTTCCTGAAGATGATCACAAAAGACGGTTCCGACATCGGAGATGAATTCATCGCTTATGCCCGCCCACTGATCCAGGGAAGTGTAGAAGTACCTATGAAAGATGGGCTTCCATACTTCGCATTCCGCAAATAGTCTTGTTCACAATTTGTTCATTTATCTTTCAAAAAACCTTCATTTGTTAAACACTCTTTCTTCACAAGTGTTTTATATACTAGAATCATCAAATGAAGAACATAAAAGATAAAGATTTCAAACAAATCATTTAATAAGACGTGCAGAAGTTAATAATAGAATAACTTTTTCATAATACATGCCGGGGGCTTTTAAGTCACCCGCATCCTCCCTTTTATGGGACTTTTTCAAAAATTTCTTTCAGCGTTTTATTCTCCAACCCGGATTATTTCTCCATCGATCACAATTTTATATTTTCCCTGAAGCTGTTTAAACGCTTCTGATTCTGCAAGCTCAGGAACTGCCTGGATGGCCTTTTTTACTGCTTCTGCACATAATTCTCTTTCCATTTCCGGATTCTCACAATAACGCTCCAGATAGTTCATCCACAACCTTTCTGAATCCGGTAATACTTCAACCGTCCTCTCTGCTGATCTCCCACACTTTCTCATATTCCTGCACTTCTTCATAAATCAACTGCAGCTTTTCATAAATCTCTTCTAATTCTTCTTCATTCGATTCTAATTTTCTAATCTGTTCATATTGTTCAGCTGCTTTTAAATTCTCACCAAGTTTAAAATAGCTTTCTGCAAGATATTTTCTGACCTCACACTCCTTTTCTCCATTTGTATCCCACCGGTACCACGCCTGTCTTCTAATCATCTCCTCACCAATTCTCTTTGTCAGCCTGTGCCATTTTTCACTCTCTTCCAGAACACTTACCTTCAATAGCGGGTATTGGTACAAATACACTTTCATCTGTATTTTTTCTGCACGTTTCTCCAATTCATCTAATATTTTTTTTACTGCATCTTCTGCGTTTAATCCATCCTCCTGCTGCTGTATACTCCTTCTTCCAGACTCGCTATGACCACCCGGTATGCATCGGAAAACTCTGTCTCCTGCATTTCCTTATCGAGACTATCCAGGCTATTCACATAATCTTCCCACGCTACATAATAAATAAGTCCCATTTCCAGATAAGGACTGTCCCCCTTTTGTTCCACAACCTCTTTTGTCTCCTTTTTCTCCGTTGCTCCTTCCTGAACTCCCGCCTCTGGCTGATCCTGATCCGCTGCAATCGCTTTTGTTTCCGGCTTTTTCACTGTCCCTCCGATGATTGCTGCACTCATGATACAAACCGCCAGAATTGCAAGCAAAATCTTTTTTGCCGAAACCTTATCCCTCGGTCTTTCCATTTCCCTTTCCAGAAAACCAATTTCTTTTTGCATATTTTTCAATACTTTTATGGCATTTTTCCCACTGCTATAACACTTTCCAAGCATTCTTTTCCAGACTCGCTCTTCTTTCCGTGTAAATGCCTTTGGATCCAGACATTTTTCTGCTGTAAATTCCATTATCTTTGCCAGACCATACAGATCATCCGACCGTTCTGTCTTCTGCGAAAGAACCCTTTCTTTCCTTACAAAAAGCATACGAAGCTTTTTCTTCTTCATCTGCTTTAAAAGTTCCTCGTTTTCCGGTTCATTGATATCCAGAAGACAAAGCATTCCGTCTCCGGTTATGATCACTGCATATGGGTTCACATATCCATACGCCGCATCCTCATTTCCACAACGATAATACTGTTCCAGCTGTTTTTGAAAGCTGTCTGATCCAGTCAAATACTGTTTCTTTTTCCACCGGATCCCTGTTTGATATACTCCATCAAAGAACAGCCTTTTGCATAGTCATTTTACCATATAACTCCAGCCATTCTGATCCACAAAACGGAGTACCGCATAGTCTCTTCTTTCTTCCATCCTGTTCCTCCTGTGTCTGTTCATTCATATTAACTTGTCCCGAAAATGCCACATTGAATCATGTGTCTGATATCATATATTTTTCTTGTGATCTGTTTCAAAGCAGAGAATGTCACCCGGCGTATCTTCAGAGTATTTCATTATACCGGATGCAATTTCCTATAAAATAAAATTAGAATCGAATTAGAGTGACTTCACTATACACTGACATCTGCCACTTTACAAGCAGAACTTTTTTCAATAATTCACAAACTTTTTGTTCCAAAATCAGTCACTGATCTTTTTATTTTCTATAATCCTCTGACAGTCACAAGGATTCCAGGGTTTGTGCATTCTGCCAGACTGGTTACTGTTCACAGTACCTGTGACCAGCAACGCATCTCGCCATTTTAAATCGCCTTTGGCGATGGGCGAGATGCCATTCAAGATAAAACGTGCATCCTCCGTGCCAATCAGCGTAGTGATTGACACGGGAGTGAACAGTAACGCTATTTGCCTCTTAATCCAGCAATGGGGCATGATTCAGAGAATCACCCCCCACGTTTAGAGCTATCATTAAAATTTGTTCTGCCTTACAGAAGATTCTTCATACTCTTCAGCCCAATTGCCAGAGTTGAAGTATTGTGTAAAAGTGCTGATGTCGTCGGCTGGATCACACCGGTTACTCCAAGTACGATCAGACCGGAATTGAATCCAACGATAAAGCGGTAATTACTTTGGATCCTCTTCATCAGCCTATTGCTGAGACGTCTTAAGGTCACGATCTGTCCAAGATCATCTGCGCCTACCGTAATATCTGCAATCTCACGTGCAATCTCTGCGCCATTGCTGATCGCAATTCCTACATCTGCCGCAGAAAGTGCCGGCGAATCATTGATTCCATCGCCGATCATAATAACCTTTCTTCCGGCTGCTTTTTCTTTTTCTACAAACGCAGCCTTATCTTCCGGCAGTACTTCTGAATAATATTCATCCACACCGACACGCTTTGCGATCGCCGAAGCTGTACGGTCGCTGTCACCTGTCATCATAACAATCTTTCCAAATCCTGTTTTCTTAAGTTCGGCAACTACCGTCTTTGCCTCTTCTCTCAGTGGATCTTCAATACAGATCACTCCTGCAAGCTGATTCTCGATTGCAAGATACAGATGTGAATATTCTTCCGGAAGACTGTCAAATAACTCCTGTTTTCCTTCCGGAATTGTACATTTCTCATCTTCAAACACAAAATGAGAGCTTCCGATAATTACATTTTTATCATCAATCGTTGTAGAAATGCCATGTGCAACCACATACTCTACCTTAGAATGCATTTCCTCATGATCCAGATTTTTCTCTTTTGCTGCATTTACTACTGCTTTTGCCATAGAATGTGGAAAATGTTCTTCCAGACACGCTGCAATACGGAGCAGTTCATCCGGTGTTCTTCCATCAAAGGGAACCACATCCACCACGGTAGGTGTTGCTTTTGTAAGTGTACCAGTCTTGTCAAATACGATCGTATCTGCCTCTGCTACGGCTTCCAGATACTTTCCGCCCTTTACGGTAATATTGTAAAGGTTTGCTTCACGGATTGCAGACAGCACTGAAATCGGCATTGAAAGCTTAAGGGCACACGAAAAATCTACCATCAGGATTGAAAGGGCCTTTGTGACATTTCTCGTCAGCAGATAGGTAAGAGCTGTTCCACCAAGTGAATACGGTACAAGCCTGTCTGCAAGATGTTCTGCCTTGCTTTCTACTCCTGATTTTAACTTCTCAGATTCTTCAATCATCGTAACGATCTTATCAAAGCGGCTGTTTCCGCTTACCTGTTTGACTCCGACTGTGATCTCACCTTCTTCGACTACCGTTCCTGCATATGCATAGCTTCCAACCGTCTTGCGGACAGACACTGACTCTCCGGTAAGAGATGCCTGATTGATCATCGCTTCACCATCCACGATATCGCCGTCAAACGGAATCACAGTTCCCATACGAATCACAATCCGGTCTCCTGCTTTTATCTTGGATGCAGGAACCAGAACTTCCTGATCTTCTGTCTTCAACCATACCTTACTTACGTTCAGAGACATGGTCCTTGCCAGGTCATCTACGGATTTCTTATGTGTCCACTCTTCCAGAATCTCACCGATTCCAAGCAGGAACATGACGGATCCGGCTGTACTGAAATCCCAACGTGCAACGGATACACCGATTGCAGTCGCATCCAGCACCGGAACCTCAATTTTGCGTGCCCACAGACACTTGATTCCCTTCCAGATATACTTCAGTGACATGACCGATGTATAGCATGCATTCAGTGGATACGGAAGGAACCATTTTCTTGCATAATGAAATACCACTTTATTGAACAGCTTTTCCTGATACTGCGCATTCACTTCACGACCGGAAGTTGCAAGTACGTCTGCCGGAACTTCCACTGTCTGATAGTGAAATTCCTGCAGAAGACGGATTACCTCTTTTCTGTCGCCGGTATAATTAATGACTGCATCACAGGTTCTGTCATATACCTTTGCCAGTTTGACTGATTCATTGCAGAGCAGATAATACTGTAATATATCAGCCTGTTCATATGTCATTCTTTTTTGAGAAAGCCGGACTCTCATCCGGCCTTTCATTTCATGTTTAATTATAAACTTCACGTTCAGTGCGCCTCTTACTCTGTTACTTCGTTGAACTCTGTATTTTCAGTTTCTTCAGCCTCTGCTGCTGTATCTGCATCAGAAAATTCTTCCATTTCAGCAGCTCTTTCTTCGTTGATGTTCTTAGCTTCAGCGTAAATATCCTCTGCATTTTCCTGGATATTTGTAGCTGTTTTCATAACACAGTCTTTTGCGCGAAGAACTGCTGCTGTACAATTTGTGTACACGTTCTTAGCATCCTGCTTGAAAGCGCTTTGATTCCAGCTGTTCCAAAAAGAACTCCTGATGCAAAAATTCCAACCTTTTTCCAATTTACTTTAGTAATATCAAACATATCTATGTACCTCCTGTTTTTTCATTAACGCCTATTATATGACACGAATCTGAAAATTTCCAGTCTTTTTTTTGCTTCTGATAAATTTTCTCACTTTTGCGTAAAATCAGTTTTGTCAAACTTTTTTTCATTATATCTGACACGAATTCGCTATTTTCACCTTTAATTTTACATCAACTTTCACTAGTTATCTATATCCATATTTATATAGAAGAAACTCATTTCCCGGTATCTTAAAGAGACAGATACAACCACGGTACCTGCCTCCATATCCGAACCGTTCCGTTTCAGAACGTTTTTTACAATGTTATGCTTCTTTGAGTGTGATGTTTCTCACATTCTGTCCACCCGAAAATCCACAGGCATCCAGACCAGTTTTAATTACTGCTGTCCATTTATCTTCCGGAAGATCAAGAACCGTTCCATCCTCCAGTTCGACCATGCATTCCATCTTATTGCCATCATCCGAAATACGATACATATTCTTGCGGCTGATCGCTCCGATCTGTTCCAGCGTATTGACCATACGGTATACCGTCGCCGGTCCGATACTCGGATCCTTCAGAGACGCCTGATAATAAATTTCCTTGCAGCAATTACATTTTCCTTCCAAAATAACATCGATCAGCATGAGCCGCTGCTTCGTAACCCTACAGCCACTTCTTTTCAGCTGCTCGATTATTCTTTCTTTCGCGTCCATGATAGCCCCTTTCCATGCTGTCGCCTGTTAGGCTCTGATATCAACTACCTTAAATCCTGCTTCCTCGACAGCTTTTTTCAGATCATCATCATCGATTTCTCTGTCATAGCTTACAACTGCTTCTTCTTTTTTTGAGATTCACCTTTGCAGATGCACCTTCGATTTTGTCGATTGCTTCCGTTACACTTTTCACGCAATGATCACAGTGCATACCGGAAACTATCACCGTCTTTTACCGATTGCCGGATGATCCAGAACCTTTTCTTCAATCTCTGTCTTGATCAGTCCAGATCCACCACCACAGCAAGGGCTTTCCCCTTTAAAATGTTTAAGCGTACCTTTTAATGCAAAAAATAAAGAAGTACGATCACGATCAGAACAATAATTGCATCAACCATCTTATTCCTCATCCTTCCGGCGTTCACGCCATTTCTTTATCCATAAAACCAACTGATATATGCTGACTCCTACAAGATAAATGATCAAGAATGCTCCGAATGCATAGAACATAGAGCCTGTTGAACTTCCCATATGCCTTCCGCCTTTCAGTCTTTCTTCTTTGGTACGGTTTTTCCACTACATCCGCTACACGAACCGCAGTTACCGCTGCATCCAGCGCAACCGACCGGTTTTCCTTCTTTATGGTTTTTATAACCTTTGTAAATCAGATAAATACAATATGCTGCGATCAGTGCCACTATCACAATATTTGCGATCATAACCTTCACCTTGTCTTTCTTTTACACTGGAAGCCGGACACAGGCTTCTGCATCCGGCTTCCGCCTTAAAGTTCTTATAAATCTTATGCGTTTACAGAACGTTTTGAATAAACTTTCTGATTTTTATACGGATCTGTCTAAACAGCATGAAAAGGATTGCGATAAGGAAAAGGAATCCAACTGCTGTACCAACTCCGAATGCTCCGCCTGTTACGAATGAACCGATCTGATATACACAGAGGCATACGATGTAAGCGAAGATGTTCTGGAAGAGAATTGCGAACCAGAACCATTTTCTGGACTGCATCTGCTGTGCCATTGTAGCGATTGCTGCAAGACAAGGAGAATCCAGAAGGTTGAACATCAGGAATGTAAATGCTGCAATTGAGCTTGGGAACCAAGATGCAACACCAGCTGCTACGTTCACTGCATCTTCAGTATCACCAGATACGTTAGCAAGTACACCCATTGTTGAAACGATTGCTTCTTTTGCCGTAAATCCGGAGATAGAAGCTGCTACCGGCTGCCACTCGCCAAATCCAAGTGGTGCAAAGAGCGGTGCGATCACGCCACCAATCATTGCCATAAGACTGTCTGCGCTATCTTCTACCATACCAAAGCTTCCGTCTACAAATCCGAATCCGCCAAGGAACCACATTACGACGCAGGCAAGGAACAGGATTGTTCCGGCTTTGATGATGAAGCCTTTCAGTCTTTCCCATACATGAAGGAGAACTGTCTTAGCCTGTGGAATATGGTACTGTGGAAGTTCCATTACGAACGGTGCCGGTTTTCCTGAGAACGGTTTTGTCTTCTTCAGGATGATCGCAGCCACAAGTACTGCAACGATTCCAATAAAATACATAAGCGGTGCGATAAATGAACTTTCCTGATATCCTGCTACTTCACCGGAAATAACACCACCCATCAGAGCGATAACCGGAAGCTTAGCTCCACACGGGATAAAAGTTGCTGTCATAATTGTAAGACTCTGTCGTTGTCCTGTTCAATAGTCTTAGAAGCCATGATTCCAGGAATACCGCAGCCTGATGAAATCAGAAGCGGGATAAAGCTCTTTCCTGAAAGTCCGAAATGTCTGAACACACGGTCCATGACGAATGCGATACGAACCATGTATCCACAATCTTCAAGGATAGACAGGAAGAGGAACAGGATTGCCATCTGTGGCACGAAACCAAGTACTGCTCCAAGGCCACCGATGATACCATCAACAACAAGTCCCATAACCATGTCACCGGCGCCGATTGCCGAAAGTGCGCTTGTTGCTGCATTCTGAATTGCTACTACAAATACATCATTTGTCCAGTCTGTTACAAAGGTACCGACTGTTGTTACAGAAACATAATATACGACCCACATTACCAGCATAAAGATTGGGATTCCGAGGAATCGGTTCGTAACGATACGGTCAATCTTGTCAGAAGTTGTAAGCTTTTCTTTTCCCTTCTGAACAGTTGTTGAAACAATCTTCTGGATGAATTTGTAACGTTCGTCTGTTACAATGCTTTCCATATCATCGTCATGTTTCTTTTCAAGAGCTTTTCTCTGTGCTTCTACCGTCTGGGCTGCCGCACTGGAAAGCTTCATGCTCTCTACTACCTTGCTGTCGTTCTCAAGGAATTTAACAGCGTACCATCTCTTCTTCTCTTCTGAAACAGAATCCGGAAGAACACTCTTAACTTCTGCCACAGCACCTTCCAGTTCTGCCGAGAAGATATCTTTCGGAAGATCGATTTCTGACTTCTTAGCAACTTTTACTGCTTCATCAATCAGTTTGTCAAGTCCTTCACCTTTCAGCGCAGATGTCTCGATGATCGGACAGTCGAGTAACATTGAAAGTCTCTTCACATCGATCTTAATTCCTCTCTTCGCAAGAAGATCTGCCATATTCAGCGCAATAACAACCGGAACACCTGTCTCGATCAGCTGAGTTGTCAGATACAGGTTACGTTCAATATTGGTTGCATCCACCAGATCAATGATCACATCCGGATTTTCTTTCAGCACATAATCACGGCTGACAACCTCTTCCAGTGTATATGGAGACATTGAATAGATACCCGGAAGGTCAGTTACGATAACTTCTTCCTTTGTCTTTTTACTTTTTAATTTACCCTCTTTTTTCTCTACAGTAACCCCTGGCCAGTTACCAACATACTGGTTGGCTCCTGTGAGTGCGTTAAACATGGTAGTTTTACCGCAGTTCGGGTTTCCGGCAAGTGCAATTTTAATTGCCATTCCTTTTTACCTCCTTGTTGTACTACTCTCATGCATAATTATGTATATGCTATTTTACCTGCACACACTGTGCATCATCTTTTCTTACTGTAAGTTCATATCCTCTTACAGTAATCTCAACAGGATCGCCGAGAGGCGCAACTTTTCTGATGTACAGCTCGCTTCCTTTTGTTATGCCCATGTCCATAATACGGCGTTTGTAAGCTCCGTCTCCTTCAATCTTGGTCACAACAACAGTGCTTCCAACCTTTGCATCACCTAAAGTCATTGTTGTATATCTCCTTTCCTTTAAGCTTCGTAATACAGAATATATATACAGCGGACCCGCCGACCAGCCAGAGGCTAGATCATAATATGCCGCGCCATATCAGAATTAACCGCAACACGTGAATCCTTGATGTTCACGATCACGTTACCACCGATTGCAGAAACAACTGTAATTTCTGCACCTGCTACAAATCCGAGATTCGCAAGGAATCGCCTTGTTTCTTCGTTTCCACCAATTCTCTTGATCTCATTTACTTCACCAATATTCGCCATCGTTAAAGGCATAATCCCTACCTCCTGTTCTTTTGCGTATTTGGAATTTTGAATGATAATTTTTTTCATTACCAACTTCGGTTCAATAGTTAGTATATGCTAACATTTGTGCGTTGTCAAGTGTTTTTTTAAGTTTTAAAAAACCTTTGTTTTTTCCTTTCTCATTTTTACTGTTTAATGCTTACTTTTAATAGTTATAACTTCTACTTTTGCACAAAAAGCGCATTTACAGAACAATATTATTTGAAAAAAAATACAATCCATGGTATCCTATAAGGTATAAGAATGAATAGTGAGGTGACCGGAATAAATGGCTAAAAATGAATCATCCGAAAATTATCTTGAAGCAATATTGATGTTAAGTAAAAAATTACCTGTCGTACGCTCCGTAGATATCGCAAATGAACTTGGTTTCAAAAAATCAAGCGTCAGTATCGCCATGAAGAAACTTCGTCAGGAGAATCATATTACCGTAACAGATGCAGGTTTTATCTATCTGACCGATTCAGGAAAAGAGATCGCGAACATGATCTATGAACGGCATGAATTTATTTCAAAATGGCTGATCGAACTCGGTGTCCCAGAAGAAATCGCTACAGATGATGCCTGCCAGATGGAGCACGTGATCAGCAGAGAAAGCTTTAACGCAATCAAAGAATATGTACGAACACATTAGTAAATGCGTCAGAAAAGGCCGAAAAGTTTATAAACTTTTCAGCCTTTTTCTTTGCCCTTTTGCAGACTCTACAGTTTTACCGCAACATATTTCATATGCTGTTTTCCGTAAATGAAATCACTTTATTTTACTAATATTATTCATCAATGATCTGTCCGTCAAGCGACAAGGTCACAACCTGCCACGGGATAAATTTACCGCTTTCCCTGAGTGCTTTCTTCGCCGCCATCTCGAGACCTCCACAGCACGGCACTTCCATCCGCACGATCGTCACACTCTTAATATTATTGTTCTTAATGATCTCCGTCAGCTTCTCCGAATAATCCACATTATCCAGCTTTGGACATCCGATCAAAGTCACATGCCCTTTCATAAAACGATTATGAAAATCTCCATAAGCATAGGCACTGCAGTCTGCGGCGATCAGAAGCTTCGCTCCATCAAAATACGGTGCATTTACCGGTGCAAGCTTAATCTGTACCGGCCACTGGGAAAGCATACTCTTATTCACACTTTTCGCCGTCTCCCTGCCTTCCTCTTCGCTCTCCGCATTCTGCGTACTTCCCCCTCTGTTCATCATACGCATACGGGATCCAGGACATCCCCCTGCAAATGGTTTTACCGGTGCTTTCGGTCCTTCTCCCGCATTCTGCTTTGCAGCCTCTTCCTGCTGCTTTTTAAGCATATTCTGCTTCACAGCCTCCGCATCATAAGCCGCCGCCTCACGCTCTACAAAATGAATGGCATCCACCGGACAATTCGGCAGACAGTCTCCCAGCCCGTCGCAATAATCATCTCTCATCAGCTTTGCTTTCCCATTTACCATAGAAATAGCCCCCTCATGGCAGGCCTTTGCACAAGCTCCACACCCGTTACACTTCTCCTCATCTATCTGAATAATTCTACGAATCATATTCCTTTATATCCTCCTATTCGAAAAATTTGTATTCCTTTAACTTTACCAACTTATTTTAGCTTACTAACCGCATTCTATTCTGTTGTTATAACAACAATCCACGTAAAAAAACCTTGCGGATTCTCTCCACAAGGTTTTCCCTCTTCTCTCAAACTCTATACGAAATCGTCTGATTTAATTATGCAAGTGCCTTTTTAGCAACTTCAGCTACAGCTGCGAATCCAGCTGCATCATTAACTGCCATTTCAGCGAGCATCTTTCTGTTCATATCTACACCGGCAACTTTAAGTCCGTGCATAAGCTTGCTGTAAGAAAGACCATTCATTCTTGCAGCTGCGTTGATACGAGCGATCCAAAGCTGACGCATCTGACGTTTTTTCTGCTTTCTTCCTGCGTATGCTGATGTAAGGCTCTCATTACAGACTGTTTTGCAACTCTGTACTGTTTAGAGCGAGCTCCTCTGTATCCTTTAGCCAGTTTTTAAAGTTCTATTGTTTTTCTTCTTAGCGTTCATTCCGCCTTTAATTCTTGCCATTACTTAATCCTCCTTCTATCTTTCCTGCCAAATCTTAGAGATATGGTAAAACTTTCTTCATGTTCTTTACATTTGTAGAATCTGTGATAGTTGACTGTCTAAGATTTCTTTTTCTCTTTGTAGACTTCTTTGTTAAGATATGGCTCTTGTAAGCTTTGTTTCTTTTAAGTTTACCTGTAGCTGTTGTTTTGAAGCGCTTTGCAGCAGCTCTATTTGTTTTAATTTTTGGCATGATGTTTTCCTCCTTAATATAGATAATTTATTTTTAACGTTTTTCAGTTAAAACCATGCTCAGGCTTCTGCCTTCAAGTTTTGCCGGCTTTTCAATGACAGCAACATCTTTCATCTTCTCAGCAAAATCGTCAAGAATATGTTTACTCTGCTGCATATGAGCCATCTCT
>ENA-OQLB01001058-OQLB01001058.1-human-gut-metagenome-genome-assembly--contig:-NODE-1058-length-12959-cov-2.626091_pt1 | contig 12959 bp, 17 predicted proteins | sample MGYA00242656_ERZ504813 | MGnify/ENA primary metagenome ERZ504813 (study PRJEB26092, sample SAMD00036388) | human gut metagenome | host: Homo sapiens | study: EMG produced TPA metagenomics assembly of... | reverse complement strand
TGTTGCAAAATAGCCCCAACAAAAATGAGATAGACTTCCCCGAAAGGGTTGCCTATCTCATTTGTTGTAAGCTGAAACTGTCATGAACCAACTACAACATGAACAGTATACAGGAAAGGGCGGCATATATCAACAGCTGACCCGACCAATAAGCGAAAATATTTTAATAGATGAACATGAACCGGTGTACAATGGAAAGCCTGAATCTGCGCCCAATCGAAAAATCCAAGATCGATTGTGCTAAAAAGCTGTTTGCGAAGTTGTCCGATGGACTTGTGACCTATGACCATGTAAGCAACTATCAGGAATTGCTGAATAAGGTGTTAAAATAAAGGGGTGAACGATGCCCATCTGGCAAGTAGCAAAATTTTTCAGCAAATCTTGTGCAGCCCGCAGAAATCAATAAGTCCCATTGCAAAATAACGTAAAATGCGTTACAATAAAGTTGAGGTGATAACCATGGAAAAAACGATGACGCTCAATATTCGTGTCAACCCTACCGTCAAGCAGCAGGCCGAAGACGTGCTGAAGCAGCTCGGTATCCCGATGGCAACTGCCATTGATATGTACCTGCGCCAGATCACCCTGACTGGCGGCATTCCCTTCTCGCTGTCCCTGCCGAAAGCTCCTGCGGCTCTGAACGCTGACACCATGACCGATGACCAGCTTCATGCAGCCTTGCAGGTGGGCATCAAGGAGATCCAGAACGGTGATATCGTGGATGACGCAAGCGCATGCAAACTGTACCAGTAAAAGAAGGAAAGTCAAGAGTATGGAAACGGTATACATTGCAGGCGGGTGCCTTTGGGGCGTCCAGCATTTTTTGACACGGTGCCCGGTGTACGGACGACCGAAGCCGGGAGAGCCAACGGAACAACAAACACGCTGGACGGCCCGTATGATGGATACGCAGAGTGCGTTAAAGTGGTCTTTGATGAGAAATGTACCAGTGTTACAGAGCTTATGGAGCATCTGTTTGAAATCATCGACCGTACAGCCTGAACAAACAGGGCGTTGATGTTGGAAAAAAGTATCGCACGGGGCTTTACAGCACAAATCCCGGACATCTGGAAGAAGCAAGAGCCTTTATTGACAGCCGGAAGGACCGGGATAAAATCGTTGTGGAAGTGCTGCCGCTGACGAATTACGTCCGGAGTGCAGAGGAGCATCAGCACCATCTGGAGCGGTACCCGGAAGACTGCAGCTACTGTCATATCCCGGATGAAGTCTTAAACAAATACAGGAATCAGTAAGCAAAGGAAAAACGAAAATTCGGGGATATTCTGATTTTTTGTGTGGGCATCAATCTGGTGTGGCCGAGAACCATCAAGGTGGCAAACCTGCTGCCGTCCTTCTGGTTGCAGTGGCGCTGACGGGGATTTTATGAATCGGAACTTGACGAGGAGTGTGATTGTATGAAAAAGAAGCTATCTGTTATAGCTGTAATCATCTTGGTTCTTGCGATATGTGTATCGGCGTGGTTTTATGGATACTACAATCACAAAAGTAACGACAATCTTCCCACTCTGGCGGCAATCGCAGAAATGAGTGAAGCCGATGTTAATAGCCTTTTGCCTGGGTATCATATTGACCAGCTTAGAGAGGTATGGGGGAAGCCTGATACCAGTGAAAACGGCACAGCATGTTGGAAAATAGGAAATGATACCATTCTCGTTGTGAGTTATAAAAATAATGGTATAGTTGCGATTTGTGGTCTTAAAGACGATAGCGGTACCTCCATAGGAGAATAACAAATTCGCGTTTATCAAGGTGAACATTTAAGTATTAAAAACGGGAGTGAAAACAAATGATGACCATTGCACAGATCATAAAAGATGATCGCCTTTTCCGAAGGGAATATCCATGACATCACGCACCTGAGCTGCGTGTGGACCTATGCCAAAACCATTGGTGAGCTGGAGGGGCTGGACGCAGACACGCAGTTTATTCTGGAGGTGGCGGCCATCACCCACGATATCGCCTGCCCGCTCTGCCGCAAAAAGTACGGCAACACCGATGGTAAATATCAGGAGCAGGAGGGTGCCCCGCTGGTGCGGGAGTTCTTGGCGGATACCGGCATGACGGCAGAACAGATCGACCGGGTGGTCTATCTGGTAGGGCACCACCATAGCCCGGCGCAGATCACGGCATTGACTATCAGATCTTGATTGAGGCGGATTATATCGTCAATGCGTCCGAAAGCGGGTACGGCCGGCAGGCAATCCGAACCTTTATGGAACATACGATGAAAACGGCAGCAGGTATCCGGCTGACGAAAACAGTGTTTGGAGTGTAAAAATGGTTCAGAAGCATTGCTTTGAATGCGGCACGGCATTGATCGAAAAAGAACTGGAAGAAGAGGACATTGTGCCTTACTGCCCGAAATGCCAGCAATACCGTTTCCCGATGTACAATGTGGCGGTCAGCATGATTGTTGTGGATGAGGAAACCGGGAAAATCCTGCTCATCCAGCAGTACGGCAAGCCTCTTATATTCTGGTGGCTGGATATGTGAACCGCGGTGAGGCAGAAGAACATGCGTGGTGCGGGAGGTCCGGGAAGAAACCGGGCTGGAAGTAGAACACCTCCGGTTCAACCGTACCAAGTTTTTTGAGCCGTCCAACACGCTGATGTGCAACTTTACGGCTTTCGTCAGAACCGCAAAGGCGCTGCATATCAACCACGAAGTGGACCGCTGCAAGTAGTTCACCCCGCAGGAAGCCAGAGAAAACATCCGTCCCAACAGCCTTGCAGCGGAATTTTTGAATGCGTATCTGGACGAAGTGGGGAATAAGCCGATGGAGATGTGATCCGTGGCTGTGCCACGGGAATTTTGACGGAAGTATGGAAAAAAGTTGGTTCGGCCTGTTTCGGTTGACTTTTTTATAAAGAATCGGTATATTGATACTATATAGTATCAATAAGTATCAACTGCGAGGTGGACAGAATGGATGGGGCACAGTTTGCCAAAATGCTTTCAGATAAGCATTTGTTTGAACTCGATCGGATGGAATACAAGTACTCGACTGTCAGCGTCAAAGAATTTGCCGAATTGCTGCGGCAAACTTTGCGCAGCCTCTGCCGTTGACTGATTTTTCTGGAAATAAGCTGTTTTACCTGCCGAACCTCGCGCAAATTTCAACAAATGGTATGAAGCAGTTGCTCTCTGTCCCGGTCAGTGGACAAAACTTCGGTTTGTCGGCGATGACCGAGGAAATTTATGCTACTTTTCAAATTGAAAGTATCCGCTCGACCCGCAGCAGTATCCGTTATATCCTCGATGGTTATGCCCCTCGTAATGAACAAGAAGCCCGCATCTATGGTATGAAGCGCGGACTGGAGTTTATAGCGAATCGTCAGAATAGGATCACCGAGGAGAATCTGCATTACCTGTATCAGATCAGCACAGGGAATTATCTCCCGGATGAAGATCGATTACTGCCAAACCACTTTTATCGGCATGGCGAGGTTTTTATTGTGGGCGGTGAAGAACCCAGACCGGGACTTCCGGCAGAGCGGCTTCCCGGTGCCATGAAATGTCTTGTCGATTTTGCGAATGCCAATGACGGCATCAATGAGTTGCATAAGGCTGCCATTCTGCACTTTGCCTTTGCGTACTACCACCCCTATTTTGACGGGAATGGACGCACTGCACGGCTATTCCACCTCTGGTATCTTGTTCAGCAGGGCTATCCTGCGGCACTGTTCACGCCGTTTTCCCGATACATCGCTGAAAACAAGGACGCATATTACAAAGCCTACGAACGCGTGGAGAGAAATGCTCTGATTTCCGGCTATACGGATGTGACTCCCTTTCTGTTCTACTTCTGCAATGAGGTCTATAACCGCCTGCAGGTGGATGCAGTCCCACCGAAAACTGATCTTGAGGTATATCAAACTGCTCTTGCGGAAGGAAAAATCACAGAAAAAGAACGGCTGCTCTGGGAGTATGTTCTGTCTGCTTATGGTGCAGAGGAGTTTACCACAAAGCAGCTGGAAAAGGATTTCCGAAACGCTGCGTATGCAACCATTCGGACGTTTGTGATGAAATTCCATGAGATGAGGCTGCTTACTGCAAGAAAAGCAGGAAACAGGGTGTTCTATCGTGTCGGCGGGACTTCTGACGGTCGGCCTAATGAATCCAAAAGGAGAACGTTATGAAAACGATTCGTGTTGTGGCCGCTGTGATTTGCGACTCCATGCAGGAAAAGCACAAAATCTACGCTACCGCCCGCGGCTATGGCGACTACAAAGGCCAGTGGGAGTTTCCGGGCGGCAAAATCGAGCCGGGCGAAACCCCGCAGAAGGCTCTGAAGCGGGAAATCGAAGAAGAACTGGACACGGAAATCGCCGTGGAGGATTTAATTGGGACAATCGAGTATGATTATCCGGCGTTTCATCTTTCCATGGACTGCTTCTGGTGTGAAGTGGTTTCCGGCGATCTTGTTCTGAAAGAAGCGGAAGCTGCGCGGTGGCTGACGAAGGAGGAGTTTGATTCCGTTCCGTGGCTTCCGGCGGATCAGACCATTTTGGATGTTATCAGAAGCTCAATGCAGCCAGTGAAACCACTCCATACCAGCGAATATGACAACGAATCTCTGCAGAGATGCTGAGTGTTTACGGCATGAAGGATGAACTGCGCCGTCCCATGATGCTGCTGGTGAAAGCCGCTATTCCGAAAAAATCGTAAAACAGAGGCCTCTGAATCTTTTCCTAATAAGAAAGAGATTCGGAGGCCTTTATTGGTTGATTTAGCTGATTCTGTTCACGCAAGCTGATGCAGGATGTGCCATAATAACTCGTGATGAATTCAGTTGCCCTAAATTCATACGAGCAGGGACACGACCAACTGGATTCAGAGGATGAATACATACAGGAGGTTCTAGTATGAACAAATTGTTTTCCTGCCGCTTCAACATGGACACCAACCAGGTGGAGGCTCGGTTCGAGGATGGCATCACCGTTGCCATTGACTGCATCGCCATAGAGGACGAATATGGCAACACCCCGGCACAGCGATCAGAGCTGGTCTGGCTGCTCTATAACAAGCCTTTGGAGTATGCACAGATGGTGCTGGGTGGTGAGATGGCGCATTATCTGTCGCTTGGTTGCGACCATGGCAGACTGGAAGATTAACAAACAATACCGCAGCATAAAAAATCCCCGGTAGGTACTATGCCCCAGAAAGCACAGTATCTACCGGGGCTTCCTTATCTTTACACCCCAGAATAAGCCGAGAAGCCGCCGTCCACCGGCAGGCAGATGCCGGTGATGAAACCGGCTGCGTCGTTGTTCAGCAGGAACAGCAGTGCACCCACAAGGTCTTTCTCACTGTTGCCAAAACGCCCCATCGGGGTGGCGGCAAGGATTTTTCCGGTGCGGGCAGTAGCTTCCCATCCTCATTGTAGAGCAGTTTTGCGTTCTGCTCGCTGGCAAAGAAACCCGGTGCAATGGCGTTGACACGGATACCCACCTTGCTGAAATGCACTGCCAGCCATTGCGTGAAGTTGGTAACAGCGGCTTTGGAGCCGGAGTACGCCGGAATTTTTGTCAAAGGCAGGTAGGCATTCATGCTGGAAATGTTCAGGATGTTGCAGCCTGCGCGTCCTACCATCTGGCGGGCAAACGCCTGCGTGGGCAGCAAAGTGCCGATGAAGTTCAGGTTGAACACCATCTCCACGCCGCTCTCGTCCAGATCAAAGAAGGTGACGGTGTCACTTTCCAGATCGGCCATCTCAAAATATTCCTTATCCGTGTTGGCGCGGGCGTTGTTGCCGCCGGCACCGTTCACAAGGATATCGCAGGGGCCAAGGTCTGCCAGTACATCCTCGGCCACCTGCAGACAGTTGGCCTTGTTCATCACGTTGCAGGTGTATCCCTTGGCAATGCCGCCCTCGGCCTCGATCTCATCTGCCAGCTCCTTGAGCTTATCCATGTTGCGGCCCAGCAGCGCCACCTTTGCACCCGCCGTGCCAGCGCTTGGCAAAAATGGAGCACAGCGTGCCGCTTGCGCCGGTGACAACGGCCACCTTGCCGGTAAGATCGGTGTTCAGTACATTCTTTTCCATAACATCCTCCTGTTACAGCTGTATTCATTGGCTAGAGTATAACAGAAACGGACAGTCTTTGCCAGAACATTCTTATTATAAAATGGGATTGTTTTACGCTTTTAGCTGGTCAACAAGCACGATATCTCCCGGATGCGGTGCAGACGCAATCGTACAAAATCGCAAAAATGACCGTTTTTACCTTGAAAATCTTCTAACCCCTTCTGCGGCAAAACCAGTATGATAAATGCATGACAAACACATACTGACTTCGGCTCCGCACGGCCTGCGGGGCAAAGCAAACGCAAAGAAGAAAAGGAGATTTTTATGGCATCTGAAAGCAAGAGTGCCCTGCGTCCCTTCGGCATGAAGGACAAGCTGGGCTATATGTTCGGTGACTTCGGCAACGACTTCACCTTCATCCTCTCGTCCCTGTTCCTGATGAAATTCTACACCGACGTGATGGGCGTTTCCGCCGGTGTGGTGGGCATCGTGATGATGGCGGCCCGCATCGTGGACGCCTTTACCGATATCACCATGGGTCAGATCGTGGACCGCTGCAAGCCCACCAAGGACGGCAAGTTCCGCCCGTGGCTCAAGCGGATGTGCGGCCCTGTGGCCATTGCCTCCTTCCTGATCTTCCAGTCCGGTCTGGCCGGGATGCCTTACGGCTTCAAGGTGGCCTGGCTGGCAGTCACCTACATCCTGTGGGGCTCCATCTTCTACACCTCCATCAACATCCCCTACGGCTCCATGCTTCTGCCGTTTCTCCCGAGTCCAAGGACCGTGCCGAGCTGTCCACCTGGCGCACCATCGGAGCCAGTCTTGCAAGCCTTGTCATCGGCGTGGGCACCCCGATGATCGCCTATGTTACCGTGGACGGCAAGACCATGCTCTCCGGCTCCCGCATGACCATCATCGCCGGTGTGTTCTCCGTGATGGCTATTATCTGCTACCTGCTGTGCTTCAAGATGGTGCAGGAGCGCGTGCAGCTGACCACCAAGAGCGAGAAGATGGACTTCGGCAAGCTGGTCAAGAGCATTGCAACCAACCGCTCCCTGATGGGCATCATCGCCGCCGCCTGATGCTGCTGCTCTCTCAGCTGACCATGAGCGGCATGAGCAGCTATGTGTACCCCAACTACTACGGCAGCGCTGCCGCACAGTCTCTGGCAAGTCTGGTGGGCATGCTCGGCACACTGCTCATCTGCGCCCCCACCGCCGTCAAGCTCTCCCAGAAGTTCGGTAAAAAGGAGCTGGCTACCGCCGGTGCCATTGTGGGCGCAGTTGCCTACCTGCTGTGCTTCCTCCTGCGTCCGTCTAACCCCTTCGTCTATGTTGCCTTTGCTGCTGTGGCTACCGTCAGCATGGGCTACTTCAACACTGTGGTCTGGGCTATGATCACCGACGTTATCGACGACACCGAGGTGCGCACCGGCGTGCGTGAGGACGGCACTGTGTACTCTGTCTACTCCTTTGCCCGCAAGCTGGGTCAGGCCATTTCCTCCGGCCTCATCGGCGCTCTGTTGACCATGATCGGCTACTCCGAGGCTACTGCCTTCGACCCCGCCGTCACCGGCAAGATCTTCAATCTGTCCTGTCTTGCACCCTTTGCAGGCTTTGTGGCACTGGCACTGATCCTTGTTTTCCTCTATCCGCTGAGCAAGACCCGCGTGGAACAGAACATCGCTACGCTGCTGCACGCCGTGAGGGCAAGGAAAACTAAGCTATTTTCCCTTCCTTATCATTTACCTCCGTTGCGCAGAGCAGGCACTCTGCCGGAGCACAGAAAATGTGCCCGACGGGGTGCTTGTTCTCAGTGAAAAAAGGCTGTATACTGAGCCTGTACGAATCGCCGCACGGGAAAGGAGCAGACCCATGAACGTAGATCCCTTACAGGTGCTCAGCAAACTTGCTGCTGTTTACAATATCCCCGCCTGCCGGGTGACCCCGCCCTTTGCCGGGCTGGAAAATTTCGATTACGGTCTGCGCAAGGCGCTGGACCCGGAGTTTGACTGGCAGGAGTTCGGCTATACCCTGCTGAAGCACACCCCGGAGCAGACGCTGCTGATCGCCGAGGGCACCTTTGAGTTGAAGTTTGCCCTGTTCCGCGTGCCGGACGAAAAGGACACCGTGTTCATGATCGGCCCGTGGACGGATGGCCCCCGCAGCGAGGATTCCCGCCGGTGGGCGCAGAAAAATCTCGGTAAAGCCGGGGACGAAGCTGTGCAGGAATACTACAACGGCGTCCACACTCTTTCCGGCGATGACTTTGCCACCGCCATCTACGCCGTGGTGTCTGTTATGCTGGGGCAGGAGGAACTGCGCACACAGGAAGTGAAGGAGTTTCTGCCCTTCATGTTCCAGCCGGATATCCGCTACTTCACCGAACCCACCTTTGAGCGGGACATCCCCGTTGCCATGATCGAGCAGCGCTATCAGATCGAAAACGAGATGCTGGAGGCTGTTACCCAGGGCGATGAGAATGCCGCGATCCTCAGCATCCACAAGTTCGGCCGCTTTTCGCTGGGTGACCGGTTCATCGGGACGCTTTACCGGGAAAAGAGCCAGTTCATTATTATGAACACCCTGCTGCGCAAGGCCATTGAGCAGAACGCGGTGCACCCCTTTTATGTGGATAAAATTTCCTCCAGCTACGCCCGCCGCATCGAGACGCTGGACACGGTGGAGGACGTGCAGGCCACGCTGCAGCAAATGCTGCGGGACTACTGTGCCTACGCCCGCCGCTACTCCCTGAAAGGCTACTCCCCTACGGTGCAGAAGGTGATCAACCATATCAATCTGAATCTCTCGGAGCCGCACACCCTGAAAAGCCTTGCGGCGCTGTGCCACATCAGCCGTCGTATCTTTCCTCCCTGTTCAAGCAGGAGACCGGCAGTACCCTGATCGACTATATCAACACCCAGCGGGTCAAACGTGCCGCACAGCAGCTGACCACCACCGACCGCTCCATCTCCGAGGTGGCGGAAGAAATGGGCATTCTGGATGTAAATTACTTTGCCAAAATTTTTAAGCGCACCTTCGGCATGACCCCCACCCGCTACCGCCGGGAAAACCGGAAAAAGTAAAAAAATCTACGATTCCGGCACGAAAATGTTCTACCTCTCCCAGCGTTTCCCATGCTAGAATAGCATCAGTAAAAGAAGATGCCAAACCCTGAACGATAGAAACAAAACAAGAAATAAGACAGGAGAATTCATCATGCGAGAGATCATTTCCCTGAACGAAGGCTGGACCCTGCGCTTCCCCAAGGGCGAGCGCGCCGCCGAGACCGTCACCCTGCCCCACACCTGGAACGCGTGGACGGCATGGACGGCAACGGCAGCTATCTGCGCACCACCGGCGTGTACAGCCGCACCTTTAAAAAGCCCGTGCAGCCGCTGACCGCGGCCGCGTGTATGTGGAGGTGCTGGCAGCTGCGCTGGATGCCACCGTCAAGGTGAACGGCACTGTTGCCACCACCCACGAAGGCGGCTTCTCCATCTTCCGCGCCGACATCACCGACCTGTGCCGTGACGGCGACAACGAGCTGACCATCGAGGTCAGCAACGAGGACACCCCCTCCATGTACCCCGCCTCTGCGGACTTTACCTTCTACGGCGGATTGTACCGCGGCGTGAACCTGATCAGCGTGCCCAACGCACACTTTGATCTGGACTACTACGGCGGCCCTGGCATCATGGTCACCCCCAAGCCCACCGCAGACGGCGGCGCTACCTTTGAAATCAAGAGCTTCGTCACCAACCCCGACGACAGCTTTACCGTGATGTACAGCATCGAGGACCCCTACGGATGCGAAGTGGCTTCCGCTGTTCGTCCGTCTGACAATACTGCCATTTCGATTTACGTCCCGGACGCTGAGCTGTGGAGCATGGACGAGCCGAACCTCTACACCGTGGTGGCACGTCTGCAGCGCAACAACGAGGCCTTTGACGAGATCTACGCCAACGTAGGCGTGCGCAGCTACACCGTTACCCCGGACGGCGGCTTCTCCATCAACGGCGAGGCCACCCCGCTGCGCGGTGTCTCCCGCCATCAGGATAAGCTGTACAAGGGCAACGCCCTGACCGTGGAGGACCACTATCAGGACGCACAGATCATCAAGGAACTGGGTGCCAACACCATCCGTCTGGCACACTATCAGCATAGTCAGGATTTCTACGATGCCTGCGATGAGCTGGGCTTTGCCGTCTGGGCAGAGATCCCCTTCATCAGCGTATTCAAGTCTGGCAAGGACGCCCACGAGCACTGCCGCCGCGAGCTGACCGAGCTGATCGTCCAGAACTACAACCACCCCTCCATCATGTTCTGGGGCATTTCCAACGAGATCCTGATCGGCGGCATCAGTCAGGAGCTGGTGGACTGCCACCATGACCTGCAGAAGCTGTGCAAGGAGCTGGATCCCACCCGTCTGACCACCATTGCCCCATGTTTCTCACACCCCCACCTCCCGGCCCCATGCCACCGCATTACCGATGTGGAGAGCTACAACCACTACTTTGGCTGGTACGGCGGCAAGATCGAGCAGAACGGCCCTTGGCTGGACAAGTTCCACGCCGAGAACCCGGATATCTGCCTTGGCATCTCCGAGTACGGCTGCGAGGGCATTATCAACTGGCACAGCAACACCCCCCAGTGCAAGGACTACTCTGAGGAGTATCAGGCACTGTACCACGAGTACATGGCACAGGCCTTTGAGGATCGCCCGTGGATCTGGGCAAGCCACGTCTGGAATATGTTCGACTTTGGCTGCGCTGCCCGCAGCGAGGGCGGCGTGAAGGGTCGCAACAACAAGGGTCTGGTCACCATCGACCGCAAGACCCGCAAGGACAGCTTCTATGTCTATCAGGCTTACTGGGCAAAGGATCCCATGGTGCACATCGCAGGCCGCCGCCACGCACAGCGCGCCGGTGAGACCACCGAGGTGAAGGTGTACTCCAATCAGGACACCGTGACCCTGTACTGCAACGGCAAGGAGGTCGGCACCCAGACCGCACACCGCGTGTTCAAGTTCGATGTGGCGCTGGACGAGGGCTTCAATGTGCTGATGGCTGTGGCCGACACCGTGAAGGACAGCATCACGCTGGAAAAGGTGGGAACTGAGCCTGCCTGCTACACCCTGCCGGAGTTCAACGAGCGTCAGGAGGGCGTGGCCAACTGGTTCAAGCAGATGGGCAGCATGGATCTGACCGCTCCCATGGAGTTCCCCGAGGCTATTACAGCATCAAGGACAGTCTGGAAGAGCTGGCTAAGAACGAGGAAGCTTTTGCTGTTACCGCCAAGGCCGTGAAGCTGGCCACCAACTTTGACATCAAGCCCGGCGAGGCATGTGGGCATGATGAAGAAGATGACCCCTGAGGTCATGGCCGGCATGATCTCCATCATGCCGGACGGCTTCATCGAGAGCCTGAACGCAAAGCTTATTAAAATCAAGAAGTAAAGCAATCTTTTTGAACCGTATGGCGGCTGTACAGCTGTTATACGGTTTTTTATGCTTTTGCGTATATCAAGAGGGCTGGCACGGTCCAGCCCTCTCTCTTTTTGCCAAAGTTTCCCTTGCTTTTTCTTGCAAGCAGCCGAAAGTGGCGTGCTTTCAAAACTTTTGTTGACACAGTTCGATTTCTGTGGCAGTGTATTCCAACAATTTAATATGACATAAACACTTAGTATTTCCGTTCGACGTCCAAAGGAGCCGGAGCAAGTTTTTGGCTCTCTTATCGCTACATAGCAAACCCGAACCAAGGCTATCCCGGAAGATGGTCAGGTTCAGGTTGTTGTGTGGCGATTTTTTATTGCCAAATCTCGCACCGCACCTTGAAAATCGAAAGACCGTCTGCATGGGATATACGGCGATGACCCCACAAGGGCAGCACTGACGACTGCGCCAACAGGCGAAGCAAGGAGGAAGTGCTGGCGCAGTGCTCCAATTTTTGCAAGCAAGCGAACAGCGCGCCGCAATTGGCTAAGCACAAGAGGAGAGCCGGAAAACGCCGCCGGAAGGGGGCAGGAAATCCATGCAGGGAGAACGGCACATCCAACCTCATGTGTTCAAAATGAGCACATGAGGTTATTCTCTCTGGTTTGTATCCGTGTGGACAAATTGTCTACATGGATACTGTTCGTGTTACGTTTGACCTCGACTTGACATTTTGTCGAGTCTCACCAAATTTCTGTAATATGGTCACTCTGTGGTGGGTTACGAACACCGTGACTCACCACTTGGAAGTGGTAAATTCTCCTTTATCATCATGCATGCCGCATAAGAATGGCAAAAATTTTTTCTGACAGGTTCAGTATAATCCTTAAAGTTGACTTCAGGTCAAGAGCTTTTTTGAATTTATAACAGTCGTGTCGAAAGACATCCCCGTCTGAGGGCAAAGCGAAGGTTTTGCTTTTCAGGCGGGATTTTTTTGCTTTTTGGGGCTGTTGTATACAATATATGGACTGAGAGGGTGGGTGACTTGGACTACGAGTCCATAAACTTTTACTCGAAAGTACGATACACGATTGTCACGGCAGCGGCCCAGCTCCGAAAGGGAGCGGGAGCGAATAGCGGACAACCAGTAACCCGTAAAAATGAGGTGATAGCAATGTAATCGGAGGTGAGTGAGCCATGCGAAAGAGTGCCCCCATTGAAGTGGTGGTACATTACCCCAAAACGAAAGAGGGATGGGACGAACTCGGAAAACGGGTCGCAACCGCCCACGCCAACTATGTGATCGAAAAAATCGACCGTCTGAACTGCCCCACATGGCAGAAGCTCGAATTGCTGCAGGCGGTGATCGATACTACCAAAGGAACCCTACAAACCCAAAGAACACCAAAAGCCCGGCTGGCAGCCCGACGCCCGAATAAAACCAAAGCCCCCACGCTCCAAACATATGCCTTTTTCT
>ENA-OQLB01001057-OQLB01001057.1-human-gut-metagenome-genome-assembly--contig:-NODE-1057-length-12962-cov-2.328165_pt1 | contig 12962 bp, 16 predicted proteins | sample MGYA00242656_ERZ504813 | MGnify/ENA primary metagenome ERZ504813 (study PRJEB26092, sample SAMD00036388) | human gut metagenome | host: Homo sapiens | study: EMG produced TPA metagenomics assembly of... | reverse complement strand
CTGTTGGGGCAGGGTGCCGCAAAGCCCAGCTTTTCGGCGGTGAACTGACGGTCCAGCGGGTAGGTCGTACCGGCCAGAGCGCCGGAGCCAGCGGACACTGGGCGTCCATCCGGGCGGTGGCGGTCCTCGAAGCGCTGCAGATCGCGCAGCAGCATCCATGCATAGGCCATCAGGCGTGGCCGAAGGTGATGGCTGGGCACGCTGCAGGTGGGTGTAGCCGGGCATGACGGCGGTGGTGTTCTCGGCGGCTTCCTGCAGATGACCTTGACCAGCTCCACGATGTAAGCCTGCAGGGTGTGGCTGTAGTCCCGCAGAGTCAGGCGGATGTCCAGCGCCACCTGGTCGTTCCGGCTGCGGCCGGTGTGCAGGCGCTTGCCGGCGTCGCCGATGCGGGCGGTGAGGGTCTGCTCCACGAAGGTATGGACGTCCTCGGCGTTGGGGTCGATGGTGAGAGCGCCGGAGGCAGATCATCCGCGATGGAGGCCAGACCGCTCAGAATATCCTCGCAGTCCTTCTCGGAGATGATGCCCTGCTTTGCCAGCATGGCGGCGTGGACGCCGCTGCCGCGCATATCCTGCGCGATCATCCGCTGGTCGAAGCGGATGGAAGAGTTGAAGTCGTTGACGCGGGAATCGACCGCCTTGGAGAAACGGCCCTTCCAAAGTTGTTCTGCCATTGTTAAATCCCTTTATCTGAAAAAGTGTCTGAATTTCGAGTGCAAGGCCCAGCATTTTATGCATCGTCGAGCCTTTTTGCCAAGCTCAGACCTCACCGGTACGCCAGTGGCTCCCACTCTGGGGGCAGCCGAACCCGACCGCCGCCAGCTGGCGGATCGAGGGAGGTGAGGCTGGGGCAGCGGCCAGCAGGATACGAGCGGCAGCGAAGCAGACGCTGGGAGCCGCAACCCGGAGCTGTCGAGCGGATGCGAGACTGAGAGGGCTATAAACGGCAAAGCCGCCGCAGGGGAAAAAGCTCCCGCGGCGGTGCCGCCAGCAATGATGCCGGTAATTTGAGCCTTCAGCGTGAAAGTGTAAAAAACACGCCAAAGGGGATGGTAAGCAGGTTATTCCTTGACCTCGGGCCAGTTCTTGGACAGCTTTGCGCGCTCCTTGATGGACAGGCCGAAGAGGTTGATGAAGCCGGTAGCATCGGACTGGTCATAGTCCTTATCCACGCCGAAGGAGGCAGTCTGCTCGTCGTACAGGGTGTACGGAGAGGTGACGCCGGCGTTGATCATGTTGCCCTTGTAGAGCTTCAGCTTGACATCGCCGGTGACGGTCTTCTCGAGGCTGTCAGCAAAGGCATCCAGAGCCTCGCGCAGCGGGGTGAACCACTGGCCGTTGTAAACGATGTCGGCGTACTTCTGAGCCAGCTGAGCCTTGAAGTGTGCGCTCTCCTTGTCCAGAGTGATGGTCTCCAGAACATTGATGGCCTTGTACAGGATCGCACCGCCGGGAGTCTCATAGACGCCGCGGCTCTTCATGCCCACCAGACGGTTCTCGACGATGTCCAGCAGGCCGATGCCGTTCTCGCCGCCCACCTTGTTCAGGTACTCGACCAGCTCGACAGCGCCCATCTCCTTGCCGTCAACGGCGGTGGGGATGCCCTTCTCGAAGTGGAGGGTGATGTAGGTCGGGGTGTCGGGTGCCTGCTCGGGGGAAACGCCCAGCTCGAGGAAGCCGGGCTTATTGTACTGCGGCTCGTTGGCGGGGTTCTCGAGGTCGAGGCCCTCGTGGCTCAGGTGCCACAGGTTCTTATCCTTGGAGTAGTTGGTCTCACGGTTGATCTTCAGGGGGATGTGATGAGCCTCGGCGTAGTCGATCTCCTCGTCACGGCTCTCGATGTCCCACTCACGCCAGGGAGCGATGATGGCCATATCGGGGCAGAGAGCCTTCAGAGTCAGCTCGAAACGCACCTGGTCGTTGCCCTTGCCGGTGCAGCCGTGGCAGATGGCGTCTGCGCCTTCCTTGATGGCGATGTCAGCCAAAGCCTTTGCAATGCAGGGACGTGCGAAGCTGGTGCCCAGCAGGTAGTCCTCGTACTTTGCGCCGAACTTCAGGGTGGGGAAGATGTAGTTCTCGACGAAGTCCTTCTTCAGGTCGAGGACGTACAGCTTGGAAGCGCCGGTAGCCTTGGCCTTCTCTTCCAGACCGTCCAGCTCAGTACCCTGACCCACGTCGCCAGAGACAGCGATGACTTCGCAGTTGTTGTAATTCTCCTTCAGCCAGGGAATGATGATGGAGGTATCCAGACCGCCAGAGTAAGCCAGGACAACTTTCTTAATATCTTCCTTTTTCATGATGATCGCTCCTTTGTTTATTACACTTTTTATACTTTCGTTTGCCGCCCGGGCATCCCTTCCGGGGCGCTCGACGTCTTGTCTTTCTGAGTACGCTTTTATTATACGCCAAGCGGTTTTTCCGTCAATGCAGAAAACCGCCAAACCTTGTGCAGATTTGGCGGTCCTTTTCTGTTATTTTGTATGTTTATGCATTATTTTCTAAATATATACAAATTTTATGCATTCTTAGTTTGTATATGCATGGCTGTATACAGTCCGGTTCATCCATTCTGTCCGCCGTCGGCACGGGGTTGACGGCCCAGTTCCGGCAGGGCGCGGCGTTCGTGTTTTTTATTCATTCTTTTTCAGCCGTCCACCCGGCGCAGAGGGCCTCTTTCTGGGCCTTCGTCAGCTTTTTGAGGGCGATCTCCCGCCGGAGGGCGCGGACTTGTCCGCACACGCTTCCAGGTAGCAAAGCCCAGCGCGGTATGGGTGCGGGTATACCTTGCGCCTTGCCGCTCTGGTGGGCCTTGAGGCGGGCTTCCGGGTCGTTGGTCCAGCCGGTATAGAGCTGGCCGCCCGCGCAGCGCACCATGTAGACGTAAGCCGTCTTTTCCGGCTTCTCAGATGCGGCCATTGTTCTTCAGCACCTGACGGCAGGCGGCGAGGGCCGTCTCCTTGTCCTTGGCCGTGATGAGGAAGCGGCTGGCGTGGCAGAAGCTGATGCCCTCGATGCCGCTCTTCTGCTCGATGACCTCCTGCGGCTGGCCGGCCAGCTCTGGGGGAAGGGGAGCTTGGGCTTTTTGGTCTTGTGGTCGGTGACGCACTGGGCGCTCCAGCCGCCCCGCTGGCTGGGGTAGATGACGAAAAGGGCGTCAGTCTTGTACAGCCCGTTCTTCCAGGGCAGATAGCAGGGCAGCACCACGATGCCGTCGCGGGAGTTTTTGTATGCCTGCTGGACCTTCTCATCGGCGCGGTTGACGGCGTTGGCGCTCTCGAGCTGGTTCTCCAGGATCTGCTTTGCCACAGCCACGGCCTTGAAGAAGCAGGCGTCCTGGTCCTCTTTCGAGTCCCACACGGGGTTGAAGAAGCCGATGGCGTCGCAGAGGCTGTTCTGCTCGCCGGTATTGTCGTTCAGATCGAGGGGCTGGATGAAGTTCTCATCAATGAGCCGGGCCTGACGCTCGCCCACAAGGCCGGGGCCGAGCACCCGCCACAGCAGCCGAAGGCCGCGTAAGGGATGCCGTTGGGGCGGGTCTCGCGGGGCTCCTGATGGTGGTCGAACATCCCAAAGCCGATGTCGTACACGATGCCGTCGAAGTCATCCGGCACCACGAAGCCGCGGGTTATTTTAATATCCGGGCGGAGGATCTGGAGCAGGGCAGTGGCGAACACGTCGTCGGCGTGGAACTTGCCTGCGTGGGTAAAGCCGTTTGCGGGTATTTTCATAGGGGGTTCTCCTCATCTCTCATGCATTCTGTTGCACACAGTATAGCACATTCCCGGGCGGCGGACAACAAAAAGGAGCCGCCGCATGACGCAGCAGCTCCCATATTCTACAGAAAAATTTCTCAGTGGCTGGCCTGTGCCGCTTCAAACTCTGCCTGCGTCAGGATCTGATAATCCGCAGGGATGTTGAAGAGATTCTGGTCCACAGTGGTGCTCGTGACGCGGTACTCCACGATGGTGCGGCCCTCGGCAGCATCGGTAACGACATACTTGAGGTCATCGCCGACCAGGCAGTAGGAAACGGTGGCCGTCTGGCCGTTGGCATCGGTGACCGTGTAGGACAGGGCCTCGCAGTCCTGACCGTTCACATTCACGGTGGTCACGGTGCAGGGGATCTCCTGTGCTTCGCCTTTGTCAGCGGAGACTGCTCGATTGCGCTCACAGTGGGGACTTCGCCCTTGACGGCCATCCTGGATGCATCGTCCACCAGATAGCCCTGACCGTCTTTCAGGATATAGACCAGACTGCCGGCGTCGCCCATATCCATCTTGATGTAAGCGTTGCCGTTGCTGCGGGCTGCGATCATGGTCTGGGTGGTGCCATCGGGGGCAGTGGTGACGATCTCCTGATACAGCTCTGCGCCGGTGCGCTGTGCGAGCGCGTTGTTGACGCGGGTCTCAACGGAGTCGCCGGGAGCAGCCATGCACACCGGCATCAGCACGGCGGCCATCACTGCAGCCACCAGCAGAGAAATAAGTTTCTGATACAGCTTCATAGAAAATTCTCCTGTCTTTCAGCTCATTTTGCAAAGGCGTTTTTCCTCTTTTGCATTTGCATTATCTTACAACTTTTTCCGGGGCACTGTCAATCATCACATTTGCCTCATGTCAAAAAAACAGCCGCAGAGGCGTTTCTTTCTCTCTGCGGCTGCGGTTTGTAAGTTTTTGTGGAAATCACTTCCGGCCCTTGCGGCTGGTCTTGGTGACGGCGCGGGTGGGGATCTTGGTCACGGCTGTGGTGGGCCTGACCGCCGGGCTGAGGTCAGGCTTCGGGTCAGGGCTTGGTGGTGGGCTCGCCCAGAGCCAGCACCTGGGAAAGCGCGGCCTGTGCGGCGGCGGCATCGCCGTCGGTGACGGCCAGAACATCGGAGTAGAACTGCTCCATCTCCTCGCGGGTGGAGAAGGTGGCGACGTACATCTGGTTGCCCATCGCGCCGGAGAGGGCGTCGGGGATGCGGTCCACCATCTTGATGTTCTTCTGGTACTTCTGCATGATCTGCTCATGGCTGTACACGAAGTTCTTGCCGTCGCGGCGGCCGGCAAAGGGGCAGTAGTAGTGCTCGCCCACGGGCATATCGGTGCCGCCGAAGGCGATCATGTCGGCCCAGATCTTATAGACGTTGGTGGAGCGGGCGAAGTTTATCATGTCGGGGGTGAAGCCGCCGCAGGGGCGCATATTGACTTCGAGGGCCACGATCTGGCCCTTTTCGCCCATGCTGGCCTGGTTCTCGGTCATCCGGAAGAACTCGAAGTGGACGAAGCGGCTCTTGACGCCGAAGCTCTTGACGACGGCACGGCCTGCGGCGCGGGTGTCCTCGGGCAGGTCCTTGATGATGTAATAGATGGAGTTGTCGTTGTCGTTCACGATGTCCATGATGGACATGGGACTGACGTTTCCGGCCTCAAAGATGGGGTTGCCGGAGGCGTCGATGATGGCGTCGTAGCTGTTGACCTCGGCGCGGACGAACTCCTCCATGATGTAGGAGACGTCCGGGTGATTCTTGGCCTTGCAGGCGAGGAAGGTCTTCAGCTCTTCGTCATTGGACAGCTTGTGGGTATCGGAAGCGCCCACGCCGTTGTCGGGCTTGACCACCACAGGGTATCCCACCTGCTTGATGAAAGCCTTGCAGCCGTTGAGATCGTCCACCATGTGGTAGCGGGCGGTGGCGATGCCGGCCTTCCGGTAGTACTCCTTCATCTTGCTCTTGTACTTGATGCGGGGCATATCCTCGGTCTGGAAGCCGGAGGTGATGTGGAAGTCGGTGCGCAGGGCGGCGTCCCGCTCCAGCCAGTATTCGTTGTTGGACTCCAGCCAGTCGATGCGGCCGTACTTGAAGATGAAGAAGGCCACCGCGCGGTAGACTTCGTCGTAATTCTCGAGGCTGCCGACCTTGTAGTACTCGTTCAGGCTGTCCTTCAGCTCCGGCTTCAGCTCATCGTAGGGCTGGTCGCCGATGCCCAGCACGTTCATGCCGTCGTTCTTCAGCTCCCGGCAGAACTGCCAGTAGTTCGTCGGGAAGTTCGGGGAGATAAAAATAAAATTCTGCATAATTTCGCGTCTTCTTTCCTTGAATATCCTCTATAACCCTCTCAGTCACCTTCGGTGACAGCTCCCCCAGAGGGGGAGCCACTGGCGTGCCGGTCAGGCTCGCCTAAAACGAGAAAGGCCCTTTATTTCCGAAACGGCAGCGCCTTGCTGTCACGGGCAGCAGCAGCCAGACAAAGCGCATTGTGTAGATGCACCTGCCCTCGTAAGCAAGGCCCGCTCTTTTGAGTCATATTATACTTTCAGCGTTCAGCTCATCTCTGCCCGACCTGCCAATGGCTCTCCCTATGGGAGCAACAATGATGACCGCCGCCAGCGGCGGAAACAGGGAATCATTGTTGGGGCCGCGGCCAGCAGGATGCAAGACCCGTTCAAGGGTCGAAGCAGGCGCTGGGAGCCGCAACCCGACCTTGGCGCGCCAGCGCCTGAGAGGCCCTCACCCCAAATATACGGCATGTAATAAACCGCCTGCTTATACCACCAATCCCAGTCGTGCCTGACGTCGCGGCCCCACAGGTCCACCCAGACAGGGATGTTCTTTGCCTCAAAGATGCGCTTGAGCATCCAGGTGGTGTCGGGCTGCTCCCATGCGCCTGACCGCAGCAGATGACAGCCTTCTGGCTCCGGTACAGCTCCATATAGGGGTGATCCTCGGGAAGTTGCGCATATAGTCCACGGGAGAGTTCATATACACCAGCTCATCCATGTAGTCGCCGAAGCCGTAGTGGGCGGTGTAGATGCCGCTGAGGCCAGACAGCCGCAGAAGATGTCGGGCCGGCGGAGGTAAAGGTTGACCGCATGGGTCGCGCCGAGCTGCAGCCGAAGGCGATGACGCCGGCAGGTCATCCCAACCGTTGCGCTCCTTGGACAGATAGCGCAGCTTGGGGACAGCCTCGTCCACGATATAATGCAGCCACTGCTCATACCGGCGGATGCGCCAGTAAGGGTCGCCATTGGTGTCCGACCAGGTCTCCTTGTCCAGCGTGTCGATGGACATGACCATGAGCCGGCCCGACTCGATCCAGGGTGCAAGGGTGTCGGCCATGTGGAAGTCCTCGAAGTCGAAGAAGCGGCCGTCCTGACAGGGGATGTACAGCATGGGCCGTCCCCCGTGTCCGTAGACTTTGCACTCCATCTCCCGGCCCAGCGCCGGGCTGTATTCCTTGAAATACTGCATCTCCATATGCTTTCCTCCTCCGTTTGGTTCAGTCAAGCTCGTACATCAGGGTGTGGAACACGAAGGGCAGCTGCTTTTCCCAGCTGGCTTCGCTGTGGCTGCCGCCCGGCACGACACGGGCCGTCAGATTGATGCCCCGGGCAAAGATCCTGCTGCACATCTCTCCGAAGCCCTTCCGCATCCCGTCGTGGTTGCCCATCTCTCTGGAGCCGTAATCCATGTAGAGCACGGTACCCGGGGCCAGCTTGCAGCGGCCCACCAGCGCCGTCAGCGCCTCCGGAGCCACCCACAGCGAGGGCGAGAGCGCCGCCGCACGGCCAAACACATCGCTGTACTCCAAAAGAGCGTACAGCTCATGAGGCCGCCCATGGAGCTGCCGCCGATGAAGGTATGAGCCCGGTCGGGCTGGGTGCGGTAGTTGGCGTCGATGCAGGGCTTGAACTCGTGGACGAACCAGTTCAGGGTGTCCTTGCCTTTGCCGTCGAAGTGGCCGTACTGCTTATCGTCGAAGCGGTAGGGCGAATACTCCACCAGACGCTCATTGTTGGCACCGGCGTTGCACTCCACCGCCGCCACGATGAGGGGCGTATCGGTGTAGTCCAGATAATCCGCCATGCCCCAGCTCTTGCCGTAGGTGGCGTCCTCGTCGAAAAACACGTTCTGCCCGTCGAACATATACAGCACCGGATACCGCCGGTCAGGGTCAGCCTCGTACATGGTGGGCAGATAGACATAGGCCCGGCGCTCTTCTTCGCCGCCCACAGCGGGGTAGCGGATGCTCCACTTCTTTATCATCTTCTCATTCCCTCTCGTTTTTCAGGTATACTTTAAGTGTATCACCCGCGGCAGAGAATTGCAATCCGCACCGGATACAGCAAACGCCGCCGGGCGTACAGCCGGGCGGCGTTCATAAGCCTTTCGGCTCTTAGTACTTTTTCTCCACAGGGACGATCCAGCCTTGGTATCGGGGATCTTGCCCCACTGCATCCCGGTCATGGTGTCATAGAGCTTCTGGGTGACAGGGCCGATGCTGCCGTCGCCGATGTAGCGTGCTCGCCCTTCCAGACCAGCTCCTTGACGGGGGAGACGACAGCGGCGGTGCCGGTGCCGAAGACCTCTTCCAGCTTGCCGTCGCGGGCCGCCTGCATGATGTCGGCGATGGCCAGCTTGCCCTCGACGACCTCATAGCCCCAGTCCTTCAGCAGCTCGATGCAGCTGCGGCGGGTGACGCCGGGCAGGACGGTGCCGACGGTGGCGGCGGTGTAGACCTTGCCGTCGATCTTGAACATGATGTTCATGCTGCCGACTTCCTCGACGTACTTCTTCTCGACGCCGTCCAGCCACAGCACCTGAGCGTAGCCCTGCTCCTCAGCCAGCTCGCCGGCCTTGATGGAAGCAGCGTAATTGCCGCCGCACTTGGTGAAGCCGGTCAGACCGGGAGCGGCACGGATGTACTCTCTTCGACGTAGATGCGCACGGGGTTGATGCCCTCGGCGTAGTAAGCACCCGACGGAGCGCAGATGATGCAGAAGATGTAGTGCTTGGAAGCGTGGACGCCCAGACCCACATCGTTTGCGAACACGAAGGGACGGATATACAGGGAAGCGCCGTCAGAGTGAGGCACCCAGTCACGGTCCACATCCACCAGAGCCTCGACGGCCTGGATGTAATCCTCAACAGGGATCTTGGGGATGCACAGACGGTCAGCAGAGTCCTGCATACGCTTTGCGTTGCACTCGGGGCGGAACAGCTGGATGGTGTCATCCGCAGTGCGGTAAGCCTTCATGCCCTCGAAGATCTCCTGTGCATAGTGGAACACGACCGTAGCGGGGTCCAGCTGGAAGGTGCGTAGGGGACGATGCGGGCGTCATGCCAGCCCTCGCCCTCGGTGTAGTCCATAACGAACATATGGTCGGTGAACTTCTTGCCAAAACCCAGCTTAGACTCGTCCTGCGGCTTTTCCTTCGGGCAGGTAGTACGAGTAATCTTGATGTCCAACATGATAAATTTCCCTCTTTTCTGGTCTCACACAGCGCCGCGCGGGCTGCACGCCCTGCGCCAAATATGCCGAATGTTGTTTTCTATTATAATGCCGTGAAACGGATTTGCAAGCAACCGAAAAATGTTTCATCTTTGGGGCAGTCAAGTTGCCACAAATTATGACCTTATCGGTGTTCAAAAGCGGAAAAACATGATACAATAGAGTATGTATGTGGATTTTCGCCGAAAGGAGCTTGCGTTATGATACAGGGTGTTATTTTTGATATGGACGGGCTGATGTTCGACAGCGAGCGCATCTGGAGCATCTGCTGGGAGCCGGCACTGGCAAAATTCGGCCTGCCCTGCAAGGACGGCCTCTCGCAGGCTGCCCGCGGCACCACCAAGGCCGGCAGCTGCGATGTGCTGCGGCGCTTCTACGGCGAGGACTGCCCCGCCATGGGCATCGTGGAGGAGCTGTACCGGCTGGCCTATGAAGCCTTCAACAAGCCTGTCCCCAAAATGCCCGGCCTCGACGAGCTTCTGGCCTGGCTGGACGAACATCACATCCCCATGGCGGTGGCGTCTTCCAGCCCCATGACCGTCATCGAGGGACATCTGGAGCACTGGGGCCTCGGCCATTACTTCAAGGCCGTCATCTCGGGCGAGCAGCTGACCCGCTCCAAGCCCGCGCCGGACATCTTCCTGCTGGCGGCACAGAACCTCGGCACCGAGCCTGCAAAGACGATGGTGCTCGAGGACAGCTACAACGGCGTCCGGGCCGGCGCGGCAGGGGGCTTTGTCACCGTGATGGTCCCCGACCTCTCGCCCGCCACCGACGAGATGCGCAGGATCTATACCTGCGAGTGTGCTTCGCTCCACGAGGTGCGCAGAAAGCTTGAAGACGGAGAGCTATGAGCCGCGGCAGACCCGCACCACTTGTGAAATTTCAACATATCATCTGACAAATATCAATAAACCCCGTCATAACTCAGCTTGCTCTCTCAGCCGTTCCCAAACTTGAAGCGCTCTCTGAAATACATTATAATAGTGGGGAAACGGCTGATTTCCTGCGCTATGAATGGAGTTTGCATCATGAAGAATGATCCTTCCCGGTTCGCATATCATCCAGCTTTTCACCGTCCTTCTCACAGCCATCCTGATCAGCCTGTTTTTCGCTGTCCTCGTGCTGGTGGGTAAGATACAGGGTACGGCCCGGGTCGTCAACTACGCCGGCCTCGTGCGCGGCAAGACCCAGCTCATCGTCAAGCTCGAAATTTCCGGCACGCCGGAGGATGCTCTCCTCGGCGATATGGCCTCCTACATCGAAGGCCTCCGCTTCGGCAGCAGCGAGCTGAATCTGGTGCGGCTGGACGACGCGGATTTTCAGGCCAAGATGACCGCTCTTTCCAGCGAATTCGACGACCTGAGGAACGAGCTCATCCTTGTCCGTCAGCGCGGCTACGCCGAGACAGCCATCATCGCCAAGAGCGAGCATTTCTTCCAGACCTGCGACGAGGCCACCCACCTGGCCGAGGTCTACTCCCAGAAGCGGGCCACGGCCCTCGACTTTCTGGAAAAAGTCATCCTCGCGGACATCGTGGGGCTGCTGCTTTTGTTCGGTTATCAGATCTTCAAGGCCCTGCGTACGCGGCCATGAACCGCATCCTGCAGCGCAAAGTCTACCTCGATGAGGCCACCGGCCTGCCCAACAAGAACAAGTGCGAAGAGCTTCTGGACGCGCCCGACCCGCCGGACGGGAACACGGCGCTCTGCGTCTTTGACCTCAACAACCTGCGCACCATCAACAATACCATCGGCCACGACAAGGGCGACGAGTACATCCGCTCCTTTGCCGAACAGCTGCGTCTGGCCGTGCCGTCCCGGCACTTTGTGGGCCGCGACGGCGGCGACGAGTTCATCGCTATCCTCTACGGCGTGGACTGGGACGGCGCACAGGATGTGCTGCGCAGCATCCGGGCGCAGGCGGCAGAGTATTCCCGCCAGCACCCCGAGATGCCCCTGAGCTATGCGGCAGCTGCGCCATCGCCAGCGACTTCGAGGGCAGCACCTGCGGGAGCTGTTCCGCCACGCCGACAAGAATATGTATGTGGACAAAAACCGTGCAAATCGCGAGGAGGCCGAGGCCCGGAAGCTGCAGGACCAGCAGCTTCTGCATTGGGTCAACGCCCATGGGTATCAGTTCTCGAACTGCCTCTACTGCGACGCCCTGCTGGACCAGTACCGCCTCCTGCGCACCTCATCGGGCTTCTTCCTTGCTGACAACGGCAGCTATTCGGGCGCAGTGGAGCAGATCGTGGACGAGTACGCCGCCTCCGCCGCCCGCAAGACGATGCGGGAAGCGCTGCAGCTGAGCACGCTGTCTGCCGTCCTCAGTGCTGAGCACCCCAAGCAGGAGCTTGAGCTGGATTTTGAGACCGACGGCGTGGCCCGGCGCGGGCGGCTGACCCTCCTGTTCTGCGACGCCGACCTCCATGGGCGGCTGCACCACTTCCTCGTGGGCTTCGAGTATTTCCGGGACAAGAGCACCGCCTTCGACGAGCGCCAGCCCCTGACCCAGTATTACGAGCAGATGAAGCACTCCCTGCTGGAAAACGACAACTATGTGGAGGCCCTCATCGACGCGAACGACGCCCTGTTCACTGTGGACCTGACCCACGGCCAGCTCGAGCAGATCTTCTACCGGACTACCGCGCTGCGGCAGTTCGATCTGCAGATGACGCTGCCCTGCTCCTACGACGACTACTGCGCCCAGCGCCGTCACTTCGTCACTCCTGAGACGCTGGAAAACTACCGCATCGTGGACACGGCGTCAAAACTGCTGGAGCGCTTCCACTCGGGCTTCAAGTACGTGACGGTGGAGTACCGGGAGCAGACCTCCTGCGGCGAGCCGATCTGGCTCCAGAAGACCGTCCTCATGGCGCAGGATACCGTCTTTGATGCGGCCTCCGGGCGGGAGATGCCGGTCATCCACGGTATCATCCTTTTCCGGGACACCTCCATCTTCCATGCACAGGAGCAGGCCGAGAATCAGCGCCTGCAGGAAGCTTTTGAGGAAGCCGACTCGGCCAGCAGGGCCAAGACCGCCTTCATGAACCGGATGAGCCACGACATCCGCACCCCCATCAACGGCATTCTCGGTATGCTGGACATCCTCCGCTCCAACCGGGACGATGCCCGGAAGGTGGACAGCTGCCTTGATAAAATAGACCTCTCCGCCCACCATCTTCTGGCACTGGTCAACGACGTGCTGGACATGAGCAAACTGGAAGCCGGGCAGATGGTGATGGAGCAGGAGCCTTTGACATCGAGGTGCTGATGCACGACGTCTCGTCGCTGGTGGAGGCACAGATAGAAAAGGACGGCCTGACCCACCGCCGCCACCGGGAGAATATCCAGCACACCGCCCTCGTGGGCAGCTCCCTCAAGCTGCGGCAGATCATGGTGAACCTGTTCAGCAACGCCATCAAGTACAATAAGCCCGGCGGGGCCATCGACACCTACGCCAAAGAGCTATCCTGCGACGGCACCACCGTGTGGTACGAGTTCCGCATCACGGACACCGGCATCGGCATGAGCCGGGATTTCGTGGAGAACCAGCTGTTCAAGCCCTTTACCCAGGAGTCCGCCGACGCCCGCACCCAGTACAGGGTACCGGCCTCGGGATGTCCATCGTCAAGGAGCTGGTCGGCCAGATGGGCGGCAGCATCTCTGCCGAGAGCCGGCTGGGGG
>ENA-OQLB01001055-OQLB01001055.1-human-gut-metagenome-genome-assembly--contig:-NODE-1055-length-12972-cov-5.152355_pt1 | contig 12972 bp, 18 predicted proteins | sample MGYA00242656_ERZ504813 | MGnify/ENA primary metagenome ERZ504813 (study PRJEB26092, sample SAMD00036388) | human gut metagenome | host: Homo sapiens | study: EMG produced TPA metagenomics assembly of... | reverse complement strand
CTTTTGTCTCATCATCAAAGAGAACTACATGGTCTGAATCCCAACGGATCGGACGTGTAACATGCAGAGCAATCTCCGGGAAGAATGTAAGTAGTGCCGGAATCTTATCGGATACTACTTCTGTTGGATGATAATGTCCGTTGTTTGGTGCCTCCTTGTTATTTTTCTATTACTGTTCATTTTTTATGACTTTATTATACCCACGCTTTTTATGTAAAAAAAGGACGCTATTTACGAAAAATAGCGTCCTTATTTGCACTGTATTTTATTTTTAGGGTTCTCTTTTGCATTTTGTACAATTTTAAACCCTCATTTTTGTTGATATTGTGTAGTGTTATTTAAAATGTTTTTTCTACAAAACAGACACTCTATTTACCGGAGAAATTTCTATGAAGAAGCTCATGCTCTTTTCCCTTCAACAAAGTATCGTACAAGGAAAGAATCATTGGGTTCTCATTTGATTTCTTGATCTGAGTGTTTACATCTGTATCATATAAGCCTTCATTCTTGCTTTTCTGGTTCTCGGTCCTGCATTCACCGGCTGACCTCCACCCATGATACATCCTCTGCGGCAAGCCATCACTTCCACAAAATCATACTCTGCTTCGTGATTTTTAATCTGCTGCAATACTTTATCTGCATTTGCAAGGCCATTTACAACTGCTGCCTTAATCTCTCTTCCATTATAATTATAAGTCAGCACTTTAATACCGTCGTCCCCACGCACACCACTCTTTTTAATAGACTCCATGTCTACTCTGTTGTGTCCCTGCTGCAGCCTACGGAGCACTGCCTCTGTAACACCACCGGTAACACCGAAGATCACACCACTTCCGGAGCCGATACCAAACGGTACATCGGCTGCTTCGATCTCAACTTTGTCAAATACAATTCCTGATTTGCGGATCATTCTTACGATTTCTGTTGTTGTAAGCACGTAATCAACATCCTGCTTGCCATTTGTATAAGATTCCGGACGTAAGATTTCTTCCTTCTTCGCCGTACAAGGCATAATTGATACAGATACGATCTTCTTTCCTTCATTTTTCTCAGGATCTTTATAATACTCTCTTACAACTGCTCCAAACATCTGCTGCGGTGATCTGCACGTTGAAAGATTCGGCACGAATTCCGGATATTTATTCTCACAATATTTTACCCATGCCGGACAACAGGATGTAAAGAGTGGCATCTTCTCACCGGAAGTAAATCTCTCAATAAACTCTTTGGATTCCTCCACAACTGTCAGGTCTGCGCCATAGGATGTGTCATATACTTCATCGAATCCCAGACGATGCAGTACTCCTACTAACTTACCCATTACATTTTCGCCTTTGGCATAACCAAAATTATCACCGATTGCAACACGTACAGCCGGAGCGATCTGAGCGATCACCTTTGTATTCTTGTCTGCCAAAGCTTCCCACACTTCATCAATATTGGTATGAATACTGATTGCACCGGTCGGACAGACAACACGACACTGTCCACAACCTACGCAGTCTGTTTCTGCAATCTTCTTATTAAATGCCGGTATTACCTGTGCATCAGTTCCACGATACGCGAAGTCGATTGCATTGATATTCTGTACATTATCACACATTCTGACACAGTCACCACATAGGATACATTTATTAGGATCTCTGATAATTGCGTGTGAACTTGTATCAATTGGCTGTATCTCTCTTACATTTTCAAAGCGGATCTCATGAACTCCCATACGGTGAGCCAGTTCCTGCAGATGACACTCGCCGCTCTTGATACACGTCGTACAATCTCTGCAGTGAGCAGCCAGAAGCAGTTCCAGTATCAGTTTCCGGTAACGCATCAGCCTTGGTGTATTTGTATAAATAATCATTCCGTCTCTCGGCTTTTCTGAACATGAGGCAAATGTTTTCCCTCTGTCATCTTCTACCGTGCATAATCGGCAGGCACCATAGATAGATAATTCCGAATGATAACACAAGGTAGGGATATCAATCCCGGCTTTTCTTATTACAGACAATACATTAGGTTCATCCGTGAACTCAATGGCCTGTCCGTCAATTGTCATAATTCCCATAAATCTCTATCCTCCCTACTCTGTATAAACAGCTCCAAATGGGCAGTTGTCGATACAACTTCCACACTTGATGCACTTTGAATTATCAATTGTAAATGGTTGATTTTATTTTTCCTGTGATTGCATTTACCGGACAGTTCTTCGCACATTTCGAACATCCTTTGCATTTCTCCGGATCAATCTTAAACACACGAAGATTAGAACAGACTCCCGCACGACATTTCTTATCTATTATGTGCTCTTCATATTCTTTTCGGAATGCATGAATCGTACTTACAACCGGCTTTGGTGCACTCTTTCCAAGACCACATAAGGCAGTATTTTCAATCATGTCTGCCAGTTCTTCCAGTTCATCAAGGTCGCTCATTTCTCCGTTTCCGGCAACTATACGTTCCAGGATCTCCAGCATACGCTTAGTTCCTTCTCTGCACGGAACGCATTTTCCACAGCTTTCTCTCTGTGTGAAGTTCATAAAGAATCTTGCAACCTCTACCATACAGGTGTCTTCATCCATAACAACAAGTCCACCGGAACCGATCATGGCACCGATCTTTGACAGTGAGTCAAAATCCATCTTACTGTCAAGCTGGGATTCTACCAGACATCCACCGGATGGACCACCGATCTGAACTGCTTGAACCCTTTATCGTCCTTGATGCCGCCTCCGATATCAAAGATGATTTCACGTAAACTTATTCCCATAGGCACTTCGATCAATCCGGTATTTTTTACATTTCCGGTAAGGGCAAACGCTTTCGTTCCTGGGCTTTGCGGTGTACCGATACGGCTGTACCAGTCTGCTCCGTTTTTAATGATCATCGGGATATTTGCATAAGTCTCTACGTTATTCAATACGGTTGGCTTCTCCCATAATCCCTGTTCTACTGTTCTCGGTGGTTTTACTCTCGGCATGCCTCGCTTGCCTTCGATCGAAGCTGTAAGCGCGGAACCTTCCCCACATACAAAAGCACCTGCTCCGCGATTGATATGTAATTTGAAGCTGAATCCTGTTCCAAGGATATTATCTCCCAAAAGTCCTTTCTCTTCCGCCTGAGCGATAGCGATCTGCAGTCTTCGTACTGCCAGCGGATACTCTGCACGAACGTAAATATATCCTTCCTGAGCCTGTACTGCATAAGCTGCCAGCATCATACCTTCAATCATTCGGTGAGGATCACCTTCCATAACGCTTCGATCCATAAATGCACCCGGATCTCCTTCATCACCATTGCAGACTACATAACGGATCTTTTCCGGCTGACTCGCTACCTGTGACCATTTTCTTCCCGCCGGAAATCCTGCTCCGCCTCTTCCACGAAGACCTGCATCCGTAACCGTCTTAATCACTGCTTCCGGAGTCATTTCAAACACAGCTTTTTCGAAAGACTCATATGCTCCTACCGCCATTGCATCTTCAATATGCTCTGCATCAATATGACCGCAGTTTCTCAACACCAGACGGGTCTGCTTGGCATAGAATGGAATTTCTTCCTGTGTCTGATATACATGACCATTATCTTCATACATCAATCTTGTAACCGGTTCTCCATGAAGAATCGTCTTTTCAAAAATTTCTTCGCAGTCTTCCAGTTTTACTTTCAGATACAGATAGTTATAAGGTTCAATACGAACCAGCGGACCCATCTCACAGAATCCATGGCATCCGCTCATCTTAAGTCCCACATGAGCGATTTCTTCACCGATTTTGACTGTTACATGATCCATATTGGAAGTTAGTTCTTTCAAACGGGCATATATTTTATCTGAACCACCTGCCAGACATCCTGTTCCTCCACAGACCAGAATACAACAGTTTTCTTTCTGCCGCTTTTCCTTACACTCTTCTCTCCATAACTGGAGCTGCATTCTGTTTTCTATCCTCATTCCTCTTCCTCCGCAGCTTCTTGATCAGCTCGCTCATTTTCTCAGGTGTCATTTTCGGATGTACTTCATCATTGACCATCACGGCCGGTGCCAGTCCGCATGCACCCAAGCATGAACCGTCTCTACTGTAAACAACTGGTCATCTGTTGTGTGTTTCTTTTTCCCAAGCCCCAGTTCCTTGTAAAGTCCTTCCAGAATCGGAATAGATTTGCGCACATGACAGGCTGTTCCATCACATACTTTTATCACATATTTCCTTTTGCCTCAAAAGAAAAATTTTCATAAAAGCTTGCCACACTGTAAGCTTTCGCCTCGGAGATTCCCAGTTTCTCCGCAACATAAGTTAAAAGCTCCGGTGGAAGATAGCGATATTCTTCCTGAATCCCCTGTATAATCGGATCAAAGACTTTTCTTCACATGTATACTGTGCAATAATCTCATCTGTTTTTTCGTAATAGGATATATCTAACATTGTGCCCCTCCTTTTTTGTATTTTTCACATATGTTTCATTATACATCCTATCACCTTTTGTGCATAGTGCTATCTTGATATTATTTTTGTAATTTTATTTCGTCGTTTTTTTATTTTTATCTGTTTCCATACGTTGCTATCGATGCAAATTGCCAATTTTTATATCAGTATGGTCTTCGGTTTACTATTCGCGTAAAAAAAGAAGATGCCATCTGTGAAAAATAGCATCCTCTTTTCCTGAAGAAGTTCTTTATATATTTTCCCTGATTTCTTCTTAATCTCACGACTCAGCCAATAGACATCCACTTTCATCTCTACCGCCAGTTCTGACAGCGTGCCTTCTTTAAAATGATCCTCAATATAGCGATACACATTCGCCATAATCTCTGTGTCAAATTTGCGTCCGCCGGCTTCCATCTTATCCATATAATTCAACAACTGAAGAAACAAAAGTCCCATCGTGATCTGATTACTGCTTCATAATTGTGTTTATGCGCCGGAAAATGTACAAAGCGAGTATGCGGTCTGACCTGGATCAACTTCCCCTTCTTCAGAAGTTTCGCACTGTCCACAACCATTTCCTTCTTTTCTGTATAAAGCTGTGGATCGATCTCCTGTTTTCCTTCAAGGATCCTGCGTTCCTCATCTGTGATCATCGCCAGTTCCCGGATCAGTTCCTGATGCATCTATTGCCTGCCTTTCTGGTTTATCCTTTTAATGTAGCTGCAATCTCTCTCGTTAATTCCATGTACTCTTTCGCACTTCTACTGCTCTTCTTATATGCGATCACCGGTGCATTATTATCCTGCGACCACTCAATTCCACTGTCCACACGGATGTAAGTATCAAATACTTTCACATCATCTAACTCTTGCAGAGTCTCTAATGTCTGTTTGAAATAATTCTTTCTTGTATCAACCTTGGTGATCACAATTCCACCAAGCTTGAGATCCGGTGCAATTTCTTCTACACTGTCCAGGAATTCGAACATATTTCCAAGACCAAACAGTCCCCATGGAGATGCCTCTACCGGAAGGATCACATAATCGGACGCACACAGGATATTCATCACCCATCCACCAAGTGTCGGCGGTGCATCGATTAGAATATAATCATAAACCTCTGACTCACGAATCTTCTTCAATCCTTTTTTCAAAATATACTCTCTCTGCCATTTTGTAAAAAGTTCGTATTCAATCGAACTCATCAATGTAGAAGACGGAATCAGATCAAGTCCTTCGTATTTTGTATTCACGATATAATCTGTCAGATCATCCTGTCGCTTGATTGCTTCATACAAATTTTTGTCACTCTGTGCATATGCAAGCACTGTATCTTCGTCAAACAAAGAAAGGGAGAGATTCAGCTGCATATCTCCGTCGATCATCAGAACCTTTTTCCCAAGCTCTCTCAAGCCAAATCCAACATTTGAACAAGTTGTGGTCTTTCCGCTTCCTCCCTTATTATTCGTAAAACAGATTACCTTTGTCTTTGCCATTGTGTTCTCTCCTTCTTCCGAAATCATCAAATCTATCCTAATTACTGTATCCAGTAACGCCCTTTTCTAAAATTTTAGCATATCTATTTACGAAAGACAATGAAATCCAATCCATTTTATGTTATAGTTATTGTATCTGAGTAATCATTAGAATTTTATCATGATTACTCTCCAAATCAGCCACTTACTTAAGGGCTCAGAAAGACTGAGGTTTTCTTTTATGAATAAAAAATCCATACTGATCACCGGTTCTTCCCGCGGCATCGGGCGTGCCTGTGCGAAAGCATACGCCAAGGCCGGTTATCACGTATTTCTCAACTGTGTCCACCAGGTGGAACGCTTAGAAGAACTCGCACATGAGATTCTCTCAGACGGTGGTTCCTGTACAGCAGTTCCCGGAGATGTCAGTAACCCCGACGAAGTCCGGAAGATTTTTCAGATTATTGAAAAAGAGTGTGGTGGCGTTGATATTCTGATCAACAATGCCGGTATCGCCTGGTTCGGACTTCTGACTGACATGACTGACAATGACTGGGATAAGATTCTTGCCACGAATCTTTCTTCCGTCTTCTACTGCAGCCGCGCAGCCATTCCATACATGGTATCTAAAAAATGTGGAAAGATTCTGAATATTTCTTCTATGTGGGGAACTGTCGGTGCTTCCTGTGAAGTTGCTTATTCCGCAACAAAATCCGGAATACACGGATTGACACGAGCACTTGCCAAGGAACTTGCACCGAGTAATATTCAGGTGAATGCAATCGCCTGCGGTGTGATTGACACAGAAATGAATGGTCGCTTGAACGAAGAGGAACGCCAAGATCTTATGGATGAGATTCCTTCCGGACGTTTTGCCGTTCCTGAGGAAGTTGCCGAGCTTGCATTAAAGCTCACAGATACGCCGGCTTATATGACCGGACAGATTATTGGAATAGATGGAGGATTCATATGATAGACGTACATCACATTGAACAGATTTCACAGGATTGTTCCCTTACTGAATTCGTTGGAACAACTGTTTTGGATACAATCGGACTTGTTATCCCGGGAATTGACCCTTCACTTCTTGAGAAGATGAATCTGAAAAAGCCATATAAAAGTCTTGGCCTGATCAGTTCAAGGACAGGTGCAGCCGGACAGATCAATGCAGCAGACGAAGCTGTCAAGTCAACGAACACGGAGATTGTCTCTATTGAGCTTCCTCGTGATACAAAAGGCTGGGGCGGGCATGGATGTTTTATCGTGATTGGCGGAGACAATGTCTCTGACGTGCGCCGTGCGGTTGACATTGCACTTGAATATATCAGCAAATATGCCGGTGAGCTCTACATCAGCCAGGCCGGACATCTGGAGTTCACTTTCTCTGCCTGCGCAGACAAAGCACTTCATATGGCATTCAACGCCCGATTGGAAAACCTTTTGGATTCTTCTGCGGTTCCCCTGCTGCTATTGGACTTGTCATGGCTGACCTTGCGGTGAAGTCTTCCCCGGTTGAAGTCATCAAGTATATGACCCCGGACCAGGAACAAGCCATTCGAACGAAGTGATCGTCGCGGTAACCGGTGATGCGGATGCTGTTAAGAATGCAGTCCTCACCGCAAGAGATGTAGGGCTTCAGCTGCTTGTCTCCATGGGAAGTTACCCTGAGAGCCCGGCAACACCGTATCTACAGTAGGATATAACTTTACAGAAACACCATATAATATCACACGCAATTCCAAGAACAGTTTTCCACTGTTCTTATAAGAAAAAACCGTAAGATGAAGCTCATTTCCTGCTTCCTCTTACGGTTTTGTTATCTATCTATTTTCTTATTCTATAACATTAGAATTCCAGACACATTTATAATCTTCCATAAATATCCTGCGGCACATATGCCTTAACCTCAATTCCTTCCGGCACATATTCTTCGGATAACAGCTGCCCCTTACTGCGGATCAGCTGAATCTTGCCCGCTTCACTGAAATCATATAAACGTTCAATATAAATCTGCTCTTTACGGATAATCTCCAACAATGCGTGTTTGAACTCTTCCAGCCCCTGCCCGGTCTTCGCAGATGTCGCAATGGAATAATCTGCCTGAAGATCTTTGTGATTAACCGGATTCTCAACCTTATCTTGCTTGTTAAACAGTGTAATGACCGGTTTTCCTTCGGCTCCAAGCTGTCTGAGTGTCTCGTAAACCACATGCATCTGTGCATCCATCTGTGGATTCGAAGCATCAACTACGTGCACGATAATATCCGCATACTTTGCTTCTTCCAGTGTGCTCTTAAATGCCTCTACCAAATGATGCGGCAGCTTGTTGATAAATCCAACCGTATCTGTCAAAAGAATTTCCTGTGTGTTATCCAGTGTCAAAGCTCTCGTTGTTGTATCCAATGTTGAGAAAAGCATCGCATCCTCCAATACTCCTGCCTGTGTCAGTGCATTCTCAATACTGCTCTTCCCTGCTGAAGTATAACCTACTAATGCTGCTACTTTCAGTCCGGACTGCTTTCTCTGTCCACGAATCAATTCTCTGTGGCGCTCTACATCTTTCAATTCTTTCTTCAGTCTGCTGATACGTTCTCTGATCAGGCGGCGGTCCATCTCCAGTTTTTTCTCTCCCGGTCCTCTTGTTCCGATTCCTCCTCCAAGTCTGGAAAGTGATTTCCCAAGTCCGGCCAGTCTTGAAGCACGGTACTTTAACTGTGCTAATTCTACCTGGATCTTACCTTCTCCTGACACTGCTCTGGCTGCAAATATATCAAGAATCAGAAGTGTTCTGTCCATGATTTTACAATCCAGTTCTGCTTCCAGATTCCCCATCTGCACACTTGTCAACTCGTCATCACAGATAATTCCTGTTCCGTGCGTCTCCCACAATAATTCCTTTAATTCCAGAATTTTTCCTTTTCCTATATAAGTTCCCGGATGGATATTTTCTCTTGGCTGGATCATACGGCCGACAACTTCTGCACCTGCTGTCTTCGCAAGCTCTCCAAGCTCATCCAGGGATCGTTCTGCCTGATCAGATCCATCCGTATCTACCGCAACAAGAATTACCCTCTCTTTTATTTCATCCATTGATATCATATTTTCTTTTCCTTATCTACTTATCATGATCTGCTAATATGCAACCTGCCATGCTACTGACCGCAGTAACCTTTTTATCTTGTCTGAAGGAACTCTGCTTCCTTACTCACAGAATCATCTTCCGGGAAATCTGCCTGATACTGTTTCATCGCACTCTTTGCATTTTCCCAGTCTGCCTGTTGTTCGTAGCAGACAATCACATTATATTCCATTTCTTGAAGAAGTGCTGTATCTGCTTTCGTTTTGTCATCTCCTGTCTTGCTTTCTGCAAGTGCGATTCCAGCCTGGAAACATTCGAGTGCCTTCGCATAATCTTCCGTCTTCATTGCGCAAACTGCGGTCAGATTATAAAGTTCCTGTGTCTGCTCTGCTCCCTGATCCAATGCGGTCTGAAATGCTTCCAATGCCTTGTCATACTCTTTCTGCTCGTAATAAGTCATCCCAAGTCCCTGATATCCATCTGCCGCAACTTCTTTATTCTCATTCTTAGTTGCCTCTTCAAATGCCGTCTCTGCCGCATCATATCTTCCTTCACCAAGTGCTTCTGTCCCGTCCTTGACCACATTTCCACATCCGGATGCTAAACAAGTCACACCAGCCAACATCAAGACTGCCAGTTTTTTTTCTTATCATCATCTATTTTCCTCATCTTTCATATTTTCCATTCTTCTATTGCTATAGTATACCGAACCTATAGAAAATCATCAAGCCCCATCGCCAAAGGCGATTTGAAATAACGAGATGCGTTTCTGGTAGCACATCGTGTAAACAGTAACACAATCACTTTTAACAACAAGAGCTGTGAAAATATGAATCTCTCATTTTCCACAGCTCACTTCGTTTATTACAGTTTTATATTTTCTACAGATTACTGTCTTATGTTACAATCTCTGTCACTTTTTCCTGTACTTTCGAATCTTTATATTCTTTGTTATTTCCAAGAACATCTCTGCACACATCATTCATCAGTTCTTCATTCATCTGAATCTGGTCCTTATCCTGTTGAGCAATGCATTCCTGAATTGCCTCATTCAATGAAAGCATCTTATCATCCAGCTCTGATACCATCTTTGCGCATTCCTGCAGATCCTTGCTGATATACTCCGGTGCATTCCCTTCAAATTTGTAGTAGATCTTATGTTCAAGCTTGCCCAGAAGTCCATTGCAATGGTTCGGATCTGAATCTCAACCTTCGTGTCTACTACACTATCCGAAAGAAATATCGGCACAGAAACTAACATATGATAACTTTTATATCCACTTTCTTTGGGATTCTTAATATAATCCTTAATTGAAAGAACTTTCAAATCGCTTTGATTCCCTATCATCTCTGCTAGACGATATATGTCTGATGTAAATGAACAGATCAATCTTACTCCTGCAATATCATTCACATAGCGAACCATGTTCTCTATGGATGTCTCATATCCATACCTCTTCAGCTTTTTCACAATACTGTCCGGTGTCTTGATCCTTGTCTTAATATGTTCAATCGGATTATACTGATGTACATGCTGAAATTCATCATTAAGAATCTCCAGCTTTGTACCAACTTCTTTCAACGCTGCATTATACAGGAAAATGATTGTCTTCCAGCTGTCGACATCTTCATAACTCTTTAGCGCAGCTTCTACCTGTTGTTCACTTCTCATAGCAGTCATCCCCCGGTCTGTTTATATATATTAAGTATAACATACTCCCATTTTTCTGTCACAGAATTCACTTCTTTTTTAGAGATATTTTAGTGTTACTGTAATAGTATCTTTCCAATCTCTGTAATCCATTTTCTGCCTACAGCTCCAGTTTCATGTCTCCCTGGCGAATCCAGCCCTTCTTTCTCATAAATTCTGAAATTCCAAGTGTGATCACTGCCGGAAGTACAAACTGGATCACAATGATCTTCACCAGAACAATCATCGGATCTTCTGTCTGGATCATCACCTGCCATGTCATCAACGGACCAACCAGCCCGGCTGTTCCCATTCCAGATCCGGTTGCATTATTCGTCATATGGAGTAACATTGTACTTACCGGTCCTAAAATTGCACTTGACAAAATGGATGGGATCCAAATCAATGGATGTCTCATAATATTCGGTAGCTGAAGCATAGAAGTACCAATTCCCTGTGCTAGAAATCCACCAATCTTATTCTCTCTGTAGCTTGCAACTGCAAATCCAATCATATTGCAGCAACATCCAACTGTAGCTGCTCCAGCTGCAAGACCTGACAGATTCAGGATTACCCCCAAAGCCGCAGAGCTGATCGGCAATGTCAGGATCATTCCCATCAAGACCGAAACTACAATTCCCATAAGGAACGGCTGCTGTTCTGTCCCCCAGTTAATCAAAGAACCCAGCCAGTTCATAAAGGAAGAAATCGGTGGTCCGACAAACAATCCAACAACTGCACCAACACCAATGCAGATCAATGGTGTCAGAATAATATCTAGTTTTGTTCTTCCTGTAACTAAAATTCCAATCTCAATTGCCACATAAGCTGCCACGAAAGCTCCCAGTGGTTCCCCCGGTCCGACTAATACAATATTCCCATCTACAAGCACCTGACCTGCCAGAATTTTCCCCGCGAATGCTCCGATCATACCGGCAACAGCTGCACAAACTGTAACAAGCTGCTGAGCTCCAGCTTCCTTGCCACTCCGACACCAATACCTGCTCCTGTAAGTGCTGCTGCAACTTTCCCGATCAAATAAATTAAATCTCCATAATTTCCTCCAACAAACATTCCCATCTGCTGGATGATTGTTCCTATGATCAATGTTGCAAACAAGCCCTGCGCCATTCCGCTGAGTCCGTCAATAAATATTCTCTTCATCACTCTTCTAGTCCTCCTTATACAGGACGCCCCATTCCTGTCCTTCCTTCTTCCGGGTGTCCCTCTTCAACGCATTGCCTTCCTCATCACAAAGCTCCGGAATCTGATCTACGGTATCCATCCGGTAGTCTGTCAGAAGCCAGCTTACAATATTCACATTATCCTTCGTCCAATCACCATCTCCGGCACAAGCACAGAGAGCATCTGCTCCAGGAAATCAATTTCCACCTGGTTCTCTTTCGAATAAAGCAGTACATTTTTGTAAATCGTAAGATAAACACCTTTGCACTGTTCTTCTTCAATATCCATATAAACGGACTGGAATTTCTGTTCAAATCCAAATTCATCAATCAGATGAAAGATTGCCTGTCCATAACTGTCTTCTTCCAGATAACTTCCCAGTATTTCTCTGTCTGTCTCTGTACATTCTCTAATCATAACTGCTCTCCAATCATTCTATCAATTACTATATTGCTGTTACCATTACCGTGTTACTGTTCACACGATGTGCGACCAGCAACACATCTCGCCATTTTAAATCGCCTTTGGCATGGGGCGAGATGCATTCAAGTCAAAACACGCATCCTCCGTGTCAATCAGCGAAGTGATTGACAGGGAGTGAACAGCAACATTACCGTTCCACTATACCAAAAAGTCTCTAAAAAAGAAATGACTTTTTGTTTTTCTTATGTTAGGATACAAGAGACAGGTATTTTCAGAAGATCAGATAGTTTCTTCTGCTGCCGGAAAGGAGTCTATTATGTTTCGTTTATGGGGAAAAGAATTTAAAGACAACCGCATGCTTTGCGATACTGTTATCTGCGATGAGACAGACGACACACGTACACATAAGATCTTTCATGCACTCGACAAGATTTGCTATGAATTTGATCTGAGCAAGCCGATCTGGCTCGACTCAACAATCAATGAGTTCAAGCGCCACGCCAAAGCGCGTTTCTATCAGACAATTTTGTCGATGAGATTGACTTTGACTATCTGGAGATTCAGATTATTGAAGAATAACACTCGGTAGCGTACAAAAAGATAGAATTGAAAATAGCTTCTAAAATCCGCTTCAAATTTTTTAAAATTTTAACTTAAAAATTTAATGATGTTGTACATTTTCCAATTAATCCGTTATAAT
>ENA-OQLB01001054-OQLB01001054.1-human-gut-metagenome-genome-assembly--contig:-NODE-1054-length-12993-cov-1.338411_pt1 | contig 12993 bp, 17 predicted proteins | sample MGYA00242656_ERZ504813 | MGnify/ENA primary metagenome ERZ504813 (study PRJEB26092, sample SAMD00036388) | human gut metagenome | host: Homo sapiens | study: EMG produced TPA metagenomics assembly of... | reverse complement strand
CATAAAAGATGGCGGAATAGCTCAGTTGGCTAGAGCACACGGTTCATACCCGTGGTGTCGCTGGTTCAAATCCAGTTTCCGCTACTGAAAAAAGAAGTCCTTTGAATGAGGGCTTCTTTTTTGTTACAATCAGAGAATGAAAAAGAAAGCCGGAATATCCGGCTTACAAGGAGGCAGAAGATGAATAAAAGTACATGGATGGTATTGCGGATCGTGGCGGGATTGTATCTGGTATTTCTTGGGGTTCAGATTATTTCTCAGGTGACCAAGGAGCAGCCGAACAATCTGGCGCTGATGATATGTGCCGCAGTTTTGTTTATTGGAGTGGGGGTTGTATATGCAGGTGCTGCGATCAGCAGCGTATGGAAGATGAGCAGGGGAGGAGAAAAATCTCAGGAGGATGATCTTCAGATTGTGGAGAAAGAGGATTCGATGGAAACTTCACAGGAAACACGAAGAGAGATTCCGGATATTCAGTCAAGCAGGAAATGCCGGAAAAGGAAGAAGCAAAAGAAGAAAAAGAAGCTCCGATTGATACAGAAGAACAATCGGACAGCGAATAGAAAAGAAAAGCAGTCAGAAATAGAAAGGAGCAGATAAATATGAGAATTGGAATGGGATATGATGTGCATAAATTAGTAGAAGGAAGAAAACTGATCCTTGGCGGTGTAGAGATTCCTTATGAAAAAGGACTGCTCGGACATTCGGATGCGGATGTGCTGCTCCATGCGATCATGGATGCGCTTCTGGGGGCGGCTGCACTGGGGGATATCGGGAAGCATTTTCCGGATACAGATCCTGCGTATAAAGGGATTTCCAGCATCAGACTGTTGGAGCATGTTGCCGATCTCTTAGAAGAACATCAGTTTCTGATTGAAAATATTGATGCAACGATCATTGCACAGAGACCAAAGATGCGTCCTTATATTGATACAATGCGCGAAAATATTGCAAAAGCATTAAAAATTGAGTCGGATCAGATTAATGTCAAGGCAACGACAGAAGAGGGACTTGGATTTACCGGAAGCGGAGAGGGGATTTCCTCTCAGGCAATCTGTATGCTGGAAAAAGTGATGAATTACAGCAGTGTGGATGTGACAGCGCAGACAGGTGGATGTGCCGGCTGTCAGGGGTGCAAAAAAGCATAGATGGGAGAACGAGGATGGAACTTCGAAGACTGGAAGAACAGGAGCACCAAAAGACCCGGAAGCTGTGGGAGGAAGTGTTTTCAGACGATACCAGGGCATTTCTGGATTATTACTATTTTATCAAGACAAAAGAGAATGAAATCTGGGTGATTGAAGAAGACGGAGAGATCCAGTCCATGCTCCAGCTGAATCCTTATCAGCTTCAGGTGGCAGAGCATCCGTTTTTATGCCGTTATATTATTGCAGTGGCCACAAGAGCACAATACAGAAGCCGGGGTTATATGAGCAGTCTTCTGCGAAAAGCGATGCAGGAGATGTATGGGAAAAAAGAGCCGTTTACATTTTTGATGCCGGCAGCAGAGGCAATCTATACTCCATATGATTTTAGGTTTGTATACAGCCAGAGGCAGGCGGTGTTTGAAAAAAAGGCAGAGACAGAATTGATCGAAGAGGAAGATGCAACAATGTTTCAGGCAGAAGAACTGGCTGCGTTTGCAAAGGAGCGGCTCTTTGGAACGGCTCGGGTATATGCAGTGAGAGACGCGCATTACTATCAGACACGCGTATTGGAGCAGCAGAGTGAAAACGGCGGAATCCGAATGCTGAAAAAAGACGGAAAGCTGGTGGGGATTTACTGCTATGCAAAAGAGGAAACCTGCGAAGTTTTAGAACCGCTGATCCTTCCGGGATATGAGACTGTATTTTGGGATTCCATATCCGGTTTGAGTGAGAAGCCGGTCAAAGTACTGGCGTGTCCGGAAGTGTTGGAGCCTTGTGCAAGGTCTGTGGAGAGGAAACCGATGATCATGGTACGGATTCTGCATCTTGAGACCTTGTTATCAGTGCTTACGGTCAAAGAGGGAGAAAGTCTTTCTTGTTCCTTTGCGGTCATTGATCCGATCTTGACTGGAAACAGCAGGATCTGGAAGCTGTGCAGTCAGGAAGATGGCAGGATACAGGTCACAGAGACGGAGGATTCTCAGGGAGTGCTGACAATCGGTGCGCTTACGGAACTTGTATTTGGCTATCGAAGTGCGGCGGACCTAAGAAAGGATCCGGACGTATGTCTTGGCAGAGAGCTGGAGTGTGAGTTGGAGAAAATTTCACCGCTCTCTCCGGTATTCTTGAATGAGATTGTGTGAAAGAAGTTGACAAAACAGAAAATTTTTGCATAAGATATAATCTGGACTAAGAAATAAAAGCAAAGGCTTAGAACGAAAAGAGTATCTGTCATACGCTCACAGAGAGGAATTGTCACCGGCTGAAAGCAATTCCGGGAAAGCGGCCAAAGAAGTGCATTCGGGAGCTGATTCTGCGAACACACAAAGAGTGTCAGTAGCAGGGTACGTGTCGCATACGTTACGTGCAATGAGTGAAAGAACCAGATTCTTTTAATAGAGTGGAACCGCGGAAGAACTTCGTCTCTAAGTTGTAGAGATGAAGTTTTTTTGTTTTAAAATGGCAGAAAAGTCAGGAGGATGTCATATGGGAATGCTGTCTTATATCCGGGAAGAAATCCGGGTGGTGAAAGAACGTGACCCGGCGATCAAATCGAGTATGGAAGTGCTGTTATATCCCAGTTTTAAGGTGATCTTGCGATATCGGGTAGCGCATAAATTATATCTGAAAAAGCATTATTTTCTGGCCAGATGGATTTCCCAGCGTGCAGCCAGAAAAACGGGAATCGAGATCCATCCGGGCGCACAGATCGGGAAAGGGCTGTTTATTGATCACGGAAGCGGAGTGATTATCGGTGAGACCACAGTGATCGGAGATAACGTGACTTTGTATCAGGGGGTGACTCTTGGCGGTACCGGGAAAGAGCAGGGAAAGCGGCATCCTACATTGGAGGATAATGTCATGGTCAGTGCAGGCGCAAAGATATTGGGTTCTTTTACAATCGGAGAGAATTCAAAAATCGGAGCCGGTTCGGTTGTGCTGGAAGAGGTGCCACCGAATTGTACCGTAGTGGGAGTTCGGAAGAATCGTAAAGAGAGATGACAAAGGTGCTTCGAAGTGAAATGGATCAAATCAACCTTCCGGATCCGTGCTCAGTGATATCAGAGAACTTCAGAAAGAGAGCAGAGAGCTTCACGATCAGCTGACGGAGATGGTACAGAAAATGAGATGTATGAAACAATGTAAAACAGAACAGACGGGAGAGGAGAAAAAAGATGAAACTGTATAATACAATGTCAAAAACAAAGGAAGAGTTCGTTCCATTGGAAGAAGGAAAAGTAAAGATGTATGTCTGCGGACCTACTGTTTACAACTTCATCCATATCGGAAATGCAAGACCGATGATCGTGTTTGATACGGTCAGAAGATATTTTGAATATAAAGGATACGATGTGAATTTTGTATCCAACTTTACAGACGTAGATGATAAGATCATCAAAAAAGCCAACGAGGAAGGTGTGACAGCAGAAGAGATTTCCAAACGCTATATTGAAGAGTGCAAAAAAGATATGGAAGGGATGAATGTCAAGCCTGCCACCAAAAATCCTCTGGCAACAGAAGAAATCGGCGGCATGATCGATATGATCCAGACGCTGATCGACAAGGGCTATGCTTATGAAAAGAATGGAACAGTTTATTACCGTACCAGAAAATTTGAAGGGTATGGAAAGCTGTCACATAAAAATCTGGACGATCTGCAGTCCGGCGGACGTTCCCTTCTCGTGACGGGAGAAGATGAAAAAGAGGATTCTCTGGACTTTGTACTCTGGAAACCGAAAAAAGAGGGAGAACCTGCATGGGAGTCACCATGGAGTGAAGGGCGTCCTGGATGGCACATCGAGTGCTCGGAAATGTCCAAAAAGTATTTGGGAGAGCAGATTGACATTCATGCCGGTGGAGAGGATTTGATCTTCCCGCATCACGAAAATGAGATTGCACAGAGTGAGGCTGCCAACGGAAAAGATTTTTCCAAATACTGGCTGCACAACGGCTTTTTGAATATTGATAACCGCAAAATGTCCAAATCTCTTGGGAACTTCTTTACTGTACGTGAGATCGGAGAAAAATATGATCTTCAGGTACTGCGTTTCTTTATGCTGAGTGCGCACTACAGAAGTCCGCTGAACTTCAGTGCAGAATTGATGGAGGCAGCAAAGAACGGTCTGGAGCGTATCGTGACAGCAGCAGAACATTTGAAATTCCTGCTCGAAGGCGCAAAAACAGAGAATATGACAGAAAAAGAGCAGGCAAAGATTGTAAAAAGTCAGGAATTTACCCGGAAATTCGAAAAAGCCATGGATGATGATTTCAATACAGCAGATGCAATCGCGGCAGTGTTTGACTTGGTGAAATTTATCAACACAAATACAGACGGGGAAAGCTCTAAAGAATATCTGCAAAACCTGTTGAGCCAGCTTGTCGCATTGACAGATGTACTTGGAATTATCGTAGAAAAAGAGCAGGAGATGCTGGCAGACGATATCGAGGCGCTGATTGCAGAGCGTCAGGCTGCAAGAAAAGAGAGAAATTTGCCAGGGCAGATGAAATCCGTGACGAGCTGCTTGCAAAAGGAATCATTCTGGAAGATACAAAGAGAAGGGGTAAAATGGAAAAGAGCGTAAATTTTGAATTCAGAGATCTGATGGGAAGAGATGCTGCAGTTTGATCCGGTGGATGTATCCGCATATTCTCCGCTTGTGCTGGCTTATATTGGAGATTGTGTATATGATCTGATCATCAAGAGCATGGTGATTAATCAGGGAAACCGTCAGGTTCAGAAGCTTCACAGAGAGACCAGCGGGTATGTGCAGGCATCTGCGCAGTCATTTATGATGCGTGCCATGCAGGAACATCTGACAGAAGAAGAACATGCTGTCTATAAAAGAGGGCGGAATGCAAAATCCATATCCCCTGCTAAAAACCAGTCTATTACAGATTATCGAAGAGCAACGGGATTTGAGGCACTGGTCGGATATTTGTATTTGAAAAAGCAATATGAGAGGTTACTGACGCTTATAAAAATCGGACTGGAAAGTCTGAAAGAAAATCAGGGAGAAGAAGATGCAGGAAAATAGGAAAGAATTTGATAATACAGAGCATACCCTTGTGATTGAGGGGAGAAATGCAGTGCTCGAAGCGTTTCGTTCGGGAAAGCCGATCGATAAAGTATTTGTGCTGGACGGATGTCAGGACGGACCGGTGCGCACCATTGTAAGAGAAGCGAAAAAGCATGATACGATCATCAATTTTGTGGGAAAAGAGCGACTTTCACAGATTTCCGTGACCGGAAAGCATCAGGGTGTAATCGCATATGCGGCTGCCTATGAATATTCGGAAGTGGAGGATATGTTAAAACTGGCAGAAGAACGAGGGGAAGATCCGTTTTTGATTCTGCTTGATAATATCGAAGATCCTCACAATCTGGGTGCGATCATTCGAACTGCAAATCTGGCAGGGCACACGGCGTGATCATTCCGAAGAGAAGAGCAGTGGGACTGACTGCGACCGTGGCAAAAACTTCTGCAGGAGCCTTAAACTATACTCCGGTCGCAAAAGTCACACAAACCTGGCAAAGACAATGGAAGAATTGAAAGAAAAAGGGCTCTGGTTCGTGTGTGCGGATATGGGCGGAGAATCCATGTATCGTTTGAACCTGAAAGGACCGATTGGTCTGGTGATCGGAAATGAAGGGGAAGGCGTGGGACGTCTGGTGAAAGAAAAATGTGACTTTGTTGCCAGCATTCCGATGAAAGGTGAGATTGATTCTCTGAATGCATCGGTTGCGGCAGGAGTACTTGCTTACGAGATTGTACGTCAGAGAACGATGTAAGGATAAAATGGAGGAAATGATGCAGAGAAACCGGTATGAAATGCTGACAGATGAAAATTTGATCGAAGAGCTGCGCGGCGGGGACTCTGCGATCACAGATTTTATCATGAATAAATACAAGCCCATGGTTCGAAAGAAAGCAAGAGCCATGTTTCTTCTCGGCGGAGAGAATGAAGATCTCATCCAGGAAGGATGATCGGGCTTTTTAAAGCAATCCGTGATTATGAGACCAGGCAGGGAACATCCTTTGCAAGCTTTGCCGAACTGTGTGTCTCAAGGCAGATGTACAGTGCGATCGAGCATCTCAGAGAAAGAAGCACCTTCCGCTGAATTCGTATGTTTCATTGTACGAAGAATCCGTGGAGGAAGGAAAGAAGGTTCCTCTGATCGATACCATTGAACCAACGGGAGGAAAATAATCCGGAAGCATTGTATTTTGGAAAAGAGTTTACCGAGATTTTTCAGAACGGCTGAAGGAGAATTTAAGTACGCTGGAGAATCATGTGCTGGAATTGCACCTGATGGGAACGGATTACAGGAAAATCGCAGAGCTTCTCGGAAAAAGCCCTAAGGCGGTGGATAATGCTCTGCAGAGGATTAAGAGCAAGGCACAGAAATTGCTGAAAAATGAATTGAGATAAAAAGAAGATGAATTTTATGAAGCAATGCTTGATTCTATTAGGCATGGTGGATTCATGAAGATGGAATAAAAGGTGAAAGTTTATCAAAATTATATAAAAAATATTGACAGAGCTTACCTAATTGATGTATAATATTAGTGTTGTGTTTATCACATAAGCTGCTATGGCGCAGTCGGTAGCGCGTCGCTTGGTAAGGCGGAGGTCGGGGGTTCAAGTCCCCTTGGCAGCTTGATGAAAATAGCGTGCCGTCAAAGAGTTCTAAACATTCTTTGGCGGCACGCTGTTTTTGTGAAAACAGAAATTTTTGCCTGTTTATACAAAAAAGAAAAAGCCGGGATATCATCGCCGGCTGAAAAAAGGGGGAAAAGTATATATGAAAAAGCTTTTTGCTTTGTATGCATATAATATAGGCGAAAAGTGTGAGTAAACTGTGATGGTTCTATAAAAAAGAAATGAAAAATTAAAAAGAAAAATAAAAAACTGCGGCAATATCTCTGATCAGACAGATACTGCCGCAATTTTTATGAATTTTCTTCCTCTTCTTCTACCAGCTTTAAAATATCAGTTAAATCGCATTTCAAATATTCGCACAGTCTGGCGAGAATTTTCAGATCAATTCTGGATATCTTATTCTTACAGTAGTTGTTTAATTGGGTTCGTTGTAAATTGCAGTTTTTGCAGACGGAATTTTTGCTGATTCCTTTTTCTTTCATTACTACGTCCAAATCAATGATTATCTTATTCATATCTACACCTGCCTTTCCTAAAGTATATGTGCAGTTGTATAAAAATATAAGATGCAATATAATATAGATGTAGAAATATACACCTGTATAAAAATTATAATGGAGAATGAACGTGAAAAAGAAAAGAGATTTCAAGTATATCATAATCATAGGAGTTCTGGCAGCGACGGGGTGGTTCCTTTTCCAGCAGAAACCGGACGTGCGGTCTACTACAGTCACTCATACAGATGGAGAGTACAGGCTTTGGGTAGAGGTGAATGCGAACAGATGGACGAATAGAAAACAGAGAGCAGTTTTGCAGAAAAGTTGTTGAAAATTGGTGGATGAAAATACATTTCAAAAGGTGCATTTCAGTGAAGATCTGGAAGAGCCGCACTGTATTATTTTCCGGGTATATCTCATGCCGTATCATTCGAACTGGGCATTTGAGGTGTACTGCCGCAAGCAGAAAAAGGACACGCATCGTTGGGAGATACGTGTCCGCGAGAATCATTTATAATGTTTCAGAATCTAAAATGATCGTAAATGGTCCGTCATTAACAAGTGCAACCTTCATATCTGCACCAAATTCGCCGGTTTTCACGCAGGAAACAGACTGGCGGCATTTTGTGATGATATATTCATAGAGGGCATTGGCTTTATCAGGAGCACCTGCTTCGATAAAGCTTGGACGGTTGCCTTTTTGCAGTTGGCATACAGTGTGAACTGAGAAACCAGAAGAAGGCTCCCGTTTACATCTGCAAGAGAAAGGTTGGTCTTTCCGTTTTCATCTTCGAAAATGCGCAGTCCGATCATTTTTTTGATCAGTTTGTCAGCAGTTTCCTGTGTGTCTGAATCAGAAACTCCGATCAATACCAGAAATCCTTTCTGGATTTTTCCGATGGTCTGATCTTCGACAGTTACGGAAGCTTCTGATACTCTCTGGATAATAAATCTCATCTGTAGAATCTCCTGTCTGTTTTATTTGATAATCCGGATCTCTCCGATTTTGTGGATTTCCTTTTTGGGCGCGTCTGCCGGATATCCCAGAGCAGCATTCCGTATACGACATGATCGGAAGGAATTTCAAACTCATCAAGCAGAGCACGGACTTCAGGATCATCACAGAGTGTGCGGAGCTGATTGATCCAGACAGAACCGATTCCGAAGGAATGTGCAGCCAGAAAGATGTTTTCCAGGGCACATGCATTGTCTTCCATACCGTGTGGATTTTCTTTTTTGGTTGGAAGGGATGATAAGAACCTGCGGACGGTACATATCATAGCCCTTTCGTCCAAGTTTTCGTCCGATGAGTTCTGCCAGCTGCTGGATTTTTTCCTGATTGCAGAGAACCGTAAACTTCCAGGTCTGCTTGCCCATACCGCTTGGGGCATAGATGGCAGCCTGCAGGATCTCGTTTAATTCGTTATCCGGAATTTCTTTTTGTAAAAATGCGCGGGTACTTCTGCGGGTAAGCAGATTTTCTATGATTGCATTCATATTCAACACCTCCTGAAATAAAATACTTTGATTTCTATTGTATACTTGTGTTCCGGGAAAGTCCAGAGAAACAGGTTGCAGAAAGGAATCTTTTGATCGGAAACTGATAGTAACAAAACGTGTCGAAAAAGATCGGGAAAATGAAAACGCAGAAAAGATTCCATACGGAAGTATGGTATACTTAATGATAGTGAAAGTGGCGTTTTCATACAGACCAGGAGGGGACGAAGGATGAAGAAAAATCTGGAGCCACTGAAAGATGCACTGGAAGAGTTGGCAGATTTTGCACGCAAAATGGAACCAACAGAATATGCCTACTTCTACAGGCTGATGGAGCGCATGGAGAACAATGTGGAAATCTGTATTTTAGTGAGAGATGACAGATTGGAAAAACTGGAAGCAATTCTTAGACGGGACTGGAATCTGGTGAAGCGGATGTATGGTGATATGTGGAAAATGGATTACAGAATGAGAAAGAGAGGTATCGATTTTACAGCTGCTGACAGAGATTGAATGGTATCTGGAGGGAAAAGGCTGATGCGTATGGAAGAAAAAAGGTATGGTTATGCGAATTGAGAGAGCGGCAGATGCGACCGAAAGGGTGGTGATCTGCCGCACTTTCTGCGTGTTGCGTCTTAAAAACGAATTTGGTATGATAAATAGTAGGAATACGGGAGCAAAGGAGATATTATGGACAGAACGATTTATGATAATTATGTAAAAATCTTAAGAAAAGAACTGGTTCCGGCACTGGGGTGCACAGAGCCGATCGCTTTGGCCTATGCATCGGCAAAAGCAAGGGAAGTGCTGGGAGAGTTTCCGGAGCATATGACAGTCTGGTGCAGCGGGAATATCATCAAGAATGTAAAAGGTGTGAAGGTTCCTAATTCCGGTGGGATGAAGGGTGTGGAAGCTGCAGCAGTACTGGGGCTTGCAGGCGGTGATCCTTCTCAGGCGCTGGAAGTGTTAGAAGCCGTGACCCAGACAGATATCAAAAGAACGAAGGAATTGCTTCGGGAATCATTTTGCGACTGCTGTTTAAAAGAAGGTGTGGCAAATCTGTATATCGAAGTTCAGGTTGTAAACGGAGAAAATGAAGCGACAGTCATCATTGAGCAGGAGCATACCAATATTACAAGGATCGAGAAAAACGGAAAAATTGTGTATGCGCACAAGAAAGAAGTGTCAGGGGAAGAAATTGAGGTGGATAAAAGTCTGTTGAATCTGGCAGATATCCTTGTGTTTGCGCAGGAAGTGGATTTAAATGAGGTACGAGATGTGCTTGCCCGGCAGATCAGGTACAATTCCAGAATTGCAAAGGAAGGTCTGGAGCATGAATGGGGTGCCCAGGTTGGGCGGGTGATCGCAGAGGAATTCGGGACGACTGTACAGTGGAAGGCCGTGGCTTCGGCAGCGGCAGGATCAGATGCCAGAATGAGCGGATGCTCCCTGCCGGTCATTATTAATTCTGGTTCCGGTAATCAGGGGATGACCTGTTCTCTGCCGGTGATCGAATACGGAAAAGAGCTGAAAAAGAGTGAAGAAGAGATTTATCGTGCACTGTGTGTATCGAATCTGGTAGCACTGAATCAGAAGCGTTATATCGGTTCCCTTTCGGCCTATTGCGGCGCAGTTTGTGCGGCAGCAGGCGCAGGAGCAGGGATTACGTATCTGTGCGGCGGAAATCTGGAACAAATCCAGAATACGGTCGTCAATACGATCGCGGATGCAGGCGGGATCGTATGTGACGGTGCGAAGCCAAGCTGTGCCGCGAAAATTGCAACATCTCTGCAGGCTGCAATCTTAAGTCACAAGATGGCAATGCGCGGACTGGTGTTTAGCAGTGGAGAGGGGCTTGTCATGGACTGCCCGGAAGATACGATCAAGGCGGTCGGATATGTTGGAAGAGCGGGAATGAAGCAGACAGATGTAGAAATCCTGAATCTTATGATCGGAAAGACAAAAATAGAAGATATCGAAAAATAAGAGAAAGATCAGCCTCATGTAAAAAGGGCTGATTTTTGTAAGTAAAAGAAAAACAGATGAAACTTTTCAAAAGGAAATCCGGTCTAATGAGTGTAAAGCAGTTCAAAACAGCAGGAAAGCGGGGTGAGAGGTGATGAATATCTGGTAAAAAAGGCACAGAAGAAAGACGATCAGGCATTTGTGGAGCTGATGGAGCGCTGTAAGAGCGGGATGTATAAAGTGGCAAGAAGTTATTTAAAGGATGATGCAGATATTGCGGATGCGATCCAGGAGACGGTGATCAATTGCTATGAACACATCGGCGCCTGAAAAATGCAGATTATTTTAAGACATGGCTGACCAGGATCTTGATCAATAACTGCAAGGATATACTGGCAGCAGGAAAGCGGGTGTATCCTCTGGAGCAGATTGAAGAACAGGAGAATACGTGTATGGAGATGCAGAATTATGAATTTCAGGAATTGATGAACTCTCTGGATGAAAAATACCGGATCGTGCTTCTTTTGTATTACGGAGAAGGATTTAAGATCAAAGAGATCGCACAAATACTGGAGATGGACGAGAATACGGTGAAAACAAGGCTGTCCAGAGGACGAAAGAAATTTGAGCATGCGTATTCCATGTGTTAAAGAAGGAGGCAGTGAAATGAAGAAAGACTATTCTGTAGATGAGATGAAAAAAATTATGGGACAGGATATGGAGGTTCCGAAATCTGTGGATGAGGGAATGAAAAAAGCGTATGAACAGCTTGGAATTCAGACCACGAGAAGACACAACAGAAAATATAAACTTTGGACAGGTCTGGCAGCGGCAGCAGTACTGACGGCAGGGCTTTCCATCACGGTGTTTGCGGTGACAAAATATCTCAATGTAACGCGAAGTGAGGAGGGGGATACACTCCAGTATCAGATTGAAGTGGATACAAAGCAGAAAGAGGCACATCAGATCAAGGTGGAGCCGACCTATATGCCGGATGGGTATGAATATCAGGGAGAAGTCCATATGGCGGAAAGTGGCATAATAAAGAGACAACAGTGGATTCCATCATACCGTATAATGCGGCAGAGCTTTACAAGATGTCCAGAGTGGATGAAGATTCTTTTCGGAAATTCCGTAAGGAAAGCCGGGTAAAGACATCAGATACAGAGAATACCAAACTGGATCTGTTTTTGATGGACTCGGAATATGTGGACAGTGAGAAGACAGAGAAAATGTTATATCTTTTCAATGAAGAAGAGGGATATGGAATTTATATCCACAATACGAGCGATCTTCCACAGGAAGAGATTGAAAAAGTGGCAGAAGGGTTGAAGGTTACCGTTCTGGATGAGACTGTACCATATCCTTCGGAGGAAGAGATCCAGACGGAAATCGAAGAAAAGAAATGGCTGGAAGAAATGGAAGCGCAGGCGGGAAATACGATTCCGGCAGAAGGCGTGCGTTCAATCGTGAGGAGATCAAAAATCCGTTCAGAGATGAGAATTCAACAGAGTTTGAAGATATCCGGTTTACGGTCAAGGATATCAAAATTCAGGATACGCTGCCGGTCGATCAGTTTCCAAGAGAAAACTATGCCCAGTATGAAGATGAGGTTGCTCTGTGGGTGAATGAAGACACCTCTCTGAAACCGCATGAGAGATATGTGCTCGATGCAGGAGAATGGGGTACAACGGATGCAATGGCAAACAAAGAGGCAGAAACGGTCAATTCCAAGTATGTAGTTGTAAAGATGCAGGCAGAGAATTGTTCTGATTTCCAGACAGAGTGGAATGCAAGCGGGGGAATCAGCATCGCTCCGGATCTGGCATACATGAAGACCAATGAGGACGGAAGCCTGTCAAGGGCAGATTATCAGCTGGTGGGAGCGAATGAAAATTATAACCTGCAGTGGACAGCCGGAAACGGGGCATCTTTCCCGATTTATTTTGACAAGATCTACTATACAGAAGGCGTGCAGAGAATGAAAGATGCATTCTTCCGGCCGCTGGCAGCAGGAGAAACACTGGAATATACACTGGTTTATGTGGCGGATGAGGATCAGCTGGATTCCTTATATCTGGATATATATCCGGGATATGGAAACACAGAGGAAGGTGTAGCCGCTCCATATGTAAAAGTAAAATAAGTGGTTTAGATTTCTTTACAGAAAATGGAAAAACGCCTATACTGTTAGGAAAGAAGGATTCGGACAGGAGGCAAAAACA
>ENA-OQLB01001053-OQLB01001053.1-human-gut-metagenome-genome-assembly--contig:-NODE-1053-length-13002-cov-1.972583_pt1 | contig 13002 bp, 17 predicted proteins | sample MGYA00242656_ERZ504813 | MGnify/ENA primary metagenome ERZ504813 (study PRJEB26092, sample SAMD00036388) | human gut metagenome | host: Homo sapiens | study: EMG produced TPA metagenomics assembly of... | reverse complement strand
ATGGTTTCCTCCAATGGTCGATGACTTGTCCCTGCTCCAATTTATCGAACAGCGCGGCGTCTGCGATGCAGCCGTATTGATGACCTCGCCCATGCCGTCCGTGAATAGGCATCGGGCAGCGTGGAGAGCGTTTTGGGATCGGCGAGGACGAGGCGCGCTGATGGAACGCGCCGACGAGGTTTTTACCGAACGGCAAATCGACACCCGTTTTGCGCCGACACTGGCATCTACCTGCGCCAAAAGGGACGTGGGCACCTGCACGAAATCAATGCCGCGCAGGAACGTTGCCGCCGCGAAGCCACCCATATCGCCCGCTACGCCGCCGCCGAGCGTAACAATGATGTCGCTGCGCGTGAAATCGTTTTCCGCAAGCGCTTCGTAAATCTGCATGACGGTGGAAAGCTGCTTTTGCGGCTCGCCGGCTCAAAGACGAACTCCGCCGTGTGGATACCCGCTTTTTCAAGCGAAGCTTTTAGACGCTCGCCGTATATCGGGAAGACGTTCGTCTCGCTGACAATCATGGCGCGGCTGCCGGGGCGGACGAGCGGGGCAATTTTTTCGCCCGCGCGGTCCAAAACGCCGTCTTCCACAATAACTTCATACGGTTTATCTGTTTTAATCTCGATCACCATTATCCGAATTTCTCCTTTTTTTCACGTGCGGAGAAAAGCAGCGCCACGAGCTCTGCCCGATCGTTTTTCGCCACCGCAGCGCGTATACGTTCTATATTGCGCACGAGTTCTTCCGTCTCGTCCGCTAATTCCTCACGGTTTGCAAGGAAAAGGTCTGCCCACAGCTCCGCATTGATGCGCGCCACGCGCGAAACGTCGCGGTAGCTGCCAGCGGAAAAGCCGCTGTGCTCATCGCAGCGTGGGCTCATGACATAGGCGCACGCCAAAACGTGCGGAATCTGGGACGTATAGGCGATCATACGATCGTGCTTTTGCTGCGTGCAGTATTTGATGGTGCCAAAGCCCATGCTTTTTGCGAGCGACACGAGGGTATCTGTGGCGCTTTGCGGAGCTTCGCCGGGCACGAGAATATAGGAAGCGTTATAAAAGAGGCTTGCCTCGCTGGCGTCGAACCCGCTGCGCTCCTTGCCCGCCATGGGGTGGCCGCCGACGTAAACGAACGGATAGTTTTTGGCGATCTCCGTTAATTTGCCGCAGACCTGATTTTTGATGCCGCACACATCCGTGACAATGCAGCCTTCTTTAAAATGCGGTGCGTTTTCCTCGACGAAGCGCACGACATCTGCGGGATACAGACAGACGTACACGACGTCCGCGTTTTCGAGCAAAGACGTGCTGCCGACGGAATCGATGGCGCCGAGGGAAAGTGCGTCGAGCAGGGTGTTTTCGTCACGATCAAAGCCGATGACGGTATGCTCTGTATTTTCTTTGAGGGCCTTTGCGAGCGAACCGCCGATGAGACCCAGACCAATGATTGCGATTTGCATATCGTTCTCCCTTTCGGGTAAATTTTTACAGGCTCTTCACCGTTTCGGTGACCTTCTGCACTTTCTTTGCGAGCACGTCGAACTGATCCGGCGTGAGGGACTGTGCGCCGTCGCACAGGGCGCGGCTGGGGTCATTATGCACCTCGATGATGAGCCGTCTGCGCCGACGGCTGCCGCTGCCATGGCAAGCGGCTCGACAAGCCAGTTGATGCCGCTGGCATGGCTGGGATCTACGATGACGGGCAGGTGGGAAAGGCGCTTTAAGATCGGCACGGCGGAAATATCGAGCGTATTGCGGGTGAATGTCTCATACGTGCGGATGCCGCGCTCGCACAGGATGACCTGCTCGTTGCCGCCCGCCATGATATACTCGGCGCTCATGAGAAGCTCTTCGATGGTGTTGGCAAGGCCGCGCTTTAAAAGAATCGGCTTATGCACGTGACCCAGCTCCTTTAAAAGCTCGAAGTTCTGCATGTTTCTTGCGCCGACCTGAATGACATCGACGTCCTCAAAGAGGTCGAGGTGGCCAATGCTCATAATCTCGGTGACGATGGGCAGACCGGTTTTTTCCTTGGCTTTTTTGAGAAGTTCGAGGCCCTCTGCCTTAAGGCCCTGAAACGCATACGGCGAGGTGCGGGGCTTGAACGCGCCGCCGCGCAGGAACGTAGCGCCTGCGGCCTTGACGCGCTCTGCGACACAGCAGATCTGCGCTTCGCTTTCGACGGAGCACGGACCCGCGATGAGCGCAAGGGAACCGTCGCCGATCACCTGACCGGTAGGAAGCTTGATGACCGTATCTTCCGGATGAAACTTACGGTTTGCTTTTTTATACGGCTCCTGCACGCGCTTAACGCTTTCTACAATATCCTGCGCGGCGATATACTCGCTGTCTACCGCAGCGGTATCGCCGATAAGGCCGAGCACGGTAGAATGTGTGCCGACCCATGTGTTAACACTGACGTCATAACGGTCGGTGAGATTCGAAATGAAGTTTTTGACCTGTTCTTCACTGCGGTTGGCTTTGAGTACGATGATCATGTTTTTTCCCTTACCTTTCTTTTATAGGAGCCGTGCCCCGCTGCCGCTCTCGGCACAAAAAAAGCGAAGCCCATTGGCTCCGCTTGGTTTTATACTGCTCAGAATACTTCAAATTCCTCCGCGCAGAAATTTTCCGCGCGTTTTCAAGCGTTGCCCGGTATATTCACATACGACGAAAAGCACACGGTATAAAATCGTGCGCTAAAATACTTTGTAAATCGTCTTGTGAATAAAACGGACTGCATAGTTTGAACCATCCTATATGTGACTCTTGCTTTGCGATTTGCAGGTTTGCTTTATCTATCCTGCATCGCCGTGTTAAAATCATACCGCCGCGCGGGCGCTTTGTCAAGAGTTTTCTTGCGGTGTTCCGGGAGAAGTTCCTTTTTTGCGTCTTCTTCTGCGGAAGCGCTTCTTTTGAGGCTGCTCCTTTTCGGAGGTATTTCCCGGCTTTTTGCGCTTCGCTTTTTCAATGGGCTCGCCGCGCAGAGCGCAAATGCGCTCTACAACGACAACCGTGGGCGCGCCGGCGTCGACGACGACGTCCGCGCTTGCGAGATATTTCGGGCGGCGCTCGTTTAAAAGGCGCTCAATCACTGCGCGGCGGTCCGGCGTCTGCAGAAGCGGGCGGCGTTTATCGTTTTTGAGGCGCTCCTGCAAGGCGGCCAGCGGTACGTCGAGATAATAGATGGTACCGCCGCCTTGATGGAAGCCCTCTACGTTCTGCGGCTGCATCAGCGTGCCGCCGCCCGTGGCGATGACGAAATGATACTTTGCGCAAGCTCCTTTACGGTCTCGGTCTCGAGCGCGCGAAAATGCAGCTCGCCGTATTCTGCGAAAATCTCCTTGACCGTCATGCCGGTCTTCTTTTCTATGTACAAGTCCATATCGACAAACTGCATATCGAGCGCGGCGGCCAAGCGACGGCCGACCGTGGTCTTGCCGCTGCCCATGAAGCCACTTAAAACGATATTACCCGATTTTATGGTTTCACCTTTTACTTTTTCGTCCATTCCCGTTCCCCGTTTCTTTCGGTTCGTTATGCGCGGAAAAGCCGTGCCGTTTCCGCTTCCGCATCACAGATGAGCTGTTCGATATCGCTGTCCTTAAACGACGCGCCGTACCAGAGCTCGTGCGCGGCGACCGCCTGACAGACGAGCATGCCCATGCCGCCGACAGTTTTGAGTCCGCAGCTTGCGGCAAGCTTTAAAAATTTCGTTTCGCCGGGGTTATAGACGGCGTCGAACGCGGCTTTGCAACGGGAGAGCACGTCTTCCCCGACAGCACTGACACCGGTTTTGGGGTACATGCCGAGGCTTGTGGTGTTGAGCACGAGATCGTAGTGCTCTGTTTCCTTTGTGAGCTCGTCATAAGACAGCACACGGAACACGCCGGTTTTGCTGCGCGTGCGGCAGAGCTCCGCGAGTTCATCGCTGAGCGCCTGTGCTTTTTCGAGCGAGCTTTCGCGGCAGACGATATCAAGATGCGGTGCATCGGCCGTGAGCACGGCTTCAAATGCGATAGCGCGCGCCGCGCCGCCGCGGCCGAGCAGAAGGAGCTCGCCGTTAAAATCGAGCCCATAGCGCGCAAGGGCCTTTTTGCAGCCGACACCGTCCGTTGTGTAGCCGGTCATTTTGCCGTCTTCGACACGCACGGTGTTGACGGATCCGAAAAGCTTCGCTTTTTCGTCGATACCGTCGAGCAGGGGAATGATGTCGCTTTTGTGGGGGATGGTGATATTAAAGCCGTCGAGCGTGCGCAATGCGGGCAGCGCCTGTGTAAGGGATGGTACATCCAGCACGGAATATTCCGGCTTATGGCCTGTGAGGGAGAAGAGGCGATCATGGATAAACGGCGACATCGTGTGCCCGATGGGGTGCCCGATGACGGCAAAACGGCGAAGCTGCATTTTAAGGCTCTCCTTTAAAAACAGAAAAATTTAGCACGGAATACGGAATTGCTATTGACAAATAAGCCGCGCATCCATACAATGTATGTGAAGTACACCCCGATTGTATCATGCCTGCGACGTTTTGTCCATACGGCAGACGGTGCAGTACTTGACAAATACTACACGATAGGAGGAAAATTAAATGGTTCTGGAGAAGTTATCGATATTATTGCTGAGGAGCTCAGCGTAGATCCCTCCGAGATCACCGAGGATTCCAACCTGGTTGAGGATCTGGACGCAGATTCCCTTGCTGTTGTTGATCTTGTCATGTCCATCGAAGATGCTTTCAACGTAGAAATTCCGGATACGGAAGTTGAAAACCTCAAGACGGTTGGCGAAATCGTTCAGTTCATCGAAGAACATCAGGGTCAGTAATTTTTGCGCTCTGCGTGAAATTTTTCGCCTTGTGCAAAACGATATGAAAACACCGGGAGCGGCTTTCTGGCTGTTCCCGGTGTTTTTTTCGCTGATTTAATTTATTCCGATGGACAGCTGTTTTGTTGGTACTCTGTTTCTGTAAATTAGTTTAAGTTAACTTTTAATTATTTATGTATAAGTATCTTTGGTACAAATTGCACCGAATCGTACAAGGAAAGAAGAAACGAACCTTCTTTTCTGTTTTTTTAAATAAAATCTTAGGCGGCCCGCACAAAGATGGCTGCCGCTCTTGCTTTTCAGAAAAAATCCCTGTATAATAAGAAAAGATATGCCCGCTTTGGGCCCGGCGGCACAGCGTTTGCCGCACGAATCGTGAAAGGACTGAATTTCTTGGCGAATCAGAAGAAGATGGTCAACGACATCACTTCCATGGACGTTGAACTTTTCCAAATGGTACACCGATATTGTTAAAAAAGCCGAGCTGATGGATTACTCCAGCGTAAAAGGTGCATGATCATCGAGCCGTACGGCTACGCGATCTGGGAAAACATTCAGCATGAACTGGACGATCGCTTTAAGGCGACGGGTCACCAGAACGTTTACATGCCGCTGTTCATCCCGGAATCCCTCCTGCAGAAGGAAAAAGACCACGTAAAGGCTTTGCGCCTGAAGTGGACCTGGGTAACGGAAGGTGGCAGCGAGAAGCTGAGTGAGCGCCTGTGCGTACGCCCGACAAGTGAGATTCTCTTCTGCGAGCATTACCAGAAGATCATCAACTCTTACCGCGACCTGCCGAAACTCTACAACCAGTGGTGCTCCGTTGTACGCTGGGAGAAAACGACGCGTCCGTTCCTGCGCTCCTCCGAGTTCCTGTGGCAGGAAGGCCACACCATGCACGAAACCGCAGAAGAAGCCATGGAAGAGACCATGCGCATGCTGCACACCTACGAGGAGTTCTACAAGAACGTGCTCGCCATTCCGGCTGTGACCGGCCAGAAGACCGAGAAAGAAAAGTTTGCGGGCGCTGTGGCAACCTACACCATTGAGCCGATGATGCACAACGGCGTTGCTTTGCAGGGCGGCACGAGCCACTACTTCGGCGACGGCTGGGCAAAGAACTTCGGCATTACGTTCACGGGTCGCGACAATACCCTGCAGCATCCGCACCAGACCTCCTGGGGCGTTTCCACCCGCATGATCGGCGCCATCATCATGGTACACGGCGACGACAACGGTCTTGTACTGCCGCCGAAGGTCGCGCCGATCCAGCTGGCAATCATCCCGATTGCACAGCATAAGCCCGGCGTGCTCGACAAGGCAAACGCGCTGTATGAATCCCTGAAGACGAAGTTCCGCGTGAAGCTGGACGACACCGACAACTCCCCCGGCTGGAAGTTCAGCCAGTATGAGATGCAGGGCGTGCCGCTGCGTTTGGAGATTGGTCCGAAGGACATTGAGCAGAACCAGTGCGTGCTCGTCCGCCGCGACACGAGAGAGAAGATTTTCGTTTCGCTCGATAACCTTGAGGGCGAGATTGAAAAGGCACTGCAGGCTGTGCATGACGGTCTTTATGAGCGTGCGCTGAAGAACCTTGAAGAGAAGACCTTCACGGCGACGACGTATGAGGAGTTCCTCGACATTGCGGAAAACAAGCCCGGCTTCATCAAGGCCATGTGGTGCGGCGACAGCGCGTGCGAGGACAAGTTGAAGGACGCGACCGGTGGCGTGAAGTCCCGTTGCATTCCGTTTAAGGAAGAGCACCTCTCTGATGTTTGCGTTTGCTGCGGCAAGCCGGCAAAGCACATGGTCTACTGGGGCAGACAGTACTGATTTTTCTGCTTTGCGTAGCGCTATATCAAATCGGCATACGTGTTTTACACGGTTTTAACTGTGCTTTTATAAGCAGAATGTTGTAAGAATACTTTAGGGCACACCGTATTTTTTGCGGTGTGCCTCTTTTTTTGCTCTTTTTTATGAAATGCACGGCTGATTTTTGGATGCGCAGGCAACAAAGCAAAAGTTTTTATGCAAATGACACAAGCAACATTAAAAAAGCTTGTGCAAATCCGCTTTTTTCACAAAAAGGGCTTTACATTTGCTTTGGAATGGTCTAAAATACAAACAGAAATAAATCGTTAGGAGTCCGTATGGACTTCGGCGTAAATTTAGGAGGAGAATTCCAATGGCAAATGTAAGAGTTGGCTTTATCGGCTGCGGCGGTATCGCAAACGGCAAGCACTTCCCGGGCATGGCCCAGCAGGAAGGCGTAGATATGTGTGCATTCTGCGACCTCATTCTTGAGAGAGCAGAAAAGGCCGCTAAAGAGTACGGCACCCCGGACGCTAAGGTTTACACCGATTATCATGAGCTTCTGGCAGACCCGACGATCGAGCTGTTCACGTTCTGACCCCGAACGTTGCACACTGCGAGATCACCGTTGCTGCTCTTGAGGCTGGCAAGCACGTTCTGTGCGAGAAGCCGATGGCTGCTACCCCGGCTGACGCTAAGAAGATGCTTGAAGCAAGAGACAGAACCGGCAAGATGCTGACGATCGGCTATCAGTATCGTCACTTCCCGGAGAACCAGGTTGCTAAGAAGGTTGTCGATTCCGGCGCTCTTGGCGATGTTTACTATGCAGAGGCTACATACCTCCGCCGTCGTGGCGTTCCGACCTGGGGCGTATTCACGGATAAGGCAAAGCAGGGCGGCGGTCCGCTGATCGACATCGGTACGCATGCTCTTGACCTCACGCTGTTCCTCATGAACAACTACGATGTTGACTATGTTTGCGGCACTTCCTTCGAGAAGCTCGGCCACACGCTCGATGCTAAGCATCAGGGTCAGGTCAACTACCGCGGTGAGTTCGATACCTGGAACAACGAGACCTACGACGTTGAAGACTCCGCTGTTGGCTTCATCAAGATGAAGAACGGCGCTACGATCGTTCTGCGCGCTGCTTGGGCTATCAACATGGCTGAAGACTACGCTGCAAACGGCGCAGCTTACACGATGCTGGCTGGTACCGAGGCGGCTCGATACGAAGGAGGCCGTGTCCGTCTGAACCACGTTGTTGCTGAGTACCCGACCATTTCTTGGGTTGGCGACAAGGTCAGAGGTTACATCCCGGGCTTCTCTCAGGGTCCGGCACCGAAGTCCAAGGAAGCTGAGATCTGGGTCAAGGCTCTGAAGGGCGAAGGCGAGCTGTTTGTTACGGCTGATCAGGCTTATGTCGTCACGAGAATCCTCGATGCGATCTATGAGTCCAACAGAACCGGCAAGCTGTTTACTTCGACTAATTTTAATCAGTACATTTTGTGTGCGGCGGCATTTCGTGTCGCCGCACATTTTTTAAGGCGGAGTTTCCGCAAACGTTATAATTTTCAGAAAGGTGGTTTTTCCCATGGAAATATCAATGTTCAGGTTTATTCCCTGATTTCCGAGCCGATTAGCCCGATTGAGAAGCTGAAGACCATTGCAAAGCTTGGTTTTGCAGGCGCAGAGTTCACTGCGGACTTCACGGAAGTGCCGGTTGAAGAAATGAAGAAGGTTCTCGCAGAGAACAATTTGAAGGTTGATTCCGCTCACGTCGGTCTGGATCAGATTGAAGGCGTTCTCCCCTACTTTGCAGAGCTGGGCGCAAAGCTTGTCATCTGCCCGATGACAAATTTCTGCAACAAGGCAGAAGCTGAAGAAGTTGCAGCAGAACTCAACCGTCTCGGCAACATTGCGAAGCAGTACGGCATCAAGATCGGCTACCACAACCACACCGACGAGTTCTATGTAGACGAGGGCAAGTATCTTTATGACTGGCTCATCGATGCATGTGACCCGGAAGTTACGGCTTTCCAGCTTGACTGCGGCTGGTGCAGCGCAGCAGGCGTAAACCCGGTAGACTTCATCAACAGCCACGCAGGCCGCATTGCAAGCATCCACATTAAGGAAAACGGCGGCGTTATCGGCGCAAACAAGCCGCAGTCCCGCCACGACACCACCCCGCGCTTCAAGTTTGAGAAAGACGCTGACGGCAAGCCGATCTTCCCGCCGGAGTTCCTCAAGATGAAGGAAGAGCACGACAAGCTGAACGTGCCGCAGGGCCAGGGCATTGTGGACTGGAAGGCTGTTAAGCAGCTGCCGACGCACAGTGCGACAACGTCATTTACGTTGTTGAGCGTGAAGCCAGCTACAACGACCCGCAGGATCGCGTAGCTTGCCTTGCTGAAGATATTGCATGGCTGAAGGCTAACCTGTAATTTAATTTAATGCAAAATGAGCCGAGCACAGAAGTTGTGTTCGGCTTTTTTGTTGCGCAAAAAAAGAAGCTTGCGGGGAACATAGCGTAGCGACGTAAAAGTTTTGCTCAAGCTTTTTCAAAGGCAGAGGGGACTTGGGGCAGTGCCCAAGTCCCTCAAGTTTTCTCGAAGAAAGTTTAAATCAAAGCCTTTATTCGTTCGCTTTCACAGGCAAATGCGAAGCGCTTAGTGCTGGATCTGCTGCTCTTCCTCGTCATCGTTATGGCTCCACGGCGAGGGAGCCAATTTTTTATGCAGCGCAACAAGCTCGTGGTCGTAGTTATGTCTGACCTCACACTTTTTGTCGAAAATCATGGTCGCTTCGTCGTCTGCGGTGCAAGCCGGCCACTCCGGCAGGTCTTCGCTGGACGGTTTGCCGTCACGCGCGAAGTTGAGCCACGCGTCACACATCTGCTTTTCGAGCAAGTCGGTCACGCCGGGCTCGTTATACGCGGCGACGAGGCTCGTGTTATGGAACACAAACGGGATCTCGCTGCAATGCCATGCGATATGCCCACCGTCATACGGGAAGGTGTAGGTCATCATATACGAATACGTGCCGCTTTCCGGGTGCTGCGCTTTTTTCAAGATGAAATCGGTAGACGGCGCACGGAAGATGGAATCCATGAACAGCACGTCGCTGACGTCCTTATCCGGGTAAACCTCGGCGAACATCTCCTTGAGCTTTTTGCCTCTGCGCCGTAGCGTTTTTCGATCATAGAATCGATGAGCGCAGCATCGGCCTTTTCCTCTTCGCTTAATGCCGGCATGAACGAGAACTCGCCGAGCACGGTGCCAACCATGACCGGGATGGTCTTTGCGTGCTCCGTGAAACCGACCTCGAGCGGATCGCGAGGTACCAATCGTTTGCGAGCGGGTTGCCACCGACGTATGCGCCCGTCTTTGCGACCTCCGGCGCGACCTTGTTGTACGCCGCCGCGAGCTGTGCGTACGGGATGGTCTCCAGTGCCTTGACATCATCGAGCTTCAATTCTGCCAGAAGCGCCGTGACGATGGCTTTGCCGTTCTGCTCCGTGGAATTGCCGGAGACGAAGTGATCGATGCAGCCGCTCTGCACGACGCCTTATGGAACAGGCCGTCCGCCGCAGGGGTCTGCATCAGCGTCCAGACTTTCATACCGCCGCCGGACTGGCCGAACAGCGTGACGTTTTCCGGGTCGCCGCCGAAGTTTGCGATATTTTCGTGAATCCACTGCAAAGCTGCGACCATATCGGCGTTGCCGGCGTTGCAGGAATTCTTATATTCCTCGCCGAACGGGGAAAGGTCGAGATAGCCGAGGATATTGAGACGGTGGTTGAGTGAAATGACGACGACATCGCCGTATTTGCTCATGTTTTCGCCCTCGTAGGCGATGTGCTCAATGGAGGATCCCGCCGCGAATCCGCCGCCGTGCAGCCAAACGAGCACGGGCTTTTTGGCGTTCGGGTCAAGATGCTGCGTCCAGATATTGAGGTACTGGCAGTTCTCATCGAGCGGCCAATAGCGGTGCGGCACCATCAGCTCGTTGCTGGGCTGATCCTGCTGCAGCATGGGGCACACGTAGCCGTAAGCCAGCGCGTTTTTGATGCCCTCCCACGGCTCTACCGGGGTCGGCTGGTGGAAACGCTTTGCATCGGCGTATTTTACGCCGTGGAACGCATATGTGCCGTCAAGCTGAAAACCGCGCAGCTTACCGGCTTTGGTCTCGACGACCGGGTCTGTTTTGGTGCACATGAAATTTCTTGCCATATATCACAACTCCTTAAAAATTTGACAAGTAAAAAATAACCTTGCAATGTTAATTGTAAGGTTATTTCTCATAAATGTCAATATTCTAATTTTTGATTTTATGTGCAATTTACAAGAACAGGTCTTTTAAAAGCTGCTTGCCGGTCTTTGTGCGGAAAATGTTCTCGCACACCTTTTCGGCGGCTTCATGGGTCATGCCGCTCTCGAAAATGTTTACGAGGAAATCGGCTTCAACCAAAATCTGATAATCGATGCCGTTGATGTTCGTGTACGTGTGGTGGTGGCCGATGAGATAGCAGATGCGCTCCGTCTGCCCATGGGTATAACCGCACGCAGGCAGCATTTCGAGTGCGATGGGCGGGCCTTCCACCTCCTGGTGAGGGCCGTTGCAGTTACCGTATTTTTCAAAGCACACACGGATGCCGATGTCGTGCGTAATGGCGGCGGCTTCCAAAATTTCTTTTGTCGCATCGTCCACGTCTTCGCCCTCCGCGATGGTCTTTGCGAACGCGAACACCTTCAAAAAGTGGTTGACGCGCTCGACACAGCCGCCCTCGTACTCCGTCATTTTCAAAACGAGCTTGCTAAAATTTGTCATGTTTTTCACTTCTTTCTTTCAAAATCGTCTGCGCAGGTGATGAGCGCTTTCTACCCACGGCGTGTGCGATAGGCAACGCGAGCGCAAGCTGCATTTTGGCGTAGCCTTGCGGCGCTCGCTCGGCACGATGCGCTCTGCACCTCAATCCGCAAGATACGCTTTATACTGCGCTTCCGTAATCTGCTCGGGTAAAATGAGCTTCATTGCAATTTCTCCCGTTATTTTGCCATGACGGCCTCGATGTCTTCGATGGTGCGCGGCACGGACGCGGAGAGATTCTCTGCGCCGGTCGGCGTGACAAGGCAGTTATCCTCCACGCGGAAGCCGATGCCAAGCTCTTCGGCGTAGATGCCGATATCGACACAGAAGACCATGTTCGGCGCGATAGGCTTGCCGAGTGCATCGACAACATCGTGCACGTCGTAACCGACATGGTGCGCACCGCCGTGCCACATGTATTTGCCAATCTCATCGTAAGAGGACAGCAGACCGATCTTTTTCAGCTGCTCACAGCAATAGCGGCGGGCGGTCTTATCCACATCGTCCATAAGCATACCGGCTTGATGATGGAGAACATGTAGTTCGACGTATTGAGGGCACACTCATACAGCATGCGCTGCTCTTTCGAGTATTTGCCGTTGCACGGCCAACCACGGGAGACATCGTTGCACTCGCCGTCCCACTGCGCACCAACGTCATTCAAGATCATATCGCCGTCTTTGGCTTGTCCCATGTAGCTATCGTAATGGATGCAGAAGTTGTTTTCGCCGGCGGAAATGATGGAGTGGAACGCGGGCTCAAGCACGCCGGCGCTGGTGAGGGCGTAGTCGAACTCGGCTTTATACTCGTACTCATACATGCCGGGGTGTGAAGCGCGCATCATGCGCAGAATGCCTTCGCGCGTAACGGTCATGGCACGGCGCATGGCGTCAATCTCGCACGGAGCCTTCAAGGTACGCAGGCGCTTTAATGCGGGCAGGATATTTTCAACCGTGAGGAACGGATAGCCGGTCTTAACGGTCTGCGCGAAGCGGTGGCTTCATCTAAGCCCTCGTCCGGCGTATGGCGGTAGAGGTCGAGGTAGACACGCTGCACGTTGCCGCTGTTCAAAACACGGTGGATATCGTTTTCAAAGTTCTCAACGAAGCGGATATCCGTGATTCCGGACTGCGCCATAACTTCATCGGCTTTCGGTCTGCGGCCCGTCCAGCGCTCTTTCATGAGATCCGGCGGGAGGATATAGATGGATTCCTGCACATTGCCGCCGATTTTTGTGGCGACCAACACGAGCCCCGCGAATTTAATGCCCGTTAAATACAGAAAATTGCGGTTTGTGAAGAATGTATAGTACGCATCGGCGCTCTGACGCGGTGCGCTGCCGGAAAAGAACACGGCTGCGCTGCCGTCTTTCATTTCGGCGTACAGGCGCTGACGGTTTGCCTTGTGGAACTCTGCTGTCATGATAATCCCTCCAAATCTTTTTAGTGCTTATTTATATTTTCTAACGACTCGTTTCTACGAGTCGTTCAGGAACCCATTG
>ENA-OQLB01001052-OQLB01001052.1-human-gut-metagenome-genome-assembly--contig:-NODE-1052-length-13019-cov-1.418787_pt1 | contig 13019 bp, 14 predicted proteins | sample MGYA00242656_ERZ504813 | MGnify/ENA primary metagenome ERZ504813 (study PRJEB26092, sample SAMD00036388) | human gut metagenome | host: Homo sapiens | study: EMG produced TPA metagenomics assembly of... | reverse complement strand
CAGGAATATAAAAAGATAGAATAAGTGTTATTACTAAAGGTAAATAACCAAGAAACATAAATCAGTTGAAATCTTGCTTAAATAGCCAACTAATGTTTGGAAGAAGATTGCACCTAGACTGGAAATGATCGTTGTATAACCTAAATACTTGATTTGACGATTATCAGTGTAATATTCTAAAATGATGGATTTATTTAAAGAAATGGCAATTCCGATTCCAATACCAAAGAGCAGTCGTAAAAATAATCTTGAATAGAGCTCGTCAATAAAGAATGGACCAGTCCCACCAAATAAAAGAGCAGCGTTCATCGCAATCAATATAGTTCGATAAGAAACTTTTGTTCCAACAAACTTAACTACAAAATATGAGGTAGGGATAACAGCTATAGAGGGAATCGTGATGATTAAAGAGACAGTAGACATAGGATAAGCAGAATATTCTTGATATAACAAATTCATTCCTGGAATTATTGAGCCTCTAATCGATGAAACTAATGCCACAGATAATATTGATAACAAGATCAGTTTGTTTTTCATTATATGTTGATACCACCTTTTAATTAACATTAGCAAATATTAAATTATAAAGCAATAATTGTGTGAAAAAGTTGTAATATTAAGATAAAATTAAATATTTAAGGTTAATTTTGTTGTATTATAAAAATATAAAGATAATTTGGAGGAAAAAAAGATGAAGAATGATTGTTTTAGTTTTATTAAATTTTGTAATGAAAGAATCGCAAATAGTAATGATTATAATATTGCTAGAACGATTATTAATCACATTGAGGATATTAAAATATTATCATTAGAGAAGATTGCAGAAGAAGCTAATATTTCTCCTGCTTCAGTTAGTCGTTTCATCAATAAAGCTGGTTTTGAATCCTTTCAGGCTTTTAAATATGAATTTGAGTTGTTTACTAGGGATGTTAAAATGCGCCGAATTATTTCTCATACTCAAGATTTATGCGGACGACGATTGAAATATGAGTGAATCTTTATATGTTGATGGTCTTGCTAACTTAAGACAGACTAAATTAAATTTAGATATTGATAAGTTAAAAGAAATTGTTAAGTTACTCAAAACTTCAAAAAGTGTTACATTTATTGGTGATAGTCATGAACTGGCGGATTTTTATACGCTGCAGTTAGAGATGTTAGTCAACGATATTCCGGCATATTTGATTAATTTTTATGAGTTTGAAAAGATGTATCTAAACCAGTTAGATCATAATGATACTATTGTTTTTATTGGTGTATATAAGGAATGGTTTCTGATGCTCAAAAAGAGATTTTAGATTATGCAAAGGAACGTAAAATAAAAATCATTGCCTTTGTTCAAGAAGAAGAAGATTATTTAAAGGAGTATGCTGATTTATTATATGTTTATGGAATTCCTGACAGTTATAATGATGGTTATTATTCTTTGCCATATTTAAATCGATTGTTATGTGAAATGATTTATTTCAAATTATAAAACCTGCTTGCAAAAAATGAAAGCAGCTTGCATAAAGGAATGTGGCGTTCTTATTCCTTCTTCGGATAGAATGTTAGTGAAAGGAAGGGATAACATGAATAAAAAGAATTTGTTATTGTCAGTGGCATTATCAGGAACTATGCTAATGTCCAATGGTATTACCGCATTAACGGCTCAAAATGCTGTATATAGTCCGGGCGTAACGGTAGAGAAAAATACTAATCCAGACTGGGATGCCGATTATACCGCAACCTTTGTTTATGAAGACAAAGATGCACGTGACGCAGAAAGAGTAACAGTTTCAGGTAATTTTCAGTTTTACTCATTAAATGATCCGGTTGTTAAAAATTATGAAAAAACAGCTGATCCTACCGGAGCCAAGGTTTACAGTGCTTATGACTATGATAAGGATAACGCAATGTTCAATGTAAGCGGCGGACAAAATAACGATACACCCATTTATGAACTGGAGGAAACAGGAGACGAAAGATTCGAGATTACACTGCCGTTACCGGGCAATCAGTATTTTTATGATTATACAGTAGAGTATAGTGACGGTTCAAAAGTTACGATTCAGGATCCGGTAAATCCATCAAAGAAAAACAGCTTAACTGATCATGATTCGGGACACAGTGTTTTCTATGTTGGAAACAGTGAAAATACAACAGCAGGACAGGAGTATATTTATCCAAGAGCTGACGGTCAAACAGGGAAATATGAATTTATTGAATACAAGGATGCACATAACACAGATGAAGAAACACAGTCATTAGGTGTTTATCTACCATACAACTATGATCCTTCAAAAACATATAAAACGATTTATGTATCACATGGCGGTGGCGGAAATGAAGCCGAATGGATGGAAATTGGTTCATTGCCAAATATTATGGATAATATCCTTGCGGAAAAAGAAGCAGCAGAAAGTGTTGTTGTAACAATGGATAACAGTCACTTTGGATGGGATTATGATTTAATTGCGAAAAATTTCAAAGAAAATATCATTCCGCTGATTGAAGAGAGATACAGCGTATCTACGAAAGTGGAGGACAGAGCGCTGTGTGGTCTATCAATGGGAGCATTGACAACAGGGACAATCATGTTCAGTTATACAGACATGTTTGGAGCGTATGGAAATTTTTCAGGGACAGCAGATCCACTGATTTGTAAAGACTGGGAGTTATTAAAAACAAAGACAGTATATCTAACTGGCGGGAATCTAGATATGGCTATTCAGGCGACGCAGGAATCTGGAGATTCAGCATTTAACAGAGGGAAGACAGTAAGAGCACATGAATATTTAGAAGAGCTGGGAGTAGAGCATTTTTATGATTTAAAATACGGTTCACATGACTGGGGCGTATGGAGAGATGCATTTACAACATTTGTTAAAGATATTTTATGGGATGTTGAAAAGACAGAACCTAGTCAATATCCTACAGGTGTAAGTGTCACTGAAAATACAAATGAAATTATTCTGCTGATTATATGCACATTTGTATATGAGGATGCAAATCCTAATAAAACGGCTATAAAAGTAAAGGTATACGGAGGTTTCCAATTCTATAAACCTGAAGACGTTAAAGATTTTGTTGGTCTTGAAGATAACAGTAATATTCCAACTTACAGTGTATATGATTATGCTGATGGAATGTTTTCTACTGGATATGGAATCAACAACAATGATTGTTACTATACATTAAATCCAACGATAAAGGATGAGAGATTTGAGATTGATTTGCCACTACCGGGAAATTTATATGTATATGATTATAAGGTATATTACAATGACGGATCAGTAGAAACAATTCAAGATCCAACTAATCCGGCTCCGGGAAATGAACAAAATGGTAAAAATGCAGGGCATTAGTTTATTATATGTTGGTTCTTCAAATGATACTGCTAAAGGACAAGAATATATTTATGCTCGAAATGATGATAAAGTAGGATCTTATTCATTTGTTACATATAAAGCAATTGATGGAACAGAACAGTATTTAGGAGTATATTTGCCAAAAGGATATGATTCATCAAAGACCTATAAAACTATTTATGCATCACACGGCGGTGGCGGTAACGAAGCTGAATGGATGACAGTCGGTGCTGTTCCTAATATAATGGATAACTTATTAGCTGATAATGAGGTTGCTGACTGTATTGTTGTTACTATGGATAATACTTATTTTGAATGGGATTATGATAAGATTGTTCCAAATGTAACTGATTATATTATTCCTTATATTGAAGAAAATTATAGTGTTTCTAAAGATGCAAAAGATAGAGCGTTCTGTGGATTGTCTATGGGTGGACAAACTACTTCTACAATAATTAGAATGTCCCCTGAGTCATTTGGGTATTATGGTGTTTTCTCAAATGGTAACCAAGATTTAAATCCAGCAAGCTGGAATGTTGATGCAATGAAAAATAAAACTATTTATATAACTGCTGGATGTGTTGATACAGCGTACAATCGTACCGTAAGTCCTGGTGGTCCAGGAGTACCACCTTCTAGTGCGTTAGGTTTTGTTGGCTTACTAAACGACTTAGGTGTAGAGCATTCATTTGAATTGAAAGATGGTGCTCATGATTGGGGTGTATGGAGAGACTCATTTACAACATTTGTAAAAGATTATTTATGGGATGTTGAAGAAGTAAAAGATGAGCCAACAGTAAATCCTGGAGATACGACAAAACCGGTTGTAAGTGTAAAAACAGGTGACAGTCTAGATATCATGCCTTATGCACTTGGAACATTGTTGGGAATTGCAAGTTTAAGTGGAATGTTAATAAAGAGAAAAAGAAGTCGCATGTAATTTTTAAATTTAATTATCAAAAAAGACCATGTTCTATTACTTATTGTAAATAGAACATGGTCTTTTTGGTTTATAATAAGTTATTAAGACAATGAGAGATGATTTTATCTATAACTTTATCAAGTGGTGCTTCATCATTAAATATAATGCTTTTTGCGGAAGGACTTCTTTGGTTTGGGGGAATTGGATAATAAGATTGCGTTCAGCCTTTTTACTACACCATTCATCTCTCAAGACGTTCGTTTAAAGTATCTAAGTCAATTTCAAGTATAAATATGTCATCGAATAAATCAATAAATGTATAAAAGTTTCGTGTTCCTCAAAAAACACTATTTCCTCATCATTATTTGCAATTATCGTCTTAACCTTTTGGATATCTCGGATATGTTGTTTGTGAGTGAAACTGAGTAGTGGCTTACCGGGTTGTGGATCACCTTGGTAGGCTAATTCATGATCGCCATTAATTGCATGGTAACCACGTCGTAATAATTCTTGACACACCGAGATTTTGCCAGTATATGCTCTCCCTTCAATGAGATAATTTTTAATTTCTATAAATCATAAATAAAGTAGCTTTCCTTTTTTAGGATTATATAATCTTTTATATTATAGCATTTGTTTTTATGAAATAGTTTGTTAGAATAGTGATAATTTAGAATGTTTTGAAAGTATTTCCTTCTGGTAATCGTACTCATAGTGAAGAGGAGGATTTATTATGAATAAAATTGGATATTTTTTTATTACAGGTTTTATAATGACAATAATGTCAGTACCATTGATTCAAACAGTTAAGGCAGATCAACCGGTTGGAACACAAGTGATAAGCTTATCACAACAAACGATTGAGACAACTGTATAATATTGCTCTTGCACCGAGGCTTGTAACGAAGAACAAATTTCACAGTGTTCATCAACTCATCATCAAATAAAGGTGCATCAAAAAGACGGCTGCCGTTTTCATTCTAGTCGCCATCATTAAATAATATCGATTAGAATATGTGAGGGACTTATGCGTACAGAAGAAGAAATAACCAAAGCCATTGATCAATATGCAGATATGGTAAAAAAAATATGTTTTATTCAGATGAAACAGCAATGTAATGTTGACGATATTTTTCAAACTGTTTTTATTAAATATGCAAATGGTCCGCATTTTAACAGTCCTGAGCATGAGAAAGCTTGAATTATTCGAGTCACAATAAATGCATGCAAAGATGTTTTTAAAAGCTGGTTTCGTAAAATTGTTGAATTCAAACAAAATATTGAAATATTATCAGTTGATGATTCATATTTAATCTATCATCAAATGTTCTGATTTAATGCAAGCTGTGTTATCGTTACCAAATAGTTATCGTAATGTTATTTATCTCTTTTATTATGAGGGTTATAAGGCTGTTGATATAGCACATATCCTTCATAAAAAAGAAAATACGATTCATACATGGCTTAAACGAGCCAAAAAACAATTAAAGGATAGATTAGGAGGTGATTATTTTGAATAACCCATTGAAAGAACTTGATCAAATCTATGCTAGTGAAGAGATAAAGAAACAAACTCTTAATTATGTAATTCATTGTAAGCATTATTCTAATTTGCTTCTTTTAGTGCCGTTATGCGTTTGTGTCTTATTGTTCGGTATATTTATTTTTCCTAAAGATGGCAAGATTGTTCCAGTAGCTTATGTTTCACTGGATATTAATCCAAGTTTAGAATTGCAGCTTGATGCAAAAGACATAGTTATTAAAGTAGTTACCTACAATCAAGAGGACCAAAGAGTTATCGATAAATTAACTCTTACTGGTGTAAAACTTCAAGCAGCAATACTTACCTTGCTAAGTGACGAGCAATATAATGATTATCTTCAAAATGGTTTATTAGAAGTTTCGGTATTTGCTAATAATCAAAGCTTATCATCAAGCCTTGAAATAACATTAAATAATTTATTATCAAAGCAGCTTGGAACTAATCGATATCATTGTTCACAAGTTGATCAAGAAACTCATCATAACGCTTCATCACATCATATGTCTGCGGGTAAATATCAAATTATTGAAACGATTATGTCTTATACTTCACAATATTCTTTTGCTGAACTTAATAAGTTTAGTGTTCAAGAAATGTATAATATTTTAGCTATATTTAATCAAGAGGAGGTTCATGAAGAGTGTCAGCCAGGGCATAATCAAGATAGTCATCATAGAAATCATAATCAGCCTAAATAATCATAAAACTATAATACTGTTTATGATTTTTACGAGTTGATTTATCATTGTTGAAAAAATTAGCATATTTATAATTATACCAGATTTTCGAGTAATTAAATTTTTTGCCGTTTGAAAGGAAAACGTTATCATCGATAATTAAACCAAAGGCACCAGTTCTAGGTTTAAAAGCTCTTGATCTTCTTTTGATAGTGGTTTAGCAAAAAATGTATTTTTCAGAAAAGCCGATCGTAAGTTTTAAATCATTAATAATAAAAAGAAAAAATTGATGTTTTTGCAATGTCTTCATTAAGATAAGGAATGATGTCTTTGTTATAGTAAGTATATTCAACAGCAAAAGGGATATCATCAATATACATTAATCGTTTTATTGCATAAACTGGAGTACCAACTTTACATTCTAAATGTTCTGCTAGATCAGTATCACAGTCAATTAATTTAAAACTTAAAATATCACGTTCTAATTTTTCACCGGGATGTTCAGCTGAAAAACCGATTGTGTTATTTAATTTGATAGTTCCTTTATTTGGTTTTCGAATGTAAAACCACTACCATGAATAGCAAATAACAATCCATCATTAACCAGCAAATTAATAGCATTGCTGATGGTGTTTTTACTAGCATCATATTCTTTCATCAGCTGCCCACCAGTAGGCAGTTTTTTTGTTTCTTCAAATTCACCATTTTCAATTCGTTTCTTTAAATCAATGGAAATTGTTTCGTACTTTCTCATAATATCTCCCATCCTTATTTATAAAAATATCATTTAATTATTATTTTGTAAAGTGTTTGGTAACAATTTTGCATATATAGGACAAAAAGAAACCCCTTACATTTTGTATTGACACTGGTATTAAAAACGTTGTATTCTAAAAGTAGATAACAATAAAATTGTTTGGTAACAATCACAAAAGATGTAGAAAAGGAGTGTGAATATTGATAATAAATGTGTTAGTAGTTTGGGGAAATAAAGGGGATAAACGAATGAAATAGTGTTTATTTTGGAAAGGAAACTTTATTATGAAAAAGAGAGGTAAGATTGTTTCGTTATTAGTTATAGTGGCGATGTTTTTTAGTTATATTGTACCAATCAAGGCTCAAGGAAATTGGCAACAGCATTTAGATCAAACTATCTTGAAAGTGGGTTATACAGAGGTTTATAAAGATAATAAACCGGTAGTACCAAATGCTAATCTGACAATTACGATAACTGGAACGGGATTGAGTGGTAAAGAATATAACACAGTACTGATTGATGAAGAAGCAAGAGAAGTAGAAGCAACAAAGCAAAATGGGGTAATCAATGGTGACACTACTCAATTAGTGCTGCAAGGTACCAGGAACATTGTCAGGGGGTCAATATCAAGTAAGAACAACGATTGATAGTGAAAGTGTTACAAATGGTCTAATTTTATTAAATAATGTTAATTTAAGCAGTAAGATCAGTACCAACGTTACTGGATATTCAGGAGTAACAGGCGATTTAATTGATGGTATTCAGTGGGCAATGTATACGCCCGTTACAAATAAGCCAACTAGAGAAAATCCAGGAATTTTTACATTTGATTATGGAGAGGATTTAATAGATGTGTATTCTTTAGATCTATATTCAACATATGGAAATGACCAAGGCCCTAAAGTTGCAGAAATATTATATTGGGATGATAGTAGTCAAACTTGGGAAAATATTTTAAATAATGCAGTCGTGAATTTGAATTTAGGTGGGATAAGAATATTGAATGTGAGCCATTTCGAATTCAATTTGATCAAGTTTATTCAACTAATAAAATCATGTTAAAAACATTAGATTCATATACTAGTTGGGAAAATACGAATGATATTGTTGAAGTACAGGTATGGGGTTATAAATCTGGAGAGTTACCATCTATTCAAATAAGTTCTTCACAAGGAAATTATGGTGTGAAAAATATTGTACCAATGGTAATAAAAAATAAGAATAAATCTACTACAATAAATTTAGAGTTAGTCGATTTTAAATCTCATCAATCACTAGCAAGACCAGTCAAATATCAAGTTGAGATGAAAAATGGTAAATTAAATTATGAATTTGTAATTCCTAAGACAGTACCAGTGGGTACATATAGTATTCATGTTACTTGTGAGGGATAGATCTTTATAGTGATGAGTATCGTATTTCGTTAGATCAAGATATAAATATTGAAAACTGTTCTAAATATTTAGATATTTCTTTGGTTAATGATCAAGCCTATAAAAATTACAAGTATAACTGATGGTGACATAAAAAGCGGTTGGAGTAATAATGGGAATACGTCTTTATTGTTTGAAGTTAAACCTGAAAATAATAAGTTTGCCAATATTGCATTAAAGAAAATGAGAATTTATACGAGTAATAAAAACATTGAAACTGTTACCTTAAAAGGTATTGCGAATACTAATTATTATCGTAATGTTAATGTCAATGAAAATGGGATGATCAATGATTTAGCTGGTGATTTTAAACCAGACTGGAAAAGTGATAAAATGGGGATTATTTTGAAGTTGATCCGGTTATTTATCTTGGGAATATATTTATTTTAGAATTACAAAGTAAATGAAATATTGTAATCAATGAAATTGAAACAGAAGGTGTATATTTAAAAAGATAATCTTTTATCAAATGCCGAGTTTATCATAATGGTGAAAATATTGATGCAGCTGGAATGGTTGATAATAATGTAAGTAGTTATTATAAAACTACATATTCTGATAGTGATGAGTATATCTTAGATTTTTCACCACGGACAATTACAACTAATGAACTTGTTTATACGGCACATTTTCCTAATTCACAAGGTATTGGTAATTTGACTGTGGAAATTTGGGATGGTAATAGTTGGAAAAATGTTGATACATTTGATTTTAAACATAAAACCGATAATCAAATTAGAGAATCACAGCAGCTTATTTTTAATGAACTTACAACTAGTAAAATTCGCTTGATCGTAAATAAAGCTAATCTAGTTTGGGATAATTCCTATTTATTTACAGATTTAAATGCAATTGGAACAATAAATAATAATGCTCAGTACTATGCTGAAAGTATTGATACCAATATAGTTGTAAATCAAGGTGAAAGCAAATTTCCAATTCCTCATTTAAAAGGCTATGAGGTATCGATCAATAGTTCTGATCATGAGGAAATCATTGATTTAAATGGTAATATTAATGCACCTTTGACAGATACAAAAGTTAAAATAACATTAAAGGTTAGTAGTGAAGATGGTCAGGATGTTGGTATCACAGATGAGTTTGAAGTTGTTGTACCAAGAAGAGTTTTGCCCGGCAATAAATTGATTTCAACTATTGTTGATAATGAAACGATTTATAATAATCCGTCAATGGGATGGGTTCAATATTATGAATTCCAAGATACCGATGTTGATAAATATTGGGCTGAAATGGATGAATTATATGCTCAAGGTTTAAAGACAAATATTTTATATATTCGTAATCCTTGGAGCTGGTATGAACCATCAGAAGGAAATTATGCATGGAATGATCCTGATAGCAGGTTGAGTAAATTAATTAGTGGAGCAAGAGCGCGAGGAATTCAATTAGCTTTTAGGGTATTGGTGGATTCAAGTGATGCTTTTCAGCAGGCAACACCAGAATATGTATTTAAAGCAGGAGCAAGCTGGTATAAAACTGATCGAACTGATGATACGGCACCAGAAATCGATGCTAAAGATCCATATATTAATGATCCTGTTTTCTTAGAAAAATTAGATAAGTTTTATTAAAGCATTTGGTGCAGAGTTTAATAATGATTTAGATATTGCTTTTATTGATGGTATGGGCTTGGTAACTGGGTGAAGCACATCACGTTAAATTTAGTACTGAGTGGATGATAATGTTTATGATGCGGTTGAAAAAGTGATTAAAATATATGATAAATATTTCCCGGATGTTTTATTGGGAGCTCAAGAAGGACAACCAGAAAATTATGGGACTCAAGAAAATGATGAGATCATTAATACTGACAAACCTTATACTGGAGCATTTGACAAAGAATATGATTTTGTTGTTCGCCGTGATACATTTGGCTGGATGACGGATGCAATTAGAAATCAAACATTAGAATGGTTTAATCAAGGAATACCAGTTTTTGCAGAAAATTGTTATCATTCATTTAAAGTACGAGAATACTGGTATAATAATGCTGGTTATCCGACTTTGGATGGTATTTTACGTCAGGTCGTAGCTGATGCTTTGGCATGTCGAGCAAATACTCTAGATGCTCGGGTTGTAATGGACTGTCAGAAATGGCTAGAGAATGATCAACAAAACGGTTCTGGTTTATTGAATAAATTTGGTTTGAATGGTGGCTATCGCCTCGCTTTGACTAGTTTAGAAGTTCCTGAGCTTTTCACGACTGGGGAAGAAATAACGATTAAACAAGCGTGGCGTAATTTAGGGCTAGGCATGTTGCCGAATAAAAATAAACATTGGGATAATAAATATCATGTTGCTTTCGCATTATTGGACCCAAAAACAAATCAGGTTATTTATCAATATAATGAAGATACTGATAAAGTAAACCCGGGTGATTGGCTTTTCGAAGATGGAAATAATCATTATGAGACTACATTTAAATTGCCAAATAGTATTAAATCAGGTGAATACAAACTAGCAACAGCAATTGTTAATGATAAAAATAATAATCTTCCGGAAATTGCTTTAGCCCTTAAAGATGCGGAAGTGACAGAGCAGGGCTGGTATGTTTTAGATAGTATTAATGTAAAAAATATAAATGATTCAGATACAACATTTGGTATTTTTATTGAAGATACTGTAAATGGTAAAGTTATAGCTGATAGGTCAACTGTTAACGCTGGTGAAAGCGTTACTTTAAAAGTTGTTCCTGACCAAGGCTATGAACTTGATCAATTACTAATCAATGAAAAGGCAGTTGAAATTAAGGATAACTCATATATGATTAAAAATGTTACGGCTGATATTCGTGTAAGGGCCTCATTTAAAAAAGCTGGTGAAGTAACCGTAAAACCTGATGAGTCTAAGGATAGTTCAGTAGTAGCAACGGGAGATGAGGTTCAATTATTTGGATATATAGGAATGTTTATCGGAGCATTAGTTTTATTAGCTGAGTTGAAAAGGAAATTTAAACATCAGAGCTAAAATATAAAAGCAGGTAATTTACCTGCTTTTTCCACATATAATTATATTTACTAAAATAATAATCTTTTATTAGTAAATTAATTGACATGGTTTACGTGATTAACTATAATTGTTAGTGCATAGGATTGTTACTATTTGATTAGGCAAGACCTGGTTGTTTAAAGCGTTTATAAGCGTGATGAACAATCAGGTCTTTTATATTTATTTGGGAACTTTAACTAATCAAAATAGCTATTCTATACGGGAAAAGGAGGAAGTTATGAAAGGAAGCTGGAATCAAAAATTATGTGCTGTAGCAACTGTTTCAATGTTGTTATCATCAGCACCAGTTGGGGTATTAGCACAAGAAAATGCAAGAATTACTCAGTCAGACCCCGAAGAAGTATATGTTGATATCATTGGAGATGGGCAAAGAACCACGCTATTTAATGAAAATTGGAAGTTTCATCGTGGTGATATAAATGATGCTCAAAACAAAGATTACAATGATTCAACTTGGGAAACGGTGAATTTGCCACATGACTATAGTATTGATCAAGATTTCACAACAAGCGGAGAAGCAGAGAGTGGTTTTTTACCAGGTGGCGTTGGCTGGTATCGAAAAACTTTTGTAGTACCTAAAAAATATCAAGAAAAACAATTGATGATTGAGTTTGATGGCGCTTATATGAATGCTGAAGTTTATTTAAATGGGACAAAATTAGGTGAGCATCCATATGGATATACTGCTTTTGCATTTGATTTGACTGAGGGCTTAATCTGCGATGGTGAGACTGAAAATGTTTTAGTAGTAAAAACTAATAATAAAATTCCAAGTAGTCGCTGGTACTCTGGAAGTGGGATTTATCGAGATGTAAAGTTAACAGTTACAGATAAGGTTCATGTTGGTTATAATGGAACTAAAATCATTGCTAAAGATTTAGAAAATACTAAGGACAATAATGTTAAAGTTGATGTTACAGCAACAATCGACAAATGAATAGCGAATTAACAAATTAAAAACGAATCACAGTTAAAAATAACTTTATTGGATGCGTCAAGGAAATGCCGCGGGTAGTACCGTCACTAATGAAGTTGAATTAGCAGCTAAAAGTACAAAAGATGTAAAACAGGAAGTGTCTGTTATTGCTCCTAAATTGTGGTCCACTGAGGATACAAATTTATATACAATGAAAACTGAAATCGTGGCGGATAATAAAGTTTTAGATACTTATGAAACTGAGTATGGTTTCCGCTTATTTTGATTTTGATAATAATACATGGTTTTTCAATTAAATAGGTAGTAAAAAATAAAATTTGAAAGGTATTTGTCTGCACCATATGCAGGTGTGATAGGAGCAGTTAGCTAA
>ENA-OQLB01001051-OQLB01001051.1-human-gut-metagenome-genome-assembly--contig:-NODE-1051-length-13023-cov-1.946030_pt1 | contig 13023 bp, 14 predicted proteins | sample MGYA00242656_ERZ504813 | MGnify/ENA primary metagenome ERZ504813 (study PRJEB26092, sample SAMD00036388) | human gut metagenome | host: Homo sapiens | study: EMG produced TPA metagenomics assembly of... | reverse complement strand
TATAAAACGGGAATACATTTACATTTATGAGGATCTATTGGACCTTCTGGAACAACAGAATATCGATGTGTATGAAACAAGAGAAGGAGATATGTTTGATGCAGCAATCCATCAAGCAAAAACAGAAACTCACAAATGAGATTGAAAATGATAAAAAAGATCAATAACACGATTGTGCAAAAGTTCATTATAAAAATCAGCAGTAAATGAATCGGATAAAAAGAGTTGACAATACCAAAGAACGTCACCTATAATGTTTTATAAATATTCAGTGAAATGCTGTAAAGATGCAATAATCGCCCTGAGCTTGCAGCTTAGGGCTTTTCTTTTTATTTTATAGAAAAGTAAAAATTTAAGGAGGTAGTATATGAAAAAGATCAGTGGAAATAAATTATTGGTAAAAGCGCTGAGAGAAGAACAGGTAGATACAATTTTCGGGTATCCGGGAGCCTGTACGATCGATATCAGTGATGAACTTTATAAGCAGGATTATACGAAGGTAATTCTTCCGAGACAGGAAGTAGCACTGGTACATGAGGCAGATGCTTATGCAAGATCAACCGGAAAAACAGGAGTGTGTCTGGTTACAAGCGGACCGGGGGCAACGAATCTTGTGACAGGTCTTGCAACTGCCTATTACGACAGTGTACCACTGGTATGCTTTACGGGGCAGGTGTCCAGACATTTGATCGGAAATGATGCGTTCCAGGAAGTAGATATTATCGGAATCACCAGAAGTATTACGAAATATGGTGTTACGGTCAGAAACAGGGAAGACCTCGGACGTATCCTGAAAGAAGCATTTTATATTGCAAGAACAGGAAGGCCGGGACCGGTATTGATCGACCTTCCAAAAGATGTAATGGGAGAATTGGGAAGTGCCGAGTATCCGGATGAAGTGAATATCCGTGGATATAAGCCGAATACCCATGTACATGTCGGACAGTTAAAACGTGCGGTTAAGATGCTTTCCAAGGCAAAGAAACCATTGTTCCTCGCAGGCGGAGGTATCAATATAGCACATGCCAATGAAGAATTTACGAAACTGGTGGATGTGACGAATGTCCCGGTTGTAACAACAGTTATGGGACGTGGGGCGGTTCCGACTACACATCCGTTATATATAGGAAATCTTGGAATGCATGGTGCCTATGCATGTAATATGGCGGTAAATGAATGTGATCTGTTATTTTCGATCGGAACCAGGTTCAATGACAGGATCACAGGAAAGCTGCATTCATTTGCACCGAATGCACAGATTGTACATATTGACATTGATACAGCCGCAATTTCTAAAAATGTGCAGGTGGATGTGCCGATCGTAGCAGATGCCAAAGAAGCCGTTACGAAGATGTTAGAGTATGTCACTCCTTTTGAGACGGGAAAATGGCTGGATACGATCGAAGACTGGAAAGCGGAGCATCCGCTGAAGATGAAAAAGAAACCGATCATGACACCGCAGGATGTTATTGAGGCGATTAACCGGATCTTTGATGAGGCGATCATTGTAACGGATGTCGGACAGCACCAGATGTTCACTGCGCAGTTTATTGAGATTACAGAGAAGAAAAAGCTTCTGATGTCCGGAGGACTTGGAACAATGGGATATGGTATGCCGGGAGCGATTGGAGCGAAGATCGGGAATCCGGATACACCGGTCATCTCAATCTCCGGAGACGGTGGTTTTCAGATGAACAGTCAGGAACTGGCAACCGCAGTGTTGGAAGAACTGCCGATCATCAGTTGTATCTTTAATAATAATAATCTTGGAATGGTGCGTCAGTGGCAGAAATTATTCTATGGAAAGCGCTATTCCATGACATGTCTGCGCTCGGGAGCAGCCTGCAGAGGAAAATGCGGAGAGGTTGAATGTCCTGTTTACACACCGGATTTTATGAAACTGGCAGATGCTTATGGTGCAAAAGGCATCCATATTACGAAAAAAGAAGAGATCGAGCCGGCATTCAGAGAAGCTATGAAGAGTACAAAGACACCATATATCCTGGAATTCGACTTGATCCGGAAGATCGTGTATATCCGATGGTAAACCGGGCGGGACACTGGAAGATCTGATCATGGATTGTTAGGAAGAAGAGGACAGGAGGAAAAAACAAATGAATAATAACGGTATGAAAAAACGATGGATTTCCTTATATGTAGAGAACCAGGTAGGAGTTCTGTCAAAAATCTCAGGGTTGTTCTCCGGCAAATCTTATAACCTGGACAGTTTGACTGTTGGTACGACAGAAGACCCGACCGTGTCCAGAATGACGATCGCAACAGTCAGCGATGATGAGACATTTGAACAGATCAAGAAACAGCTGAACCGTCTGGTGGAAGTGATCAAGGTCATCGATTTTACAGATGTATTTGTCCGTATGAAAGAAATACTGTATGTCAAAGTGCGAAAATGTTCAAAAGATGATAAAGTGGAATGTTTTCAGATTGCAGAGACATTCAAGGCAAAAATCATTGATTACGGCAAAGACAGTGTACTGCTGGAATTTGTACAGACGGCAACGAAAAATGATGCAGTAATCAAACTTATGAAAGAAGAATTCGCCAGTATTGAAGTTGTACGAGGCGGAAGTGTGGGAATTGAATCCATAAGTATGATGGAAAGATAAAAAACAGAGTGCACTCTTGAATTTTAAAAACAGTAGTATTATAATAAGACAAGATGATAAATCAAACATTTGTTTAAAGGACGGAGGAGTCACAATGGAGAAGAAGAATATTGACTGGTCAAACATAGGATTTGGCTATATGAAGACAGATAAGAGATATGTTTCCAATTTTAAAAACGGAGCATGGGATGAAGGTACACTTACCTCCGATGATCAGATTACTATCAGTGAATGTGCAGGTGTACTTCAGTATGCACAGACATGTTTTGAAGGAATGAAAGCGTATACCACAGAAGACGGTCATATCGTAACATTCCGCCCGGACTTAAATGCAGCGAGAATGGCAGACTCTGCAGCAAGACTTGAGATGCCTGTATTCCCGGAAGATAGATTTGTAGATGCTATTAAACAGGTTGTAAAGGCTAATGCAGCTTATGTACCGCCATATGGATCAGGAGCAACCTTATATGTCAGACCATATATGTTCGGTTCCAGTGCTGTAATCGGTGTAAAACCGGCAGATGAGTATCAGTTCCGTGTGTTTGCAACACCGGTTGGACCATATTTCAAAGGCGGCGCAAAACCGATCAAGATCAAGGTGTCTGATTTCGATCGTGCAGCACCGCATGGAACAGGGCATGTAAAAGCCGGACTGAACTATGCGATGAGCCTTCATGCAATCGTAACAGCTCATGAAGAAGGATACGATGAGAATATGTATCTGGATGCAGCAACCAGAACAAAAGTGGAAGAGACCGGTGGAGCTAACTTTATCTTTGTAACAAAAGATAACAAAGTTGTAACACCAAAATCATCTACAATCCTTCCATCCATCACAAGACGTTCTCTGATGTATGTTGCAGAACACTATCTTGGACTGGAAGTAGAAGAAAGAGAAGTTTATTTAGATGAACTTGGCGACTTTGCAGAATGCGGACTTTGCGGTACAGCAGCAGTTATCTCTCCGGTAGGAAAGATCGTTGACCACGGCAAAGAGATCTGTTTCCCAAGCGGAATGGAAGAGATGGGACCAGTTACAAAGAAATTATATGAGACATTAACCGGTATTCAGATGGGACACATCGAAGCTCCGGAAGGATGGATCTGCAAGATCTGTTAATTGTTTTACAGATGTTGAAAATGTAGAAAGAAGAGACGGGACACTGTGTAAATAGCTGGCTTGTCTCTTTTTTATACCCGGATTATAAAATCGTAAGGAGAGGTTGCATGAAACATATATTGTGTTCAACAATGAAAAATTATAAAAAAGAAATATCATTCCCAAAGATATTTTCTCGGGGATCATCATGGCAGCAGTGTCAATCCCTATCTCGATGGGCTATGCACAGATTGCCGGACTGCCTGCAGTATATGGACTATACGGTTCGGTATTCCCGATTCTGTTCTTTGCGCTGTTCTCAACATCGCGGCAATTCATTTTCGGAGTCGATGCGGCACCGGCGGCAATTGTCGGAGCAGCACTGGTATCACTTGGGATTGAAAGCGGAAGTGAAGCGGCAATGCAGTATGTGCCTGTGATCGCATTTCTGACAGGAATCTGGCTGCTGCTGTTTTATTTTTTAAAAGCCGGAAGAATCGTGGACTTCATTTCGACACCGGTGATGGGAGGATTTATCAGCGGGATTGCACTGACAATTATTCTGATGCAGATACCAAAGATCCTTGGCGGAAAGGCCGGATCTGGAGAACTTCCGGAACTGCTCAGGCATATCGCAGAGACGTGCAAAGAAATCAGCTGGCTGTCAGTGGTACTTGGTGTGGGAGCGTTGCTGCTGCTTCGCATGGCAGGAAAAGTAATTCCCAAATTCCCGGCAGCAATTGTGATCATGGCAGCAGGTGTAGCAGCAACGATGTGCTTTCGTGTAGACGAACATGGTGTGGTACTTTTGGATGCGGTGGAAAAAGGACTTCCGAAGCTGGTACATTTCCATTTTGCGGGAATTGACCTGAGGCAGGCACTTGGAAGAAGTCTGATGATCGCAGCGGTTATCATGTCGGAGACGCTGTTGTCGGAAAATAATTTTGCCATGAAGAATGGCTATAAGATTGATGAAAACCAGGAGATCCTGGCTTGTGCGATGGGAAATATCACAGCGGCATGTGTAGGCTGTTGTCCGGTGAATGGCAGTATATCCAGAACATCCATGAATGAACAGTATGAAGGAAAGACACAGGCGGTATCTGTCGTAGCGGCAATTACGATGGCAGCCGTATTGCTATGTGCAACTGGATTTATCGGATACCTGCCGGTTCCGATTCTGACAGCGATCGTAATCTCGGCACTGATGAATGTAGTAGAACTGCATCTGGCGGTGCGCTTATTTAAAGTAAGCCGTAATGAATTCTATATTTTTGTAGCTGCGTGTGTGAGTGTATTATTTTTAGGTACTATTTATGGTGTGGTGATCGGATTGCTGCTTTCTTTTGTAGCAGTGGTACTTCGTGCGACGAATCCTCCGAGGTCTTTCCGCGGTATGATTCCGGGAAAAGAGGCTTATTACGATCTTAAGAGAAACCGCAATGCATATCCGATACGCCATACGATCATTTACCGGTTCAGTGAGAACCTTTTCTTTGCAAATGTAAAGATATTCCAGTCGGACATTGAGAACAGTATCAAAGAGGATACGAAAGTTGTAATCGTGGATGCGGCTGCGATCAACAGTATTGACGTTACGGCAGCAGACCGGCTGGAAATGATGGCGGAAAATTTTGATAAGAAAGGGATCAGGTTTTATATTACGGAGCATTCCGAAAATGTAAATGAACAGATGCGCAGTCTTGGGATCGGTCATCTGATCGAGGAAGGAAAGGTCAGAAGAACGATTCTTGCAGCATTGCAGGATGCAGGTGTTGCAACACCGGGGACGAGTATGGAATCGGAGAAATCTCCGGTTATCCAGATGCCGTGGCAGTTGGAAATCCCGGCGGCAGTGCATGCAGTTCACGAAGCAATGATCCCGGCAGAAGAAGAGAATACATTAGAAGAATTCGCATGGGCGTTCGGTGATGATGCGGTGGAAGAGATGGAAAAGAAAGTCCATCAGGTTATGGAACAGATCCATAGACTTCCGGATCTGGAAAGGCTTGCAGACGTAGGGTTTGAAGAAAAACTCAAAAAACTGGCATTCACTGGGGGCATTGGATGAAGATGAGATCTTAAGACGAATGGAAATGCATCTGGATGAACTTCCGGAGAATCTGCGTGGAGACAAAAAAAGTGATCCTGCAGTTGATTGAAAAGAGAAGACGCAAGATCGAGCAGCAGTTATTAATGCATCATCCGGAGATCCTGGACCATCTGAAAAAGAACCGCGAACGATTGGAGAGACGGCTGGAAAAACAGAATCCGGAGGCAGCGAGAAAGCTGCATGAATGGGAACGGCAGATGCGGGAAAAATAGAAGAACAGTGAGAGCACAGGAATTTCCTGACGACCGGAATATGCAGGGAATATGCAGAAAATATGCAGGAAATATGCAGGAATACGCCGGATAATCTTGCGTGAAGTATATTTCTTGCTATAATACATGAATATATCGGACAATAGTTTGCAATTTATAGGAGAGTACAGAAGAATGAACGATTTAGAAATGTACAGAGAGCAGCTGGCTCTGTGTGATGATAAGATTATTGACGCTTTGGTAGAACGTAGTTCTATTATTGAAAAGATCATGGCGTAATAAAGAAGAATATGGTATGCCAATCTTACAGCCACATCAGGAAGAAAAACAGAAGAGAAGACTGGAAGAAAAAACTGAAAGAAAATAAATATAAAGAAGAAATCTTTGATGTGTTTGGATGTATCTTGCGTAACAGTAAGAGAATCCAGGCAAGAAAACTCTTTGATTATAACATTGTACTGATCGGATTCATGGGGGCTGGAAAGTCAACAATTTCTGATTATCTGAGCACGATGTTTGATATGGATATTGTAGAGATGGATCAGGTGATTGCAGAACGTGAAGAGATGAGTATTCCGGATATCTTTGCTACATATGGCGAAGAATATTTCCGTGATCTGGAGACGAATCTTCTGATCGAGATGCAGTCGCATAAGAATGCAGTAATCTCATGCGGTGGTGGTGCGGCCTTAAGAGAGAGAAATGTAGCAGAGATGAAAAAGAACGGAAGAGTTGTTCTTCTTACTGCTACACCGGAGACGATTTTTGAACGTGTAAAAGACAGCAATGACAGACCGGTATTAAATGGCAGAAAGAATGTCAAAGGCATTTCAGAACTTATGGAGCAGCGCCGTGAGAAATATGAAGCGGCAGCAGATATAGTAATCAATACGGATGATAAGACCGTTCTTCAGATCTGTGAAGAGCTGGTACAGCGTCTACAGGAGTCAGAAGAATAATATGTTTGATAGATTTTTCCGGATCAGTATGTAGCATCCACTTATGTGATCGATTTTGAAAAATTATATGAAGAGGGTGTACGCGGACTGATCTTTGATATTGATAATACGCTGGTTCCGCACGGAGCACCGGCGGACGAGAGAGCAAAGGCATTATTTGCCAGACTGAAAGCAATCGGATTCCGATGCTGTCTGATCTCGAATAACCAGAAGCCAAGGTAGAGATGTTCAATAAAGATATCCAGGTGGATTATGTTTATAATGCGCACAAGCCATCAACCAGGAATTATCTCAGGGCGATGGAGATTATGGGAACAGACAGAAGGAGTTCTGTGTTTATCGGAGACCAGCTTTTACAGATGTATGGGGAGCAAAACGTGCCGGAATTCCGAATATTCTGGTAAAACCGATACATCCAAAGGAAGAAATCCAGATTGTTTTGAAGCGTTATCTGGAAAAATTGTGTTACATTTCTACAAGAAGAGTCAGAGACACGAAAAAAAGGTTGAAAAATAATATCATGTATTATAGAATAATATGAGATGAAATTACGTAAGCGTGTATACGCGATTTAAGGAGGATAAGGTAATGGCTAAAGTTTCAGCAGGAGACATCCGTAATGGTGTAACAATTGAAGTTGATGGAAAAGTATGTCAGGTTATTGATTTCATGCACGTAAAACCTGGTAAAGGTGCAGCTTTTGTGCGTGTTAAGATGAAAAATATTATCGACGGTGGTGTGGTAGAGACAACATTCCGTCCTACAGAGACATTTGAACAGGCTCACATTGAAAGAAAGAAAATGCAGTATCTGTACAACGATGGAGAATTCTATAACTACATGGACAACGAGACATTTGAGCAGATTATGATCAGCGCAGATGATGCAGCAGATTCTATGAAGTTTGTAAAAGAAAACGAAGAAGTATCTATCAGCTTCTATCAGGGAAATGCATTTGCGATCGAGCCGCCGCTCAGTGTTGAACTGGTTGTAACAGAGACAGAGCCAGGTGTAAAAGGTAACACAGCTACAGGTGCTACAAAGCCGGCTATCGTTGAGACAGGTGCGAAAGTTAACGTTCCGCTTTTCGTTGATCAGGGCGAGACGATCAAGATTGATACCCGTACAGGAGCATACCTCTCAAGAGCATAAGAGTCATAAGAATTCTAAATTAAATAATTATAAAAAGCCTTGCATTTTGTGCAGGGCTTTTTATAATCTAATTACCATAATATTTCAGAAACAATTCAAAAGATGTTCTGTTATCTCAGGCGGTAATATCACCGCAGATTTTCAAGATGATTTTTGTATATTGCTGGATAGGAAGGAGCTTTTATGACATATTTTCAGTTTATCCATGCAGTAGAGACAAAAGTAAAGAAAGAGGTGGAAGAAGAAAAAACAGTAAGCATTCATACCAATGTGAAGAATAATGGTGTGAGGAGAAGCGGTATTATGATTTCGGAAAAAGGAATCAATATTTCACCGACGATTTATCTGGAAGAGTATTTTCATCAGTTCCGGATGGGGTATCCGTTGGAACAGATTGCAAAAGATATTGTCGGATTATATGAGAAAATCCGGTTTCAGAATTCATGGGAGGACGGTGAAAAGGTAAAAGACTATGAATTTGTCAAAGATAAGATCATATACCGTCTGATAGGCAGAGAGGAGAATCAGGAGCTTTTAAAAGAAATTCCATATAAAAGTTATCTGGATCTTGCAATTATTTATTATGTACTGTTAGAGGTAGATGAATATGGCATGGCATCCATGATGGTCAGAGCAGAACATATGGATATGTGGAAAGTAACGGAAGAAGATCTATATTACCGGGCTTCTAAGAATACCCAGGAGTTACTGCCGTATGAATTGCACCGATGCGCACGGTGATCGAAGAATTGCTGGGACTTGGGATGGAAGAGGGACCGGCAGAAAAAATGTATATCCTGAGCAATGAAATGCGTAGCTATGGGGCTGCGGCACTGATCTATCCGGATTGTCTGAGAAAGATTGCCGGTGTAGTGGGAGAAAATTTCTTTGTGATCCAAGCAGTGTGCATGAGACCATTATTGTGGCTGAAAGCGAAGCGCCGGGCAGAGAAGAACTGGGAAGCATGATCGAGGAGATCAATGAGACACAGGTAGAGGCGGAAGAAGTACTTTCGGACAGGGCATATTATTATGACCGGGAGAGTGGAAACTTGCGCTGTAAAGATTTAAAAAGGGAAATTAAAGAAAAATATTAAAAAAGTAGAGGAAATGATCGAAAAGTGGGATGCATTTCCTTTACTTTATCTCAAAGATGTGTTAATATTACTAAGGCAATTTCATATAGTAATTGTATACGCACCCGTAGCTCAGGGGATAGAGCACCGCCCTCCGGAGGCGGGAGCGGCGGTTCGAATCCGCCCGGGTGTGTACTTTTTTTTGCTATTTTTTGATGGAAATTTATAGGAATTATAGAAAATATAGGAGATATGAAGTGAAGAAAATCATTGATTATATTGCAGAAGAACTTTCAGAAGCATTCGAAAAGGCAGGTTATGACAGAACGTATGGAAAAGTAACACTGTCAAACCGTCCGGATCTCTGCGAATACCAGTGTAACGGAGCGATGGCAGGAGCAAAAGCTACAAAAAAGCACGTTCATGATCGCAGAGGATGTCGTTGCCTGTTAGAAGACAGTGCATGTATGGAAGAAGTAGAGGTTGTAAAACCTGGATTTATCAATATCAGACTGAAAAAGTCATTTGTTGCAGATTATCTGAATCAGATGGAAGAGACGGATAATCTCGGAATCGAGAAGACAGAACATCCGGAGATGATCGTGCTGGATTATGGCGGACCAAATGTGGCAAAGCCGTTACATGTAGGACATCTCCGTTCGGCGATCATCGGAGAAAGCGTAAAGCGCATCTCAAGAAAGATGGGGCATGAAGTTCTTGGCGATATCCATCTTGGAGACTGGGGATATCAGATGGGACTGATCATCACAGAATTGAAAGAAAGAAAGCCGGAACTGCCATATTTTGATGAAGCGTTTGAAGGTGAATATCCAAAAGAGGCTCCATTTACAATCAGCGAACTGGAAGAAATCTATCCGACAGCAAGCGGTAAGGCAAAAGAAGATGAGACATACAGGGAGAATGCATTGCATGCGACGTATCTGTTACAGAACGGGCATAAAGGATATCGTGCGATTTGGAATCATATCATTCGTGTATCGGTATCTGATCTTAAGAAAAATTATGCGAATCTGAATGTAAGTTTGATCTCTGGAAAGGGGAGTCTGATGCCCAGGCATACATCCCGGATATGATCGAGAGATTGAAGAAAGAAGGATTTGCACATGAAGACCAGGGAGCACTGGTGATCGATGTGCAGGAAGAGACAGATACCAAAGAGATTCCTCCTTGCATGATCCAGAAATCAGACGGAGCATCTCTTTATGGAACAACAGACCTTGCCACACTGGTACAACGTGTACAGGATTATCATCCGGACAAGGTTGCCTATGTGGTGGATAAGCGTCAGGAACTGCATTTTACACAGGTGTTCCGTGCTGCAAAGAAGACAGGAATCGTCCCTGCGGAAACAGAACTGAAATTCTTAGGTTTCGGTACCATGAATGGAAAAGATGGCAAGCCGTTCAAGACAAGAGAAGGCGGGGTAATGCGTCTGGAGACACTGATCTCAGAGATTACAGAGAAGATGTATGAGAAAATCTCTGAAAATCATTCTATCGAGGGAGAAGAAGCAAAACAGACAGCAAAACTCATCGGAATGGCAGCAATTAAATACGGAGATCTGTCAAACCAGGCATCAAAAGATTATGTATTGACGTAGACAGATTTACTTCCTTTGAAGGAAATACCGGTCCGTACATTCTGTATACAATTGTACGTATCAAATCGATCCTGAATAAATACCAGTCACAGGGAAATAGCCTGGATGGACTGAAAGTACAGGAAGCATATGCGGATTGTGAAAAAGCTCTGATGCTGGAAGCTGCAAAATATAATGATGTGATGGCGAATGCATTCCAGGATCTTGCACCGCATAAGATCTGTGCATACATTTATGATCTTGCCAATGCATTCAATCGTTTTTATCATGAGACCAAGATTCTGGCAGAAGAAGATGCCGGAAAACAAAAGAGTTATATTGCGCTTCTGAAAGTGACGAAGGATGTACTGGAAGCTTGTATCGACGTACTTGGATTTGAAGCACCGGAGAGGATGTAGGAAAAATGACAGAGAAATTATTTTATGAGGACAGTCACAGAACCGAATTTACAGCAAAAGTAATTTCCTGTGAAGAAGCGAAGGATGGTTTCTGTGTGGTGCTGGATCAGACAGCATTCTTCCCGGAAGGCGGCGGTCAGTATGCCGACACGGGCATTCTCGGCAATACAGAAGTTACCGATGTGCACGAAAAAATGATGTGATCTTTCATTCTGTGACAGCACCATTGGAAGTGGGAAGTATAGTATCCGGTAAGATCAACTGGAAAGAACGCTTTGAGAAGATGCAGCAGCATACAGGAGAACATATAGTGTCCGGTATTGTGCATGAAAGATTTGGCTATAATAATGTCGGTTTCCATTTGGGAGCCGACTATTGTACCATGGATTTTGACGGACCGATCAGTAAAGCGCAACTGAAAGAAATCGAGACAGAAGCCAATGAAGCAGTATACCGGAATCTGGAAGTTGAGGTTCTGTATCCATCCAAAGAGGAATTGAAAGATATGGATTACCGCAGTAAGATCGAGATTGAAGGTCAGGTTCGTATCGTGAAGATTCCGGGATATGATGTATGTGCATGCTGTGCTCCGCACGTGAAGACAACCGGTGAGATCGGAGCTGTCAAACTGGTAAGCATGGTAAGTTATAAAGGCGGTGAACGCATTACGATGCTTTGCGGAAGACGTGCCATGAGAGACTATGAGAAAAAGGATGCCATGACAAAAGAAATTTCAACCATGTTGTGTGCGAAAGAATATGAAGTGCGACGAAGCGGTCGGCAGACTGAAGAGTGAGCAGACACGTATGAAGAGTCAGATTGCAGAACTGCAGCAGAAACTTCTGAAGTTTTGTGTGGCAGAGATACCGGTGGATGAGAAGATTGTGACTGTATTTGACGGATCTTTATCGGGAAATCTTCCGAGAGAGATGATGAACCAACTGCTGGATAAAGGGGCAGTCATCTGTGCGGTATTTGCAGGAACGGACGAGGAGGGGTATCGCTATGTGATCGGAAGCAGAAGTGAAGATGTCCGTTCAATCAGTAAAACGTTAAACAGTACATTAGAAGGACGCGGCGGCGGAAAGCCGGAGATGGTCCAGGGTTCTGTGAAAGGAACAGAAGACGCCGTGAAAGAAATAATTGCACGGTATCAGTAGCTGGATGACAAGTCCTGTAGCCGGAAGAAGCTTTAAGCTTCTTCGCGGTGACTCCGGATGATCAGGCGGACCGTACGGTACAGGAAAGGCTTGTACGCTTCGATAGATACAGGCTCTTCAAAGAGAATAGAATTATATCCGGTAGAACCGGCCAGTTCGAGGATCGTGAACAGCATGATGTCAATATCTTTATAATTATAGGTGTCGGCTGCTACCAGTTCAAGATATCTTTCATAAAAGATCTTGTCGGCTTCTTCATCTGACCAGAAAGCAGACTTTAAGGCACCCATTACAAGATTTTTAGAAATGAAATTCAGCAATGGCTTGTTGTTGACCAGAATATTGATGATGTCATCGATAATAAAGACAAGCTGATCTTCCAGACCGGTGATGCCGGAATTTTCCAGTGCAACGGCAGCATGATCAAACAGTTCTTTTGTTTTATGTGCGATCAGCTTGTTTTTAATATCATATTTGTCTTTAAAATATAAATAGAACGTTCCTTTCGCTACACCGGCCTTTTCAACAATGTCGGAAATGGCGGTTGAATTAATTCCTTTTGTGGTAAATAATTCATATGCGGTGCGAAAGAGCGCCTCTTTTTTTT
>ENA-OQLB01001050-OQLB01001050.1-human-gut-metagenome-genome-assembly--contig:-NODE-1050-length-13033-cov-1.711375_pt1 | contig 13033 bp, 32 predicted proteins | sample MGYA00242656_ERZ504813 | MGnify/ENA primary metagenome ERZ504813 (study PRJEB26092, sample SAMD00036388) | human gut metagenome | host: Homo sapiens | study: EMG produced TPA metagenomics assembly of... | reverse complement strand
CAACAATCTTGTTTATCCTTCTCTGTTCTAATGCCTGTTCTAAAACCGCAATAGTCTCTTTAAGTTCCATTTGGAACATCTAATTTTGTTCTTATTTCTTCAGATGACTGCAAATAATTTTCAGTAATTTCTTTGCATAAATCATACTCCGGGTTATCCTTATTCAAAACAATTGTGCCATCTGGTCTTGAAAATATTGTCAATGTGCTGATTGCTGCTCCATCATCCCATAATCGCAAAAAACTCTCAATTTGATCCAATGTCAAATCCGCAATTCTACATGCTTCAATCTTCAGTTCTTTGTTATTACCTCATACATATCAATTACCTCCGTTTAAAATGTATTGTTTTATTTTCAACTGACAAGTTGAATTATAAAGCTATGAATTTAATTTGTCAATATATTTTTCAATTTAAATCAATACTTTTAAACTGTACATTTTAATTTTATTGTGATAATATGCATATAGGAGGTGGTAAATGACCATTAAAGGATGATCTAAAAGCACTTATAATCAAAAATGGTTGGACAATAACTGCTGTAGTTGATGAATTAAATATACGCCACAGTACTAATACCAGCGTTCAGAATTTTAGTTCTAAAATGATTCGCGGAACACTTAAATATTCGGAAGTCGAAGAAGTTCTCGATATTTTAGGCTATGACATCACTTGGACTAGGAGAGGCTAATGTCTCTCTTTTTCTCGTTTCTGGGCATAAAAATACCAACCACCGAATATTGATGGTTGGTAAATGAATTATATATTTAGACTTCTTACAATATCTGCTAACATTGTTGACGTGCCGTCTTCTCCTTCTTGGATTTTGGTGAGTAGTTCTCCTATCATTTTTCTAAGTTGATCTATGTTAGTTGCTAAGTAGCCATCCATTGTAGCTCCGCTCAACTCATAAATTCTTCCTTTTTCCAGCTGATTCAGCTTATTACCAATTTCCAGTAATTCATGAGAATATTCCTTACTGATTTCATAGTCCAATTTCTTTCCACTCATTGGCATTTCCTCCCGTACATTTGATACAGAAATTATACCATTCCAACCACCACTATTCAATTGTCAACGTACTGTTCGATCTTTTTCGACTATCTTTGACTACTTCCCACGCTTAATAATCTTCCGTTTCTTCCTGCTTCCAGTTCTCAGGAACGTACTCCGTTTCCCATTCTTCTTTTTCATCGCTGCATCAACTTCCTTGTAAGATCTGTCATGTCCTCATATTCACGCTCTTCAAAATTCTTAAACTTTCCCTGTTTCTCTGGCTGCTTCTTTGTTTTTGGCCTTCTCTTGCTTTGAACAGGATATAAATTCTTCCATCCACCAGCTGCAGCTTTATTCAGGATTGCTTTCTGTTCAGCCAGATCAGAGGACAATGATAATAAATCCTCTCTCAAAGCGTTTACTTGCTCATCAGAGATCTCTCCCCAGTTCTGTGATCGGACAAGAAGATAGAATTGAAAAGCTGATTCAAGGGAGAATCGCTGAAAGCGTCCTTATATATATCTTTTTATTTACTTTTACTTTTCTTTATGTACTTATTCTCTGAATCTTCGGGGTTTTTCCCGGAATAACCACATGCATTTCCGGGATTTTCTTCAAAAAGGGTGCATTTAATAAAAGGTTCCGTTGCTTCCTTTTCTAAAAGCCAGTACCTTCCTACTTCTATCGGATTCTTCCTTGCTCTTTCCTTTACTGCAAGTTGAAACCGCTTCTGTATCCCGGCAGAGGTCAAGACCTTGTCCGAACTAAAGAGTTTGCTATCAAACAGTGACTTCTTTAGCAGGAAGTTCAGGACCTGCTTCACCTTATCTACACTCACCCCTAATTCCGAGGCTATAATATATTCCAAATCATCATCAACCTGTATGTAGTATCCGTTTTATAGATCTCACACAGTAAATAAACATAAATCATGATACCGTCAGCTCTGTACCTCGCCTTCAGTATCTTAATCCGGCTGTCGTTATCAAAGAAATCAGTATCCAAAGGAAAGTATGAAAGACCACTCTTTTTCGGTCTTGCCAACGCTACCACCTTCTTTTTATCCGGTATACTCCTCAACTGTCACATCCAGTCCTTCTACTGCCGAATAACATTTCTTTGCCTGAACCAGTGCGATCTGCGTATCATCGTGATAAGCAACCCCGTTCAGTGCATCTGCTACCACCTTCACAATATTGTCCATATCCGGTTTCTTCAGCGGCAGCTCTCTTCCCTCTAGCATATCAAGCTTCCGTTTCTTCGATACGCTCTTTGGCGGAAGATACCTTGCAATAATCCGGAGCGTCACAGGCTTTTCTCTTTCCAGGAACGCTCCCTTTGCCATCTGCAGATACCGATCCTTGATGAAGTTCTCATACAGGACCGTGTTCTCCGGCGTAGTGGAACAGTGCTTCTTTGTCGATACATTATAATACGTCCGCGCCCTGGCTTTTCCCTGCGGCTTGCCCGGAACTGTAAACATTACCGATGTCATTCCCTTTTTCCTTTCTGCCGGCACTTACACAACAGATGCTGCATAATGCCGGCTTGTTTTCTTGTTATCAGGTTACGTGTGATATATTATTTTTAAGGAGATGTCATAAATCTATCCAAAAAATGATGCCTCAATACCCTTCGGATCCGGCTGCTGTGTTCCTGCCGCTGCCGGCTGGTCTTCCTGGACCTCCTGTAACTCCTGATCGGATACCACTCCATCATCTTCCGCCTTCACTGCATCCACATAGTCTGTCTTTCCGTCCTCATGGATCACTGCCATATCCTTGTCAATAGCATTCTGGAGATCAATGCTCATCGTCCCCCATTTGCTGATTAGCTGGCGGAGCATTGTCTTATGTGCCATTGCATCAAAATCTTTAAACCAGAATGAAGAATATTTCCACATATCCTTTTCCGGTATCTTTCCTTCCTCAAGCAATTCTAACGATTTTGCTCCGCCGTTTTTGTAAAATGCAAAAGAATACTTTTCTGCATGTGCCAGCATTTCTCTGTTTTGACCAATAAATACTGTGTCTATATCCGTTTACTTCCTCAAACATTGCATAATAGCCAATAGTCGGTGTATTCTCTCGGACATAATCATCTTCAATCAAATTGATTTCCAGTTCCTCTTCCAATGGATTATAGGAAATCAGTTCGCCTGCCTTAATGGAAAGGACATTGATCTTTTTATATACGCCGCTTCGCTTTGCCAGCTGAATATACCTTTATATCCAAGCTGGAACTGTGCTTCCTTGCAGCCCTTCTTCTTATTATCGAACGGGACCATATAAAACTGACCAAGCTATGGGGACGGTGAAAGATTCAGCGCCTCTCCAAGTAATGCAGCGTTTACAATACTAGGGCTTGTACACTCCTGTAATGCCGGTGTATTCTGCACCGCACTTACAATACTGGAAATGAACCTTGTCCCATTCTTTCCACCAACGACCTGATTGATCTGCTTCTTTACTGCATCGTTCTGCAGGTAAACTGATAACTTCATTGACTGGTCCTGTCTTGCCAGACTGTTATTTACTGCCATATCTTATTCCACCTTTCCGAATCGAATTTGATTCTTTAACATATATTCACGGAGCGCCATGATCTGCTCCCTGGTTCCCCATACACGGAAGTCAAGCTGGAATACCGGTTCTTCCTCTTCCGGAATTGAAGCTGTTTCCTCTGCCGGAGCTTCCGGTACAGATCCGGATGCATTTTCTGTTGCTTTCTTAGAATCTTCCTTCTGATCAGCTGCAGTCTGCTGCTTCGCTGCCTCTTCCGCTTCCCTTGCTTTCCGCTCTGCCTCCATGCGTTCTGCTTCCAGCTTTCTCTTCTGGATATCGGCAAGCCTCTGTCCTTCCTGGATTGCCCGCTTCATATCCAGTGTCTTCCGGTAAACTTCCATTGCTTCAAACTTAAACTCCGGAAGCTTGCTGATCGTTACCACATCCGTACCAATCTGGTACATCCGGCTCTTCATCTGCTCTTCAATCTTGGCAGCGTAACCGTTGCATTCAGCCACTTTTCATCCCAAATCATATCGAGCTTCACAAAGCTCTGGAACCCGATGGTATTAAACAGCTCCTCAATCTCTTCCCGTTTTGCACTCTTGCGGCGTTCATCGATCTCTCTAATCTGGGAGTCAATCAGTCCGATCGGTTCATCGATCAGAGCTGTGATCTCCTTGACCTGTTGCTCAAACTTGGTGTACGGCTCCATGCAGATCTTCTTGACACGTTTCCGTTCGTCTCAAAAGCTTTTTCAGCTTGTTCAGATCTGCCCGGTCTGCTTCATATCCTTCAGAGAATCCTCTGTGTAGGCGATCGTCTTATAGTCCTTTACCTTCTCGGCAATCGCAGCCTTTAATTCTTCGTTGTTCCACAGGATCTGCTCTGTCAGCCAGTTCTCCTGTGGATTTGTGATCCTTAACTCCATACGCTCCTCCTTCTTGTTAGATCTCCGGAAGTATCAGCGGCGGTTTGCGCCCGCTTTCCACATACTTCCAGAACTTGATTTCTTCTTCCTGCAGATAATCCAGATCCGCCTGGACTTCTGTTCTTTCAATAAATAATGCTTCACCTGTGTCCGGACTTCTGTTCCCCAGTTGCTCCGCAAATGTGCCCGGAGGACAGCAAACTCATATCCGGTGACAAGCAGATAATGCAGCACCTGAATATAATAGTTATCCGGGATCCGGTCCTTCCATTTCTCATACTGCATGGACTGCAGGATGTTGGTGGTCTTAATTTCCAGAATCCCTTTCCGGCCGTCCTGATCAACCAGCTCCCCATCCAGAGAAGCCTGCATGAACGGATACTCCAGACTCTGCAAGATCCGGAATTCATGGTGTGTGACCTGATACTGTGGATAATCCAGGCGGAACAGCTCCCTGATGAACTGCTCCGCCTCTTCCCATAGATCACATAAGGCTTTTCTGAAATGTCTGGTGCAATCCTTCTGCCGGTCTTTTCTTCAAACAGCTCAATGTTTGTTTTGTATGGGTTCTTTCCAACCACAGCACTTGCATCACTTCCGCCGATTCCGTTTAACCGCCCCTTCAGCCAGGCTTTTTCATCTTCAAAATCATAGATTTTATAAGGTTCCATCTTTTCCTCACGCTTTTCATATGATGATATATGTATGTTCTGTTCCGTCTATATGCTGTTCTGCCACTTCTACCGCTTCCTCGTAATAACCGAACAAGCCGTAGATCCACCCATCAGAGCACCGAATAATCAATGGTTTCTTTTCCATTATCACGCCCCCTTTAGGTACACATCTTCTTCTAAAGTGGCATATGTTTCAAAAGTATCATCATGGCTTTTCCTGCTATATCCATCGTTTCCTTTGCAACCTCTCCATTTGTTAAAAGTCCAAGTCTTACCGCATGACTAATCAAATCTTTTGCTTGATCTTCGTTGAGTTCGTCTTTCTCCACTATCGTTGTTTTAACGCTCCGGACAGCAATTGATAGATCTGTCATCATACCAGGCACTCCCTCTGATGTTTTGATTTCACATACTCCATTTTCAACTTTGATCATTGACTTTCTCCTCCGATTTTCCTATAATTTAATTGAGTTTTTTGTTATGTGCGCCACTGGAAGCTGCAACTTCCGGGCGCATTTTTATTGTCTTTACGCCTATCCTATCCAGATGATTTGCCAGATCCGACAAGTATGCAATCGCATTATTCTTGTAATACTCGGATGTACCGTCAACCCTTTCCAGCGACTGCAGTTTGTTGATCATCTTATCAAGCTCTGACGTTCTCATGCTCTTACACTGTCTCTCTTCTGGCATGCTCCCTCGCCTCCCTTATTTTCCTTTTCCGGTACTGCCATTCCCGTATCCGGAAATATTCCAGTGCAAATGCTCCGGTAGTAAGTGTTGTGATTCCAAGTGCTGCATATAAGTAAAACAGCTCCTGGCTTTTCACTGAGCACGCACCAGCCATCATCAAGATTCCGGTAATGCTTGCCGTTACGCTGAGTGTCTTTGCGATATTGTAAAACATCTCTTATCCCTCCTTTGCTTGTCCAACTGGTACCGCTTACGCGGTTTTCTCCTGCTGGTACCCAAAATGCTCTACAAACTTTCTGGTCATTTCCATGACTGCCTTTTGCTTTTCCTCCGGCATCATGGTTGCCATGTCAATTTCTTTTCCATCAATTTCTGCAATAAAAATATGTTGCAAATCCACCACCTCTCTTTAAACTATGCGATGCTGGTTGTACTTGTTGATTTGTCCTACTACTGTCTGGTATAATTTCCGTATCAAATTATGAAAGGATAATCATCATGCTTTCGTTTGTATCAAATATCGATTTAGAAAAAATTATAAATATTTTATTAGAGCCATCTGTCACTCTTACTCTTGGCATCTTTACATTACTAATTAGTCGAAACTCTAATTTATCTACTTTAGCTCGTGAAAGACTAGATAAGGTATACCATCCACTCTTTTTAGAAATCGAACCTTTTTTATACAAAAAAGTTTCTCTTAACGACATAAATGCTTTTCTTTCTAAATACTATGAATTAGAAACTCACATTCTCTTCTTATTGATCCTGTTTACGTCAAGAGATTCGCTGGCTTGAAAAACCATCTGCTCTGCAAGAGGATAAATATGGCTATAATCAATGGTTCCGAATTTGCGATCAGATTTCCAAAACATATGACAAATTATGTAAACAAGCTCATCTCCCTGTTCGCAGTATTTCTTATCGGATTAACTACAGGCAATATCGTTCAAAAATTCGTATGATATTCGCTCTTATATGGATTGAACTACCAGCAATTTGCATTTTTTAGCCTATTACTCGGTTTCGCATCTCCACGTCTTTTAGCTGTTACATATGCATTGTTCTTTTTATTTTTGATGAAGACATTTTTTGGATAACTTGTAATACAACGATTGCGCAAAGGAATATAATAGCTACTCTTTCTCTGGGATATCTGTTTATCAGGTATCCCATTATTAAAGCAATTCCAACAATATACAGGACAACCACTATTTCCATCTCATCCCTCCTTACTCTTCCAGAAAATAATCCACGGTTACGCCGAAGTAATCTGCGCTCCCTCTTCATCTGTTGCAAATAATTGTATTTTCTCCTATACTTTAACTACCGGCACCGCCATGCTGAGTAATTATAAAAGGAGACACTATGATGCAACTCACAAACGATACATACAGAATTCTTCGTCTTATCTACGATGAATATCAAAACCGAAGAAAAATCGGTATGTCTAAAACAGAGGCTATTCTCTTTTCTTATCCCTCTGCTCTCCAAACAGAATTTCTTCAAGGAATTCTCGAAGACGATATTGCTGATGCCCTTACCGAATTATCCACAAACGGTTTGATAAAAACTTTTATTCTGATTTTGGATTTTTACTGAAAGATTCTGCCATTATCTACATGGAAAATCGTTTACAAAATAAAGTGAATCTAATTTTTTGACATAATCAGCAAAATTGTATCGATGCTACATTAGTTTTTCTTGCTTATTCCTGACTGTAAGTTCATCCTTCGTGATTAAAAGTGACCATTTCCCATTGTTGAACTCCAAGTTACATCGGCTCACCATTGAAAGTGCCTCACCATTTAATAAGCAAATTCCTTTATCGATGTCGATGTGAATTGATTTGAATGGTTTTCTTTCTACTGTCTCAGGCATTTTCTCACCTCTCTCCCTCTTCATCTTTCTCAACAATTATTCTTATCGGCAATTCATTTGATATAAGGCATGTTCCCACAACGCTGATGCTCAATAAACCAAGCGCCATCAATATCCGCATCACCATAATGCTTATATCTGTTGGAAAATAACGTTCGCCAACAGTCACAAGAAGTAATGGCGTAAAAACCAGTATCCAACCAATTATTTTTCTTAGTTTCACATTCTTCATCTCTCTCTCTCTTCGTCTGTCGCAAACAAATAATCTAATGTTTTGTCCGGAAAGGCTTTTCGCTTAATTTCTACACATTCTCTTAATGAAAGTGAACTCCTGCCACTTAATTTGAAAGACATCGTTGTCGGAGTTACATCCAGAATATCTGCCAATTTCGCTTGAGTAATTTTGCTTCTTGCCATTTCCGCCTCTTAAATTGGAAACATCTTCATCACTCCTTTCTCGATTTTCGTGATTATTGTTTTTAGTATTATATCGATTTTTTCGAGATTGTCAATATGTTTTCTCGATTTTTGAGATTTTCATTTTATTTCAGCTATGTTTGTATTGATTTTTCGAGATTTTAATGCTATTATCTAAGCATAATATCGAAAGGAGAATTTTCAGTATGAATGAATTAGAGTCTAATTTAAAAGCTCTTATAATAGATAAATACGGAAGCATGAAAAAATTTTCTGAAACAATAGATATGCCTTGGACTACATTGGATAGTATTTTAAAAAGAGGAATAGCAAATTCTAATATTTCAAATGTATTAAAAATTACTCGAGAGTTAAATTTAGATACTGAAAAGCTCGTAGATGGTGAAATTGTTTATGTTTCTCATTCGCCAATTACTATGGCAGCTCATCTCGATGGTAAAGATTTTACAAAAGAACAATGGAGTCGTATAGAATCTTTTGCCAAATTTGTAAAACAGGAAGATACAAAACAAATCCCATAGACAAAACAGCTATTATATTACACTTATTGCTGGGAGGGATATAATTTGAATAAATTAGAACATTTAGAGCAAGAAGCTTTTGATAGTAACGTAAAAATACATGATTACTATCTTGGTGAAGATAATTTAAAAGGATTTTACATCAATGGAAATATTGCTATCAATACGTCTGTTGACACAACTGCAGAAAAGTCCTGTGTCCTTGCCGAAGAACTCGGACACCACTACACTTCCGTTGGCAATATTCTTGATATGACATCTGCTGCCAACCGAAAACAGGAACATCAGGCAAGGCTCTGGGCGTACAACAAGCAGATCGGTCTGTTCGGACTGGTACGAGCCTTTGAGCATGGCTGCCAGAACCGGTTTGAAATCGCTGAATACCTGGAAGTGACAGAAGAATTTCTGAAAGAATGTATTGAGTGCTACCGGAATAAATACGGGATCTGTAAACAGGTAGATAATTATGTGGTGTATTTTATACCACAGTTGTCTGTGATGAAATTGGTATAACGCATATGCGATTATATAGAAACACTTTTTTATGAGGAGGTTCAACTTGAATATTGATGAATACATAGATCAACGACTGGATGCACAGATAAAATGGTATAGTGAAAAATCCTCTCACGCTCAAAAAATGTACAAACGTTCTCAAATTATAGAAATAGTCCTTGCTTCTAGTATTCCTCTTCTTTCAGGATATACATCAAATCGGATTTATATTTCTATAATAATTGGTGTGTTTGGAGCTATAATAGCCATTATCGAGTCATTATCCAAACTATACAAATGGCATGAAAATTGGATTCAATATCGCACAACTAGCGAATTATTGAAATACCATAAACATCTATACTTAACCCAGTCGCCACCTTACACCACTGGCGATGCTACTATAGAGAATATTTTTATAAAAAACATCGAAGATATTATTTCTTCCGAGAATAACCAATGGAAAGCGAATGCTGCATCTGATTCTTCAAAGAAATCTTCTAATTAACTGGCTCATATGTTTTTTCAAAAACATCTGGCTTACAAGGATACTGTTCTCCTCTAATGCCAGTGATAATCCAATCGCCTGGAGCGGCTCTCAAAGGGCCTTCAAGTGTTTGAATGATCATCTCTTCGTCAGTTTGATATGCTTCAATTACTATTGGTTTTTTTCTAAATTTCAAACTATTCACCTCGTTTCAGAAAGGAGTTAATTATGCCAAACTTATATAACTATCGTTTATTTATTAGCCACGCATGGAAATATGGACCAGACTACATTCGTTTAGTAAATCTTCTCGATAATGCATCATATTTTTCATACCATAATTATTCTGCACCTAGAGAAAAACCTCTTTTTCCTTCTGGTACACCTTACACATCTACAGATATTGCAAATAAAATAACCGATAAGATTCGTCCAGCCCAAATTACTTTAGTTATATCTGGAATGTATGCTGCTTATAGTGATTGGATGAAATATGAAATAGACGAATCCAAAAGAATGGGAATGCCTATTTTAGGAATTGTTCCTTACGGTCAAGAACGGATTCCTCTCTATGTTCAGCAGAACGCAACTGAAATTTTGCGTTGGAACACTGCCTCCATCGTATCGGCTATAAGACGTTATGTTTAAGCCATTTTCATTATACCAATATTTTTTTGCTGTTTCAATGCATGCGCAATTTACTTTGTATAGCAAAAACATCCTTGTTTCAATAGGCAATAATATTTTTATATTTCTTTTTTCAGAAAGGACGTGATCACATGCCATTACCAAAACCAAACACCTACACAGTTGAAGATATCTATCTTCTCCCAGATGGACAACGCGCCGAGCTGATTGATGGTCAGATCTACAATATGGCTCCACCAAGTCCATTGCATCAGAAACTTGTAATGGAATTATCTGCAACCATCAGAAACTACATTAAATCAAATAGTGGTTCCTGTGAGGTTTATCCTGCTCCATTTGCTGTTTTTCTTAATCAGGATAATTATAATTATGTTGAGCCGGATATCTCCATAATATGTGATCCAAGCAAAATGAACGACAGAGGATGCAACGGCGCTCCTGATTTCATCATTGAAATTGTATCGCCAAGCAGCCAGCGCATGGATTACCTTACAAAATTATTTAAGTACCGTACAGCCGGTGTCCGCGAATACTGGATTGTCAATCCAATGACACGGATCATCCAAGTCTACTGTTTTGGTGAGCCAGAAGATTCTACGCAATATTCTTTTGATGAAGAAATCAGCGTGGGAATCTACAATGATTTAAAGATCCGTATTGCCGATCTGCTGAAATAAATAAAAAAACCGCTCCTGCGCCAACAGGAACGGTCGAGCGATGGAAACATCGCCAATATGTTTCTCTATTAAGTACTCCGAAGAGATACCCAATTTCCAAATAATATTGTATCATCTCCGGAGCAGCCACGCAAGAGAACAAAAGTTCTCGGGCTGTTATTTTTGTACGCTTTTTTACATAAAATACAAAGGAGCTGATACAATGAGCCTAAAATATGCATACGGATATATCCGTGTATCCACGCACGATCAGGAAGAAATCTCTCCGGATTCCCAGGAGCATCTCCTCCGGGATTATGCAGCTAAAAACAATATTGTAATCCTGAAGATCTTCACGGATCTCGGTATCTCCGGAAGAAAAGCGGATAAACGCCCAGGATTTCAGGAAATGATTGGTCTGGCCAAAGGTCCGGATCATCCGGTTGACTGCATCCTGGTATGGAAATTCAGCGGTTCGCCCGGAATCAGGAAGAATCCATTGTGTATAAATCTCTTTTAAAGAAGCAACATAATGTAGATGTGATCAGTATCTCCGAGCCACTGGCAGACGGTCCGTTCGGCTCTCTGATCGAACGTATCATAGAGTGGATGGATGAATACTACTCCATTCGCTTATCCGGTGAGGTATTCCGTGGCATGAAAGAAAACGCTACCCGCGGTGCATACCAGGCAAGACCGCCACTTGGCTATAAAGTTATAGAACGTGGCAAGCCTCCGGTTATCGTTCCGGAAGAAGCTGCGATTGTCCGTATGATCTTTGATAAATATGTAAATGGGAAAATGAGTTTCTTTGATATTGCCCGACATCTGAACTCTCTCGGACTGAAAACGTCCCACGGGAAAGCTTTTGAACGGCGCAGTATCGAATATATTATTCAAAATCCATCCTACTGCGGTATGATCCGATGGAACCGGATGGAAAACGCCACCAACCGGATCAAAGACCAGGACGAGTGGATCATTGCTGACGGAATGCAGGAGGCGATTATAAGTAAAGAACTCTTCGATGCCGCCCAGGAACGCCTGAAAAAGATCTATAAACCGGTTGGAAAGCGCCCCTCTTCTACATATAAGCACTGGTTGTCCGGACTTCTGAAATGCCCGGTATGCGGGCGCACACTGACCGCTACGACCATGAAGCGTGCCAATGGGAAAAAGTATGCGTACTTCTCCTGCTACGGATACAGCAAAGGAAAATGTGATAAACCACACGGTGTAAGCTCTCTGGTGATCGAAAAGGAAGTCCTGAAAGCATTAGAAGAAGCTCTTGGTTCCAATTCGATTGTTTATGAAATGCGCGAAATTCGCCCACAGGAGCTTTCTAATGAGCGTACCTTATAAGTGAACGCCTTGCCAGTTTGAAAGGCAAAGAGGACAGGATACGTGCGTCATACAGAGAGGGTATTGATACACTGGAAGAATATAAAGAAAATAAAGCTCTGATTGCCAAAGAAAGAGACTCTCTGGAACGGCAGCTTGCAGAGCTGGAAGAAAATACGCCGGATAAGATTCCGGATGATCCTACTCCTAAAATGCTGGATCGGGTAAGCTCCGTCCATGATATTCTGGTTTCTGATTCTTACTCTCTTGTCCAGAAAAATGAAGCTTTAAAGCAGATTATAGATAAGATTGTTTACGATCGGGAATCCGATACTCTGAAATTCATTTCTTTTATACCACTCATAATGCCGGGAAACCCACGTATTTTACGGGCTTTCCGGCTACTTTATCGGTTGTGGCAATTTGGTCATCCAGTTCGGACACTGAACCTGTCTTCCGTCACAGTATTGTGTCAGAATCGGCTGCCTTACATTCGGTCTGGAAAGATAATCTGCAAACAGTTCGTCCACCACTGTAGAAATGGAGTCAAAAACATTTCGTTCCGGAATCCATTTGTGATCAAAAGCCGTAGAAGATGTAATTGTGAAATCATAGCCCTGATTGCGATACCCTTTCGTTAACGGTCATTCGTGGTTGGGGACAAAAGTGGTCTAAATCCACTTTGAAACGAATCACCACTGTATCATCTGTAATATCAATCCGTTCAATCAGCTTATTTACCAGTACCGTTTTGTTGCGACATCTGCA
>ENA-OQLB01001049-OQLB01001049.1-human-gut-metagenome-genome-assembly--contig:-NODE-1049-length-13055-cov-8.274830_pt1 | contig 13055 bp, 15 predicted proteins | sample MGYA00242656_ERZ504813 | MGnify/ENA primary metagenome ERZ504813 (study PRJEB26092, sample SAMD00036388) | human gut metagenome | host: Homo sapiens | study: EMG produced TPA metagenomics assembly of... | reverse complement strand
GGGAATCGCGGCGGTTTTTTCTGCTGGCAGCCGGGTATTTTATCGGATACAAAACGGCTTATGACAGCGTTGAAAATATGGGAGCGGCGCAGGCGCTGATCAGCAAACCTTTTACGCGGAGATTCGTGAAAGGGAAGCCGGCCGTTTTTTGGTGAAAGGGCTGGCTGTGAATGATCTTAATTACAGAGGGGAATTCACTTTTTCAGCCACTGGGGAAACGGCGTTATTATGGCGGGGAACGGCGATCGGATTGTCTGATTTAGATGCCGGCGATATCATAGCGGTTACTTTTGATGGTTATGTCTTAGAATCTTATCCAGCGCAGCTTCAGGAAGTGATGAGGATTCAACTGCTGGACGATGAAAAGTAGGTATTTAACAATTTATTATAAAGGAGACGATTGCATGAATTATTTAATTGGTGTGGATTTAGGAACCTCTGGGACCAAAACCGTGCTGTTTGATACAGAGGGAACCGTGATTTCCAGCGCTACGGTAGAATATCCTATGTATCAGCGAAAAACGGCTGGGCAGAGCAGGCGCCGGAGGACTGGTGGGACGCCACCATGCGGACCACAAAAAAGGTAATTGAGGATTCCGGCGTAGATTCTAAGGATATCAAGGGTATGGGAATTTCCGGCCAGATGCACGGCCTTGTCATGCTGGACGAAAATGGAAGCGTTTTGAGAAGATCCATTATTTGGTGCGACCAGCGCACCGCCCGGGAATGTGAGGAAATCACAGAACGGGTTGGAGCCAAGCGGCTGATTGAGATCACCGCTAACCCTGCTCTGCCTGGCTTTACCGCGTCGAAAATCCTGTGGGTCAGAAACCACGAGCCGGAAATTTATGCGAAATGCCGGCACATCCTTCTGCCGAAGGATTATGTCCGTTACATGCTGACCGGAGAATTTGCCACAGAGGTTTCCGACGCATCAGGGATGCAGCTTTTGGATATCCCCAACCGCTGCTGGTCCGACGAGGTTCTGGAAAAGCTGGATATTGACAAGAGCATGCTGGCTAAGGTGTATGAGTCTCCGGAGATTACCGGCTATATCACCGAGGAGCCGCGAAGCTGACCGGACTGGCGGCGGGCACGCCGGTGGTTGGCGGCGCCGGTGACAACGCCGCCGCGGCGGTAGGAACCGGCGTGGTGGAAGAAGGAAAGGCCTTTACCACCATCGGCACCTCAGGCGTGGTGTTCGCACATTCCGATAAGGTGACGATCGATCCCCAGGGCAGGGTTCACACCTTCTGTTCCGCAGTGCCTGGCTGCTGGACGGTCATGAGCTGCACGCTGGCGGCGGGCCTTTCCCTGAAGTGGTTCCGGGATAATTTCTTCCTGGAGGAAATGCAGACCGCGAAAGGCATGGGGGTCGATCCCTATTACCTGATGGACCGCCAGGCTGAACGCGCGCCCATCGGCGCCAACCGTTTGGTTTACCTGCCTTATCTGATGGGAGAGCGCTCTCCCAAGCTGGATTCCGACTGCCGCGGCGTATTCTTTGGGCTGTCCGCTATGCACACTAAGTACGATATGCTCCGGGCTGTGATGGAAGGCGTTATCTACTCCCAGCGGGAATGCCTGGATATTCTTCGAGGGATGGGTGTGGTCTCCAGCGAGATGCTGGCCTGCGGAGGCGGCGGAAGCAGCCCCATGTGGCGCCAGATGATGCTGATGTTTACAATCTGCCGGTAAAAACGGTGGTTTCCAAGGAGGGCCCCGCTCTCGGCGTGGCGATTCTGGCGGGCGTAGGCGCGGGAATTTATCCCAGCGTGGCGGAAGCTTGCCGCAAGGTGGTTAAAACCAATCCCGCCCAGGCCCCGATTCCGGAGAACACAGGCCGCTATGAGGAGTTTTACCGTGTTTACTGCGGCCTGTATCCTCAGCTGAAGGATTGCTACAAGGCGCTGGCCGCACTTTGATGAAAGCCTGGCGGAAATCCAGCTGCCTGCCCGGGCAACGCTGCTGCCATAGAATTTGTTTTTCAACCAAATGAAATAAAAAACAAGCCGGGGAGGTTCTTGCCCAAAAGAGCCTCCCCGGCTTGTTTCTGTATTGATAAAAACGGTTGCTGCTTAATATACGTAATATGGATTGGGCTTACACAAAATACTGATGAATCAATGATCCAGCCAATACTGAAAAGACCGCCGGTGAACAGGTATAAAATACCCGTTCCGGCTTTGCCTTCATAAAATTTATTTCCTCCCAAAAGCAGGCAAAGACAAATTTAACTGATGAGCCGAAGCTATAACTCACAAAAGAGCGGAAAGATGAAATGATATAAAAATCATTTTGCTGTTAGAGATGAATTTTGTGAAAAATTTTACGAGTTTAGAAGAAAAGTACAAAAAAATATTGATTTCTTAGGGATATTTAGGTATACTAAAAGGTGATTACAAGAATAATTATAAGGAAAAGAAGGATCCGCGATGCAGAAGAAATCAAGGCGCCCCCGGGAAAAGGTCCTTTCCATGGCCCTGATGCTGGTAATGCTGGTGTTGGGTATTCTGTGCTTTTTGACACCTTTAAGCACTCTGGTCGGGGTTCAATATCTGGCGTTTGGCTGTTTAGCTATTTACGGCGCCGTAATGGTGGTGCGTTATATCGGCTCTGAACATAAAAGCAAATTTTTACTTCTGGGAGGAGTGGCTTGTTTTTTACTCAGTGCGGCGGTGCTGCTGGTGTGGATGTTCCAGTCAGCCGAAGCGGCGGAGGGAATGATGTCTTTTATCTGCTGTATTGTGCTGGCAGTGCTGTCGGTATCTATGGGAATTAACCATTTCATGATGGCCTTTCCCTTTCAGAGAAAAGACGATAGGGCCAGAGGCTGGCTGTTCGCTGGGGCAATCGTCAATTTTTTAGTAGGCGTTTTGCTGGTGCTATTTCCTGTCTTTGCCGCAATGCCCCAATTTCCGCGCTCCTTGGAACTTATCTGCTGTCAGGAGGCATCACAATTTTGCCCGAGCTTTGGACAGCTTCCTCTGATCAGAACCCGAAATCCTCACAGAAAAAATAGCGCCGATATCCCCTGGCCGCCAAAGGACCTGAGAAATGGCCAGACGGCGTCTTAGCACAAGCGTCAAAGGGGATCTCGAAAGGAAGAGACTTTGGGCTTTTTTGCGCTGAGAAAAAAAACATTTTTCACCGGTCTCCACTCTGTTTTCCCGGCACGGCTTTTTACCGCTGAAAGGAGCTTTTTCACGCCGCTGCGCGGATGCCAAAAGGGTTTCCGCTTCCTATATTTTTAAAGGATGCTTAACTGCCCATAAGAGAGCGGTGTATTCCCCTTTGAAAAGTCTTTTGAAAAATAAAACATAAAAACGCCGCTGGTTTTCAGCGGCGTTTTTTCTGTGAATTTTATCTCGCGGACTGACGTTTTTTCTGTGGCTATGCAGGACTAAACCCTTTTGCCGTGCTTTTCCAAAGGGCGGCTCGGCTATCCTTTCAAGCCGGCGGCCTTTAAAAAGTCCCCGTAGGCTCCTGCCATTCCTCCCACTGGAGAGGCTGGTAAACCTTAATATCGTTGGACTCCCGGATGATTTTCCGGGCTTCCCTATGATCCCTGATTTCTCCCAGGGCCAGACAGGCGACGCGATATTTCCCATTACGGTAGCTTCCACCGGCCCGGCATATACCGGAACGCCGCAGGCGCTGGCGGTCATCTTGCACAGCAGAGTGTCCTTGATGCCGCCGCCAAACATATGGATGGTCTTATATTTTTTTCCGGTGATGGAAGAAAGGGTCTCAAAGGTATATTTATAACGCATGGCGATGCTTTGATAAATGCATCTCATAATCTCGCCGCGGGTTTGAGGCACGGTCTGCCCTGTGCGTTCGCAGTACTCCTGGATCCGGCGGGGAAGATTGCCGGGAGTCTCAAACTGGGGCGCGTCGGTATCAATATAGCACTGGAAAGGCCGGGATTCCAGGGCCTCGTTTTCCAGAACGTCGAAGCCAACCTCGCTGCCCTCCCGCATCCACTGCCGACGGGATTCCTGGATCAGCCAAAGACCCATAATGTTCTTTAAAAAACGTACGCTGTGATGATAGCCGATCTCGTTGGTAAAGTTGGCGGCTATCGCTTTTTCACTCATAATCGGCTTGCCGAGTTCAGTGCCGAACAGGCTCCAGGTGCCGCAGCTGATGTAGACAAAATCCTTTTCCTTAGCGGGACAGCTGAACACCGCCGAGGCGGTGTCGTGAGTTGCGACCGCTACCACAGGTACGCTGGGACAGCTCAGCTCCTCACAGATTTCCGGAAGAAGATTGCCGTAAATTTCTCCAGTGGAAATAATCGGCGGGAAAATCTCGGTAGGAATCCCCAGAGTCCGGCAAAGCTGGAAATCCCAGCTTTTCAGGGTGGGATTGTATAGGTTTGTGGTAGAGGCGTTGGTCACCTCACACTTTTTTTCTCCGGTGAGAAAATAGGCCATTAAATCCGGCATCAGAAGAAATCGATCGGCTTGGGCCAGCAGAGCAGGCTCCTCCCGCGCCAGATAATATAATTGGTACAGGGTGTTGAAGCGCATGAGCTGAATCCCGGTTTTTTCGTAAATCTCCTCTTTGGGGATGATTTTAAATACCTGCTCGGGCACGCCGACGGTATGAGGATCCCGGTAGTGAACCGGATTTTGCATCAAATTGCCCCTGCGGTCAAGAAGGCCGAAATCCACTCCCCAGGTGTCGATGCCGATGGCGTCAAAGCCCCCCTTGGCCAAGGCCAGAGAGATGCTCCTTTTGATCTCAAACATCATACGCACGATGTCCCAGTAAAGAACCCCGTTTAATACGACGGGATCATTGCTGAAACGGTGGATTTCCTCCGCCTTTAATTGGTTCCCCTCAAAGCGGCTGAGCATTGCCCGCCCGCTGGAAGCGCCGAAATCAAAGGCTAAAATTCTTTTCTCCATGCCGGCTTCCTCCTTCAGATCATTTCTGTAATGATGATACCATTTACAGGATCAGGCGTCCACAATTGTCCGGAAGGTTTCTATAAAATCTTTATTTCAGAACAAAATAGTCAGAAACAAAAATAGTCACGCAAAATCATTCTTTGAGATTCGCCCGATATAAGGTAAGGCCGCATTGTGCGGAGGAAGAACCGATTTCAGCGGCCAGGGCTTCATAGGAAACCTGCCGTACCATCACCGTACACTGTCTGTCGTAATTGCAGTCATAAACCGTGAAACCTCCGGTGATTGTTTGAAGAAACACCATGGTGTGGGGATAATGGGGCGTGCCGTATTGAATAATATCCCCAGGCCGCCTTGGGACAGCAGGCGTTCCAAGGCCGTTTTGCTTATATTTTTTTGGGTGAGCTGTCCTACCACGGATAGGTTTTCCGTTCCATCCAGCTGATACCAGGTATCCCGATAATAGCTGTTTGGCATATCGCAGCTATAAAGGGCGTGAAAGACATAGCCTGCAAAGCCAAAGCATTGGGTGGCGCCCCGGTATGCGCCGGTGAAGCTGCTGCCAGGCGGGTATTCCTCCTGAATTTGGTTCAACCGGTTCCAAACGCTGTCGGAGCTTTGAGAAAATGGGTGGGAAAAAGTATAGAAAAAAGTTGAAACAATACAAATTAATACTGATAGTATAGAAAATACCGCTTTCCATCGGGTGGAATGGCAAAGCTTCCTTAAAATACCCATAGGCACACCTCGCGTTATTCCTCTTTCCAAGGCATATGCGGCTGTGGTATGATAAATGAAAGACTTTAAGGGTTTAGGAGGCCGGATCATGGAAGCTTTATTTATTTGCTATCCCAAATGCTCCACCTGCGCTAAGGCTAGAAAATTTTTGCAGGAAAAGGGCATCCCGTTTCAGGAAAGAAATATTAAGGAGGAAAATCCCACGCAAGAGGAGCTGGCTCAGTGGATTTGCCAAAGCGGGCTTCCGGCGGAAAAATTTTTTAATACCTCTGGAATGCTCTACCGGGAGAAGAACCTGAAGGCGGTTTTGCCAGGATTAACCCAGCAGGAAAAAATCAGACTGCTGGCCGAGGATGGTATGCTGGTCAAACGTCCGCTGCTGATTGGGGAAGGCTTTGTTCTGGCAGGCTTCCGGCAGGGACAGTGGGAGGAAGCTCTGGCAAAATAGAAAAAGGGACGGAATCCATTCCGTCCCTTTTTCATCTTTCGGCCGCTGAGGCTTCTCTTTTTCCTATCAGCCATGGGGATAAGCCTTTTACTCGGCTATTAAAACGCTGCGGACGGCAGCTTCGTCCGGCGGGACTATTCCCAGCGGATCACGGACCTTTCATAACGGGGACAGACCCTCATGCATATGCCGCATACAGCCCCGCGGCCAATATGCTGGTACTGGCGCTTCATATGCTGGCTGCATTTTTCCGGATCGAAAAGCAACTTCCGAGGCATACCAGGGACCATTCCGGGCCGAGAATCGCGCCGCTGGGACAGGAATCCACACATTTGCGGCAGCTGCCGCAGAGAGAGGCTGGAAGCGCGTTTTCCACAGGAAAGGGGCAGTCGGTGAATAATGTGGCCAGCCGGACGCGGGGGCCAAACCGATGATGGAGAAATAAGGAGCTTTTTCCTATGACGCCCAGGCCGGCGGCGCAGGCCGCCTGCTTATGGGAAAATCTGCCTGATAGTTCCAGCCCTTTTGATTCATGCTTTGACTGGCGGCCACAGTGATATACTGATAGCCGGCCCGGTCCAAAAACAATCCGGCCTTCAGCAGGCATTGATCCAAGAATGCGTTTACCGCCCGGTAATGACTAAAATAGGTCAAAGTGGGCTCTCCTTCGATTTCATCCACAATGGCGTTGGACAGCCGAACCACCAGGGTAACGGCATAGGGCGTTTTCTCCAGGCCCTCGGCTTCCGGCTTGGAAAAGCCCACGTCGCTGACGCCCAATGATAATAGAAAAGCTTCCAGCTTCTCCCGCAGTTCCACAGGCGTTGGAAGGGCGGAGCCTTGGAAACCGCCGGACTTCCGGATAGCTCCGCCTGTGAGGAGGCGGCCTGAATGGCCTTCCGTTTCCAAGAGGTCTCCGGCAATTCCTTTGCCGTTTCAAAGGAGCTTCCAAATTCGTCTTGCGGTTTCATAACATTCCTCATTTCCAGCTGTTATTATACCTTGTTATCATACCACAAAACAGCGGGAAAGGGTACGGCTCCCTTACCGTTTACCATGGAAACGCCCCGGTCGCACAGTCAGCGGAAGAACAGCTTGGCAAAGGCTGGCAGAGAAAGCCGCCTTGAGGAGAATGTGCCGCGGATTTGGAGGACGGGCCTCGATGGAGCCGCCAAATATACTCAAGGAACGCGCGCCGGAAGTCCGGGCCGCGTGCCCGTTGGGAACGGCTGCCCTTCCGAAGCGCCGTTGCAAAGGCGGGCCGGTTCTTTTATAATGAATATATGGCAAGAGAAAGCTGGAGAAATCCAGGAGACGGCCGGGAGGAAGAGGAATGAGAAAAACAATTGGAATTTTAGCGCATGTAGACGCGGGGAAAACCACTTTGTCCGAGGCGGTTCTGTACCATGGAAAGGCAATCCGCGCAAAGGGACGGGTAGACCACCGGGATTCCTTTCTAGACGCCGACGCCGTTGAGAAGCAGCGGGGCATCACTGTGTTTTCCGGGCAGGCGGCCTTTTCTCTGGGAGAAAACCAATATTACCTGGTAGACACGCCGGGACACGCAGACTTCGCCGGGGAAATGGAACGGACTCTGGGGGTGCTGGACTATGCCGTTTTGGTGGTGAGCGCCGCCGATGGGGTTCAGGGGCATACGGCGACCCTCTGGCGGCTGTTGGAAAAAAATCAGATCCCGGTATTTTTCTTCCTGAATAAAATGGATCAGCGGGGGCGGACGGAGAAAAATCTCTGGCGGAGCTCCGGGAACAGCTTTCGCCGGATATTTACTGGTTTCCGGAGGAAGGGCTGGAGCTGCGGCGGAGGACCTGGCGGCCCTGGATGAGAATTTGCTGGAACGCTACTTGGAGACCGGCTATGACGAAAAGCTGTGGTACGGCAGGACGGCGGAGCTGATTCGGAGCCGCCGGGTGTTTCCCTGTTTTTCCGGCAGCGCGCTGAATGACCAGGGCGTGATAGAGTTCTTAAAGCAGATGGATCGGCTGACGAAAACGGAATATGAGGCAAAAAGGGACGAGCCCTTTTGCGGAAGAGTGTACCAGGTGCGTCACGACGAAAAGGGAAACCGGGTCAGCTTTTTAAAGGTACTGTCCGGTGCGTTAACGGTAAAGGACGAGGTCGCTACTCTGGATGGGCCGCAGAAAATCGACGAGCTGCGGCATTATCAGGGCCTGAAATTCCAGACTGGAAAAACGGCGGCGGCCGGGTCTCTGTGCGGAGTAACCGGCCTGACGGTCAAGCCGGGCGAGCAGATCGGGGAAGCTCCCTGCCGTCCGAGGCTGGAAACCACTCCGGCTTTAACGGCAAAGGTGGAATACGGCGAAGGAGTGCCGGCGAAAACCGTGCTGGAAGAATTTAAACTATTGGAGGCGGAGGAGCCGCTGCTGAATGTTTCCTGGGAGGAACGGCTGGAGGAAATCCGGGTGCATATTTTGGGGACAGTACAGCTGGAAATCCTTCAGGAGCTGATGGCGGAGAGATTCCGGCGGAAAATACGGTTCGGGGAATGTCAGGTTTCTTACCGGGAAACCATTGGAAACACAGTGCTTGGCTGCGGCCATTTCGAGCCGCTCCGCCATTACGCGGAGGTGCATCTGGCTCTTTCTCCCGGAAAAAGAGGCTCCGGGATCACCTTTGAAAGCAAATGTCCTTTCGACCAGCTTGACCGCAGCTATCAGAACCTGATCCAAACCCATGTCTTTGAGCGGGAATTGAGGGGCGTGCTGGTCGGCGCCCCTCTCACCGATGTAAGGGTAACTCTTTTGGCGGGGAAAGCGCATGAAAAACACACCGAGGGCGGAGACTTTCGGGAAGCCGTCTACCGGGCTCTGCGCCAGGGGCTGATGCAGGCGGAAAGTATTTTGCTGGAGCCTGGTACGCTTTCCGGATTCAGGCGGACAGCAGGCAGCTGGGAAGAATTTTATCCGATATCCAGCGGCTGCAGGGAGTCTTTGAGCCTCCGCGGCAGCAGGAAAACCGAGTGACGGTAAATGGACGAGGGCCGGCGGCGGGGTTTATAAATTACAGCCGGGAGCTGGCGGCATTTACCAAAGGAAAAGGGATGTTCAGCTTCCGGTTCGACGGTTATGAGCCGTGCCAGAACCAGGAGGAGCTGGCAGCCCGGTTTTCCTATGACCCGGAGGCGGACTTGGAATACACCCCGGATTCGGTTTTCTGCTCCCATGGCGCGGGCTATCCGGTCAAATGGCATCAGGCCCGGGAGCATATGCATCTGAAGGTTTCACTGCCATAAAAACTGCCAGAAAAGACTGGGACGGAGAACGGCGGAAAAATCAAGGGGTCTGGCAGCGGATTAAAAAGCAATATTTTAAACGTGCGGCGTGGAGCCGCTTTTTAAGCGATTTAGAAAAACCTCCGGCCCAGCCGGAGGTTTTTACAACAGGATGATTTTTAAGTGGTTTAGGAAAAGAAACGGTTTTCTCCAAAATTAAGCAGCCCGTTACGAATTTTTGCCATCAAAAATTTTTCGTAAGGCACAGTAAAAAATGAACCGCGCCCGTGCCGTCATTCTAACGATTACAGATACGGCGCGGTTCCATAAAAAACATTGCGGTGAAACAAAAAATAATAGGATTCGCAGCCTCCCGGCACCTGTTCTGACGGCGGCTTTTTTACAGCCGGGATTTTCAAGGAATCTCAAAGGCTGTTTCAAGCGGCCGGACTAAACACGGCGCAGGCGGTCAAATCAGGAAACCGCCGTTGGGACTGAGCACCTGGCCGGTAATAAAATCGCTTTCCGGAGAAGCTAAAAACCAGATGGCCTGGGCGATGTCCTCCGAGGTGCCGATGACGCCCAGAGGGGTTTCGTCCCGGAGTGCCTGAAGCTCCTCTGGAGTGAGGCCGGCGTTCATTTTAGTATCCACCACGCCCGGAGCCACACAGTTTACCTGAATGCCGGAGGGCCCCAGCTCCTTAGCCAGGGATTTGGTCAGGCCGATGAGAGCCGCCTTGCTGGCGGAATACACCGCCTCGCAGGAGGCGCCGGTGATTCCCCAAATCGAACTGACATTGACGATTTTTCCCCGGTGCTCCCTGAGGAACAGGGACGCCGCCTGCTGGCTGCACAGAAAAGCCCCTTTGACGTTAACGCCGAAGACCCGGTCCCACTGCCGGGGTGTGCAGTCGGTGAACAGGCCCGTCTGAGAAATCCCGGCGTTGTTTACTAGAATTTCCAGCCCGCCGAAAGCCGCCTCTGTCCTTTGAAACAGCTCCTTTACCTGGACAGGGTCGGAAACGTCCGCCTGCACTGCGAGAACAGAGCAGCCCTCCTGCGTGAGGGAACGGGCTAGAGAGAGGGCCTCTGATTCCGAACGATGGTAATTGATCACCGTGGAATAGCCTTTTCTGGCAAACAGAACAGCGGCGGCCCGGCCGATCCCATGAGAAGCCCCGGTGACGATGACGGCGCGGCTCATTCCTTCACCAGCACCTTGATAACTTCTCCTACGAACATTTTGTGATAATCCTTATCCGGATACCACCGGCTGTCCAGGGCTTTGTCTACAAACCCGGCCGGTCCATCGGCTGGGCGTACAGCTTTTTGCATACCAGCACCAGGCTGGCCTGTTCAAAGTACGGAGCAGCCTGGTCGAAAACAGGAATCAGGCCTGTCTCCTCCGCCTTATCGATCTCCCGGCCGGATTTGCTGCCGCAGAGGGAAAGCGCCTTTTTGTATTCTTCAGGGTAAAAGCTCAGGGTAAAGCAGTCGTGGGATTCTACAAATTCCTTGGTGTAGCGCTGGGGACGGATTACCGTTACCGCCACATTTTTGCCCCACATGACGCCTATGCCGCCCCAGCTGGCGGTCATTGTGTTGTACTTAATTTGATCGCCGGCAGTGACCAGCATCCACTGGTCGCCGATCATCTTAAAGGGCTTCATGGAAAACTCACGGACATTGATTTCTTGAAAAGACATAGCAATCTCTCCTTTATAAAATAATAGCCTGCTGGGCTTTTTCTCCTTATAATTTTATGATACCATAAATTAGAAGATTATGGTACCACAAAAGCTTCGCGTTTTCTGCTGATTTTGGACGGGAAAAAGTGTTTTATAACATTTAAATTTATTTATATGCATGTAGCTTTTGCGGCGGATATGAAAGAGGTGTCATTTTAATATCATAAAAAATAAGAGCGGGGCCGATTTTTCTTTCGATTTTGTGGAAATGTCACCAAATTCCAGTTGTATGAATATTTATGCACAAAACTCTTGATTTTTTGCATAAAGGGTGTATAATAGGAATCGTTGAATGAAAACATCAGCCATAATAAAAATATTTTGGGAGTTGGTTAAAATGGCAGAGATCAAAAAAGTAGTGCTGGCGTATTCCGGCGGATTGGACACCTCGATTATTATTCCGTGGCTGAAGGAGAATTACAACAACTGCGAGGTCATCGCCGTTGCCGCCGATGTCGGCCAGGGTAAGGAGCTTTCCGGGCTGGAGGAAAAAGCGAAAAAGACAGGAGCCTCCAAGCTGTACATCGAGGATTTGAACCAGGTGTTTGTGGAGGATTTCATTTTTCCCACCGTCAAGGCTGGCGCTGTTTATGAAAACAAATATTGCTGGGCACCTCCTTCGCCCGTCCGATTATCGCCAAAAGAATTGTAGAAATCGCCAAAGCGGAAGGCGCCGACGCAATCTGCCACGGCTGTACCGGAAAAGGAAACGACCAGGTGCGGTTTGAGCTGGCTATCAAGCTTTCGCTCCGGAAATGAAGATCATCGCTCCCTGGAGAATCTGGAATCTGAAGAGCCGTGAGGAAGAAATTGAATACGCTGAAGCCCACAACATTCCCTTGAATATAACCAGAGAAACCAACTACTCTAAGGATAAGAATATCTGGCACCTTTCCCATGAGGCCTGGATCTGGAGGATCCGGCCAACGAGCCGAAATATGACGAGATCCTGGAATTGGGCGTTTCTCCCATGAAGCTCCCGACAAGGCTACCTACGTGACCCTGCACTTTGAAAAGGGCGTTCCAACCGCCATCGACGGCGAGAAAATGGATGGCGTTTCCATTGTGAAAAAGCTCAATGAGCTGGGCGGCGCCAATGGCATCGGCATCGCCGATATGGTGGAAAACCGGCTGGTAGGCATGAAGAGCCGCGGCGTTTATGAAACTCCCGGCGGAACCATTTTGTATCACGCTCATAGCAAGCTGGAGGAAATCTGCCTCGACAGGGACACCTACCATTATAAGCAGGGCGTAGCTCCGGTTCGCGGAGCTGGTTTACTACGGCCAGTGGTTTACTCCTTTAAGGGAAGCCCTTTCGGCTTTTGTGGATTCCACTCAGGAGACCGTAACCGGCGATGTTAAGCTGAAGCTTTACAAGGGAAATATCATCGACGCGGGCGTTACTTCCCCTTATTCCTTGTACGATGAGGAGATTGCTACCTTCGACGAGGATGAGGTTTATAATCAGGCGGATTCCGCCGGCTTCATCAATCTGTTTGGCTTGCCAATCAAGGTTCAGGCGATGAAGAAGGCCAAAAATCAGCAGCAATAAATTTATCCAGGATTCAGGGCGGACGCTGTCCGCCCTATTCGTGATTATTAGGTAAGCCCTGGCTTTTGGGCGCGGAAAGCGAGCTTGCTTCTTGATGCGTCCGCGGTAGAAAACAGGGAGCTATCTCCAAGCCCCAGGCGCGAAGCGGGTCCAGGCTCAGCCTGGGGGAAACAGCTGAAGGAAGCGAACAGACAGCGGCGCGTGGGAGAAGGCCAATGGATACCGCCACCCCCCGAGCGCGAAATGAGTCCAGGCTCAGCCTGGGGAAAGGGTGAATCAATTTGCCGTTATGGACAGGACGGTTCCAAAAGGAACTGGATCAAAAAACCAATGATTTTAATTCCTCTATCTCTTTTGACTGTAAAATGGCGCGGCAGGATATCGAGGGCTCTATCGCCAC
>ENA-OQLB01001048-OQLB01001048.1-human-gut-metagenome-genome-assembly--contig:-NODE-1048-length-13061-cov-1.922607_pt1 | contig 13061 bp, 12 predicted proteins | sample MGYA00242656_ERZ504813 | MGnify/ENA primary metagenome ERZ504813 (study PRJEB26092, sample SAMD00036388) | human gut metagenome | host: Homo sapiens | study: EMG produced TPA metagenomics assembly of... | reverse complement strand
CACTACCGGTACTTCCGATGATCGCCGTTGTCTGTCCCGGTTTTGCTGTAAAGCTGATATCATGAAGTACGTCCTCTTCTGCTCCAGGATAACGAAAGGATACGTGGTCAAATTTTACTTCGCCTTTTCTGGATTCTTCCAGTTTTTCCGGTGTTTTCGGATCTTCGATCGCTGTCCTGCTTGTCAGGATCTCATCCACACGTTCTGCTGCAACGGCTGCTCTTGGAAGCATAATGGAAACCATGCAGATCATAAGGAAGGACATGATGATCTGCATTGTATACTGGATAAATGCCATCATATCACCAACCTGCATCTGCCCGTCACTGACACCATGTGCACCGCTCCATACGATCAGCACAGTAATTCCATTCATGATCAGCATCATCATCGGCATCATAAATGTCATGGCACGGTTTACGAATAAGTTGGTTCTTGTCAGATCTCTGTTCGCTTTATCAAATCGTTCTTCTTCATGCTTTTCTGTACTAAATGCACGGATAACCGGAAGTCCGGTAAGGATCTCACGGGTAACAAGGTTCAGTCTGTCGACCAGGTTCTGCAGAATCTTGAATTTTGGTATTGCCACAATAAATAATACAGCAACAACCATCACGATCAGGATTACCCCAAGTACGATGATCCATGACATGCTGACATTCGTATGAAGAACCTTGAAAACTCCTCCGATTGCCATGATCGGTGCATACATAACCATTCTCAGAAGCATAACTGCAAGCATCTGGATCTGCTGGATATCATTGGTACTTCTTGTGATCAGTGATGCAGTTGAAAACTTGTCAAATTCTGCATTGGAAAATCCAACAACTTTTTTAAATACCTTTCCTCTCAGATCACGTCCAGTACTTGCCGCAACTCTTGATGCAAGAAGTCCGACAAGTACACTTGCGATCATTCCGAGAAATGCAAGTGCAAGCATCTTACCGCCAGTTGTTAAAATATATCTGTTCTGGAGCTTATCGGTATTCACACCCAGAACACTGTAGGTTTCTTTAATAAATGAAGTTGCTGCCTGTTCCAGCATGGTATCCGGCATATCGTCCATTTTTTCTGATATTTTATCAATAACGTCTGCTCTCTGTTCATCCGGTATCATGTTCAGGATCTCAAAGAAATCTGCATTTTCGATCTTTTTCACCTGTTCATCAATGTTTTTCTGCATTTCATCCTGCTGTTTCTTGGGCAAGCTCCGGATTTGTCCGCAAGTGCTGCTTTCTGCTCATCTGTCATCTGGGACTGCATACTCTCTGCCTGTTTCTCAGCCTGTTCCTTTATAGAAGAAATCATATTCTCTTTCATGGATTCTTCCATCTTCTTCGTTGTATCACTTCCAGATTCAAATCCATAAGTCAGAAGCATCGGCTTTCCAAGGATGTCAAATACCTTTCCTGACTTTTCTTCATCTTTTTTCACGGAATCCTTCAGAACATAAATTGCTCCATCATACTTATAATCCGAATCGGATTCCTTTTTCTCATATGCATCCAGCACTGTCTGCTGGTCTTCTTCTGCCACAAAAAGCAACAGCTTATTCATCTCTTCCTCTGCGATTGCATCCGGAATCTTCTCATCAATTCCTCCCTGCTGGATTCCGACATTGACAATGTCTGAAGTATAAGAAGGCAATGACAGATCGCAGTACGCCTGAACGATCAGGATAACAACAATCGTTGCTATAGTTGCTGCATAAGGCTTCAAATGTTTGAATAACTTTCTCATATAGCAATTATTTCCTTTCTTAGTAACTATTTTTATTCCTCAAATGGGTTTTTACATGTCATATCACGGAATTCTTTTTCCTGGAAAAGATTGTCACTCATCTGTAAAAGCAGTCTTCTGCACAGTATTTTCTCTTCTGTGCTCATATTCTTCAGGAGTGTATCTTCCGTGCTTCGGAGAATCTCATGCATGTTGCCAAGAATCTTCTCTCCACGTTCTGTCAGATGGATCCTTGTCATCCGCTGGTCTTTTTCGTCCTGCTCTTTTCTAATATATCCGAGCTTTTCCAGTTTCTGAACTGCTACATTCACCGATGGCGGCGTAATATGAATATGATCTGCAAGCTCTCTCTGTGACATCGGTCCTACCATCTGCAATATTGCAAGAATTCCTGCCTGTCCGGCTTTCAGCTCTGTATCCTTCATCTGGTTCGTCACATACCATTTATACATATGTCCGACCTGTGCAAGAAGAAGTTGTACCGGCATATTCTCCCTGGTAAAATCCCCACACTCAAATTTATCCGACTTCACCCTTTCACCTCCCGCAATTTAATTAGATGTCTATTCATTAGAAATCTAATCGTTATTTTATGCGTATCACACATATAAGTCAACATTTATTCTCAATAATTTATATTTTTATAATATTTTTCACAAACAAATAATTAAATGCCTAACTATTATTTTCTCATATTAAAACACTACGAAAATCAAAAAAGGACTCTTCTGCCATTTTCTGTGCAAAAAAAGTCCTTATCATTTACCATATCTGCCTTACCTGTAAAGCTTTATTCAATTTTTCGCAAATTACATATCTTGCAGGAATGCCTTCACATTTTCCTCTTTTGTCGCCCAGGAAGTGCATAATCGGATCACACTATGGGTCTCATCGTACCTTTCCTGATAAGTTACGCCATATTTTTGACGGATTTCCTGCAATTTGGCATCTTCCACAATAATGAACTGCTGGTTGGTATTGCTGTCCATGAAGAATTCATATCCTTTTTCTTTCAGTCCGTCTTTCAAAAGCATTGCCATATCAATCGCATGTTTGGAGATTTCAAAATAAAGACCATCTTTAAAAAGCTCCAGGAACTGAACGCCAAGCAGTCTTCCTTTTGCAAGCATTCCACCTTTTTGTTTAATGCAGTAACGAAAATCTTGCTTTAGACATGGATTTGTGATTACCACAGCTTCTCCGAACAATGCACCGACCTTTGTTCCTCCAATATAGAATACATCACAACACTTTGCAATATCCGGAAGTGTCACATCTGTCCCCGGTGCCATCAGTCCATATCCCATTCTCGCTCCATCCAGAAAAAGATAAAGTCCACATTCCTTACATACAGTAGAAATATTTTCAAGTTCATTCTTTGTATACAATGTTCCTACCTCTGTCGGATGTGAAATATAAACCATCTTTGGCTGTACAATATGTTCATGAGACTCATCACTCCAGTGCAGGTCGTAATATTCCTTTATCTGCTGTCCTGTGATTTTTCCTTCCTTTGAAGGAAGTGCCAGAACTTTGTGTCCGGTCGCTTCTACAGCTCCGGTCTCATGGACATTGATATGTCCGCTATCTGCACAGATCACTCCCTGGAACGGGCGTAAAATAGAAGAAATTACCGTAAAGTTCGTCTGTGTACCTCCCACCAGAAAATGAACATCTGCCTCCGGTGCTTCACACACCTTCTTAATTACTTCTCTCGCTTCTTCACAGTAAGGATCTTCCCCATATCCTACTGTCTGCTCCATATTGGTCTCGGCAAGCTTCTCGATAATTCTCGGATGTGCCCCTTCTGTGTAATCGCTAGTAAACAAAATCATTTCAACATACCCTCTACTTTCTCTTTTAATTCTTTTGTAGCCTGCTCAATATCCGGCTGTCCGAAAACTGCACTGATCACGGCAACTCCACAGATTCCGTTTCCGGCAAGCTCTGTCACATTCTCTTCCGTGATTCCCCCAATTGCCACAACCGGAATGTCCACCGTCTCGCAGATTTCCTTTAAAACCTTATGATCCAGCTTTGTTGCATCTGCCTTTGATGTCGTGCCAAAGACTGCACCGACTCCCAGATAATCGGCTCCATGTGCCTGCGCCTTTAGCGCCTGCTCCACCGTCTTTGCCGTAACACCGATGATCTTGTCCTCACCCAGTGTTTTCCGCACATCAAGAGCTTCCATATCGCTCTGCCCCACATGCACCCCATCGGCATCTACCTTCTTTGCAATCTCAACATTGTCATTGATCACAAATGGTACATGGTAGGATTTACAGAGCCTGGCAATCTCTTTTGCTTCTGCCAGAAACTCTTCCTCAGCCAGATTTTTTTCCCTGAGCTGGATAAATGTAGCCCCACCTTTCAGCGCTTTTTCCACCTGGCTGTACAGGCTTTCTCCATTCAGCCAGTGACGGTCTGTTACCGCATACAGAACCATATCTTTCTTATCTAATCTCATATTTTGCACCTTCTTCCAATTCTTTTCCTTCCATATTATAAATCGCATCGATGATCCGATTACGGTAGGTTGCGTTTCCATCTCCCGGCTGCATATATTTCCAGCCAGTCTCACCGGCAAGCCCCATGGCACAGACCGCTGCTGCCGCTGCTTCCAGATTATTCTCCGGATTCGCCGCAAGGAATGCCGTCATCATCCCGGAAAGCTGACACCCGGTTCCGGTGATCCGTCCCATCTCCGGACGACCGTTCCGGATCACAAAGCACCTCTTTGCATCACTTACAAGGTCTATTCCTCCAGTCACAGCAATCACGGAACCTGTCCTTCTGGAAAAATCCTTTATAAACGGAATCATTTTCTCCAGATTCTGCTCCGTCAGTGTATCTGCCTCGTCTGCATCCACACCACTCGTTGTACCATGTCCTGCTGCTAAGGTCTTGATCTCAGAAATATTTCCCCGGATCACATCAAACTGAATATCACGTATCAGATTCAGTGCCGCCTCTGTTCGGAACGAACTCGATCCTGCTCCGACCGGATCCAGCAACACTTTATGATGCAGTTCGTTGGATTTTTTCCCGGCTTTTTGCATACTTTCAATCTTGCGCGGATTTAACATTCCCATATTGATATTCAGTCCCTGACAGATGGATGTGATTTCTTCAATATCAGTCGGCTCATCTGACATAATCGGACTTGCACCGCAGGCAAGAACCATATTTGCCACATCATTGATCGTCACATAATTGGTGATATTGTGTATCAATGGTGCTTTTTTTCGTACTTCATCCAGATAGTTTCCAAGCATTCTTTTCCTCCGGTAAATCATATTATTTCTTATATCTTTAAAATTGTCTCTATAATTATAAAAGACAGATATATGTCTGCCTTTCTTCTTTTCACTATTTCTTATTATACTCTTGATTTTCTGAAATGCAATCTGCATTTACCTGAAACATATGTCATTTCCATCTCATCCCTGTATCCGGCAGATCTATAAAAGACTTCTCCAGATAACAACCGGGGCAGATGCTTTTTCACATCCGCCCCGGCTTCTTATTCACATGTTCACATGGATTTCAATATTCTATTTACTTTCTGCTGCTTTCTTGCTCATCTCCGGTTTTACAATGAAGATTACCAGAAGAAGTCCAATCAGAGTAACGACTGCTGCTGTCCAGAATACAGATTTTACACCATTCTGGATCAGTGCTACATTGGTCGGATCAGCTGATGTACTTGCATTATATGCGACTGCAAATACTGCAACTGCAATTGTTCCTGAAAGTGAGTTTGCGAAGTTAACCAGAGAAGTTCCGATTCCCATATCTTCCGGTGCCAGCATTGCCTGTGCTGTTGGCGTAATGGATACAGCACGGAAGCTTTCAGCGATACCTGTAACTGCAAGTGCTACAAAATAAATCATGATCGAAGCACCTGAATTTGTTACCAACGCCATCACAGCCATCGGGATCATTGCAAGACTTGTACCAATTACCATTGCTTTCCATGCATTGGCAGCTTTCTTTCCTACCCATGCACCTGCGATAGTAGGAAGAATGATTGTAATCAGTGTACGCGGCATCTGCAGTGCACCTGCTGCACTCGTGGATGCTCCCATAACCTGCATGGCACCGATCGGTGCATAATAGTTCATGGCATTCTGATAGAAATAGCAGATAAATCCTACAATAAGGAGTACTGTGTAGTTTTTATTTTTAAATAATTTCATTGGAATCAACGGCTCTGCAGCTTTATTTTCAATCTTAACAAGTGCAATAAGAGCAATGATACCAATTACAAGACCTGCAAGAATCATTGGATTTGTCCATCCCATAGAAGATCCAAAGTTCAGTGCAAGAAGAATTCCACAAAGTGATACGATAAGTGCGATCATCCCCGGAACATCAATCGTAACCTTTCCTTCTCTTTTCTGATTCGGCATGTTCATTCCAATCAGTACTATACCAAGAATAAGTGGAATTGCCGGCATAAGGATTGCCACAGTCAATAATCCCATATCTGTTAAAATACCTGCGATGATACTTCCTCCAAATCCACCAACAGCGATTGCGGTTGCAAGCATACCCATTGCCTTTGGTACATCTTTTCTTTCATTGATAAGACCTGCGATAATGTATGGTGCTGCTGTAAATGCGCCTGTGCAAGGCTGACAATCAGTCTGAGGATCATCAGTGGAATCAGAGATCTCACAAATGCAAATGCAAAACCTGCAAAGTGCACAGATAATTCCAGGAATCACTACAATGTTTCTTCTACCAATAAGGTCACCTAATTTTCCTCCAATCGGAGTCATAATCGATACACCGATCGCACCTACGATAGAGAAGAGTCCTACATATCCCATCGCATCAACTTTTTCAAGGATAGGTGCTGTTAACGTTGCAAATACCAGTCCATACATTGCTACAGAAAGCATCATGCAGATACATCCGATCTGAACCAAGTTTTTCTTTGCCTTCGGAAGCGGAATCGCAACCTGTGGCTGTGCCTGAGCCTGCTGTTCTTTACTCATATTTTTCTCCTCCTGTTCCTAAAGAAACCTTTACTCTCTATTTGTTATTTTTAAGCCACTGTGAAGCGCAATGTGCAAGACAAGCTGCTCCGATCGGGCAAACATCCTCATTAAACTGTGCTTTCGGATGATGTGCCGGATACTGTCCTCTTTCATCCAGATATCCTGCTGACAGATACATAAATGTACTTGGAACCTTTTCAGCGATCACTGCGAAATCTTCAGAAGCACTTGCAGAAATTCCCGGATATGGTGTGAGTCCCGGAATTCCAAGCTCCTGCATATATCCAACCACTTCGTCGGTAAGCTTCGGATTGCAGATCAGCGGAGGAACTTCTGAGATCATCTCAATATCAACGGTTCCGTTATATACAGCTGCTGTCTTTTCAGCGACTTCTTTCATTCTGCGGACCAGAAGTTCTCTTGCTTCCGGTTTGTTGGTACGGATCGTTCCCTGGAGAACAGCAGTCTCAGGAATGATGTTTGCTGCAGTTCCACCTGCAAACTGTCCGATTGTAAGCACACAGGAATGTGTCGGATCACTTTCTCTTGCGATCAATTCCTGCAATGCAAGATGGATATGAACTCCGATGTTGATCGGGTCAATTCCTACATGTGGATAAGCACCGTGGGAGCCTTTTCCATGAATGGTGATCTTAAATCCATCTACAGAATACATCATTGTATCCTTATCATTGTACATAAAAAGTCCAATCGGCATTTTTCCCGGTGATACATGGTACGCAAGCGCTGCATCAACCGGAGGATTCTCAAGAATACCGTTCTCGATCATATTCTTGCTTCCTTCAAAAGTCTCTTCTGCCGGCTGGAACATGAATTTGATAGTTCCTTCCAGTGTATCTTCTTTTTCTTTCAGCATCTTTGCTGCTGTAAGAAGCATTGCAGCATGGAAATCATGTCCGCATGTATGTGCTTCTTTTCCTGTAGGACACGCAAATTCTTCTCCGCTTTCTTCCGGCATCGGAAGTGCATCCATGTCTGCTCTCAGAAGAAGAACTTTTCCCCCTTTACCAAGTGTGGCTGTTACCCCGTAACCACAATCCTTCGGCTCAAGTCCGTATTCTGTCAGCTTTTCCATAACATAAGCTTTGGTCTTTGGAAGATCCAGACCAGTTTCAGCATTTTTGTGGATGTGTCTGCGGTTTGCAATTGTTTCATCCTTTAATTCCAATGCTCTTTCATAGTAATTCATACTAAGCCCTCCTTTAACTTTGTTCCTGCCATTTACATTAAAAATACTGTTCTACTTTTAGAATATTTACAGAACATTTTTATTAGTTTTTGGAACATTTACAGAATAGTTATCACGATTACAATATACCAACTTCTAACATTTTAGTCAATAATATTACAGAATATTCTTGATTTTCGTTGTTTTACCTATTTATTCGTTATTTTTTTAATTTTCAGAATATTATGGTTGATTTATGGAAGATAATTTTATATGATACTTTTTGAGAGGTGAAAGAAAATGAGAAGAAAAATTGTGGCTATTACCAGCCAGTACTTAAAGGAACCTGTCTCGCAGATCGTCTCAGAACTAAAACTAAACTGTGACATCCAGGTGGTTCCTACAACAAATTTGACACAATATCAGAAGTTTACGATTCTTACGCCGGGGACACTGACGGATTTCTTATCAGTGGTAAGATCGCAAAAGCTGCCATTGAGTCAACTGCGCACGCTTATAACCGTCCGATCGTATCCTTTGAAATTGATACAGCCGGCCTGTACCGTGCTCTTTTGAATCTACTGATTTCCAACCGGGATCTGGATATGGACCGGATTATTCTGGATTTCCTGATTCCGATCGACGGCAGCTGTACTGCAACCGCTTTCCTTAAGGAGCTGGACATTGATACAGTTCCACCACATATTAACAACTGGACCAAGGCACTGACACGCACCAGTATCAGTACGATTGAAAATCATGTCCTTTCAGAGCTGATCCGTATGTGGAACAACAATGAAATGGATATGGTTCTCTGTCAGTACAGTAATATCCTGCCGGAGCTTCGTGCGCACGGGATCCCGACAATCTATCCGCTGCCAAGTGTCAGCCATATCCGGGATCTTGCAAATGAACTTCTGTCCACGATCGAGCTGGAGCACATACGTTCCAACCTTCCGGTTATCATCAATATATCTCCCCGTAGTTCGACAGATAACACACCGGAAAATATCCAGCAGATCTATGTCTGTATGGAAGATTTCTTTAAAAAAAATCTGATGAATTGTATCCCTCAGGAAGTGGATAATCACTGCAGTGCCCTGACCACTGTAGAAATGCTGCAGCATATTACGCACAATAACAAGGTCTGCGAACTGAATGAATTTCTCACCGGCAAACTGCATTTTGAATGTGCTGTAGGATACGGAATCGGGACAAATTTTGACAATGCGATCCGTAATTCTGTAAATGCCCGCAAAGAGGCTGTTCAGTTTGGAAAAAGTTTTATCCAGAATGAAAACGGGGATATGATCGGACCCCTTGGTTCATCCGACCGAAGAGTCGATCCAGAATCAGTATGTGCAGAATCTTGGAAAGATTGCAAAGCAGTGTAATCTTTCACCGGTTACGATCAAGAAAGTCCTTGCCAGTACGCATGCTGCCGGATCAAATAAAATTACAACGCACGAGCTTGCCGAACGGATGGGAAGTACGGTGAGAAATGCGAACCGGATTATTCAGAATCTGGAAAATGGGGGAGTTGCGAGGCTCGCATATACGCAGACGACCAATGCGAAGGGGAGGCCGGTCAAGGTGTATGAGTTGTATTTTAATTTCTAAAGATATTTTTAAGTTTGCAATTTATAGGTTGTGACGGCAACGAAGCAAAATAATTCCCCTCAGATTCTTTGTGCAAACCATTCCGATGAACCGCTTAGAGCGGGAATCGTGTTCAGCAGAGGCTTCCACGATTCCTGCGTTTCATCTCCATTGCACAAAAATTGAATCTGAGGGGAATTATTTTGCTTCGTTGCCGCTTACATTTATTGGTTGCAGATCTACTTATTGTTTCAACTTGTTATCTTATTTTTCCGTAAATGCAAAGATCATAAATATTATTATTTTTGATGACTGCTTTTTTCATTGTGCCTTCAAGTATAAAGTTGTTCTTTTCCAGTACTTTTCTGGAGGCAATATTAGGTTCGTATACCAGCCCTGTGATTCGGATGATGTCTAATTTTTCAAAAGCTGTTTCACAGATTTGTCTTACTGCTTCTGTCATGATTCCTTTTGAGTATTCTTCTGGTAATAAATAATATCCTATTTCAGCATCTTTTCGATAGACATCTTCTTTTTGTTCAACTGATATTGTTCCTATTATTTTGCCATCAACAATAATTTCTCGAAATATACCTGTTTTTCCCTCATTTTCTTTTACTATGTTTAACCACCATTCTGCTGATTCATTAGTATATGGATTTGGTAATCTATCTGATAAATAGTTTCTATCTATAGTATCACATATTCTAATAAGGGATTCTTTATCTTCAATACTTCCATTTTTTTAATTCAATTTTCATTTTCCACACCATTCACTTATACTTTACGTTTCTATACATCATAGCATTAGAAAATTATACTGTCACTCCTTTTTGTATTTTGTTCAAGAAATACTTATTAGAGTATAAAAACCCTCCCGGAACTGCTTCCGAGAGGGTTCTACAGGGGATGACAGAATCGAACTGCCGCTAAGAGTTTTGGAGACTCCTGTCATACCATTTGACCAATCCCCTATTTGATTTTATGATCTAAAAAAGACCACTTGTTATTTATAGCACAGTGGTCTTTTTTTTGTCAATGAATTATTTTAGTTTTTCGCATTTTGGCGGATTTCATCAAGGTGAAGGATTCTCTGGTTGCGGCTTCCGCGGAATTCCAGGGTGAGATCTTTTTCGGCTTCGATGAACTCGCCGTCTACGAGGGTATCGATACAGGCGAGCATCTTGTCAGTGTATTCGGTGTAGACTTTTCCGCCGGGGATGAGGTCTACATCATAGAGATATCCGGTGTAGCACCAGACATTTTTTCTCCGGGTAGCTTTCTTTGATCTTTTGCAGGAGTCCGGCAAGCTCTTTCTGGTTCTCCGGCTCGAAGGGTTCTCCGCCGAGGAGGGAAAATCCCTGGATGTATGCGGGTTTTAAGGCTTCCAGGATCTGTGCTTCTACTTCTTTGGTATATGGATTGCCGTAATTGAAATCCCAGGTTTCGGAATTGAAACATCCTTGCAATGATGCCGGCATCCGGATACGAAAAGACTGACCCTGACGCCGGTTCCATTTGCGATATCGTAATTTTTAATTGTTCCGTAATTCATATCTTTATACTTCCCTTTTTCTCATTATAGCAGTACTACTCTGCTGTCCATTCTTACTCTTCTTATCAATTATAGCAAATCACACCTGAAAATCAACACTATTGTCCTCCGGTAAGCACGATTCCAACCGCTCCGGCGGTCTTTTGACTCCTCCAAATGCTGTGATGAGTGCTTCTACGATTTGTCCGCATACGGTCGCCCAAGCAACTGCTTTTTTGCAAAAATAATATTAGCGTTTTACAGCCAGATCCATTATACTATACTTATAAACACCCAAAATTTGAAAGGCAGATCAATCCAATGGCAGGAAAACTATTTTAACTGCCCCCACAAGCAAAGGAGGGATTCTCATGACGAAAAAAGCAACGCCAAAAATTTATTTTATTCTGTTACTTTTGTTTATTCTGCTTACTGGCTGCTCAGACAAAAAGGCATCTGAATCAGCGTAAGTCCGGAAGCCGAAGCAGTAATTACTGCAATGTTTACTGCGCCAAATGAAGAATTATACTCTCAGGATGCTTCTAATGTAATCGGTGAAAATACTGATGCAAATTCTGATGATGCTTTCGCCAATTCTGAGAAAATTCTCGAAAACTGGAACAAACTTGTAGGAAAATACTTTGAAACGGGACGATTAGAATATTTTATTTCAACCTATGGTCAGACCTATCTGTCCGAAGCAGCTGTTAATAATACCAAAATAGCTTTAAAAGATATTTCGCTTGACTCCAAAACAGATGATTCCGAAACTGTTCTTGTGACTTTTTTAGTCGATAAGGAGGAAGTAGTCGTAAAAATATATTTTTCTTATGACCAGGATGGTTTGATAAAAGATGTTTATCCAATTAATTTTAAATAATTTTCTTTAAACCCAAAAGCAGGGGATCCTTTTCTAATCCCCTGCTTTTTCACTTGTATTAACTTATAATTTTATCACTCTTTGATCGGTTGCACTTCCAACATAATGTCTGTAAATTCTTTTCCTCTGTACAACCGCCTTTTGATACAGGAATAATATGATCTATCTCAAGCAGCAAATTAGGTTCTGCATAAATAGAATTCCCACAATTGCAACAAGTATAATTATCACGTTTTTTTTATAAATTCCCGTAACTTCTTTGTCATTAAAGTTCTCTGCTCTTTTGCAAAAGCACTTGCTGTAAGTTTACTTTCCAATAATTTAATAAGTTCTATGATCGTTTCTTCTGTCATTGGTACGATAAATGATCTTCTTGCCATTCCTCCATTAGAAGTATATGAAAACTTGTATTCTACAGTAAGCACACTTTCATCAATATTAGCAAATCCAAGTCTTGAATAAAAACCTGCTTCATCATTCTCCATAATAAACGCTGGCACATCACCAAGATACTGTTGATAGTCCGCTTTATAATTTTCAATAATCTGCTTTGCATCCCTTAAAGTTTCAAGCTCCTCTATAAGTATATATAACTTCCGTATTTGTTCAGGATATGATTTCTTATTAGGATAAAAGTTTTTTACTATATATTCCAGCGGATTATTTTCTGCGCTTGCAAATACTGTCGCTGAAACTTCTGCTGTAAAAGGTGTAATTGTTTTTTATATGGACGAATATAGTCATATTCATCATCATTGATTGTCTCATTTCTGACTACTCTGGTACCAAAAAGTTTAGATATAGACTGTATTTTTTCATTGATATATTCATTAAATTCTCTCTGGCTACTCATCATAGCTTCACAAGTTTCTTTTATTTTTAGGAACTCTGAAGACTCATAATAGTCTAATATTCTCTGATTATTATTTACTATTTTTTCAAGCTCTCTTTTATGATGTATTATGAAATCACCAATAACTGTCCATTCCTCACTATCAATCGTTTTTATTTTTTTGATACTATTAACTGTTTTGTCAAACAATTGAATAACTAAATTATCTACTTTTTCCTGACTTCCTTTAATAACCAGCATATCTCTATTTTTATTCG
>ENA-OQLB01001046-OQLB01001046.1-human-gut-metagenome-genome-assembly--contig:-NODE-1046-length-13083-cov-3.230627_pt1 | contig 13083 bp, 12 predicted proteins | sample MGYA00242656_ERZ504813 | MGnify/ENA primary metagenome ERZ504813 (study PRJEB26092, sample SAMD00036388) | human gut metagenome | host: Homo sapiens | study: EMG produced TPA metagenomics assembly of... | reverse complement strand
GCGAGGCAAGGCCGACAGGCCATCGCGGCATATCAGCGCGAGCTGGTCGACACGCATTACCGCGAGGTCGAGAACATGTACCGTCAGATGCGCATGTGACGGCATGACTACCGTAATCACCTTCAGACGATGAGGCGTTGGATACCCCGATCAAGTCCGGCAATGCGATGGCCGACGCGATTCTGAGCAGCAAGATGTCGCTTGCACAGGCGCATGGCATCGACGTGCGCGTGGACGCCCATACCCATATTCCGATCAAGCTGCGCATTTCGGAACTCGATTTGTGCTGCGTCCTCGGCAACCTGTTCGACAACGCGATCGAGGCCAACGACGGGTTGCCTGAAGCCGATTGCATGATTCGCGTGTATATGGACATGAAGGGCACGCAGCTGTACATCTCGTTCACCAACGCTTCCTCGGGCGGCAAGCAGCGCAAGGTCGGTGGGCGCTTCCGCACCACCAAATCCGACGAGGGGCACGGTTTCGGGTTGGTCCACATCGACCAGATCATCGAGCTGCGGGCGGCTACCTGAGTCGCAACTTCGAGGACGGCGCCTCCACCACGGAGATTCTGCTGCCGCAGTCCTGATGACGGCGGTGCGGGCTCATGAGAGCGGATTGTCGATGCGCGTGCTGCCCGCCGGCGAGGGAGGAAGCTGGGGCCAAAGCCCTCTCCTTGGACTCATTACCGGTGAATCCGTGCAAGATAGCGTCCGCGCCCGGACCCGAACGCCGCAGCCGTTGGCATGCGACGGTATGCTGGAATGGTGAACAGCATGGCGTGCAGCGGCGTATTCGAGCCGCGTAATATTCTAGTGACCGGCGGATGCGGCTTCATTGGCGCGAACTTCGTGCGATACGTGGCGCGGAACCATCCACACGCGCACATCACCGTGCTCGACAAGCTGACGTACGCCGCAATCCGGAGAACATCGCCGGCCTGCCGCCGTCGCAGGTCGATCTTGTCGTAGGGGACATCTGCGACGTCGCGCTATTGGAGCGTATCGTGCCCGGTCACGACGCCATTGTCCACTTCGCTGCGGAATCGCACAACGACAATTCCATCGCCAATCCCGAACCGTTCATCCGCACGAACGTGGAAGGCACGATGCGGCTGTTGGAGGCCGCCCGGCAACACGACGTGCGCTTCCACCACATCAGCACTGACGAGGTATACGGCGATCTGGCGTTGGACGATCCGGCGCGTTTCACGGAAGACACGCCGTACCGTCCCTCAAGCCGTACAGCGCCTCGAAGGCGTCGTCCGACCATCTGGTGCGCGCATGGGTGCGCACATACGGTCTGCGCGCCACCATCTCCAACTGCTCCAACAACTACGGCCCGTACCAGCATGTGGAAAAGTTCATTCCACGGCAGATCACCTCCATCATGGAGGGCGCGCGGCCGAAACTGTACGGCACCGGCGAGAACGTGCGCGACTGGATACATACGGAAGACCACTCCCGCGCAGTGTGGGCGATCCTCACCCGCGGGCGCATCGGCGAAACGTATCTGATCGGAGCGGACGGCGAGATGAGCAACATCACCGTGCTGCGCATGATCCTGCAGCTGATGGGCCAGCCGGAAGATGCGTTCGACTGGGTGCGCGACAGGCCCGGGCACGACAGGCGATACGCGATCGACGCATCCAAACTGCGCGCCGAACTGGGCTGGTCGCCGATGCACACCGACTTCGCTAGCGGATTGCGCAACGTCATCGACTGGTATGCGGAACACCGCGACTGGTGGGCGCCGGCCAAGGAAGCCACCGAGCCCGCTACCGCGCGCAGGGGCAGTGAAGCGACCGCCTCTACAGGCGGTCTTTCCGCGGCAGGTCAACGTTGCGCAGCAGCCGTTGCACGGGCTTGAGCACCACGGTGTCGGCGACCACCGCGAACGCAACGCCGCGAGCAGCGTGGCGGCGAACATCAGCACGCTGATGCCCGCGTACGACCATCCATCCGTGGGCGCGGGAATCCGCGGGCCGATCAGCACCTTGGACAGCGGCGAATGCACCAGATACATCGTGTAGGAGTATCCCGCCAGCCAGGTGGGTAGTAGGGTGCGGTTAGAGTTGGCGATTAGGCGTTCGCGCCGAATTATTGGGTTTGATGACTTTATTCGAGAGAGGCTGACGAATGGTTTCGCCACATCATCTTTTGAAGATTGCGACTGCGCTGTCTGCGGTTGCGTTGACGGCTTCCGTTGCGGTTACGCCGGCTTACGCATTGCAGGATATCGCGATTGAGGATGCTGTCGCGCAGAGCGGTCCCGTTACTGCAGATAATGGCGTTGTTGTGCAGTCTGACGATCAGACGGGCGACCAGACGGGCGACCAGCAGTCGCAAGACGGCATGCCTGACAATCCGAATGCGAAACTTCCGGATACCGTCAGTGACGAGATTTCCGACGATGCCACCGTGGTTTCGGAAGACCTGGCCGTCACCCCTGAAGGTGAGGTCAAGAATATTGAAACCGGCGAAACCGTGACCGATGCAACACTGGTCGGTACGCAGGATCAGCAGCCGGATCCGCTCGCCAAAACCAATGGCGAATCCTTCATTCCGGTGAGTGCGGAAGATGTCAAAAATGCTGTAGCCGACGCGAACGTACAGCTCTCCAAATTCGAAGGCAATGAATACGGCGCGCACTGGGGCACTTACAACAATACGAAAGCCTTCTTCGACTACCAGAACAACCTGTTCGTGCAGCAAGCCAAAGGCGTGATTGACGTTTCCGAATGGCAAGGCGACATCGACTGGGCCAAAGTGAAAGCCGACGGCGTGGAAGGCGTGATCATCCGCCTCGGCTACGGTTGGGGCAACAATGCTGACAGGAAAGCACAACGTAACATTTCCGAATGCAAGCGATTTGGTATCCCGTTCGGCATCTACTGGTATTCCTACGCGGACACTCCGTCGATTGCCAAAGAAGAAGGTGCCGGCGTGGTCGCCAAACTCAAGCGATTCGGTGTGCGCGCGAGCGACTTGGCGTACCCCGTGTACTACGACCTGGAAAAGTGGACGTGGAAGGGGCATCAGCCGCCCACCGATCCGAACGTGTACAACGATATCGTCAACAATTGGTACGGCGCGCTGCAGTCCGCCGGATACAAGAACCTGGGCGTCTACTCGTACACCAGCTACCTGCAAGGCCCGCTGAAACATGCCGACATTTACGCCAAAACCACGTGGGTGGCGCAGTACGGCGCTCGCATGGGATTCGACTCGTTCCCGACCAACAGTCGCGGATGGCAATACACCAGCTCCGGCAAAGTGGGCGGTATCAGGGGCAATGTGGATATGAATGCGTTTGGGAATAAGGAGTATGTGAATGGCGGGAGTAGTAATGATTTACAAGCGGCCATTGATGTACGCAGAATGACTGCAGTTACCATTCCGAATGGCAATTATTACATCAATGTTCGTTCCAAAGTCGCGTCCAGTGTTGATATTCCTGGTGGAAGTGCTGCGGATTCCACCGCCATTCAGTTGTATTCCGGCAACAGTTCCAAGGCTCAGCAGTTCACTTTTACTAGGCAGTCTGATGGGAGCTATGAGATCGTCAATGTGAATTCCGGCAAGGCTTTGGACGTGCGTAATGGTGTTGCTGAGAATAACGCTGTAGTGCAACAGTATTCTCGAAATAATTCCCAGGCTCAGCGATGGTTTATTCGTGATTCCGGAGCGGGATATTATTTGCAGTCCGCTCTCGGTAATTGGGTTCTGGATTTGAGTGGCGGAAATACTGCGAATGGTGCTGCGATTCGGCTGTATGCGCCCAATGGCACTGCTTCACAGCTGTTTGTTGTTTCGTCAAGCGATGTCAATATAGCTACTGGAGTGTCGATGATTATCACTTCGGTTGCGAATAAAAAACTTGTCACGGATGTGACGGGTGCGTCAACGGCGAACGGGGCGCGAGTTCAGCTTTATTCAAGTAATAATACGAACGCCCAGAAATATCGATTTGGATCAATCGGCAACGGAACTTACAAGATTATCAATGCTAATTCGGGCAAGGTGCTGGATGTGTCTGGCGGATCCACTGCTAATGGGGCGGCATTGCAGCAATATACGAGTAACAATACTGTTGCTCAGCAGTGGACAGTGCGGAATTACGGCAGCGGCAGGATTGCGCTGGTGTCGGTGAACGCCAACAAAGCTGTCGATATTCCAGGTGGCAATGCCGTGCAGCAGGCTCAGTTGCAGCTTTATTCGCCGAATGGCACTGTTGCTCAGCAGTGGTTGGTCGCAAAGGCGCCGTTGACGTTGCGCGAACGTTGAACGAAACCGCAGCCAAGCATAGGCAGGATCTGCCGGATGGCACCTACACGTTCGGATCGAAGCTTAATACGTCCATGAAGATGGATGTAAGCGGCGCTTCCCGTTCAAATTATGGAAACGTGCAGATCTGGGCGGGTAATGGAACCAATGCTCAGAAGTGGAAAGTGACGCATGATTCCAACGGATACGTGACCTTGACCAGTGTGAACTCCGGCAAAGTGTTGGATGTGAATGGCGGCGTATCTGCCAGCGGAACCAACGTGCAACAGTACGATTCCAATGGAACATACGCTCAGAAGTGGATAGCAGTCAAAAACTCCGATGGCTCATACACGTTCCAGTCGGCGCTCGCGGAAAACAAAGTTCTTGATGTTTCGGGTGCTTCTACCTCGAATGGTGCCAATGTGCAACTGTATACCGCAAATGGCACGAATGCCCAAAAGTGGGTGAAATAGCAGACGGATTAACCAATAAAATATGGCTGAGGACAAGTATCTTTTTGCTCTCAGCCATATCTGGAATCTGCGCTATTTCTGGCGCCGCATCATGGCGAATTGATTGGCGTCAATGATGAATGCTTTGCGGTCGTTTTTGGCCATGACATCGAGGATGATGCCGGTGATGAACAATAGCAGTCCGGCAATGACGAGCATGACAGCGCCGATAAGCGTGGGGAATCGCGCCACCATGCCAGTGTGCCAGAAATCCACGGTCACGCTGCCGCACAGCACGATGCCGATGATACCGAGGATGACGCCAAGTCCGCCGAAGAACGGCAGCGGCTTATACTCGCGAATCATGCGGAAGATGGTGCTCATCACCTTGATGCCGTCGCCCACGGTGTCGAGCTTGCTGACGGAACCCTCGGGGCGGTCGCGGTACTGAATCGGCATCTCAAACAGGCGCAGATTGTTGTTCAACGAGTGGATGGTCATCTCGGTCTCAACCTCGAAGCCTCGCGAAAGCACCGGATAGGTTTTGACGAACGTGAACGAGAAGGCACGGTAGCCGGTCATGATGTCGGTGACGTTCGCATGGAACAGGCCATTGATGGAACCACGTACCAAACGGTTACCGAAGTTGTGGAATGGTCGTTTGTTCTCTTGGAAGTAGGTGGAGCTCAGTCGGTCGCCAATCACCATATCGTAGCCTTCGAGCACCTTATCCACCATGCAGGCGCCGCGTCTGCCGGATAGGTGTCATCGCCATCTGCCATGACGTACACGTCGCGTCGATGTCTTCGAACATGGCGCGAATCACGTTGCCCTTGCCCTGTCGCGGCTCCTTGCGGACGATTGCTCCCTCTGACGCAGCGATATCGGCGGTGCGATCAGTGGAATTATTGTCGTAAACGTAGATGTCTGCTTGTGGCAAAGACGCTTTGAAATCGCGAACAACCTTGCCGATAGTCACTTCCTCGTTATAGCAAGGAAGCAGCACGGCGACGGTGGGAGATTGGTTTTCTGGCACAAGCATCACTATACCCTATTACAGTGGATTACTGTGGTTTTTAGGCTGGCAGGCGTCTCTGATGATTCGGTTGAGAGGCGAATGATGTGAATCGGTTTGTGTCGTCACCGTTCGACTTGCGTGTGAGGCCGTATTCTCGACTCCGATTGAACCATTGTGTATTTGGTCACTGACAAGTATTTCGTCGTATTACTTGTGGAAAGTATGAATGATGGGTCGCCGGAACGCGCATAGTAGTGGACGCTTCGTATCATTGAGCACACGAAGCCGGAATGAGCGAATGTGATTTTCGGTCGGTGCACGCGAGGAGCGTGTTTGGAAAGCCGGTAGCAGAGAATTGGAAGACGTTTGGAAGTTCAAAATGAGAAGGCCTTGGGCGCGCAGGCCGCAAGCGCGAAAAACCCAAATGTGAAAGCGGTGCCCGCCCAATGGGTGCGTTTGGCATTGACATTGCTGGTCGCCGCCATCATCAGCTGTGGTTGTGTCAAAGCATATCCTTGGTTCTCCGCGAAGGTGTTCAACCTTACGCTTGCCGGTGCTGATCTGCATATCAAACTGTTGCGGCTCGCCATACTGTTCCCTATCTGGACATTGGTGTGCTCATGGTTCTCGTTTGGCCTTCCCATGGTAGGCGACTGGCTGCACCGCAACCGGTTCCGTCTGGGTGCGGCCATCATTCTGGCCGCGGTGGTGTTGAACGTTAGCGGCTCCTCGATGGCCGTGTGGAACATCTGGCTTGGCCGAAATGGTACCCAGGATCTCGTGTTCGGCACACCACGCCCCATCCGCACCGACGAATATGTGGTCGGCACCCCGCTGGCCTTCTCGCAGGCATACAACAACTACGGCTACTTCAACGGACTATTCGGTGATAAGCCGGCGGACATGTTCATCATCAAGGACGCTCCGGCATGGTTCCCCACCGAAGTGTTCCGCCCATTCCACTGGGGGTACCTGCTGTTGGGTAGCTCCGCGGGATTGGCCTTCTACTGGTCGGCACGACTGGTCGTCCTGTTCCTCTCCGCTTATCAGTTCTTTCTGTGCGTCGGCGGCGACAAGAAGCCCGTCTCCCGTCCCATGGCGGTTTTCGGCGCTTCGCTCATCACCTTCGCGCCACTCACGCAATGGTGGTTCGCGGTCAACGGTTTGCCGGAAATGCTGATCGCGGTATTCGTATCCATCTGCTGCTTCGACCACATGCTCCAACGGCAGGAGACGTGGGTGCGGCTGCTATGCGGTGCGGTAATCATGCAGTGCGCTGGCATGTTCATCCTCACGCTGTACCCGGCATGGCAAATTCCGATGGGTTACATTCTTCTGGGCCTCATCATCGCCATGGTGATCAGGCACTGGGGGAAGATTCGCTTCAAGCCCGTCCAAATCGTCGGACTGGTTGTGATAGGACTCGTTTTCACAACATTGCTGGGTTTGGCCCTGCTGAAATCCGCTGACACGATCCGTGCGATGATGAGCACCGCCTACCCGGGGTCGCGTATGTCGAAGGGCGGCGGCCAATCCCCGCTGCTGATGTTCTCTTCCTTGGCCACGCTTTGCCTGCCATTCAAGGATTTCTACGAGAGCGCAATGCTCACTGGCAACAATGTGGAAGTTGCCGCATTCATCGATCTGTGCCCTCTGGGCATGCTGTTCGCGGTCATGAACATGATTAAGCGCAAGAAAGCCAATTTCCTCGATTGCTATCTCATCGCGTTCCTTGTGTTTATGTCCGTATTTGCCGTTGTCGGATTCCCTGCTTGGTTGTCAAAGCTGACGTTCATGTCATCGGTGACCAGCAGCAGGACCACGGTCGCCATTGGCGTATGCAACATCATCCTGCTAATCAGGTGTGCTCGGGAATGGTGCGCCAACCATTCCGTGAAGGCCAAGGCTGTGGTCGCCGTGGTGTACACGGTATGCGCCGCGGTGATCGCATACATGGTCTTCAGTCCGTATCTGGATGTCACGATGACCATATCGTGCGCGGCAGCCGGGTTCGTCCTTGCGGCGGCTGTGGTGTCGTGCGATTTGAAGGTCGGTAAGATCGTCGCAACCCTTGCAACATTGGTTATGGCCTTCTCCGGTTTTGCAATCAATCCGGTGCAGTACTCCTCCGCGCCAATCACCGATCAACCGGTGGTCCAGCAGGTGCGCATACTGCAGGAGCATAAGCCTGGAGTATGGGTCGCGGAAGGCGGTAACTGCGCACGTCTGGCGAATCTGCTGGTGGCGAACGGCGTGAAGACGTTCAACGCCTTGGCGGTTACCCCGGACCTGCAAGGCATGAAACGCCTCGATCCGGACGGCACATGGCAGCGCATCTACAACAGATACGCGTTCATCAGCATCAACATCGTCGATAAGCCGGTGGAGAAACCATTCAAGCTCTCCGCCAACGATGCGTATACGATTACCGTGACTCCTGAACAGCTGGAACGGTTGGGAGTGACCTACGTACTTTCAACGAACGATCTGAACAAGCGCAGGTTCGACGGGTATCGTTTCGTGAAGATCGGCGAGACGGTCAGCGGGGAGACGCCGTACGAAGTGCAGCGGATTAACTAATCCCAAGTCGAGTTCTCGATTGTTGCAGGCAGGGAGCGGGGAGAACGGCTCCGTTCGCCCCGCCGGGACTTGGCGTACATACAACGGCAAGGCTAAGATAAAGTTCTATGTCTGAAGAACTTTTCACTCCCAAGAACATCATCGTGACCGGTGGCTGCGGTTTCATCGGATCGAATTTCGTGCATTACGTGGTCGACAACCATCCGGACGTGCACGTGACCGTGTTGGACGCTTTGACCTACGCGGGCAACATCGCGAACATCGCGGGCCTGCCGGAGGACCGCGTCGAGTTCGTGCACGGCAACATCTGCGACGCGGAGCTGCTCGACAGGATCGTGCCGGGCCACGACGCGATCGTGCATTATGCGGCCGAGTCGCACAACGACAACAGCATCGCGAACCCCGAGCCGTTCCTCAAGACGAACGTGGAAGGCACGTTCCGCCTGCTGGAGGCCGTGCGCAAGTACGGCGTCCGCTACCATCACGTGAGCACGGACGAGGTGTACGGCGACCTGGCGCTGGACGATCCGGCGAAGTTCACCGAGTCCACCCCGTACCATCCGTCCAGCCCGTACTCGAGCACGAAGGCGGCATCGGACATGCTGGTGCGCGCGTGGACGCGCACCTACGGTTTGAGGACCACGATCTCCAACTGTTCGAACAACTACGGTCCGTACCAGCATGTGGAGAAGTTCATTCCCCGCCAGATCACCAACATTCTCGAGGGCATCCGTCCGAAGCTGTACGGCAAGGGCGAGAACGTGCGCGACTGGATCCACACCGAGGACCACTCCAGCGGCGTGTGGACCATCCTGACCCGGGGCCGTATCGGCGAGACCTACCTGATCGGCGCGAACGGCGAGAGGAACAACATCACCGTGCTGCGCATGATCCTGAAGATGATGGCCAGGACGAGGACGCGTTCGACTGGTCAAGGACCGCCCCGGCCACGACCGCCGCTACGCCATCGACTCCACCAAGCTGCAGACCGAGCTCGCTGGAGGCCCACGCACACCGACTTCGAGTCCGGACTGAGGGCCACCATCGAGTGGTACACCGAGAACCGCGCCTGGTGGGAGCCCGCGAAGGCCGCCACCGAGCCAGGTACAAGCAGCAGGGCCAGTGAGCTGTAGATGAGTGATGAGGCTGAGCTGGAAGCATTGCTTCGCCAGTTGATTGTGGACTGGGAGAACGAAGTCGTTGAATTCAAAGCGGCTGGAGAAGATTATTCGACTGGCACAATTGGGAAATATTTTTCTGCTTTATCCAACGAAGCTAATCTTAGAGGCAATGCTTCGGCTTGGCTGGTGTTCGGTGTAGACAACAAGACGCACACAATAGTTGGGACGAAGTACGGCAAAGAGCCGGAACGTTTGTCGCAACTGAAGATGCAGATTACTCGTGATACCGAGCCGCGCTCATCTTTTAAAGACATTCATGAGTTGAATCTTCCCGAAGGAAGAGTGCTCATGTTTGAGATTCCACCTGCTCCAACCGGACTTCTGTATCATGGCAGGGATATTGGCACGGGAGAAGTGGCGAGAGTCTTGTTGCCCTGACCGCAGACAAGATGGATCGTATCCGAAGCGAAACTGACATTAATGATTGGACTGCAGAAATAGTTCAAGATGCTTCGCTAAGCGATTTGGACGAGGAAGCTATGCGTCACGCCCGCTCGGCTTTTGCAAAGGCTCATGCGAACCGTATTAGCGAAGAAGAAATCGCTTGTTGGACCGATCAGGAGTTTCTTAACCGTGCTCGTGTAACCAAGAACGGTCAATTGACTCGTGCCGCATTACTCTTGCTGGGTAAACCTGAAGCAGTTGATAAACTGCCAGCCGGCATGTTTGAAATGACATGGAGCTGGTGGGACAGGAGAACGCTTATGAACATTTTGGTTTGCCATTTCTGCTGAGCACAACGCGGCTGTATCGACGAATCAGGAATATTCAGTTACGGTTGCTTCCTCCGGGACAGTTAATGCCGCAGGAAGTGTCGAAATATGACGAGCAATCCGTTATGGAAGCTCTGCATAATTGTATTGCGCATCAAGATTATTGCAGAGGCGCGCGGATTCTGGTAACAGAATATCCGGACCGTCTGGTTTTCGATAACAGTGGTTCCTTCTTTGAAGGACATCCAGATGACTATATCTTGGGAGATAAGTCTCCTGATCGTTACCGTAACCCATTTTTGGTCAGGGCCATGGGTGAGCTATACATGATTGATCGTATGGGATACGGGATTAAGAGGATGAACGAAGTCCAAGCCGGCAGGTATCTTCCGCTCCCCGATTATGACCTGAGTGAAGTGATCAAGGTTCGTTTGACCATGTATGGCGGAGTGGTTGACCAGGAGTACACTCGCTTGCTTCTGAGCAACACTGGTCTTCCGTTGCCTGATGTGCTTGCATTGGATAGAGTCCAGAAAGGAATGGCCATTCCAGAAGATGTTGTCGCGCGTTTACGAAAGAAGAAGCTGATTACTGGAAGAAAACCGCATCTTCAAGTTGCGCCGGTAATTGCTGCAGCTTCGGACACTAAGGCCGAATATGTGAAAGCACATAATCAGGACGATATGTTTTACCAGAGGCTAATTATTAGCTATCTTGAGGAATTTGGTTCGGCCTCTCGGCAGGATATTAATAAGTTGTTGTTTACGAAGCTGGGCGATATGCTCACAGATGACGAAAAAAACAAAAAAGTCGGGAATCTTCTGACTTCTTTGAGGAGAGAGGGGCGTATTTTCAACGCGGGATCGCGAAGGTACCAGAGTGGGAACTGAAGCAAGGCTTTTCTGCAGAATAGGAGATTTCAGAATAAGAAATGGACTTCTGCAGAATAAGACTGTTGGGAAACAGCCGTTTTCTATTCTGCTGACTACTATTTGAGCAGAATAACAACATCAAGGAATGGGACTCATGGATTTTGAGAAGGAACTGAAGGTCGAGAGGACGAACATCCCCGGCCTGATCGTGTTCGACCTGCCGGTGCACGGCGACAACCGCGGCTGGTTCAAGGAGAACTGGCAGCGCGCGAAGATGACCGCGCTGGGCCTGCCCGATTTCGGGCCGGTGCAGAACAACATCTCGTTCAACGCGAAGAAGGGCGTGACCCGCGGTATCCACGCCGAGCCGTGGGACAAGTACATCAGCATCGCGACCGGCGCGGTGTTCGGCGCGTGGGTCGACCTGCGCCCGGGCGAGAGCTTCGGCCAGGTGTACACCACCCGCCTCGACCCGTCCAAGGCGATCTACGTGCCGCGCGGCGTGGGCAACAGCTTCCAGGCGCTCGAAGACGGCACCGCGTACACGTACCTCGTCAACGCGCACTGGAGCCTCGAGCAGAAGAAGACCTACACCTTCGTGAACCTCGCGGACCCGGAGCTGGACATCCAGTGGCCGATTCCGCTGGAGGAGTCCGAGCGCAGCGAGCCGACCTGCACCACCCGATGCTCAGGGACGCCAGGCCCATGGCCCCGCGCCGCACGATGGTCACCGGCTGCAACGGCCAGCTCGGCCACGCCATCCGCGACTACGTGGAGGAGCACGGCTGGAGGGCTTCGAGTTCAACGACATCGACACGTTCGACTTCTCCGACCCGGCCCAGTACGACCGGTTCGACTGGAGCCTGTACGGCACGATCATCAACGCCGGAGCGTACACCGCGGTCGACAGGGCGGAGACCCCGGAGGGACGCCCCGTGGCGTGGAAGGCCAACGCGCAGGGCCCGGCCCTGCTCGCCAGGGTCGCCCGCGAGCACAACATCACCCTGGTGCACGTGAGCTCGGACTACGTGTTCGACGGCACCGCCGAGGAGCATGACGAGGAGGAGGCGTTCGCGCCGCTCGGCGTGTACGGGCAGACCAAGGCCGCGGGCGACATCGCCCGTGGCGAACGCGCCGCGCCATTACATCCTGCGTTCCAGCTGGGTGATTGGCGAGGGACGCAACTTCGTCAAGACCATGATGGCCCTGTCCGACCGCGTCGCGGACGCGCGGGACGGCCTGGACGAGGTCACCGTGGTGGACGACCAGTACGGCCGCCTGACCTTCACCCGCGACATGGCCGAGGCGATCTTCCACCTGCTCGACTCCGGGGCGCCGTTCGCACGTACGACCTGACCGGTTCGGGCGCGGTGAGGAGCTGGGTGGACATCGCCCGCAAGGTGTTCGACCAGGCCAACGGCAACGGCGACAGGGTGCGCCCGATCTCGACCGCGGAGTACTTCGCGAACGCGAAGGCCCCGGTCAGCCCGCGTCCGACGCATTCCGCCCTGTCCCTCGCCAAGATCGAGAACGCCGGGTACCACGCGCCGGATTGGGAGGAAACCTCAAGACATACGTCGCCAAGGAACTTGGCAAGTAAGGATGAGAAGTCGAGAAGGCCAAGATTTCTCGACGAATCCATGAATAACGAGATGCTCCGGAATCCATCCCGGAGCATCTCGTTTATGTATGGTCTGTGTGGATACCCCCTATGGAGGTGTGCCAACGTCCATATGCAGGCATCAGGGTGTGTTTACGCTAGTTGGGTTTTGGCTGTGTTTTTTCAGGTAGGTGGCGATGAGGATCAGCCGGAGGTCGGCGAGGAAGGTCTCGTCGGGCCTGTCTGGCGGGTGGCGGCCTTGCGGTGGTGCTTCATGCGGTTGAAGACGCGTTCGACCATGTTTCGCCCCTTGTGCGCCTCCCTGTCGCAATCCCATGGGCCGTACGGTTCCTCCTGGGCGGCACGCCCGGCGTCAGGCCGAACGACTCGGCCGGCGGC
>ENA-OQLB01001045-OQLB01001045.1-human-gut-metagenome-genome-assembly--contig:-NODE-1045-length-13092-cov-1.304435_pt1 | contig 13092 bp, 20 predicted proteins | sample MGYA00242656_ERZ504813 | MGnify/ENA primary metagenome ERZ504813 (study PRJEB26092, sample SAMD00036388) | human gut metagenome | host: Homo sapiens | study: EMG produced TPA metagenomics assembly of... | reverse complement strand
TCAAACTCTTTGTTAAAGTATTCTTTCAGGTCCTTTTTGCGCTCGCCATGCAGCGCAAGGTAAATGAGCCCCGCGGTCGCAACGGCGGCTTTCAGGCCCTCTATGTGGTTGTGTGTGCACATGGCGCTGTTTTTCGCTTCTTCCTCCACCTTTTCCAGCGTATCAAAGTGGTAAGCGATGTAGCTGACGCGCATGGCCGCGCCGTTGCCGAAGCTGCCGTAGCCCGTTTCGGCATGTCCGTCCAGCCAGCGCTGAAACATCGTGCCGTACCCCACGTCTCTGTACATACGCCCGAATTTGCCATAAGCCTTTGCATAGCTGACGTCATTTAAAAGCGCGTATTTCGTCGCGATGGTCAGCACCGTATCGTCCGTGAAAAAGCAGTTGTTCCCAAAAAGCTCCACCTTTTTATAGTTGAACCCGCTCGGTTTGCTGAACTCAAACCGCGAGCCGGCAATGTCTCCTAAAATCGCACCGGTCAATCGGATCCCTCCATTCCCTGCATGATCGGTTTCAGTATACCATGTTTTTTCTTCTGTTTCCACATATTTTTGTGAAAAAGTTCCGACTTAGAACAGCTTTTTGATTCTTTTGACTTTTTTTCGCCGAATACGGTATGATATAGTTTAAGATAAGCTCATAAAGAGGTGTTCAAAATGAGAAACGCAAAACGGCTTTTGGCGGCGCTTCTGCTCGCGGCGGCACTCGTCCTTTTCTCGGCATCGTGCGGCGGGCAGACCGAAACGGCAAGCGAAGCGCCCGCCGCCGCGTCTTCCGAACCGCAGCGGGATTACACCGTGCAGATCTCCAAGGACACCCTGCGCCGCACAGGGCTCGACATCACCGCCGCGGCGCACCGGCTGGGGCTTACAAACGTCACCACAAATGATGACGGCTCCTGCACGGTAGAAATGACAAAAGACGAGCGCGATGCCGTCTGCGCCGCACTGAAGGAAAGCCTGCACGAGCAGATCATGCTTTGCCGGAGGACGGCACGTGCCGTTTATAAAAACGTCACGCTTTCCGAAGACGGCCGCAGCGCCGAAATCCTGAGCACCAAAGACCTGTATAAACCGGAGCGCGACAACGCCGCTGCGCAGGCCGTGTACATTCCCGCGCTGCTCTACGCAGCGTTTACGGGCGAGGACGCTGAAAGCTTCACGGTGCACTTCACCGTAAAAGATGAAACGACCGGCGATGTGCTGGGCGCGTTCGATTACCCCGTCGCAGAGCTGACCGCTTCCGAAAGCGATGCAAGCGGCACAGAAAGCACCGCCCCCTCACCCGACACCGCAGAATAAACCGCATACAAAAAACGGAGCCGCACAGGTTTATCACCCATGCGCGGCTCCGTTCTTTTTACTTTTTCGCCTGTGCAAGCTCGCCCATTTCTTTGTGTTTTAATTCGCGCCAAACGGTGCACAGCATCGTAATGTAGCACGCGCCGCCGCCCACAAAGTTCGAGATAACCTCCGCCCAGAACACACCGTCCACACCGACAGCGGGGATCTGCGGCAGCAAAAACGTCAATGGAATGACGATGATGACCTTGCGGAGCAGTGAAAAGAAAATCGCCTGCTTTGCGCGACCCATCGCCTGCACAACAGACTGCGCCGACATTTGCAGCGCCATCATAAAGCACCCGAAAAAATAAATGTGCATGGCGTGCGTGCATGTTTCAAGTAACTGCGGGTCGCCGTTAAAAAAGCTGAATAAACACGTGTGGGAACAGCCTTAGCACGAGCCATACAAGCACCATATAGCTGAATGAAACGACCGTCGTGAACACAATCACGCCGCGCACGCGCTTATATTTCTGTGCGCCGTAGTTGAAGCTGACCACCGGCGCCGCGGCAGATGTCACACCGTTTACCGGCGTATATGTCACTTCGCGAATGGAGTTGATGACCGTCATGACCGCGACGAACAGGTCGCCTCCGTGTTGCGAGAGCATCGCGTTGCACGCCACCTGCACAGCGCTCGACGTAAAGCCCATGATAAAGCCGAAATGCCAAGCGAGGTGATCTTGCCGATGAGCTTTGCCTGCGGGCGCATGCGCTTTAACTCCAAACGAAACAGCGTACGCTTACCGAGCAGGAAGCGCACCACCCACACGGCAGAGACGAGCTGCGAAAGCACCGTTGCAAGCGCCGCGCCCTGCACACCCATGTCGAACACAAAAATAAACAGCGGGTCAAGCGCAATGTTCACCACTGCGCCGATAACGACCGTCAGCATGCCGCGATTCGCAAAGCCTTGCGCATTGATGAACCCGTTCATGCCAAGCGAGACCATCATGAATACGCTGCCGAGCATGTAAATTGAAAGATAGCTGTCCGCATAAGGGTACGTCGCGTCGCTCGCGCCGAAGAGATACAGCACCGGCTTTTTGACGAGCAGCACCGCAATGCACAAAATTACGCCCGTAATGACGAGCATCGAGAACGTGTTGTTCATCACGTCTGCGGCGCGCTCACGCTGCTTTTCCCCCTCTTCGCTGCCCTGCTGTGCCGCACCGCGCGCCATAGAAAACAACGGCGTGCCGCCCGAGCCGAATAAATTCGCAAACGCCGTCACCATCAGTAAAATCGGAAACGTCACGCCGACGCCCGTCAGCGCATCCACCGATGCATTAGAAATATGCCCGATATACATGCGGTCTACGATATTATATAAGACGTTCACAAACTGCGCCAGCACCATCGGCACCGCAAGACGCAGGATCGTTTTGGAGATCGGTCCCTTTGAAAAATCATCGTTTTTCTTTACATCTGCAGCCATACTTTCGCCTTTCCGAATTAAAAAATAGCAGTATCAGTATACAACTTTCGGTAAATTTTGTAAATGGAAAGCCTTAAAAAATCACAGACAAAACGACCCCTTCGGTGGGCAAATTGCCGCGAAAGGGTCGTTTGCATTTACTTTATTACAGCTTGAGTTCTACCGCAACCGGGCGGGTACCAAGCAGCTCGGCGCTGCGGTCATCCGGCTGCGATGTGCCGACGAAGAACGTGAAGCTGCGGCTGTCTACACGGCGCGTGCCGGTGTCGTCCACAATTTCAAGCGCGCCTTCGGCACGGTGATCTCGACGTCACACGTCTCATTTGCACCGAGTGAAACCGCCTTAAACGCACAAAGGCTGTGGTTGCGCACCGCGAATTCTGATTCATTGTCACGCACATAGATCTGCAAAATCTCATGCACGGCACAGCCCTCATTTTTTGACCGTCGCCGTAACCGTATAGTGCTCGCCGTCATCACGCATTTCGGCTTTCGTCACTTCCGTTTTACCGTAAGTGAGGCCATAGCCGAACGGATACAGCACGCCGCCCGTAAAGTAGCGGTACGTGCGGTTTTCCATCGCGTAATCCGTAAACGCGGGCAGCTCGTCGGAGTCGTTATAAAACGTCACGGGCAGCTTGCCGCTGAAGGAATACTTGCCGAACAAAAGCTCCGCAATCGCCTTGCCGCCGCGTGCACCCGGATACCAGCCCTGCACTACGGCGGAGAAGTTTTCCTCCGCAAAGCGCAAATCCATGGCGCTGCCGGTCATATTGATGAGAATGACGGGCTTGCCGGTCTTCGCAACAACCTCCATCAGCTTTCTCTGCGGCGCGGGCAGCAGCAAATTCGCCTTGTCGCCGGAGCCGACAGAATTGCTCTGGTCCATCTCCTCGCCCTCAAGATTTTCATTGAGGCCCGTCACCAGCACCACAACGTCGGCTGTGCTCCGCCACGGTCTCGGCTTCGGAAAGGCGGTCGCCGGGCAGGCCCAGCCCCTCCACGCGGTCTTTGTAGAGGTGGCAACCCTCGGCGTACAGCACGCGCACGTCGTCGCCTACATAGTCCTGGATGCCCTCCAGCACCGTGATATATCTTGACGCCGTGCCGTGGTAGTTGCCGATGAGTGCCATGCGGTCGTTCGCATTCGGGCCGATGACGCCGATCGTCTTGATTTTCGTTTTATCAAGCGGCAAAATGCCGTCGTTTTTCAGCAGCACAACGCTTCTGCGCGCGGCTTCCTCGCTGAGCGCCAAATGCTCCGGGCACTCCACGACCTCATAGGGAATGGAGTTGTATTCGCAGTTTTCGTCAAACTCGCCGAGCATAAAACGCGTGGTAAAGAGCCGCTCCGCCGCCGTCGTGATGTCGTCCTCGGTGATGAGCCCGTTCTCGAGCGCGCGCAGCAAATGCAGATATGTGTTGCCGCAGTTTACGTCACAGCCCATCTTAATGGCGAGCGCAGCGGATTCCGGCGCGGTGGTCGTGACGTGGTGGTGCAGGTGAAAATCGGAAATCGCCCAGCAGTCGGAGACAAAGTGTCCCTGAAAGCCCCACTTGCCGCGCAGAATTTTGCGGATGAGCAGGTCACTGCCGCAGCACGGCTCGCCGAGCGTGCGGTTGTATGCGCCCATCACGCCTCCACTTCGCCCTCTTCACAGCGGCTTCAAACGCGGGCAGATACGTCTCCCACAAATCCTTCCGGCTCACCTCGCGTCAAATTCGTGGCGAATGGCCTCCGGGCCGCTGTGCACAGCGTAGTGCTTCGCGCACGCCGCGACCTTCAAATATTTCCCGTCACCCTGCAAGCCCTTGATGTACGCCACGCCGAGCTGCGCCGTGAGGTACGGGTCTTCGCTGTACGTCTCCTGCCCTCTGCCCCAGCGCGGGTCGCGGAACAGGTTGATATTCGGCGACCAGAACGTGAGGCCCTTATAAATATCGCGGTCGCCGTGCTTAGAAGCTTCGTTATACTTCGCGCGGGCCTCCGTCGCAACGACATCGCCGATTTTTCGGATCATCTCCGGGTCAAACATGCTCGCCATGGCAACGGGCTGCGGAAACATCGTCGCCGTGCCGGCGCGCGCCACGCCGTGCAGCGCTTCGTTCCACCAGTTGTACGCCGGAACGCCCAGCCGTTCAATGGGCGGCGCATCAAATTTCAGCTGTGAAGCGCGTTCCTCTATCGTCATTTTGGAAACAAGCTCGGTGCGCCAAAGCCTGCGCCTTTTTTCTGTCTCTCATGGTAACCCCCCAAAAAGTTGTTAAAAAAAGTATAGCACGGTTTTATTCAAAAAGAAAGATAAAGGTTTTTATCTTCCGGATAAATTGACAACAAAAAAGCGGCAAACCGAAGCCTGCCGCCGAAAATTTATAATTTAGAGATTTAAAAAGCCCGCGTTCAGCATAGGACTGTGCCGCCAAAATCGCACCGAGGCGGCCGCTGTTGGAAGTTCACACCGCCCTGCATCCATGCCGCAAACGGCTCACGCAGCGGTGCGTCCGCAGAAAGCTCAATGGACGAACCGAACGTGAACGAGCCGGACGCATGATGACGTCGCAGTCGTAGCCCGGCATAGGGCTCGGCTCCGGCACAACGAAGGAATCGACCGGCGCGCCCTGCTGAATGCCGCGGATAAACGCGCACAGCGCCTCGCGCTCGCGCAGCTGCACCGCCTGAATAATATCCGCGCGCGGCTCATCGTAGCGCGGGGTCACGTCAAAGCCGAAGCCCTCAAACAGCGCCGCCGTGAACACAGCGGTCTTTAAGGCTTCACCCGTGACGTTCGGCGCGTGGAACGTACCCATGAAAAGCTCGCGGTTGTTGCCGAGCGTGCAGCCGATCTCACGACCCGTACCCGGGGTCGTCAGGCGATATGCGCAGCTTCAATAAGGTCGCGGCGGCCCGCAATGTAGCCGCCCGTCGGCGCAATGCCGCCGCCCGGATTTTGATGAGCGAACCCGCCATAAGGTCTGCGCCCACAGCCGTCGGCTCCATTTTCTGCACATACTCACCGTAGCAGTTATCCACCATGACAATGCAGTCCGGCGCACGGCGCTTTGCAATCTTTACAATGCGCTCGATCTCCTCCACCGTCAGGGACGGGCGCAGGCTGTACCCGCGGGAGCGCTGAATGTACACCATACGGTGCTTCGGCGTGATGGCCGTCTCCATGCCGTCATAATCAGGCGTGCCGTCCGGCAGCAGGTCAAGCTGCTCGTAGTTTATGCCAAACTCCTTTAATGAGCCGTTGCCGTCGCCCGTAATGCCGATCACGCCGCGCAGCGTATCATACGGCATGCCGGTAACGCTCAGCATCGTATCGCCCGGGCGCAGAACGCCAAAAAGCGCTACGGTAAGCGTATGCGTGCCGCTGACAAAATTATAGCGGCACAGCGCGTCCTCCGCACCGAGGCACGTGCGTACACTTCGTCCAGCACGTCGCGGCCGCGGTCGCCATAGCCGTAGCCTGTCGTTGCCACAAAGTGGCTCTCGCTGACACCTGCCTGCATGAACGCAGCCTGCATCTTCTCCTGATTATACGCTGTGTTTCGGAAATTTTTGCAAGGTACGGCGCAGCCTTCTGCTCTGCTTCCTCTGCCGCCTTCAGCACGCGGTCATCAATTTTAAAAAACTCGTACATAGTAAACCCGCTTTCGCAAACGCAAAAGCCTTCCTTTATCTGAATTATTTTAATTGCATAATTTTCCCTGCGCCCATGCGCTGCACGGTTTATAGCCCAAAGCGTCATAAAACGCCTCGTTTTTGCTTTCTTCGCGCAGGATATACACCGTGCCGCTCGGCAGCATTCGCTCCATTTTTCGGACAACCGCCGTGCCAAGCCCCCTGCGGTGAAATTCCGGCAGCACCGCCACAGCAGAAATGAGGCTCGCGCTTTCGCCGAGCACTGCCGCAGCCACTGCGACGGTCTTCCCATCTGCCGAAACACCCGCGCAGCGCACCGTGCCATGCCGCATGCGGTGGGATAAATCGAGGTAAAACGGCTCGAACTCCCCCACCATGCCGTTTGCTTTCAGCACAGCATAAATCTCTCTCGGAGAAATTTCCTCCGCAGGCTGCACAGTCTCATTTCGCAGCACTTTTTGCAAAATCGCGCCGCTTTCGGTGATGTTTAGCCCCAGCTTTTCGGCATTCTCCGCGCTGCACACGACTTCATTTGTGCCCACCGCACTCAAAAACGCACGCGCTTCGTCCGCGTCGGCGATCTCCCCCGCAATGCAGACGGAGCCGTCCGTTTTTCCGTAGGCGGCTTCCCCGTCCGTCCAAAACTGCACAAAGGTTTATCAAACCCATACGCCTGCGCTTTTGACCGGATTTGGCAGCCAAACGGAGAACTCACGCACGGCGCGGAAAGCACTTCTAAATTTTCCGCAAGACGGATCATTACAGCTTGCCGCCGGAATTCCGCCATCATCAGCGCCATCAGGTCAATAACAGCCTCTATATCCTTTTCGGTCGTCATCGCGATCGCACTGTGGATATAGCGGCACGGGTGCGAGATCGTCAGCGTCTTCACGCCGCCGCGGGAAACGTGAATGGTGCCCGCGTCTGTGCCGCCGGCGCGCACGGTCTTCGGCTGCACCGGAATATTGTTTTCTTTACCGAGCGCCATCGCGCGGCGGAAATAATCCTTCGGGTAAACGGTGCGCATATCCGCAAGGGAAATGACTGCGCCGCCGCCCATTTTGCACGCTGCGTCCGTCGGGCTCACGCCGGGAATATCGCCCGCCGTCGTGCCCCTCCAGTACAAGCGCCGCATCGGGCTCCAGAATATACGCCGCCGTGCCCGCACCGCGCAGGCCAATCTCCTCCTGCGTGGAGAAGACGAAATACGTGTCGTATTCGAGCGGGCGCTGCATCAGCATGATAAGCGCAAAGCAGCCCACGCGGTCATCGAGCGCCTTTGCCTTTACCGTACCGTGCACGTGCTCAAAGAACGGCACAAAGCACGCGTTGTCGCCAATCTGCACCAATGTCTCGGCTTGCTCACGTGTATCTGCGCCGATGTCAATGGCGAGTTCGTTCACGGGCACGGGCTTTTCAAATTCGTCGCCCTTGAGCAAATGCACCGGCTTTGCGCAGATGACACCCGGCGTTTTGCCGCCCACCAGCACATCGCGGCCGGAGAGCACCTCCGGGCGGATATTGCCGACCGTCGTGAACTTCAAAAGGCCGTTTTCCGTGATGTTCGTGATGACAAAGCCCACTTCGTCCATGTGGCGCAGAGCATCAGCTTCTTCTCGGGACGCTTTTCGCCCTTTTTAAACGCCAGAATGTTGCCGAGCGGCGAAATGTGAATCTCGTCCGCATACGGCTCAATTTCACTTAAGATCACGCTGCGCACATCGTCTTCCTCGCCGGAAACACCGATGGTGCGGGTAAGCTTTTCCAGAATTTCATAGTTAAGCATTCGGCTGCGCCTCCTTATCCGTGATATACGCCGCGATGAGCTTTGCAATGTTCTCCATATCCTCAAAATCGCAGACCTCCGCCGGGGTGTGCATGTTGCGCTGCGGCACGGAGATAAGCCCCGTGCGCACGCGCCGCGGGTGGTGCCGATCTCGTCGCAGTTCGTACCCGTTCTGCCGCCCATGGCTTCCAGCTGATACGGGATATTTTCGCGCTTTGCGAGCTCGACAAGCTTTTTTGCTGATTTTTCTGTCCAGCGCCGCGGAGAAGCCGATCATCGGCCTTTGCCGAGCTCCGCGGTAAGCATGCTCTCCGCGCCCGGCTGCTTTGCGAACGAAACGTCCACGGCAATGGCCTCGGTGGGCTCAAGTGCATACGCAGAGACCTGCGCGCCCTGCCCGCCGACCTCCTCCTTTGTGGAGCACAGCACCATAACGCAGCAATCGGGGTTCTGTTCATTTGCAAGCTGTGCGGCGCGGATGACGCACGCGCAGCCCGCACGGTCGTCGAGCGCCGTGCCCGTGATGCGGTTGCCCATAAGCTTTTCAGCGGGCGCGTCAGTGCGGCGCGGTCGCCGACAGCGACGAGCTTCTCCACTTCCTCTTTCGGAAGCCCTAAGTCAATGCACTGCTCCGCAACGGGCTTTATCTTATCATGCCCTTTGCAAGGTGCGGCGGCAGCGTGCAGCCGATGCCCGTGACGGTCTCTGTGCCGAACACGGTAACGGGGCTGCCCGGCAGCGTGCGGCGGTCCACACCGCCACATTCGTCACATGCAGAAAGCCGTTTTCGTCAATGTCCGTCACGATCATACCGATCTGGTCAATGTGCGCGTCCAGCAGAATGCGGCGCTTAGAACTCAAATCGCCGAAAATGCCAACAACGCCGCCAAGGCTCGTTCTCACACACCTCTTTGCAGAAGCCGAGCTCCTTTTTCGCAACTTTGAACACGTCGCCCTCACAGCCGGATGTGCCGTGCTCTGCGCACAGCGCGCGGGTGAGGCGTTCGATCTCTTCAAACATGATATTCCCTCCTAAAGCCTGATTTATAAAAACAGAAGCCCCGCATTCCCGAATGGAGACCCATCGAAAAGCGAGGCGCATTTCCGCAAGTATTTACTTACTTTGTGAAATACATAATGACGTTGATCACAAGGACCAGCACAAAGAAGCCAATCGCAATGAACTTTGTCCAACGAGCAAGGAACGCATCCATGGAACGCGCCTTATTCTTGGAAAGGAACGTATCCGCGCCGCCGGTAATCGCGCCGAGGCTCTGCTGATGGCCTTCCTGCAACAGTACGACAATGATGATCGCCAGTGCGAAAAGAAGCAGAACGATACCGAAAATAATTTCAACAGCACCCATATATTTTACCTCCTCTTCAAGAGACTTAACGCTAATTTTATTCGTAGCTTAATTATGATACCATACAAAGCGGGATTTTGCAACAGGATTTTTTGCTTTTTTCCTGCATATTCCGCCGTCCTACGTCCATACTGATACCAAGCAGTCACAGTCAGGCGTTTGTACGCGCCAAAACGGACCGTGCGGCAAAACCGCACTTCGCGTCACACGAGCGGGGTCTTTCCCGGGCGGGCGGCGCAGTCCATGGCGCGGACTGTATGCTGCCCGCCCTTCAGTAGGACTGAACGCTCTGCCGCGCAGGCCGCACGCCTGCACAAACGGAACGCCAAACGGTCTTGCCGGAGGGCTGATTTTTTACAGCGAGTCTGCTCGCCGCCCTCCTCTCCGTTCGGCAGTGCGCCGAGCGCCGGAATTTTCTTTCTGTACCGCGACGGGTTCTGCAGCTCGTCTTCTTGATAGATATGCGCGTCCGTAATGCGTTGGCCTTTTTCAGGTTCATCACCGCCACGCCCTGCGTGCTCTTTGTCGTCTTCGGGGCGATGAGCGCCGTGTTAATGAGCAGTCGTCTGCCGCTTGAGGACGTCAGCAGCACATCGCAGTCTTCCAAAATTTGCAGCGCCGCCGCAAGCGGGGCCTTGTCGGAATACGCGTTAATGAGCTTTCTGCGGTTCGTCTTCGTGTAATAGGCGGAAAGCTCCACCTTGGCGACCTTGCCGTTATCGAAAACAAACAGCATATATCCCTTAAAGTCGGTCGTCACAGCCATGTACGCAGCGCTTTCGCCCTCGTCCATCTGCACACGCGCAGGCACATATTCGCCCATCACGCTGGCTTTGGTGTCGGCAAAATCCGCCGCTTTCAGCTTATAGACCTGCGCTTTATCGGAGAAGAACAAAAGCTCTGCCGCGTTTGTCGATTCCATCTGTTGGGCGATCTCGTCTCCCTCTTTTAATTTCTGGTCGCCGCCCATACGCAGGGAAAGCGGGGTGATCTTCTTAAAGTAGCCTTCTTTCGTGAAAAACAGGTTCACCGGGTAATCCGGCACAGTCTCCACGGGCTCTTCTTCGGCAATTTCCTCCGCGTACAAAATATGGCTGCGGCGCGGCTGGCCGTACTTCTGCGCGATTTCATTCAGCTCGCGCACAATAATCGTCTTAATGCGCGTTTTTGAGGCCAAAATTGCCTCAAGGTCACGAATTTCTTCCTCTAAGCTGTTCACCTCTTCGGTGCGCTTTAAGATGAACTCGCGGTTTAAATGGCGTAAACGGATTTCCGCTACATATTCGGCCTGAATTTCGTCGATGCCAAAACCGATCATGAGGTTCGGCACAACTTCGCTTTCTTCCTCCGTCTCACGCACAATGCGCACGGCTTTATCGATGTCGAGTAAGATTGCCTTGAGGCCGTAGAGCAGATGCAGCTTCTCTTTCTTCTTCGTGAGGTCGTAGTGCGTTCTGCGGCGGACGCATTCAATTCTGAACGCCGTCCACTCCTCAAAGAGCTCACGCACACCCAGCACACGCGGAATGCCCGCGATGAGCACGTTAAAATTGCAGGAGAAGCTGTCCTCCAGCGTCGTCATGCGGAACAACCGCTGCATCAGCTTATCGGGGTCTGCGCCGCGCTTCAAGTCGATCGTGATCTTGAGTCCGTCCAGACCCGTCTCGTCTCGAATGTCGGTGATTTCCTTTACCTTGCCCTGCTTCACAAGGTCGATGACCTTTTCCACAATGGCTTCAATAGTCGTTGTCGGCGGAATCTGGGTAATATCGATGCAGTTTGCGGATTTATCATACGTGTAGCGCGAACGCACCTTGATGCTGCCGCGGCCTGTTTTGTAGATCTGTTCCATCGCCGCGCGGTCGAAAATAATCTGCCCGCCGCCGGGAGTCCGCGCCTGCATCGTCGTAAAAATGTCGTGCTTCGGGTCACGGATGAGCTCCGCCGCCGTGGTGCACACTTCGGCGAGGTTAAACGGGCAAATGGACGACGCCATGCCGACCGCAATGCCCGTGTTTGCGTTGACAAGCACCGAGGGGAACGCCGCCGGCAGCAGCGTCGGCTCTTTCATCGTGCTGTCATAGTTGTCTACAAAATCCACGGTGTCCTTGTCGATGTCGCGGAACAGCTCGCGGCAGATGGGGTCAAGGCGCGCTTCCGTGTAACGGGAAGCGCCCACGCCATGTCACGGGAATAAAACTTACCGAAGTTGCCCTTAGAGTCCACATACGGGTGCAAAAGCGCCTCGTAGCCGCGGGAAAGACGTACCATCGTGTCGTAAATCGCACTGTTGCCATGCGGGTTCAGCTTCATCGTCTGACCGACGATGTTCGCGCTTTTCGTGCGCGCCGAGCCGAGCAGGTTCATTTTGTACATCGTATAGAGAAGCTTTCTGTGCGAGGGCTTAAAGCGTCAATCTCCGGGATGGCACGGGACATAATAACGCTCATCGCATACGGCATGTAGTTCTGCCGCAGCGTGTCGTTGATGTCCTGCGCCTGAATTTCACCCGCGCCCGCAATAAAGCCCTGCATCTTCGGCGTATTTTCTCTTTTCGGCTGTTTTTTTCTTGCCATGCTTTACGCTTCCTTTCGTCAGAGCTTTAAGAAATATCGAGGTCATCGAGGTACTCGCTGCCGTGGGTCGCAATGTAGTCCTTACGGCCCGTAAGATTATCGCCCAGCAGGATATCAAACATCTGCGCCGTCATTTCGGCATCGCCGGGCTTCACCTGAATCAGCCTGCGCGTTTTCGGGTTCATCGTCGTCAGGTTCATCATGTCCGGGTCGTTTTCACCCAGACCTTTCGAGCGCTGAATCGTAAACTTCTGGCCCTCAAGCTGCGTCAAAAACTCGTCCTTTTCGCGCTCGTTATACGCAAAATACGTCTTGTCCTTCGCCGTAATTTCATAAAGCGGCGATTCCGCAATGAACACCTTGTGCTCTTCAATGAGCTGCGGTGTCAAACGGTACAGCATTGTCAAAAGCAGCGTGCGGATCTGGAAGCCGTCCACGTCGGCATCGGTGCACAGGATGATCTTGCTCCAGCGCAGCGCGTTGATGTCGAACGACGCAATGGACTTGTTCGCCTTCGACTTTACCTGTACGCCGCAGCCGAGCACCTTAATGAGGTCGGTGATGATCTCACTTTTGAAAATCTTGTCGTAATCCGCTTTCAGACAGTTCAGAATTTTACCGCGGATCGGCATCACGGCCTGATAGTTCGGGTCGCGCGCCTGCTTGACCGCACCGAGAGCGGAATCGCCCTCCACGATAAAAATCTCGCGCTCGGAAACATCCTTGCTGCGACAGTCCACAAACTTCGCCACGCGCCCCGTGATATCCATTTTGGCCGTCAGCTTGCCCTTTAAGTTGAGGCGCGTTTTTCGGCGTCCTCGCGGGAGCGCTTGTTGATAAGCACCTGTGCGCCGATTTTCTCCGCCTCAATGGGGTTTTCGATAAAATAGATTTCGAGATTATGGCGGAGCATCTCCACCATCGCTTCCTGAATAC
>ENA-OQLB01001044-OQLB01001044.1-human-gut-metagenome-genome-assembly--contig:-NODE-1044-length-13112-cov-3.425029_pt1 | contig 13112 bp, 19 predicted proteins | sample MGYA00242656_ERZ504813 | MGnify/ENA primary metagenome ERZ504813 (study PRJEB26092, sample SAMD00036388) | human gut metagenome | host: Homo sapiens | study: EMG produced TPA metagenomics assembly of... | reverse complement strand
GGTATTTATATTAACCAGATACGCAATCTCCAGGTTCTGACAACAACTGTGACAGATGCAAGCGGCCGATTGCCGGTTGCCTGGTTCAATGCGCTTATTTGAGGGGAACACTCAAAAAGGGCAGTGTGTTTATCCTCAGAGGAAAGATCATCAGAAAAAAGGCCGTCCGCAGATGGAACATCCGGAGATTTTTACCCCGGCAGCTTATGAGGAAATCATTCACAGTATGCAGCCTGTATATGGTCTGACGAAAGGACTTTCCAACAAGATGATCACGAAGTTGGTCCATCAGATTTTGGATACAAGGCCTCTCCATGGGGAATATCTGCCGGAGGAGATACGGGAACGCTATCAGCTCGCAGATGCCAATTATGCGATCCGGACTATCCATTTCCCGAAAAATATGCAGGAGCTTCTCACAGCCAGGAAACGTCTGGTATTCGATGAATTTCTGCTTTTTGTGCTGGCAATACAGCTCTTGAAGGAGAAAACAGAAGAGGCTCCAAACACTTTTCCAATGAAACCAGTATGGACAACCGAGGAGATCATAGAAGGGCTTCCTTATGACCTGACCGGAGCCAGAAGAATGTCTGGCATGAGATCGAACGGGATCTGAGCGGTCATAAGCTGATGTCCAGGCTTGTACAGGGGGATGTTGGTAGCGGCAAGACCGTGATCGCATTTTTAGCTATGGTACTTTCAGCAGAGAATGGATTTCAGAGTGCATTGATGGTACCGACAGAGGTTCTGGCAAATCAGCATTACGAAGGCTTTCTGAGGCTGATGGAAGAACAGAATATCGCTTCCTGCCATCCGGTGCTTCTGACAGGATCTACCACAGCCAGACAGAAGCGTGAGATCTATCAGAAGATTGCAGACGGTGAAGTGAATGTGATCATCGGAACTCATGCCCTGATCCAGGAAAAGGTGGAATATAAGAATCTGGGGCTTGTGATCACAGATGAGCAGCACAGATTCGGCGTTCGCCAGAGGGAAGCGCTGACGACCAGAGGAAATCCGCCTCATGTACTTGTTATGAGCGCAACCCCCATTCCCCGGACACTGGCGATCATTTTATACGGAGACTTGGATATTTCGATCATTGACGAGCTTCCTGCAAAAAGACTTCCGATCAAGAATTGCGTAGTAGGAACTTCCTACCGTCCCAAGGCGTATTCTTTTATTGAAAAGCAGGTGCAGATGGGAAGGCAGGCTTATGTGATCTGTCCTATGGTGGAAGAGAGCGAAGGCTGGAGGCAGAGAATGTTACAGATTATGCCAGAAAGCTTCAGGAGATCCTTCCAGGGGAGATCAAAGTAGAAATCCTTCACGGAAAGATGAAGCCAAAAGAGAAAAACAGGATCATGGAGGCTTTTGCTTCCGGCGAGATCCAGGTACTGGTATCTACCACAGTTGTGGAGGTTGGAGTGAATGTGCCAAATGCTACCGTCATGATGGTAGAAAATGCAGAACGTTTCGGGCTTGCCCAGCTTCATCAGCTTCGGGGCCGTGTAGGGCGTGGAGAGCATCAGTCTTACTGCATTTTTATCCAGGGAAATAATGAAGAAAATACTTCTAAACGTCTGAAGATCCTCAATGAATCCAATGATGGATTTTATATAGCCGGAGAAGATCTGAAGCTTCGGGGCCCAGGAGATCTTTTCGGTATCCGCCAGAGCGGACTGATGGAATTTAAGATCGGTGATATCTACAATGATGCCGGAATTTTGAAGAATGCAAGTGAAGCAGCTGGTGAGATTCTGGCACTGGATTTTGATCTTATCCTGCCTCAGCATAAGGCTTTAAAGGAGCATCTCAAAGTATATGAGTGAAGAACTGGAAAATCTGGGGATCTAATTGGATGGAGCAAAGCGAAGAATCAGAACTTCGTTTTAGTATAAAAAGAAAAAGGGAGAAAACAGGATGAGGAGAAAAATGATCAAAAAACTTCTGTGTGTCGTTTTATCAGGGTCTATGATCTTTGGCAATGCAGGGATAACCATGGCTTCAGAGACAGAACCGGAAACAGTCCAGGAAAATGTAAATGAGGAGACTGACAGTCCAGAGGAAAGTTTTTCTGAGGAAGATATTTTTGAAGATGGAATCTCAGCAGACGATGAAGCAGCAGAATTACCTGATAGCACAGAACAGGAATTAGAAGAAGAGCCGGAAGAAGCGGATAATATAGAAATGTCGGAGGACACTGAAAATCTTTCGGAAGAACCGGAAACAGAAGAAATGGCAGAAAGTGATGACTTTTCTGATGGAGAAGAAGATGCTGTAAGTGCTTCCGCAAGCATGATGGATGGAGGAATCACCGGAGATATTGCTTGGTCAATTGATACATCCGGATGTCTTACATTAAAAGGAAACGGTGACTATGATACCTCAGATTATTATTGGGATGCAGAAAGGGGCTGGAGTAAATGGCAGGATGATATTAAAACAGCCATAGTTGAAATTTCCGGAATCACAAAGACAAGAGCTATGTTTAAGGGATGCAGGAATCTTACCAGGATCACTTTTAAAAACTGTGATTTCAGTAAGGTGACAGACATGGCCTTTATGTTCTCAGATTGTGAAAGCCTTACACGGCTGGATACTGGTTCATTGAAAACCGGAAATGTATCTCATATGCAGGGAATGTTCCGAAATTGCAGTAAATTAAAAACTCTGGATGTCAGTAAATTTGATACTTCAAAAGTTAATGATATGAATAGCATGTTTTTAGGCTGTGAAAGCCTTACACAGCTGAATGTCCGGAATTTTAATACTTCCAGAGTGACAAGGATGAGCGGAATGTTCCGTGAATGTCGGAATCTTAAACAGTTGGACGTCAGTAGATTTAATACAGCGAATGTTACGACTATGGAGGAGATGTTTTATTGCTGTGAAAGCCTTACACAGTTGAATGTCAGTAATTTCAATACAGCAAATGTTGTATATATGAACGGTATGTTCGAACGGTGCGAAAGTCTTACACAGTTAAATGTACGAAACTTTAATACATCAAATGTAGAAGATATGGGCAAAATGTTCTGTACTATGAGCAAGCTCAAGTCTCTGGATCTGAACAGTTTTAATACTTCTAATGTACAGAATATGTATTTCATGTTTTATGGAAATGAGTCTTTAACAAGCCTCAATATTAAAAATTTTGATACATCCAAGGTAGTAGATATGAATTCTATGTTTGGCGAGCTTAAAAAAATGACTTCTCTGGATGTTTCTGAATTTAACACATCAAAAGTAAAATCTTATGGAAGGAATGTTTTCACGCTGCTATGCGTTAAAAGCTGTGGACGTGAGCCATTTCAATACTTCTGAAGTGGTAAAGATGGGATATATGTTTAACTCCTGTAGCAGCCTGGAATCTCTAAACCTCAGTAAGTTTAATACATCTAGCGTCAATGATGCAAGATATATGCTGTACTATATGGATAATCTTAAAACACTGAAAACGATCCCGAACCTGAAGTGCTCTATAGAACTTCCATTTACCATGTCAGACAGCTCAGGCAAAAAATATACGACCATGCCAACGAACAGTAAATGTATCACTTTAAAGGTAGTTGCTTCAAAACCAGTAGTTAGAAAGAGCATCAAAACGGCAAAGGTAACTGTAAAAACCGCAACTTACAATGGAAGTCCGCAGAAGCCAGGTGTAACTGTTAAACTTGGAAATACAACATTAAAAAGCGGCACAGATTATACAGTAACTTATTCTAATAATACAAAAACGGGAACAAAAGCTGTTGCAAAAATCACAGGAAAGGGAAGTTACAAAGATTCTGTTTCTAAATATTTTACCATCAAAGCATGCAGTCTTGACGGTAAAGTTCAAGTTAATTTGAAGACAACGATTTACACCTGGGATGGACAGGCAAAAACTCCCGCATTTTCTATTTATATGCCGAAAGCCAATGCGGCCGGAATGATCTCATTACAGAATGAAAAAGATTATACATATAAATATCTTAATAATAAAGAACCTGGAACAGCAACCTTACAAATCACAGGAAAGGGCAATTTTACAGGTACAAAAAAAATAGCTTATAAGATCAGCAAAGCAAAACAGCCGGTAAAAGTTACACCAGGAAGTATTACAAAACTTTATACAGACAAAGGCAAATCCTACAAAATCAGTGTTTCAGGAAAAAAAGAATTTGCAAAAGTGACATATTCAACCACTAATGCAAAAATTGCATCTGTAAAAATAGCAAGATTATGCTTAATGGAGAGGGAGTGGCAACAGTTACTGTAAAAGTTGCGGCGACCAAACATTATCAGGCACAGAATATTGCAATTAAGATTAATGTGCTGAAAAGACAGAATATTACCACTGCTGTAAAGAATGGGGCAAAAATAGCGTATTCCACTACAATGAAATCTCTTGGTGCCAAAGTTTCTTCAGAAGGTGGGAAACTTACTTATAAGTCCTTAGATACCAGTATTGTTTCTGTGGATTCCAAAGGTAATTTGAACTTTAAAAAGGCAAAGAAGCTTGGAAAAGTTACAATCCAGATCACTGCAGCGAAATCTTCTTCCTATGCTCCGGCAACCAGGAAACTGACGATCACTACGGTAAAAGGAACTCCATCTGTCAGCTGTGTACAGCAGCAGGAACGTAAGATCTATGATGGAGCATTCAATCTCGGGGCAAAAGCAGATCAGAATGCAACATTGGTTTATTCCAGCAGCAACAGTGCTATTGCATCGGTAGCTTCTGATGGAACGGTTACTTTGAAGGAATGGCAAGAAAACGATATTCAGAGAGAAGTGCAGATCACAGTTACTACAAAAAGTACAACGTTTTATAATGCAGCGAAGCCGGTAATTGTTAATCTTACTGTTATTAAAAAGAAAAATCTGCAGCAGAGAATTGAAGATGAAAAAATCAAATTTCCTGATGGGAAATTTTGGAACCATGTTGTAAACAGTTATTCAGATCTGACAGATAATCTAGACAGCAGCGGAGCTCCTGAAAGATTTCAGGATACGATCAGTGATGTTCCATGCAAACATCACGGAACTCAGAGCGGAATTGATCCGATACCAGGTAATGGCGAGTATGATTGCAATAAGTTTGACGGGGCTATCCAGTGTGATGGGTTTGCAAGAAAGTATTTTATGATATCTGGGAAGGGCAGAGAGTATCAGGCTTCAGAGAATATATGATAATAATATTCAGGTAGGAGACTATGTGCGCATCAATAATAATGGACATTCGGCTATCGTTACAGAAGTTTACAGTGATTCATTTAAAGTGATAGAGTGTAATCTGGATGGGGACGGACGTCATCATAATTGTCTGCTGCGTCATAACTGGACATATAGTAAAAGCAGTGTAACTTATCGTGTACATGCTGTAAATTACAGCCTTAACTAATAGACTTTTGAAACTTTTCTTTACAAAACTTTCAAATCGTAGTATTGTATTGCATGAGAAAAGATTAACAAATCCCTTGTAAGGAGGCTATAAACATGGCTAGAACAAAGAAAGCTGCAACCAAGACAACTGTAAAAACGGCTTCAATAAGCGAGACTCCTGCAAAATCTGTAGTAACCGCATCCGAAGAGAAAGCCGTTAAGGCTGAGACACCGAAGACAGACGATGCAAAAGCTTCTGTAGAAACAAAAGCAGCTGAGAAGACAGCTGAGGTAAAACCTGCCGCTGAGAAACCAGTAGAAGAAAAAGCAGCAGAAGTAAAATCTGCTGAAGAGAAAACAACAGCTGTAAAATCAGAAGAGCCAGCTAAGAAAACCGCTGCCAAGAAGACAACAACACGAAAAACAACTGCAGCTAAGAAAACAACAACCAAGACGGCTGCTAAGACAACAGCAGCTAAGAAAGCTGAGCCAGTGACAGAAGTATATGTTCAGTACTGGGGCAAAGAGATACATACTTCAGAGGTTGCTGACAGGATCAAAAAGATCTGGACAGAGGATATGGGCAAAAAAGCTTCTGAACTGAAAGATCTCAAAATCTACATTAAACCCGAAGATAATGGTGCACATTATGTGATCAACGGAGATGTTACAGGATTTATCGGACTGTAAACAAAATCTTCATCGAACAGTATTTTAAAAGATATATATTGGCCTGTTATAGAGAATGTCTATAGCAGGCTATTTCTTTTGCATATTTGACCAATTCCAAATAGCATGTTATTATTCATTTAAGTAATAACATACTAAACAGGTAGGGATATGGTAAAATGAAATAGATATTATGCTTTGGAGATTCCAATACATGGGGATATGACGGAGAGAGCAGAGAGAGACTACCGTGGGGAGTACGCTGGACAAGCCTTCTCCAGGAAAAACTGAATAAAGAAGAATATCGCGTGATCGAGGAAGGACTGTGCGGAAGAACAACGGTTTTCGAAGATCCGCTCCGCGACGGAAGAAAAGGAACTGCACTTCTTCCCACACTTCTGGAAACACATGCCCAGGCGGATGTGATCACTCTAATGCTGGGAACCAATGACTGCAAAACTGTTTTGGAGCATCCGCAGATGTAATTGGAAAGGGAATCACAAGACTGCTGGATCAGATCCAGGAATACGCACCAAGAGCGAAAGTCCTTCTCATGTCTCCCATCTATCTGGGAGAAAAAGTATGGCAGGAAGGATATGACCAGGAGTTTTCCAGAGAGTCTGTGATCGTTTCCAGAAATCTGCAGCCTGTTTATGAAAAAATCGCAGCTGAACGTCATATCAGTTTCCTTCCGGCAGCATCCTATGTACATTGCTGTGACGCAGATCAGGAACATCTGAATGCAGCAGGACATAAGAAATTTGCAGAGGTTGTATATCGAAAAGTACAGGAATTGCTGTAAATGAATATAGGATTTTAAGACTTTTGGATCTTATATAAAATAAAAAAGATGTTGTCTGGCAGGTTTTCAGTTCTGTCAGACAGCATCTTTTTTGCATGAGCTTAGATCAACTCAGCATAGTAATAGATCTACCTGCGCGTACAGATTTAGTACTGCTGGCCGCCCTGGGAGCCGCTGGACATCTGGCGTTCCTGTGCTCGATCATCTTTTTGACCATATATCCACCTACGGATCCGTTCTGTTTGGAAGTCAGGTTTCCGTTGTATCCGTCTGTAAGCGGAACACCCAGCTCGTTTGCTACCTCATATTTGAAACGGTCAAGTGCGCCCTTTGCTTCCGGAACAACTGCTTTGTTAGAAGAAGTGTTACTTGGCATAATTCATTTCCTCCTTGGTTGTTATTTGGTTTACTGTTACATTGCTAGTATATGAAAACCATAAAATAATACACTGGCAGTTAAAGGAAATTTAACATATAAAAATATTTCTGTTCATAAATTATACCGCAGTAAAAACCGAATGTATGGTTGCTTTTTGACTGGAATTGCGGTTATAATAATCTCTGCATCACATATAATATCTGTCAGACAAAAAAAAGTAAGGGGGTCCCGTGAAAAAGAAGCGTTATCCTACATACAAGAGAAAATATAAACGAAAAAAACAGCCCAGGCGAAAAATACTTACAGCCATTATCCTGTGTGTCATCCTTGCAGTATGTAATGGCTGGATGCCGCCGCGGAGCCTGAAAGAGGTAAAAGATCAAAGCCGGATCTTCGGACAGGTATTTCTTACATATATAGAAGAAAATGCACAGATCCTCTGGGAAGATATTTCGGAATCCGCTTCCGATGCAGTGACAGGATTACTGAAACAATCTCAGACGAAGACAGGAGGGCAGACAGAATCTGTTTCTCTGGATCAGATTCCGGAATACAGCGGCAGTCCATATGTGGAGATCAATGGAAATATACCCTCTTTTTCTGATGAAAAAGCGCAGGACCTGCATACGAATTTTATAGTGAACTAGATTCCCTGGGGCGCTGTGGTTATGCAGAATCCAAGGTCACACCGGAGCTGATGCCTGTCGAAGAGCGTGGAGCGATCGGAATGGTGAAGCCTACAGGATGGCATACTGTAAAATATGAAAATGTAGATGGCCGGTATCTGTATAATCGCTGCCATCTTATCGGGTATCAGCTGACTGGAGAGAATGCAAACAGGAAAAATCTTATCACAGGAACCAGATATCTCAATGTGACGGGAATGCTTCCTTTTGAAAATGAGGTTGCAGATTACGTGCACAGTACAGGAAATCCCTGCATGTATCGTGTAACTCCGTTTTTTAAGGGAGATGAACTGGTATCCCGGGGTGTGGAAATGGAAGCCGAATCCGTTAAAGACCAGAAGATATCTTTCCATGTTTTTGTTTATAACATACAGCCGGGAATTGAAATTGATTATACTACAGGAAACAGCTGGGAAGAATAGGGTATATGAAGCAAAGTCGGAGAAAATAGTTACTGTTCACTCCGTTCTCAGCAACAGAAAATATTAATTTTTCATGAATTTACACGAATTAAATTGCACTTTTTTTGGGCGTTATGCTAGAATCAGTTACAGAGTTATATGATTTTACCTATATAAAAGGGGAGAAAAGGGATGTAACCCAAGGGCAGAATGGAGAGGTGAATTATGAATTTAGGAATTATTGCGCATAACAGTAAGAAAGTTCTGATTGAAGACTTCTGTATTGCATACAAGAATATCCTTGCCAAACATGAAGTATATGCAACCGGAACAACAGGAAGAAGAATTGAGGAAGCAACCAGTCTTCACGTTCACAAGTTTCTTGCCGGAAGTATAGGCGGAGACAAGCAGTTTATGGAGATGGTAGAGCGTCAGGATCTGGATATGGTGATCCTGTTTTATAACCCTGTCATGATGGACCCGGTAGAGCCGGATATCATGAGCATTGTCAAACGCTGCGACCAGTACAACATTCCGGTTGCTACAAATATTGCCACTGCGGAACTTCTGATCCTTGGACTGGCCCGCGGTGATCTGGATTGGAGATTAAATCTGAAATGAGAGTCATAGCAGGAAAAGCACGTAGATTAAACTTAAAAACCATTCCCGGAAATGAGACACGACCAACAACAGACCGTATTAAGGAAACTCTTTTTAACATTCTCCAGCCTGAAATACCGGGTTGTCGGTTTCTGGATCTGTTTTCCGGAAGCGGAGCGATCGGTATTGAAGCTCTGAGCCGTGGAGCCGAGTATGCCGTATTTGTGGAAAAAAATCCCAAAGCATGTACTTGTATCCGCGAAAATCTTTCATTTACAAAACTCACGGATGGTGGTAAACTGCTGAACATGGATGTGCTTCAGGCACTGCGTTCACTGGAAGGCGGAGAACCATTTGACTGTATTTTTATGGATGCACCATACGAACAGCATCTGGAACAACCAGTCCTTGAGTATCTGGCTGACAGCACTCTTGCAGATGAAAACACGCTGATCGTTGTGGAGGAAGATCTACATACGGATTTTTCTTATGTAGAGGACCTTGGATATCATCTGGTACGTTCCAAGGAATATAAAACCAACAAGCATGTTTTCCTAAAAAAATGAAAGAGAGACAGACATATGATAACAGCAGTATACCCGGGAAGCTTTGACCCGGCAACCTATGGCCATCTTGACATCATTAAGCGGGCAAGCATTTCATTTGACCGGGTTATAGTGGGAGTTTGCATAATTCTGCAAAAAGTCCGTTGTTTTCTGTAGAAGAACGTGTTAAGATACTAACAAAGGCGACAAAAGATATCCCGAATGTGGAGGTGAAAGCATTCGAGGGCCTGTCAGTGAACTTTGCCAGGGAAAACCATGCCCAGGTGATTGTTCGAGGGCTTCGTGCTGTCACGGATTTTGAATATGAACTGCAGATGGCCCAGACTAATCGTGTTCTGGCACCGGATGTGGACACCGTTTTTCTTACAACCAGTCTGGAATATGCATACTTAAGCTCCACGATCATGAAAGAAGTTGCTAATTTCGGAGGAGATTTGAGCAAATTCGCTCCACGTGAGATTACGGATGCAGTCGAAGAGAAATTGAAAAAAAGAGAAACAGAGAAATAAGGAGAGTGTATTATGAGCAGCAGAATTGAACAGATTATTCAGGAGATTGAAGAGTATGTGGACAGCTGTAAATTCCAGCCTCTTTCCACTACCAAGATCGTAGTGAACAAAGAAGAGATTGAGGAGTATTTACGTGAACTTCGTCTGAAAACTCCGGATGAGATCAAACGTTATCAGAAGATCATCAGCAATAAGGATGCGATCCTTGAGGATGCTCAGGCTAAAGCTGACAGTCTGATCGCAGATGCTCAGGCCAAAGCTCAGGAACTTGTTACACAGCATGAGATCATGCAGAAAGCATATGCACAGGCAAATGAGACCATAAATGCTGCAAACAAGCAGGCTCAGGAGATTCTTGATTCTGCAACACAGGATGCAAACAGCATTCGTCTCAGTGCGATCACATACACAGATGATATGATGGCTAATATCGGTTCTGTCCTGAATCAGACACTTGAAGATGCCGGTGGTAAATATAAAGCATTTATTGATGCTCTGCAGAGCTGCCTTGAGGTTGTTAATCATAATCGTCAGGAGCTTGCACCACAGACTGCTCAGGCAGCGGCAATCTCCAATACCTTCCAGGATGATGACAGTTCTTCTATAACAAAAGAAGACGAAGATCTGTTAGACGATATCGGAGAAAACTAGGATCAGGAATATCGCACTGGCGTTCAGACATTTTGAAATAGCGTAGGGGATCAGTGACAAACTGTTTTCCAATACGCTTTTTGTCTGAGCCATGACGCAAAAGCCACCAAAAGAAGTCAGGAGCATAGAAGCAAGGTATCTGCTTTTCCATGGCAGCGGTGCGCCGGCAATCTGTTTCAGCCCGGTAGTTAGTTCCAGTGGTGCTGTGAACAGCATACAGCTTTGTGCATGAAATGGCCAGTAAAAGCTGATACTGGCTAGTATCAGTGAGAAGAGGAGAATATAGCCCCCGAGACGTGTGATGGTTTCAAATCCGTCCATGATCGAGACATCCAGGATGACTCCTATGGAGTCCTGTTGGTATGTCTCTTTTTTATCTTGTTTACGCAGACAGAGTCCACGGTATGCCCGCGATATACAACGAAACGAAAAAACAGCATACAAAAGAGATCTGCCGCCAGAAAAGTGAGGATCATCTGTACTGCTGATATCTTATTTTTCAAGAGTATCCCGGAAAGATAGGAAATGATAAATGCGGGACTTGCATTGCAGCTAAACGTAAGAAGATATTCCCCTTCTCTGCGGGAAATCTGCTGGTCTATGTACAGATCATGTGCCAGTTTGGCTCCCATAGGATATCCGCATAACAGACCCAGGATCAGAACATAGGCTCCAGCAGGTGAAAGCCCGAAAACGTTTCCAGAAGAAAGCAGATGGTTTCAGAAGCTTCCGGATATTTCCAGTTTTTAATAATGCTCCTGTCAGGATCAGAAATGGCAGCAGAGTGGGAATCATGATATTCAACCACAATCCAAGTCCATTTTTTACTCCGGTAAGAGCTTCTTTTGGGTGAAAAAGCAGAAAAAACAACAGGCAGATATAGAAAAATATGATTATTTTTCGTTTCATAAAAACAGGTCCTTGCTTTTTTTACAGTATATGATTATTATAAAAGACAAATGAATTTATGAAGCAGAAGGAGGCAGAATTTATGCCAGTATTAGAAAATTGTGAACCAAAGAGAGTTTTTCATTATTTTGAAGAAATCTGCAAGATTCCTCACGGTTCCAGAAATACAAAACAGATCAGTGATTTCCTTGTGGAATTCGCGAAGGATCATGGATTCAGATATGTACAGGATGAGCTGAATAATGTAGTGATCTACAAGCCAGGCACACCAGGATATGAGAATTCTCCCACAGTGATCATCCAGGGCCACATGGATATGGTATGTGAAAAACGACCGGATGTAGATCATGATTTTACAAAAGATGGTTTGAACATCTCTGTAAAAGATGGTTATATCACAGCCAACGGAACAACTCTTGGCGGTGATGATGGTATTGCAGTTGCTTATGGTCTTGCCCTTCTTGACAGTACAGATATTCCACACCCTCCTCTTGAAGTACTGCTCACGGTTGATGAGGAGATTGGTCTTCTGGGCGCGTCTGCACTGGACACCGCTCCCTTAAAGGGAAAATACCTTATCAATCTGGATTCCGAGGAGGAGGAATCCTCTGGGCAGGCTGTGCCGGAGGTATGACAAGTATCAGTGAACTGCCGGTAAATTATCAGGAGAGGACAGGTATCCGCTATGATATTAAGGTAGACGGGCTTCTGGGCGGCCATTCCGGTGCAGAGATTGATAAGATCCGGGCAAACGCCACACTGCTTATGGCAAGATTCCTCCATGAGTTCAGAGAATTTGGTGAATTTGGACTGATCTGCCTTAAGCGGCGGTCAAAAAAGGACAATGCCAATTCCCGCGTCAGGCCAGAGGCGTCTGTTTTGACAGGACAGGAGGACGGAGAGAGACTGGTAAGCTATGCAGCAGAATTTACACAGATGCTCAGAAAAGAATACACAGGTACGATGAAGGAATCACAAGTGACGGCTGTGTGCCAGGGGAGAAGACCGAACAGGTACTTCATCCCGTAAGCCAGGAAAAAGTCATCTTCTTCCTTATGAACTATCCCAATGGAATCCAGAAAATGTGCGGTTTTATTGAAGGTCTTGTGGAGACATCCTGCAATGTGGGTGTTACAAGGCTGGATGAGGAGTATTTGACCTGTTCCACAAGTGTGAGAAGCTCCGCGGGTTCTGCCAAGAAAGCACTGGCCGGGAAATCCAGTATCTGACTGAATTTTTGGGCGGTGAATATCATGTGGAGGGAGATTATCCGTCATGGGAGTACCGTCAGGATTCTGCCTGCGTCCGCTGATGGTTCAGGTTTATAAAGAAATGTACCAAAAGGAGCCGGCTGTCCAGGTCATCCATGCAGGTCTGGAGTGCGGATTGTTCTACGAAAAAATTCCGGGACTTGACTGCATTTCCATTGGGCCGGATATGAAAGATATCCATACTTCTGAGGAGACACTTTCCATCTCCTCCACAGCCAGAGTCTATGAATATCTGCTGGAAGTAATTAAAAAGATTGAAGTAAATTGAAATAATTGGAATATTTTCCCCTGTCTGTTTC
>ENA-OQLB01001043-OQLB01001043.1-human-gut-metagenome-genome-assembly--contig:-NODE-1043-length-13120-cov-1.789733_pt1 | contig 13120 bp, 18 predicted proteins | sample MGYA00242656_ERZ504813 | MGnify/ENA primary metagenome ERZ504813 (study PRJEB26092, sample SAMD00036388) | human gut metagenome | host: Homo sapiens | study: EMG produced TPA metagenomics assembly of... | reverse complement strand
CCCTTTTCGGCAAGACTTCCGTAATCTTCGTTGAATATCGGTATATCGAATAGCTGCCAACATATTAGACAGAGGATCATAGATATTTTTGTTGTGAGGTGCTAATGCATAAGCGCGGAATGTAGGATCAATCACCTGCATAAGTCCTTTGGATGGAATTCCTTTTTTCGCATTGCTGTCCCAATTGTTTATCGCTTTTGGATTTCCGCCGGATTCTGACTTCATCTGCATCAGCAATCTGTTCAAGTTGGCTTCGGAATACTGATTAGTCATTTGCAGTGCACGCTTCGCAAGGCTTCTCCATTGTTCTACACCGGCAGATGGCTTATTACTTTACGTTCCCGCCAGAATCCTTTAAGAGGCCTTTTATTTTATTGACAGCAGAATCAAATACGGTATTTACCGCTCCTTTTGCCATAGACAATCCAGGTTCAACAGCACCTCTTAAATCAGTGAACTTATCAATAGCTATCTGCATGAGTTTTTTTTGGATGTTCTGCATAATCAAGAACGTCACCTGTAAAGTTTTTAAACTTCGCCCATGCGCCACCAAATAAATCTCCAATTCCCTTTTTGAAATGTGGAATATTTTGAGCTTGCATCAGTGCAGCTGTCTTGTTCGCTGGAAGAACTTCGTTCCTTTTGGCATCGGTAACATTACATTACGCCCTTTTGGGATAATCGTTTTACCATTCGGGAACTGTACCATCTCTCGATATGTGCCACCGGTTGGTCATTAACCACTCCAAGAGTGTCTTGAGGCACTCCGTTCGCACCAGTACCAGTTGCAAATCTCACGGCTGAAAATCTTGTTTTTGATCCAAGCTTTCCAAGTACCCAGTTGACACCGCTGATAACACCATTTAAAGCGTTTCTAATAGGTGATTTAATATTCTCACCAATACGCCAAAAATATGAACCAATATTGTTGAAAATTCCGGTAATTGCATTGTAAGCTTTTTGGAATGTGCTTCTAAACCATGAAGCTATCGAACTCATATTGGACTGGATATCATTTCTTCTATTCCCAAACCAACTTCCGACATTGTTGAACGCACTATTTACAGATGATCGTGCACTCTGGTATTTTGTACTAAACCAAGAGCTAATGCTGTTTTGCGCATTTTGAACATCGGTTCGTCTGCTAACAAACCAAGTACCGATATTGCTAAATGCACCATTCACATAGGTTCGTGCATTTTGGTATTTCGTGTTGAACCATGAATCTACATCTTGATGTGCTTTTTGCACATCTGTTTTTCTTGCAAAAACCAGGTTCCAACATTCTGAAATTTTTCATTGACTAAATTTCTCGCCTTTTGAAATTTCTTTCCAAACCAATCATCAATATCAGAAAAGCTTGATTTTACATTTTTGGAAAGCCCAGACCATTTATCTGTTGAAAACCAAGGCTTAACATTTTTTTCATACCACTGCGAAATAGCATCTGTGAAAGAATCAAATTTATTTTTAAATCCATTAACAATTCCAAGAAAAATATTTTCACCAAGCGGCTCCATATTTTTGGCTGGACTATGAATTCCGAATAATTCACATATCCTGTCATACACCCAATTAAAGAAATCAAGTGCAGGGAATAGATCGAATCTTTCAGCGAACCCTCGCGCAATGCCTTTTAAAATATTTTTACCGATTTCTACAAACGAACTAGGTTTAAAAAGATCTTCAAGTTTCTTTTGAATATCTTTTTTAAATTTATCAAGAAATTTCTGCAATTCTGCGAATGCATTTACTGCAAATTCAATATCTCTCTTAATTCGCGTGAATGGATTTATTCCTTCGAGAATAAATTTATATGCTTTTTTAATTGGTGCCAGCTTCTCTTCAAACTTCTTACGAGCTTCTTCATCAAATTTTGAGCCAGTGATATGCTCAATGAGCGATTCACCAATTCCTTCAACAAAATCAGCCGGAAAATCAATTAACGCATTATAAAAAGCTGAAAAGAATCCGGCAAGACTCCAAGCACATTTTCCCAAATCTACGCCACATAACAGATCAACCAGCTTCTGGCCAATTGTTTTGAACGCATCGTCTCCACTAAGTGTATTAAGAAAACTTGACATTGAATCAAAAATTCCCGAAAAGAAATTCCCGAAAGTTGCCCCGGTAAGCCCGGCATCCCAGTTTTCAAAAAATCCTTTAATACTTTTCGCTAAAGAAGTGCCTAGGTTAGACCAATCGAAATTTATAGCAAACGAGTTAGCAGCGTGAAATGCCGTATTAATTGCTCCGGCTATTGTTGCGCCTAAATCATAAAAAAGACGTGGCGTAATCAATCCATTGAGGAATGTCGCCAGGTCTTTTCCAAAATTATCAGCATAATGATATATTTTCTGCCAGTCTATGCTCTCCAATGCATTGCTGACATCCACATTCAGTCTTGTTTTCACTTGGCTTACATTTGATATTTCCAATGCTTTGCAAATATCCGCCATGCAGAAAAACGGTTCATTATCAATAGTTACTGTTCGGATATCACCGAACTCTTCTGAATTAAAAATTTGTAATTCATTCATTTTTTCACCTTCTTTCGTCATGTGTCTTTTAGGACACTCTTTCTGTAAAAAAAATGCCCATTGGGCTGTCCAAATCAAGATAATCTACAATTCTCTGAATTTCCGTAATAGTGAACTCTGATATTCCACGACACTTTCTATAGAACGCAGATCGGCTCATTCCAATGTCCGCACACATCTTTTCTACAGTAACGCCACGATTTTTCATCTCGTATTCCAACTTATATCTGTCCATTACTAGTCCTCCTTTCCGTGTCGTTTAGGACACTTATACAATATCATGCTTGCGATAAGGTGTCAATAGCTTTTTGGTACTTTAAGACACTTTTTCGTCACTATACGAGTTTCATGTTGCTAAAAAGACACTTTCGTGATATACTGGCATTAATTCGAAAGGAGAGTGAATTTATAATGGATGTTGGTCAAAAAATCAAGGTTTTAAGAGAAGAAAAAGGTATGACACTTGAAGAATTAGGCGATAAGGTCGGTGTTGGTAAAAGTACTGTGAGAAAATGGGAAACGGGAATAATTGCAAATATGCGAAGAGATAAAATTGCAAAAATTGCTGATGCTCTTGGAACCAGTCCGGCTTATTTAATGGGATGGGAAGAAGAAAGCAACACTGCTGATACTCTTCTTGAAGCCTATGATTCTGGATTAGCATCAGACGCACAGTTTAAAAGATTAATGGAATACTATAAGAAGCTGAATCAAGCTGATAGAGATATGATAGAGAACATGGCGAAAAGGTGTGCAGAAAAATAAGGCTGACATTAACTACCAGCCTTTGAATTGAACTTTTGAATGAAGAGATACACGGTAACCAGAAACTTATTATCTGTGACTTTCTCTAATTCATCAGTAATCATTTTTACAATCTGTTTGTTACTCATTATGTAGACCTCCGTTCCAGCAAGAACACATGTTCGAAATCCCTTGAGTAAATAATACTACTACTCAAGAACAAAATCAATAGTATTTAGAACAAACGTTCTTGTTTGTGTATATTTACATTATATACCAACACTTTACTGAAATGAAGCGGAACGGAGCAATCGTACACTATAGTATACACTTTTTTAATCACCAACAGAGAACAAATCAGTGATTGGAATTTTTAAGCCTTTTGATATTTTGTACAATGTTCGTATAGTCGGGTTGCTATCCTCTCTCATTGTTTTCTCAATAGTAGACGGAGGAACACCAGTAAGTACGGACACCTGACGAACAGATAATTCATGTTTCAAACATTATTTTAGCAAGAAGTATTTTCATGCTGTTATTATTTGTAGGAAATATATTTTCAATTCAAATATAACCGTACAAACGATTATATAAACCAAAGAAATGAGGAGGGATAATTATGAATTGTCCAAAATGCAACACACCGAACCCAGACGGTCAGAAATTCTGCGGTAATTGCGGTGCTGAACTTCCGCAAAAGAAAGAACGTGAATTTCATGGATATTCATTTGCACCGGATGGAAAACCAATTGAACATAAAGAAAACTTTGCATATACGCAGAATCAGCCGATTCAAATAAAAAAGAAGAAAAAGCATGGTTGCTTAACCGCTATTCTTTCCGCATTCGGATTATTCTTTTTATTTATCTTAGTTGTATTAATTGTTCCAGATCCTGACGCTTCAAACAAAGATACATCAAACCAAGCCACGGCATCGCAGAAAGCAGGCAAGAAGACCGAAGAAGCATCCAAAAAGGATGATATTAAAGTTGGTTCAACGTTTGAAATAAAGGGATTAAAAATAACTATCAATGATGCAAATACAAATTTCACTGATTGGGGCAATATGATAGTGCTCCGGCAGATGGAATGAAATACATCATGGTTAATTTCACTTTTGAAAATACAAAAACTTCTGGTGACAAATATGTAAGTATTTATGATTTTGATTGCTATGCAGATGATTCAACTTGCGATCAAGTATATCTCTCTGATGATTCAGACTTTATGAATACAAATTTATCGCCTGGAAGAAATGTAACATTTTCAACATATTATACGGTTCCAGAAAATGCATCATCCATCGAACTTGAATATCATGAAAATATGATTGGAGATGCAAAAACAAAAATAATAATTCAATAAAACAAAAATCCCGGTGTGTATCACGGCACCGGGATTGTGACACTACCTAGGACAATGATAATGTCAAGAATATGTTCCATTGACAGTATATCATTCCTTAGGCAGTCATGCAAGCAAAACATTTGTTCTTTGCTGGCTGTTATTTTTATACTTAATTTTAAGGAGTATTACTATGGCACGAAGAAAGAAATACCCAAAATTGCCAAACGGCTACGGTTCAATAAAACGGCTTTCCGGTAAAAATAGAACAAACCCTTATGGAGTTTACCCTCCAACAAAAGAATTTGATGAAAACGGCAATCCTGTACCTGTAAAAGCACTCTGCTACGTTGATGATTGGTACAAAGGATTTACTGTACTGACCTGGTACAAACACGGGGAATATTATCCTGGCAGAGAAAAGGAATTGACCGAATCCGGAAATGCAGATTTGAATGGACAGATAGCGAATATACTGAGTAAATATACTCAAACTCAACGAGAAGTTGCGGACCAGAAAACTTTTGAGGATATATTTAAAGAATTTTATCTTTGGAAATTCAAAAAAGAATATAATCCTGGAAGGCAAAAACGTTCATCTTCCGAGCAAATATATAAAGCAGCTTTTCAAAATTGTTCAAGTCTGCATGATAAATCATTCCGTTCTATCACAGCGATCGAATTACAGGACACGTTAAATACCTGTAGCGAAAATGGATTAAAGCACGCATCACTTGAGCATGTACAGACATTGTTCAATCAAATGTACAAATATGCAGATGCCAATAATCTGTGCGACAAAAAATACTCTGATTATGTCGCAATAGCAACACCAGATGATGATGAACATGGTGTTCCGTTCACTTATGATGATTTAAAAATATTATGGGATAATGTAAGTGATGATATTGTAAAAGTACTTTTGATAAATTGTTATTCCGGTTTTAGGATTTCAGAATTTTTGGACTTAGACATAGATATAAAAGGGAAATGGTTTTTTGGTGGAATGAAAACCGAAGCGGGTCGTGAAAGATACGTCCCTATCCATTCAGCAATAATATCAATGGTTAATCATATGGTCAAAAAATATGGATGCATACTTCCTGAAGATCCCGTATATTTCCGCAAAGATATGTATGATACTTTGGACAAATTAGGGATTGAAAAACATACGCCACATGACTGCAGGCATACCTTTAATATGCTCTGTGATGATTTTAAAGTAACAGAGAGAGAGAAGAAAATCATGCTTGGCCATAAGTTTACTGACGTGACAAACAAGGTTTATATGCACAGAAGCATTGAAAGCTTACGAATAGAACTTGAAAAAATACCGGCTCGGCCAAAAGACCCAAACATCAAATAATTTGTCACTAACGTGTCACTAACGGTACGTTTTTATAGGTTATAATCAGTTTCAATTTATATCAATAAAAATGCCCGAAACCTCAGTAAATTCAAGGGGTTGCGGGCATTTTTTCCTATTTTCGGGGACATTCTAAAAATGCCCTATTATTAAGTTTTGTTTAACATATAACACGTACACGTAACACTTCACCGATCTGTTTCAGTTCTTCCACAACACCTTCCTGCACTTCGGAATCTACATCGATCATTGTATACGCATATTTCCCCTTGCTCTTATTCGTAAGGTCTGCAATATTCATATTATCTTTTGCAAGGACAGCGGAAATCTGACCGATCATATTCGGTACATTGTGATGTAATACAAGAATACGTGTCTTATCTCCTCTCAGTCCCATATCACAATCCGGATAGTTCACCGAATGTCTGATATTACCGTTTTCCAGATAATCCATCACTTCTTTCACTGCCATCTTTGCACAGTTATCTTCAGATTCTTCCGTAGATGCTCCGAGATGAGGAATTACAATCGCTCCCTTTACACCTGCAATCTCAGGTGTCGGGAAATCTGTAACATAATGCTTTACTTTACCGGCAACAAGTGCATCTACCATTGCTTCGGAATCCACCAGCACATCTCTTGCAAAGTTCAGAACGATCACACCTTCCTTCATAAGGCTCAGGGCATCTTTTCCGATCATTCCCTTTGTGCTGTCAAGTGCCGGCACGTGAACGGTAATGTAATCACAGTTTTCATAGATTCATCTACATTTGTTGTATGATGAATACTTCTGGAAAGTCTCCATGCAGAATCCACCGACACATATGGATCGTATCCGTATACATCCATGCCAAGATGTGTTGCAGCATTTGCCACAAGCACACCGATTGCTCCAAGACCGATAACTCCAAGTTTCTTTCCCTGCAATTCCTGTCCCGCAAATGCTTTTTTCGCCTTTTCTGCTTCTTTGGCTATGTTTCCATCCTCTTCATTCTCCTGCACCAGTTGATGCCTCCAATGATATCTCTGGATGCCAGCAGCATACCGGCAATCACCAGTTCTTTTACTTCCATTTGCATTAGCTCCCGGTGTATTAAATACAACAATTCCCTGTTCCGCACATTTCTCAAGCGGGATATTATTCACACCTGCACCGGCTCTTGCGATTGCTTTCAGTATCTGTTGCAAATTCCAATTTCGTGCATTGCCGCACTTCTTACCAGGATCGCATCAGCCGTCTCCGGTGTGCTTACAGGTGCATAGTCTTTTGTAAATTCATCCAGTCCTACCTTTGAAATTGGATTCAGATTATGATACTTATACATGATTACAGATTCTCCTTTTCAAATGCTTTCATAAATTCCACGAGTTTTTCCACTCCTTCAACCGGCATCGCATTGTAGATACTTGCACGCATACCTCCGACACTTCTGTGTCCTTTCAGATTTTCAAATCCGGCTTCTTTCGCTTCTTTTACAAATTTTGCATCCAGCTCTTTATTACCTGTTATAAATGGAACATTCATAAGTGAACGGTCTTTTGGAACAACTGTACCTTTGAATAATTTACTTTCATCCAGGTAATCATAGAGAATCTTTGCCTTCTTTTCATTACGCTCTTTGATTGCTTCCAGACCACCCTGCTTTTTCAGCCATTTGAATACTTTCCCGCAGATATAGATTCCATATGCCGGCGGTGTATTGTATAAAGATCCGGCATCTGCATGTGTCTTATATTTCAGCATGGTCGGTGTACCATCTAATACATCATCTGTAATCAGGTCTTCACGTATAATTGCGATCACCACACCCGCAGGTCCTATATTTTTCTGAACTCCTCCGTAGATCACGCCATATTTTGACACATCTACCGGTTCAGACAGAAAGCAGGATGACACATCTGCCACCAGTGTCTTCCCTTTTGTATCCGGAAGTTCTTTGAACTTTGTACCATAAATCGTATTATTCTCGCAGATGTATACATAATCTGCATCTTCAGAGATTTCAAGATCAGAGCAGTCCGGAATATAAGAAAATGTCTTATCTTCGGAAGATGCGACTACATGAACCTCTCCGTATTTTTCTGCTTCTTTGGCTGCCTTTTTCGCCCATTGTCCGGTTACGATATAGTCAGCCACTTTATTTTTCATCAGATTCATAGGAATCATGGCAAATTGCTGAGATGCGCCGCCCTGCAGGAATAATACCTTATAATTATCCGGAATCTGCATCAGATCACGGATATCAGCTTCTGCTGTCTCAATAATCTCCTGGAACACCGATGAACGGTGACTCATTTCCATAACCGACATTCCACAGCCTTTATAATCTAACATCTCTGCTGCTGCTTCTTTAATACTTCTTCCGGCAATACGGCCGGACCTGCTGAAAAATTGTACACTCTGCTCATTGTTGTTCCTCCACTTTTCTTTACTTTTTGCTTCTTTTATTCTGCATTTTTTGTTTTCAGGTCTTTCTCATCAAAAGCTTCACTGATTGGAGCACCAGGAGCAACCATCGGCCATACTTTGTCATCACTGTCAATCTGACAATCAATCACTACCGGGTGACCGCTCTTTAATGCCTTTGCAAATGCTTCTTTGAATTCTTCCCTGGTCGATGCACGTACTCCTTCTGCTCCCATAGCTTCTGCAAGTTTTACAAAATCTACAGCATCATTGAGTACAGTAGCCGAGTAGCGCTGTTCGTAAAACAGATTCTGCCACTGACGCACCATACCAAGTACATGGTTATTGATTACTACCTGAATTACCGGGATATTATGGCGTGTTGCGGTAGCAATCTCATTCATATTCATACGGAAACATCCGTCTCCTGCAATATTGACTACCGTCTTTTCCGGTCTTCCGACCTTCGCTCCAAGTGAAGCACCAAGACCATATCCCATCGTTCCAAGCCCTCCTGATGTAAGAAGTGTTCTTGGTTCTGTATATTTATAATATTGCGCCGCCCACATCTGATGCTGTCCGACTTCCGTAGAAATGATTGCTTCGCCATTTGTCTGACGGTAAATTTCTTCCACTATGAACGGACCACTGAGTACATCCGGATGATATGTCATTGGATACTTCTCTTTATAAGAAATGATCTTCTCTATCCATTCCTTATGATTCTGCTGTTCCAGGCGTTCATTCATCTTCTGAAGAACGACTTTCAGATCACCGACTACCCCCTTCTGTAATCAGGATATTTTTATTCATCTCCGCTGCATCTACGTCAAACTGCAGGATTTTTGCATCCTTGGCAAATTTCTTAGCATTTCCTGTCACACGGTCACTAAATCTTGCTCCTGTTACAATCAGAAGATCACATTCACTGACTCCGTAATTGGATGTTTTTGTGCCATGCATTCCAAGCATTCCGGTATACAGCGGATCCGTTCCCGGGAATGCACCTTTTCCCATCAGGGAATCGGTAACCGGTGCGTCTACCTTCTTTACAAATTCATATAATTCCTTGCTGGCTCCTGATAATATTGCCCCGCCGCCAACAAATATATATGGTCTTTCCGACTCCCTGATCATGCGAACTGCACTTTCCAGATCTTCTTCGCAGATATCTTCGGACGGTTTTACAATCTCTGGTTCCCGTGATATAAATTCTGCTTTATTAGCTGTTACATCCTTTGGAATATCGATCAGAACCGGACCTGGCCTTCCTTCTTTAGCGATCACAAATGCCTTGCGGATTGTATCCGCCAGGTTATTGACATCCTTTACAATATAATTATGCTTTGTGATCGGCATCGTAACACCTGCTATATCGATCTCCTGGAAACTGTCTTTTCCCAGAAGTGCTACTCCTACATTGCAGGTAATTGCAACCACCGGAATGGAATCCATGTATGCGGTTGCAATCCCAGTTACAAGGTTCGTTGCACCTGGTCCGCTGGTTGCAAGACATACACCGACTTTTCCTGTTGCTCTTGCATATCCGTCCGCCGCATGAGCAGCACCCTGTTCGTGTGATGTAAGAATATGTTTAATCTCATCTTTATGCTTATATAATTCATCGTATACGTTCAAAATCGCTCCGCCAGGATAACCGAATACGGTATCCACTCCCTGCTCTTTCAAACATTCGATTACAATTTGTGATCCTGTTAACTGCATACCATTCATTCCCCTGTCATAATTTTTATTTTGCTTTTGGAACTTCAAGGATTGCGCCTCTGTTTCCGGAAGTAACCATTGCCGCATATCTTGCAAGATATCCGGTTGTAACCTTTGGCTCTCTTGGAGTCCAGTTTTCCTTTTCTCTTAGCCAGTTCTTCATCCGATACATCCAGATGAATAGAAAGATTCGGGATATCAATCTGGATCAGGTCTCCCTCCTCTACCAGTGCGATTGGTCCGCCGACAGCAGCTTCCGGAGATACATGCCCGATAGATGCTCCTCTTGATGCTCCACTGAAACGTCCGTCTGTGATCAACGCCACACTCGATCCAAGCCCCATACCTGCGATTGCAGATGTAGGATTTAACATCTCGCGCATTCCCGGACCTCCCTTTGGTCCCTCGTAACGGATAACAACAACATCACCGGCTACAATTTTACCACCTTTGATTGCTGCAATTGCATCTTCCTCACAGTCAAATACTCTTGCAGGTCCTTCGTGTACCAGCATCTCATCTACGACTGCCGAACGCTTTACAACACTTCCATCCGGTGCAAGATTACCTTTTAACACTGCAAGCCCGCCTGTTGGTGTATATGGATTGTCAATCGGACGGATAACCTCTGGATCTTTGTTCACTACTCCTTCAATATTCTCTCCTACTGTCTTTCCTGTAACTGTCATACATTCTGTATGAAGGAGTCCCTTCTTATTCAGTTCTGCCATAACTGCATAGACACCACCTGCTTCATTCAGGTCTTCCATATAAGTAGGACCTGCCGGTGCAAGGTGACAGAGATTTGGTGTCTTTTCACTGATTCCATTTGCGAAATCAATCTCAAAGTCCATTCCCACTTCATGTGCGATTGCTGGAAGATGAAGCATACTGTTTGTAGAGCATCCAAGTGCCATATCAACAGTAAGTGCATTCAGAATAGCTTCTTTTGTCATAATATCTCTTGGGCGGATATTCTTCTCAAGAAGTTCCATGACTTTCATACCTGCATGTTTTGCAAGACGGATTCTTTCTGAATATACTGCCGGGATTGTTCCGTTTCCGCGAAGTCCCATACCAAGTACCTCTGTCAGACAGTTCATGCTGTTTGCTGTGTACATACCCGAACATGATCCGCATGTAGGACATACTTTATTCTCGAATTCACACAGGTCTGCATCTGACATTGTTCCGGCCGCATTCGCTCCTACCGCCTCAAACATACTGGAAAGACTTCTCTTCTGTCCTTTTACATGTCCTGCAAGCATCGGTCCGCCACTGACAAATACAGTCGGTACATTAATTCTTGCTGCAGCCATCAGAAGTCCCGGTACATTCTTATCACAGTTCGGGATCATAACTAACGCATCAAACTGATGTGCCATGCCATTGCTTCTGTAGAATCTGCGATCAGGTCTCTGGTTACCAGAGAATACTTCATTCCGATATGTCCCATTGCTATTCCGTCACAAACTGCAATTGCAGGAAACATGATCGGTGTACCACCTGACATGGCAACTCCCTGTTTTACTGCATTCGCAATTTTATCCAGGTTCATATGCCCCGGCACGATTTCATTATAAGAACATACGATGCCGACCAATGGTCTGTTCATCTCTTCTTCCGTCAGTCCAAGTGCATTGAACAATGAACGGTGAGGTGCCTGCTGTTTTCCTTTGTTACTGTATCATCTTCTCTATTTTTTATCCTCCTGTTTTCTTTCTGTCAAATACTTCTTATCTATATATAATTCTACAATTAACGAATATTTTCTGAAATCAGATCGCCCATCTCTTCTGTTCCAATCTGTGTCTTTCCTTCTGACATAATATCAATCGTACGGTATCCGTCTTTTAACACCTTTGCAACAGCTGCTTCGATCGCATCTGCTTCTTTATCAAGATCAAAGCTGAAACGCAGCATCATTGCTGCAGAAAGGATAGTTGCGATTGGATTGGCAATTCCTTTTCCTGCTATATCCGGTGCCGATCCGCCGCTCGGCTCATATAAACCGAATTTTGTCTCATTTAAGCTGGCACTTGCAAGCATTCCGATAGATCCGGTCACCATACTTGCTTCATCGGAAAGAATATCTCCAAACATATTCTCTGTAAGAATGACATCAAACTGTTTTGGATCTTTTACAAGCTGCATTGCACAGTTGTCTACCAGCATATTTTCCACTGCCACCTCCGGATAATCTTTTGCAACTTCTTCTACCACTTTTCTCCATAATCTTGAAGAATCCAGAACATTTGCCTTATCTACGCTAGTTACTTTTTTGCGTCGCTTCATTGCAATCATCAAATCCCCGTTTTGCGATTCTTCGGATCTCCTCTTCATTATATGTAAGAGAATCTTTTGCTGTCATCACTCCGTCAATCTCTTCTGTCTTTCTCTCTCCAAAGTAAAGACCACCAGTCAGTTCTCTCATGATCATCATATCGAACCCACCTTCTGTAATCTCTTCTTTCAACGGACATGCACCTTTTAATTCCTCATAAAGTACTGCAGGTCTTAAGTTTGCAAAAAGATTCAAGGCTTTTCTGATCTTCAAAAGTCCTGCTTCCGGTCTTTTAGACGGCTCTAACTTATACCACGGAGATGTCTTTGCATCTCCTCCGATGGAACCCATCAGAACTGCATCACATGCTTTTGCCTCTGCGATTGTCTCATCTGTAAGAGGCACTCCGTGAACATCAATGGATGCTCCCCCCATGAGTAACTGTGTATAATCACAAGTGTGTCCATATACTCCTGCAACTTTATCCAGAACTTTCATTGCCTCCGTTACGATCTCCGGACCAATTCCGTCTCCCTTAATCACACCAATTTTAAGATTCATCGTTCTTCTTCCTTCCTTCGGTAAAAATCTATAAAAATAATATTATCGTATTTTTATACATGTTTCAAGACTTTAATTGGCTAAATTGACAAAATTGCTACATTTTACCTACTTAAAAAACGCTTTTTATAATATTTCTTGTACACTTT
>ENA-OQLB01001042-OQLB01001042.1-human-gut-metagenome-genome-assembly--contig:-NODE-1042-length-13126-cov-1.565736_pt1 | contig 13126 bp, 16 predicted proteins | sample MGYA00242656_ERZ504813 | MGnify/ENA primary metagenome ERZ504813 (study PRJEB26092, sample SAMD00036388) | human gut metagenome | host: Homo sapiens | study: EMG produced TPA metagenomics assembly of... | reverse complement strand
AGAGAATCCCATCGCATATACAATATTAATTGTGATGTGATTGGGATTTTTATGCTCAAAATGTAAAAGGAGGAGCAGATGAACAGTAAGAGCGAAAAAGGGAGAGACGGATAGGTTATTTTTTTATTCTTCCTGCAGTTATTTATATGCTGATCTTTATAGGATATCCTATTGTATATAACTGGATTATCAGTTTACAGGATGTAACGGCGACGACACTGGCAAGTGCGGCAAGAGATTTTGTAGGGCTTGATAATTTTAAGGCGATTTTTTCGGATGTAACATTCCGTAAATCAGTGCTTCATACATTTGTATATACAATCGGATGTCTGGTAATCCAGTTTTCACTGGGATTCCTGCTGGCAATGTTTTTTGTAAAAAAATTCACATTAGCAAAACCAATAAGAGGGTTTATCGTTATCAGTTGGATGCTTCCGGTTACGGTTACTGCACTTGTGTTTAAATTCATGTTTGGAGAAAGCAGTGGAATTATTAACACTATTTTAATGAATCTTCACCTTATTAAAAGTCCGATAGGATGGCTGTTAAAAGGTAATACAGCAATGGTGGTTCTGATCATTGCCAATTCATGGGTTGGTATTCCGTTTAATATGCTGCTCCTTACAACTGGATTAAATAATATTCCAGGTGATGTTTATGAGGCTGCATCAATTGATGGAGCAACATCAGTACAGAAATTCTTTAAAATCACGATTCCTCTTTTAAAACCAACAATTATGTCAGTACTGATTCTGGGATTCGTACTTACCTTCAAAGTATTTGACTTGGTATATGTTATGACTGGAGGCGGACCGGTAGATGCGACAGAAGTATTATCCACATATTCCTACAAATTGTCTTTCCAGACATTCCATTTCGGAGAAGGTGCAGCTGCAGCAAATGTATTGTTTATCTGCCTGTTTATTGTTGCATTGATATATTTAAAAACTATTTCAAAAGACGAAACTATATAAACAGAAGAAAGGAGCTCATTATGAGAAAAATACATTTAAGAGATAAGCAGAAAAAATATTCTTCTGAGTATTCTGGCTGTAATTATTGCATGCATATTTTTGTTTCCATTATATTGGATCATAGTCAATTCTTTTAAGATTGACAGTGAGATCTTTTCAAGTGTACCTACACTTTGGCCGAAGAAATTCACAATTACGGCATATAAAGACCTGATTGGAAATCTTAGTGTTACATTAAAAAACTCTGTCATCATTGCATTAGGCTCTATGATTCTGTCTTTAGTATTATCAGTACCTGCAGCTTATGGGCTGGCAAGATATAAAGTAAAAGGAATGAAACTTTTCGTACTTGTTTTTCTGGTAACACAGATGCTTCCTGCATCACTTGTATTGACACCACTGTTTTTGATTTTTTCAAACTGGGACTGCTTGAATTTCTTATTTAGCTCCAATTTTATCTACAGCTACTATTTCTATTCCGTTTGTAGTTTTGATGTTAAGGCCAGGTTTCCTGAGTATGCCTAAGGAACTGGAGGATGCAGCTAAAATTGATGGTTGTACCTCTCTTGGAGTATTTTTCAGAATATGTATTCCGATTAGCAAACCTACAGTTATTACGGCAGCATGTTTCAGCTTTGTATTTGGATGGAATGATTTGGTTTACTCAATGACATTTAATACAAAAGATACAATGAGACCTATGACATCAGCAATTTATACATACATGAACCAGTATGGAACTAAATGGAACAGTATTATGGCTTATGGCGTACTCTTGATTCTGCCATGCTGTATTATATTCCTGACTATGCAGAAACATATTGTAGAAGGTATGACAAGCGGATCCGTAAGTTGATAAACTAATCTAGGAGGACAAATAATGGACGTGTTTAGAACTGAAAATAATTGCCTGAAATTTCATTATGATGCAGAGGAACTTTGGATTCAGCCATGGGGAGCGAACAGCTTCCGTATCCGTGCAACTAAACTGGCAGAAATGCCAAAGGAAAACTGGGCATTAGAAATGCCGGTAGAGGATATTGTTCCGAAGATTCAGATTGAAGAAAAAAGAGCTTCTATTATTAATGGAAAAATAAAAGCCGTGATTTCTTCTTATGGAAAATTGACTATTTACAATTCAAAAGAATGAAATTCTTTTAGATGAATATCTTAGAAATCGTCTTGATGTGTTTGCTGATTATTGTAGCGCTTTGGATATTGAAGCAAGAGAGTTTAAGCCAATTCTTGGTGGAGATTATCATCTTTCTATGAGATTTGTATCTAATCCGGAAGAGAAAATTTATGGAATGGGTCAATATCAGCAGCCATATCTGAATCTGAAAGGAACAGATCTGGAATTGGCACAGAGAAATTCTCAGGCAAGTGTTCCATTTGCTGTTTCTTCTCTGGGATATGGATTTCTATGGAATAATCCTGGTGTAGGACGAGTAATGTTTGGAAAGAATATTACAACTTGGGAGGCATATTCTACAAAAGTTCTGGATTACTGGATTACAGCAGGTGATTCACCGGCAGAAATTGAAGAGGCATATGCATCGGTAACAGGAACTGTACCTATGATGCCAGATTATGCTATGGGATTCTGGCAGTGCAAACTTCGTTATCAGACTCAGGATGAACTTCTTAATGTAGCAAGAGAGTACAAGAAAAGAGGCCTTCCTATCTCTGTTATTGTTATTGACTATTTTCATTGGTCATTACAGGGCGACTGGAAATTTGATGAAAAATATTGGCAGATCCGGATGCGATGATTCAGGAATTAAAAGAAATGGGAATTGAGCTTATGGTATCTATCTGGCCGACAGTAGATTATAGAAGCGAGAATTTCCAGGAGATGAAAGAAAAAGGATATCTGATTCGTACAGATAGAGGTTTTCGTATTGTTATGGATTTCCAGGGAAATACGGTACATTATGATGCTACCAATCCGGCCGCAAGAGAATATGTATGGCAGAAAGCGAAAAAGAATTATTATGATAAAGGGATAAAAGTATTCTGGCTTGATGAAGCAGAACCAGAATATAGTGTATATGATTTTGATAATTATCGTTATCATATGGGACCAAATGTACAGGTTGGAAATATTTATCCGGCATTATATGCAAAAACATTTTTTGACGGAATGAAAGCAGAGGGACAGGAAAATATTATTAACCTGTTGAGATGTGCGTGGGCTGGTTCTCAAAAGTATGGAGCACTGGTATGGTCCGGAGACATTCATTCTAGTTTTTCAAGTCTGAGAAATCAGTTAGCAGCAGGACTAAATATGGGTCTTGCCGGAATTCCGTGGTGGACTACAGATATTGGCGGATTCCATGGTGGTGATCCAAAAGATCCAAAATTTCAGGAACTTCTGGTAAGGTGGTTTGAATATGGAACTTTCTGTCCGGTTATGAGACTTCATGGCTATCGTGAACCTCTAAAGGAGCCTATGGGAAAGGAAGGTGGGGCAGCCTGTGTTTCCGGAGCTGATAATGAGGTATGGTCTTTTGGTGAAGAGGCATATGAAATCTGTAAGAAGTATCTGGCATTACGTGAAAGTATGAAACCATATATTACAGAATTAATGGAGGCAGCGCATGAGAAAGGCACTCCGGTTATGAGACCTTTGTTCTATGATTTTCCAAAAGATTCAAAATGCTGGGAGATAGAAGATCAGTATATGTTTGGCCCAGATGTTCTGGTAGCACCGGTTACTTATGCTGATATGAGAAAACGTACCATATATCTTCCAGAGGGCTCTCAGTGGACAAATTTTGATACAGAAGAAATTTATGAAGGTGGACAGGTAATAGAAGTTGATGCTCCTCTTTCACAGATTCCGGTATTTACGCGAAATGGAAGAAAATTAAAATAATACAGATAAATTTAAGAAACCATGAGACTGATTGCTTGTGGTTTCTTTTGTGTATTACGGAATATATCACCAAGAAGATAAGTGTTTTCGAAGGTTTTTACAAAAAGCAGGATAAGTCTTTATTCAAGATGATTATACATGCTATAATATCCAACAGAAAAGATAAAAAGTTAGTAGACTAAAGCGATTATAGTTTAGGGCGTGTTAGACAAATCATTCTGCAATTTGCACGCTTTAGGGAGAAAAACATGAATCTTGAATATATTTGCGAACAGATGGTGCGTATTCTGCATGGCAATATTACCTGTATCAGTAAATCAGGTGCAATAGAAGCCTGTTATGGGGACATGGCGGCGCAGTACAATCCTTTATTTACAAATTCGGAATTTCTATCTGCTGTTCATAATCGTGAAAAAAAGATTACCCAGATCTTTTCTATGAGAAGGATACGATTCTTTATGCTGTTATTCCATTAGAAAGTGGTGAGATTCAAAACGAGACAAATAATGAATCGAAAAGTGGAAGCCGTTTAGATGAAAAAAGCATTTGCAAAAATTGTGGTTGGTCCTGTCAGCACTGAAAAGTATACAAAAGATTCAGAACATTATCTGATGCAGCATCACCATATCAGTGATGAGACGGGCTTTCGTCTGTCGTTTTGTGAGCTTAAAGTGTTTGGCTCAGGAATTCTGATGCTCTATCACATGATAACAGGAAAAGAACTGACGATTAATGATCTCTGGCAGAAGAATGGAATCCGGGAAACAGATATTATAGAGGTGAAAGGGCAGATTTCCAGTGTTATTTTCGAGCATCAGGAGCAGGAGCTTCCGCATAATCCTTATGATCAGGAAGTGCGTGAATTGGATAGTATCCGTCATGGAGATGTGGAAATGCTTAACCGTAGTCTGGCTGAAACTTATCGTGGAGAAGTAGGACAGCTTGCCAAAAATCAAGTCCGCCAGGCGAAGAATATTGCCATTTGTGTTATCGCACTTGCATCCCGTGCAGCCATCAGCGGGGGAATGATTCCGGAAGAGGCTTTTTCCATGGTGGATGGTTACATTATGAAGATCGAGGATATGAATAATGCAGTAAAAATCGATTCCATGATGCGTCAGGCAGAATACGAATTTGCAGAATATGTGGCGGAAATTCATAAGAATCAGCAGAAAAATGAGCTGGTTGAGCGGACAAAGAATTATATTTATCAGAATCTCCACAGTGATATCGTTATAGGAGAGATCGGACAGAAAATAGGGGTAAATACAAGCTATTTATCGGGTCTTTTTCATAAGGTTGAGGGGACTACTATACAGCAGTATATCCGTAAAGAGAAAATACGCCTTGCGGAAAATATGCTTCGTTATTCTGATTATGAAGTAAAAGAAATTGCCAGTTATCTGTCTTTTTGTTCTCAAAGTTATTTCGGGAATATTTTCCGTCAGCAGACAGGAATGACACCTGCCAGATACAGAAAGAAATATGGAAAATGGAAAGAACAAAAATAAATGATATTCACCTAAATAGATGATAGAATAATCCGCACGGCTTGGTTAATATAAGGTTCATAAGAGATATCATTGTAAGTAATGAAATAGATAAATCATTACTGGATAAAAAAATACCCGTAAATATATTATAGCAGTGATGAATTTATAAGAGTTTTTTTAGAAATCAACAGTTAACCAAATATTAACAGGAGGATATTATTATAATGAAGGAACTTCTTTTCGGAGCGGCATATTATGATGAATATATGCCATATGACCGTCTGCAGCAGGATGTTGCAATGATGAAAAAAGCAGGAATCAATACAGTAAGGATTGCAGAGTCTACATGGAGTACCTGTGAGCCGCAGGAGGGTGTGTTTGATTTTTCTCATGTAGAACGTGTAATGGACGCAATGGAAGAGGCAGGAATCAATGTCATCATTGGAACTCCTACTTATGCGATTCCTACATGGATGGTGAAGTCTCATCCGGATGTAATGGCAGAGACTGTAAATGGCAGAGGTATTTACGGAGCCCGTCAGATTATGGACATCACTCATCCGGTGTATCGTTTCTATGCAGAGCGTGTGATCCGTAAATTAATGGAGTGTACCGCACACAGAAAATGCGTTATTGGTTTTCAGGTAGACAATGAAACCAAATACTACGGAACAGCTGGAAAGAATGTTCAGGAGAAATTTGTGAAATACCTCCGCAAGAAATTCAATAATGATCTGGATGCCATGAATCATGAATTTGGTCTGGATTACTGGAGTAACCGTATCAATGCGTGGGAAGATTTCCCTGATGTGAGAGGAACGATCAACGGAAGCCTCGGAGCAGAATTTGAGAAGTTCCAGAGAACGTTGGTGGACGAATTCTTAAGCTGGCAGGCAGATATCGTAAATGAATACCGTAGAGAGGATCAGTTTATTACACACAATTTTGACTTTGAATGGCGGGGATATTCCTATGGAGTACAGCCTGATGTAAACCATTACCATGCAGCGGAGCACTGACGATTGCAGGCACAGATATTTATCATCCAACACAGGATGATCTGACAGGGGCAGAGATTGCATTTGGCGGAGATATGACTCGTTCTTTGAAGAGAGATAACTATTTAGTTCTGGAAACAGAAGCCCAGGGTTATCCGGGATGGACTCCGTACAAGGGACAGCTCAGACTTCAGGGTTATAGTCACCTTGCAAAGTGGTTCTAACAGCGTAATGTACTGGCACTGGCATTCTATCCATAATTCATTTGAGACATACTGGAAGGGACTTCTCAGTCATGACATGCAGGAGAATGCGCCATATCGCGAAGCATGTATTATGGGTAAGGAATTCTCAGAAATCGGAAGTCATCTGGTGAATCTGAAGAAGAAAAATGATGTCGCTATCCTTGTAAGTAATGAGGCATTAACGGCTCTCAAGTGGTTCGGAATCGAAGCAACTGCGGCAGGAAATAATGGCATTGGATATAATGATGTTGTTCGCTGGATTTATGATGCACTGTATCAGATGAATATTGAGTGTGACTTCGTATGGCCGGAATCTGATAATCTGGAACAGTATAAAGCAATCTTTGTCCCGGCACTCTATGCAGCACCAGATGAACTTCTGGAAAGACTGAAACAGTATGTGGCAGATGGTGGTACGTTGGTGGCAACATTTAAAACTGCATTTGCGAATGAGAATATTAAGGTAAGTCATGAAATGCAGCCGCATATTTTAAGTAACTGCTTCGGAATCAACTATCAGCAGTTTACCTTCCCGAAGAATGTCGGACTGACTGGAAGTATTATCCGAGAAAGTGGTGCAGATGAAGCAGATAAGAAAAATGAAACAAAAGAAAATATTGAGACTGAAGAAAATACAGATGTGCCTGCAACAGCTAAAGTATTCATGGAATTATTAATGCCACAGGAAGCTGAAGTTCTGGCATCTTATGACCATTATAATTGGAAAGAATATGCAGCAATCACTAAGAATCATTATGAAAAAGGAACTGCCATCTACATTGGTTGCATGACAGATGACAACACTTTAAAAGCAGTGATCACAGAAGCACTTAAGAGTGCAGAGGTAGAGCTTCCGGAATATAGATGGCCGGTGATCGTAAGAAAAGGAACCAATGATCTGGGAAAATGTGTCAGATATATCCTAAACTATTCCGCAGAAGAACAGAAAGTTTCTTATTATGGCAAAAATGGTACAGAGTTGTTATCAGGAGAATCTGTACAGGATGGAGAAAGCATCACGGTTTCACCATGGAATGTAAAAATTGTTGAAGAAGCATAAAATATAGGTAATGTAAAACACAGGGAGATTTTTCTTATAGATATTCCTGTGTTTTATATTGCCTTTAAATATTGATATTATATTGTGCAAAAAACTATAAAAGACAAAAAACTAACAAATGAATGACAAAATAACAAACAAAAAGGACATAATTCTTTCTTTAAATGAATGTAAAAATTGATAAAATATTCTTATGGAAACACAGAGATATATACAAATATCACAATTAGGGAGGAAAGAAATAAGATGAAAAAATTTACAGTGTGTTTACTGATCGGTGCAATGGCTGCAAGTATGCTTACCGGCTGTGGAAGCAATGGTGGAAGTTCTGATTCTTCAGACTCAAAAGCAGACAGCAGTTCAGAAACAATGACTATTATGATGAACGGTTCTGATTCAGATGCATATATGGAAGGATACCGTAAGATCATTGATGGATTTAATGAGTCCAACGAGTATGGAGTAAAGGTAGAAATTCAGAACGTAACCAACTCTGACTATAAGACAAAACTGACAACAATGATTGCTTCTGACTCTGAAACAGATATTATCTTTACATGGGAACTTGGATATCTTGAAAACTTTGTAAATGGTGATAAGATTGTCAGCCTTCAGAAATATCTGGATGAAGACGAGGACTGGAAAAATAGTTCAATGGAGGTATTTTAGAGCCTTTAACATATGATGGTGAAGTATATGCAATCCCAACTCAGCAGAGTACAGCTATCATGTATTATAACAAAGCAATTTTTGATAAATATGGTCTTGAAGTTCCGACTACATATGATGAGTATGTGCAGATATGCGACACATTAAAAGAAAATGGAGTTACACCTGTTGCATTAGCTTCTACAGCGGATGATGCATGGCTTGTATCTCAGTATATCCAGCAGCTGAGTGATGGAATTAAAGGCGAGGATCTATTCAACTCTATAAAAGACGGCACAGGAAAATGGAACGATGAAGGTATGGTTGAAGCTGGTAAACTGTTCCAGGAAGAAGTTAATAAAGGATATTTCGAAGATGGATTTACCGGAGTATCAAGAGAAGAGGCACAGTTACAATTTGCAAATGGACAGACAGCAATGTACTTCAACGGATGTTGGGAAATCTCCAATCTGGATAAGAAAGAGAATGCTGCAGAAGCAGAAAATATTAGTTGCTTCTTAATGCCGGCAGTAAATGAAGAATATGCAGGTGTAGAAGTTGGCTCTGTTGACACTTCTTATGCGATTACTAAGAACTGCAAGAATGTAGATGCTGCAGTAGCGCTGTTAAAATATATGACAAACGAAGAATCAACTTCTTCATTACTTTATGATTATGGACGTTTCCCAAGTACAAACATTGATATCGACGATTCAAAATTAACACCGCTGTGTGCAGATTTCGTAAATCTTCTGGGAGATGCAAAGGCACAGACGCCATGGTTTGACCGTGTAGATACTGATCTTGGAAATGAATTTAACAATACAGCAATTGGAATTGCAAACGGTGATGATGTGCAGGAAGCATTTGATACCCTGCAGTCTTATGCAGAAAGCAAGAGTAAATAAACAGATTGTTAAATAAATTGGCGGAACCTGAGATTTTACATTGGGTTCCGCTTGTTAAAAGGGAGAGTTGTCTATGAATAAAGTAATGGGTAATAAGAAAACCATAGCACTTTTTGTATTGCCTGCATTTATTATTTATGCAATCTTTGCATTAGCTCCTATCTTTTATAATGTGTATCTTTCATTATTTGATACAGACCTGATGTCAAAGATGAACTTTGTAGGAATCAAAATTATCTGAGTCTTTTCAGTGATAAAACATTTAAACATGCATTTGGAAATAATATTCTGATGGTTGTCGGATCTTTGGTGGCACATATGCCATTAGCAATGTTCTTTGGTAATGCAATCTTCAAAAAAATCAAAGGTGCATCATTTTTCCAGACTGTATTTTTCCTTCCATGCGTAATCTGTGGTGTAGCAGTTGGTCTTACATGGACATTCATTTACAATGGTAATTATGGTCTGCTCAATGGTTTCTTAAAAGCAATCGGACTTGGTGGTTTGCAGCAGATGTGGCTGGCTAATAAAGAAACGGCAATGCTTTGCATTATCATTGTTATTATGTGGCAATATGTTGGTTATCATATGGTAATTCAGTTGGCTGCAATGAGAAATATTGATTCTTCTTTCTATGAGGCTGCTGAGATTGATGGTGCTACGGGCTGGCAGCAGTTTAAGTACATCACATTTTCCGCTTATCAAACCAATCCTGAAAATTGACGCGGTTCTGATTATTACAGGTTCTCTGAAATATTACGATCTGGTTGCTGTTATGACTTCAGGTGGACCAAACCATGCAACAGAGGTTATGTCTACATATATGTATTATCAGTCATTTAATATTCTGAATTATGGATACGCCAGTGCAATCGGTGTTGTCTTAATGTTACTGTGTATATTATCTGTAGGAATTTCCAACAGAGTATTCAAGACAGACGAAACAGTGTAGGAGGTGTTGGAAAATGAAGAGAAGTGCCTCAGAAAATATATGGCTCGTTATTAAATATGTATTGCTGATCGGGTTTACGATTCTTTGTGTCTACCTCTTGTATGGCTGTTTTTGGCATCATTTAAAACGAATGCTGAATTGTATACGAATACATGGGGATTACCGGAACAGTGGTCAATGACAAATTATGTAAATGCAGTTGTAAAAGGTGGTGTATTCAGATACTTTGGAAACTCAGTTATTATTGCTGTTTCTGCGGTTCTGGTTACTGTAATCCTTGCGACAATGGCATCTTATGCAATTACCAGAATGCATTGGAAGCTTGCAAACCTTACACATAGTATTTTCCTTTTGGGAATGATGATTCCTATTTATGCCCTGGTAATTCCTCTGTTTTCTATTTTTAAGGGGATGGGGCTTCTGGATACACATCTTGCTGTTATTATTCCGCAGATTGCTGTAGGATTTCCGATGGCCATTTTCATTATCTGCGGATTTATGAGAAGTATTCCGACAGAACTTGAAGAGGCAGCAATTATTGACGGATGTACAGTATTTCAGTGCTTCTTTAAGATTATCCTGCCAATAGCAAAATCTTCAGTTGTAACAGTTGCAGTTGTTCAGTTTATCAATGTGTGGAATGATCTTCTGTTGCCGAGAATTTTCCTCACGGACAGTTCCAAAATGACGCTGCCGGTAGGACTTACCAACTTCCAGGCGATGTATTCTACAGATTATGTAGGTATGATCGCGGCAGTTATTATTACAATTATTCCTAGCATTGTAGTTTATATTTTATTACATAAGCAAATTATGGAAGGTATGGTTGCAGGTGCTGTAAAAGGATGATATGATTCAGAAAAAGAAATCACTGCTTCTTATATGGGGCAGTGATTCTTTGAATCAGGAAAAGGTGGTAATGTTATGAATTTGTTGATTGCAGATGATGAGGCTGTAATTCGCAGGGGACTGCTGAGTCTTGACTGGAAATCAATAGGAATTACAGATGTGTATTCGGTTGCAAATGGAGTAGAAGCGAAAGAACTTTTGTTGAGCACATCGATAGATCTGGTTATTTTTGATATCAGAATGCCCGGTTTCAGTGGACTGGAACTGGCGCAGATGGTGAAAGAACGGTCTATGGATGTGGCCGTTGTACTTTTATCTGGATTTTCAGAATTCGAATATGCAAGATCGGCAATGCGATATGGTGTATATGAATATCTGCTTAAACCGGTTTCTCCAAATGAACTGATGGAAACAATGCATAACGTTATGCACCGTCTGGAACAGAAAAGATTTGAACAGAAGTTATTAAGCCAGAAGGATGAATTTGGGGAAAAGCATGATGCGGTATCGCAGGTAAACAGTCTTTTTGTACAGTCGTCCAATACGATTAAATCTATTTTGACAGATATTGCACAGAACTATGAACAGAATATTTCTTTATCAGACCTTGCTGAGAAATATCATTTTTCAGAGAGTTACATTTCACGTAAGATAAAAAAGAAACAGGTTACACTTTTGTAGATATTTTAAACGGAATCCGCCTGATGTGTGCAGCCAGTCTTATCAAAACAGGTGAAAAGATAAGTGATGTGTGTGAAAAAACAGGGTTTAATGACCAGCATTATTTTTCACAGCTGTTTAAGAAAACATTTGGATGTACGCCGTCAAATTATAGAAATGAAAATGGTGAAAATTTCCCGGGACTTTATGAAATACTGAATAGTAAATCAGGAAATGGAAAGTGATATGAGAAGGCGCGATAAATTAAAACAAACTGGTGTTTTAAAAACAAATGGAAGTTTGATGAATAAGATTTTTAAAGTCTATATGTTGTTAATGTTTGTTTCATGTGTTGTTCTGCTGGGTGTTTTCGGAATTCGTTTTTCCAGTGTTTATAACTCACAGGCAAGATCACATATGAACGATGTTACTGTAGCAGCAGAAACAGGATTGGAAGAAAGAATCAGCCAGATTGATCAGCTCTCTGTGTCGATTCTGATCAATAACAGTGTACAAAAGAACTTAAAGGAAATCAATTATCAGACACTGGTGAATCCGGAAAATACATCCTTTCAAACTGAAAAAGCAGCGATTTCCAGTGAAATCCGAGGAAGTGTTTTTAATGTCCCGGGAATTGTTTCGGCCAGGATTTTTTCTCTGGATAATGTGGAAATTGTAATAGGAACCTCTGGCAAAAGAATCAAAGCAGATGATATTACAAAAGAAAAAATCTATGACCAAAATGGAGGGGCACTGTGGGCAGACGATGAAGAAAATGGAATGATTGGGTTATATCGTGCCATTCTAAGTGTTGATGATTTTAAACCTATCGGATATATGATTATTGAGTGTAAAAATTCATATTTCAGCGAAAAACTTCAATCTGTTCCCAGCACGTATAAAAATCGTTTTTACCTTTTGAATAATGATATGGACATTATCGTATCCAGTGAGAAAAATATGTGTGGAAATTCTTTTCCACTGGAAACGAGAGATTTTAAGAATGTAAAAATTGTCAAGGATCCCAGTACAGGAGAGAATAGTTATTTTACATATCAGTATGTGAATAATGGGTGGCTTCTGGTTTCCACTATCAATGTGGGGCAGTTGTGGAAGAATATAGGAATTGCGCTGGTGAGTGTGCTTATTACGTTTGGAATTGTGCTTTTGGTTTCTCTGATAATAATGAGATATGCTGCCAGAGTTATGGTAAAACCGACAAAGAAACTGGTAGATAGTATGACTGCATATCAGGAAGGAAACTTTGATTCCCGATTCAAGGTGGAAAGTCAGGATGAGATCAGCCAGATTGGTATGGTCTATAACCAGATGGCAGATAAGGTACAGAATCTGATAGAGAAGAATTATACACTGGAAATCGCAAACAGAGAGGCTGAAATCGAATTTCTGAAAATGCAGATCAACCTCATTTTCTGTATAACTGCCTGGATACGATAAGCT
>ENA-OQLB01001041-OQLB01001041.1-human-gut-metagenome-genome-assembly--contig:-NODE-1041-length-13129-cov-1.872635_pt1 | contig 13129 bp, 13 predicted proteins | sample MGYA00242656_ERZ504813 | MGnify/ENA primary metagenome ERZ504813 (study PRJEB26092, sample SAMD00036388) | human gut metagenome | host: Homo sapiens | study: EMG produced TPA metagenomics assembly of... | reverse complement strand
GATATTCGCAATCCGCTTTCGCTACGTGGCTCTACACCGAATAACTGCTCCGCAGTTTATCAGGAGGGGCCTATACCCCTCCTGATACAAGCAAGTCCCACCCACTGCTTATTGCTCCTCGCAACCCCCGCAGGCCTTACTTGATTCGGTTAAATTTTCTGGTTATATGGTTAATTGATGTTAATTGATTCCCAGCTCCTTTTTTACTTCTCCAATTTCCGGAATAGACGGTGTCGCTCCCGGTCTTGAAACTGCAATGGAAGATGCCTTTGCAGCCATTCTCAAAGCTTCCTGAATGCTTCTTCCTTCAATAGTTGCCGCAATAAAATATCCTGTAAACGTATCACCGGCCGCCGTAGTATCCACCGCTTTTACCTTAAAAATATCCTGGAAAACTTTCTCTTTCCCATCATAATAAACTGCCCCATCACTGCCCAATGTCAGTACAAAGCGGGCATTCGGGAACTTCTCTGCCATGGATCCAGAATCTGATCTTTATCTTTAAATCCGGTAATCTGCTCTCCTTCAATTTCATTCAAAAGAAACAGATACACCTTACTAAGATCGCAGGTACTCAGCTTATCATCAAACGGTGACGGATTCATTACAATTTCATCTTTTTCTCATAAGCCTGGTCAATAATATAGTCCAGCATATTGATTTCATTCTGTAAAATCAGGTAATCGCCCTCTCCGAAATCTGCCAGAACTTCATCCACAAATTCCTTCGTCTGCATCTGATTAGTTCCACCATAAAGAATAATACAGTTCTGCGCATTCTTATCCACCTGAATCATGGTATGACCGCCTTTTACCGGCATTCTGCGGATATATCTGGTATCTACCCCTGCTTCCTTACATGCATCCAGAAGGATATCCCCATCTGTTCCAACAATCCCGGCATGATAAACAGGAACTCCCGCCTTTGCCAGAGCAATAGACTGATTCAGTCCCTTTCCGCCGCTGAAAACTTCCAGCTTAGACGAATGCTGAGTCTCACCGCCTACAATAATGTGGTCCACAGAATATACATAATCCACATTTAATGAACCATAGTTTAATACCTTCATGTAAAAATTCCTCCATTTATTTCGTTTTTACTGTACGAAATTTATCTGAACAGTGTTTATATCTATATTATGTTGTACAAGTCAACTTCCGTCAATCTTATTTTCTGAAAATTTTACTATAATAATTGATATAGATTTTTATAGAAATGCTATAGTTTTCTTTTGTATTAAATTGTAACACGAACCAAAACCAGTTACAATCATCTCTCATTGACTTTTCCATACTGTTGTGTTACCCTAACAGCAGTAAAAAATTTGCATATGGATAATAACAACGGGAGCCTGTGTGACAGGCTGAGAGGAAGATATATCTTCGACCGCACCTGATATGGATAATGCCAGCGTAGGGAATGTATGAATGAATCGAAATCTGCCAGTGTATTATTCCGGCAGATTTTTATATTCTACAACTTAAGGAGGTTCACAATGAACACAGACAGAGCAAAAACATTCCGAATGGTTATGCTCGCCATGATGGTTGCCATCGGCGTAGTCATTTCACCAATTCTGAGAATCGAGGGAATGTGCCGACCGCACACCTGATCAACATCGTCTGTTCCGTACTTCTGGGACCATGGTATTCACTTCTGTGTGCCACTCTCATCGGAATTATCCGTATGATGTTTATGGGTATCCCACCACTGGCACTGACAGGTGCCGTATTCGGTGCATTTTTATCCGGTGTTTTCTACCGCGCATCCCATGGAAAAATCATCTGCGCAGTGATCGGTGAAATCTTCGGAACCGGTATTATCGGTTCTCTGGTTTCCTATCCTGTCATGGCATTTCTTATGGAAGAAGTGGACTGAACGCATTCTTTTACACACCAATGTTTCTGGCAGCAACCTGCATGGGCGGTACCATCGCCTACTTCTTCCTGAAAGCATTAAGCCACTCAGGAATGCTTGCCAAATTTCAGCAAAGCCTTGGAGCAAAAGTATATGATCGAAAATCAGACAAGAACCAGACAACTCACCAGAGCAGCACAGCCGCTGATTCACTGCATCACTAATCCGATTTCTATCCATGACTGTGCCAATATCATCCTGCGGCAGGAGGCCGCCCAATCATGCAGAACACCCTGCGGAAGTAGCCGAAATCACCAGCCACGCGCAGGCACTGGCATTAAACCTCGGGAACATCACCGATGCCCGTATGGCGTCCATGCCGAAATCCTTAAAAACTGCCGGCAGTATTCATATTCCAGTCATGCTCGATCTGGTAGGAACTGCATGCAGTACTCTTCGCTATGAATTGCGCAAAAACTTATGAACATTCATATGCCAGAACTTCTAAAAGGAATATGTCCGAACTCCTTGCGATGTCCGGACAGACCGCTCACGCGATCGGTATCGACGCAGGTACACAGGATACGCTCACAGACGCCAACCGTTCCCATCTGCTGGAACTCTTCCAGGAAAAAGCAGCTCAGTGGAACACCACACTCCTTATTACCGGAAAAGAAGATATGGTTGTCTCAGCCGACAAATGTACATTCATTATGCGCGGCACTCCTGCCATGTCGCAGATTACCGGAACCGGATGTATGCTTGGAATGATCTGTGCTACTTATCTGGCAGTTACCGATCCGTTCACTGCTGCCGTATCTGCTGCTACAGAATTTGGCATTGCCGGGGAAAAAGCAGAAAAAAACAGCTCGGTCCCGGAAGTTTCCAGGTGGAACTGTTCGATCAGTTTTATAATCTTACACAGCAGGATATTTTTTTAGCCGAATCAAGTAAGTCTCTCCGAATAAACTGCATAACAGTTATTCCGTGTAAAACTATGTATCGAAAGCAGCTTAAAAATACCCTCTTATTTAAAAAGTCCTTCCAGATGCTTCAGATAAATTCTTATCTCGTTAATCTCGGAAGGACTTTTCTTTTACTAAAATAAAAAATTTCTTATTCTATATGCTTTTATAACAATCAATCGGATATTCGCCATCCGCTTTCGCTACTTGATTCGGTTAAACTCTTGCTATTCTATTATATTTCTTAAGTATCTCACGCCTCCGCTCCACGCATCTTCGCCAACTCTCTTCTGGCAAACACAATCGCCAGCACAAATGCCGCAGCATCAGCAATCGGACCTGCATACATCACGCCATCAATTCCCATAAATAACGGAAGATAACAATCAATGGCAACAGGAAAATTACCTGTCGTGTCAGTGACATAACAATACCCAGCTTCGCCTTTCCAATAGATGTAAAGAATCCGGATGACATTGGCTGAATTCCATTTGCAAATGTCATAAACATAAAGATTTTCAGATAACGTTCCGCAAACTGGAAATACAGATCACTTCCTGTTCCAAAAATCCCCACAATCTGGTGTGGAAACAGCTGGAAACATAAAAAGAATATCGTTGCGATTACCGTACAGGCAGTTACAGAATAACAATACGCCTGTCGAACTCTGTCATATTTTTTCGCTCCGTAATTAAATCCCCAGATTGGCTGACTTCCCTGAGAAATTCCAATGCAGATAGCCATAAATACCTGATTTACCTTAGAAATAACTCCAACACACGCAATCGGAATATCACTTCCATAAACCGAATTTCCACCATAATAACGCAGAATATTATTCAGCACGATCTGCACAATTGCCATGGCAATCTGGTTAATACAGGAAGCAAGCCCCAGTGAAATAATTGCCTTCAGGTATCTTATTCTCGGTTTCAGCATCTCACTTGTCAGACTCATATTTCGGAATTTCCAAAAATATACAACTACCAGAATTCCAGAAACGATCTGCCCAATCACAGTTGCCCATGCAGCGCCCTTAATTCCCCATCCAAATACAAAAATAAATAATGGATCAAGAATCGTATTGATAACCGCACCTATCATAATACAAGTCATAGAATAAGTCGGGCTTCTGTCCGCTCTGACAACATGATTGCCTCCAACAGACAAAATATAAAACGGAAGTCCAAATGCAGTAATTCCTGTATAATCAACCGCATACAGCATAACATCCGTAGTTGCCCCAAACAATATCAGCAACGGTTTCAAAAACACCAGAACAATCACCGCAAGAATCACACCACTGATTACCAGTGAAGATAAAGCCGTACCTGCAATCCCACTGGCCTTCTTCTCCCGTCCTGCTCCCATTTCCAGATTATAATTCGATGCACCTCCGATTCCCAGAAGCAACGCCAGTGCAGTGGCAATCGTCGTAACAGGAAATGCCACATTGGTAGCTGCATTTCCCAGCATTCCCACACCCTGTCCGATAAAAATCTGGTCCACAATATTGTACATTGCGCTGACCAGCATACTGATAATCGCAGGAATCGCAAACTTTGCGATCAGTCCACCCATCGGTGCTACACCAAGTGGATTTTGTCCCAGTGAGTTCGCTTCCCGCGTACCTTGATTATTTTTTTCCAAGTAAAATTCTCCTTCTTTCCCTCAATTTTTCATAGGTTTTTCATTCGCAGCGTTATCCTTAATCTCCGTAACTGCCACTTATTTATAGTAAAATCCTATTTTTAATTTTACAGCACAGCATTTACTTTACCATTCTTAATCTTTCCTGCAATGCAAAAAGCATGCAAACTCTTTCTGTTTTTAAAAGATTTACATGCCTTTTCTGTTATTATTTACTTTGTATTTTCTGAGCTTATTCACCAAAACATAATTCACAGTGCATAAATGTATTCGTCCAGTGGATATTAACATTCAGCTTTCTCTACTGACAGAAATACACATACCCCACTCCTGAATTACAGCATCTCGATCAACGCAGCAATTCGTGTATTCAGCTGTCCCACATCCGACTGAGAATAATCAGTCTCCACATGAAGATACGGAATCTTCTTTTCTTCCCTTACAAATCTGCCAACCTTACCGGCTTCCACATTATATGTATGACAGGCCTGTAAAGTCATCTCCACAACTGCCTCTACCTGATATTCATCAATCAGCTCATTCAGAAGCTCAAAACGATTCGGATTCGGAGTCATAACTGAACATCCGATATTCAGATAACGTCTCGCAATTGCCTCATAGATATCCGGATCACTCTCATCAATCAGTCTGTCCACACTCTTTGCACCGGAACAGTTTTCAAAAGCAACAACCACGCCGCCGTTTTCTTCAATGGCCTTCACAACTTTCATCGTAGCTCCGCCCATTGGACATCCTGTGATCAGGATACGATGTTTCTTTCCTTCATTTTTGCCTGCTGCATATTCTTCTTTTACCTTCGCTGTCAGTGCATCAATCTCTGCCGGAACCTTAGAACGGTCAAATTTAAAGGTTGTTCCATACAAAACATTGTAAAGATTTTCTCCTTTCATCGGTGCCGGATCCATTTTCATCAACTCATAGAAATCTTTCAATGCGCGACGTCCTTCATTACTGATACGAACTGCTTCACGCAGTTTCTCCTCTGTAATTTCCACGTCAAATTTCTTCTCCAGATATTCCTTGAATCGGATAATTTCACTCTTCCAATACTGCAATGCAGCCTCTGTCTGTTTATGCGGAAGTTCCAGAATAAATACATCTTTAAACTCAGACATAAACTCATACATTTTCTTTTTACCATCACAGGTAGTCTCTCCAACTACAACATCTGAAAAATAAAAGAATGGACATTTATCCGTCACTGCAAAACCATAGCTTGCCTTGATCAATGGGCAGAGATTTTTCGGCAGTGTCTGCTCAGCCACCGGAATCGTTTCATCAGACATCGAACATAAACCTACAGAAGCCGCACCCATCGCCATCGCGATCTCCTGTGGAAAATAAGTACAGTAAGAACCAATAACCGGAATATTCTGGTCCTTAATCTTCTTAATTGCAAGAAATGAATTCTTCCTCTGCTCTGCAAACTCCTCAAATACTTCAGGTAAATCTTTAATTACTTCCATTTTATATGTACCTCTCTTTCTTATATAGTTTTATTTCATTTATTTCGTTTTCTCTCTTGCAAGTAATGCCGCGCCAAGTGCTCCTGCATACCTTCCGTCTCTCATAGCACTGACATTACATTCCAGTTTCTCCGAGAGAATCCCTGCAAAATACGGACATTCACTCAGTCCTCCCGTAAGAATCACTGTCCCAGGAAGCTGTTTTCTCCTTGCAAGCTGAGCAACCTTTTCTGCCACAGAATGAACCACTCCCGCCCGCAATATCTTACCCTGCTTCCGTCCCTCTCCGATCATCACTGATCACTTCAGACTCCGCAAACACCGTACATAGCGAACTGATTGGTACCGCATTACCCTGTGAGGCCAGTTCAAATAATTCCTCAATCGTAACTCCCAGCCTGTTCGCCATAATCTCCAGAAACTTGCCCGTCCCTGCAGAACATTTATCATTCATAAGAAAATCCTGGATCATCCCTGCTCTACCAGAATTACCTTCGTGTCCTGACCGCCTACGTCAATAATAGCGCAGTCATTTCCCGCCATTTCTCTTCCGCCTCTTCCATGACACGTAATCTCCGTTATCACAAAATCCGCATAATCCACCGCCACACGTCCATACCCTGTAGCGGCTACTCGAACCACTTCACCCTTTACATCAATTCCTTCAGCCAGAAGTCTTGAAGCAATTTCTGAAGCCGTCTCCTTACTACTCCAACCTGTAGGAAGCACAAATTTAATTTCCTTATCACCAGTCACAACCGTTTTAGAAGCTGTCGATCCAATATCAATTCCAACGTAATATATTTTTCTCACCTGCCCTTCCTATCGCAATTCCAAAAAATACTGCAATAAGCCAACCCATCAGAACGCAAAACCCTGCGTCAGCACGCCTGCAGATATCTTCCTTGTCCTTCGCATTCTGCCGAACTGTCTTATTTGCATTATTTTCTGGAATTGCTATAGATAAATTAAGGTCTGCATTTACCTTATGTTACTTTCTATAATTTCCATTATACACTTACAATTTAAAAAGCAGAAATTCAAAAACATAATAAAAGCAGGGGATTTATTGTATTTGTCAATAAATCACTCCTGCTCTTAAGTCAGTTACCATGAGGCAAACAAGTCTCTGCCTACTACTTATTCATCTTTCAATTGAAACAGAGGACTTCCTTGATTCGGTTAAAATCTAGTATGCTTATTCACATACTTCGCCTTATACTTCGAATACACAATCGTCTGATCCTTATACAGCCCATAATATCCTGAAGCCGCATAACTGATAGACACCGCGATCAGATAAAAAGAAACACCCTTAAATCCAAACATCTCAAATGCAATCAAAATCGATGTAATCGGACAGTTTGTCACTCCACAGAACACAGCAGCCATACCACATGCCGCACAGATAGACGGTGAAAGTCCCAGCCAGTTTCCCATCACACATCCAAACGTTGCCCCGATACAAAACGACGGTACAATCTCACCACCACGAAATCCTGCACGCATCGTCAATGCGGTCAAAATCAGTTTCCAGAAGAAATCCAATGGCCTTGCCTGCCCTTCTTCCACTGCTTTCTCAATCAATTCCGCACCAGCTCCCATATAATCTGTTGTCCCGAGAAGCAATGTAATTCCAATTACAAGACAGGCACCCACAACTAACACGGATATAAGAATTTTTAATCCATCTTGTATAAACCCCTGCAACACCGTTCAATACCATACAAAATACAATACTGACCACTGCACATCCACATGCCACAACTCCCATTTTCAAGCCAGTCTCAATCGTCAGCTCCGGAATATCCACCACATGAAAAGCCTCTGGCGTAACTCCCATTCCGGCAGCAAACCCAGATGCGACCAATGAAGCGATCATACAAGGCATCAATGCCGTATAATACATAACTCCCACACTTACAACTTCCAGCGCAAACACAGCTGCCGCCATCGGTGTTCCAAACAATGCGGAGAAAGCTGCACTCATACCGCACATAACAATCACATGCCGATCCTCTTCATCCAGATGAATCCATCTTCCGAGCTGATTCGCAATACTTCCGCCAAGCTGAATCGCAGCTCCCTCACGTCCCGCGGAACCACCCGCCAGATGCGTAAGCGCCGTAGAAATAAAAATCAACGGTGCCGACAAAAGTGGCACATCATCCTGTGATCTTACCGTAGAAAGTACCTGATTTGTACCTCCATCATCCTTACCAAATTTCTCATACAGAAATACAATAATCAGTCCCATCATCGGCAACAAATAAAACGTCCATCCATTTTCCTTCCTGTAACTGGTCACTCCTTTTAACACAAAAGAAAACAGCGTACTGGCCGCCCCCACAATACATCCCACAACAACTGCTATCATCAGCCATTTCACAAGATTCCCCACATCACGCTGAATCTCACCACTATAATATTGCAGTTTCCTTTTTAATGTACTTTCTTCCACCGGACTAGTATTCTTTCGGACTTTGTTCTTCTGTACTCTGCTTCTTTGTGCCATTCTCCTGAATTGCGCACTTTTCCTCTTTCTTCATTTCCCCCTCTTGCCTTTCCTATAACAACCTCAGGATTGCTATAAATTATCTTTTTTGTAACTTCCTCTACCACTACAATAATTTCCGCTCAGAAAATTGTAACTGTTTTTATTCTAGCATATCTCAAGTATATCTTCCATATGTACAAAAACAGAAAAACTATCTTATATAAAATTTTTTACGTAGCTTCATTAACGTGTTATACTTACATCATCAAAGCTGAATACTTTTTTCAAAACACAATTCCAGCTTCATCCAGGAGGATTAAATTTATGAAAGCATACGAACGTTTATTATCTTATGTAAAAGTTTTCACCCCAAGCAGCGAAGAAACCAATACATCCCCATCCACACAATACCAGTTCGACCTTGCCAGACAGCTTGTGCAGGAGTTAAAAGAACTGGGAGTAGATGACGCCAGTGTAGATGAACATTGTTATGTCTATGGACACATTCCGGCAACCAACGGATATGAATCTCGCAAAAAGCTCGGTTTTATCGCACATATGGATACCGTATCTGATTTCTGCGATCATCCGGTTACTCCCGTTGTTACTCCAGATTATGACGGCAAAGAACTTACACTTGGAACCAGCGGCAGAGTTCTCTCCCCGAAAATGTTTCCTCATCTCTCAACCTTAAAAGGCAGAACTCTGATTACTTCCGACGGAACCACAATTCTCGGCGCAGATGATAAAGCCGGAATCGCCGAAATCATGACCATGATTGAACGACTGAACAGTGAAAATATCCCTCATGGCCCACTCTCCATCGCATTCACTCCAGACGAAGAAATTGGAATGGGACCAGCGCATTTTGATGTAAAAAAATTTGATGCAGATTACGCCTACACACTCGACGGCGATACAGAAGGCGAAATCCAGTACGAAAACTTCAATGCAGCCAGAGCAGTTGTAGAATTTACCGGCGTCAACGTCCACCCCGGTTCATCCAAAAACACCATGATAAATGCAGCATTAGTCGCTATGGAATTTAATTCCATGCTTCCATCAGCCGATACTCCACGCGATACCGAAGACTATGAGGGATTTTTCCACCTTTGTTCCATGAACGGCGATGTATCAAACGCTACTCTCGATTACATCATCCGCGATCACGATATCTCATCCTTCGAAGCCCGCAAAAAAATAATGCAACACATCACCAAAATCTTAAATGAAAAATGGGGCACCGGAACTGTAAACCTTACCATCACAGAACAATACCGAAACATGAAAGAAATCATCGACACATGCATGGAACTGATCGACTGCGCAGTTTCTGCATGCAAAGAATGCAATACCTCACCACTGATCACTCCGATCCGCGGCGGCACAGACGGCGCCCAATTAAGCTTCATGGGCCTGCCTTGCCCAAACCTCGGAACCGGCGGACATGCTTATCATGGACTTATGAGCACATCACTGTAGAAGGTATGGATATCGCTGTTGAAGTAGTATTAAAGATTGTTGAATTATTTTATAAATAATTTCTATTTAACCAGATTAAGCAAGTACCAATAAACTGCAAAAAGTTATTCCGCATAAAAACACGTAACGTAAGCGAATGACTTTATCTGCTTAATTGACTTACTTCTCTTTATGGAAAACAAGACCCTCACTGCCAGATAAATATAACAGTGAGGGTCTCATTATTTATATATATTTCCATTTTCAAGCGCAACAGATATATTTATTGGCAATCCGCTTCGCTGCTTACTCATAACTGCTTTACAGTTTGTTTAAAGCACAAGTACTCATATTAACGTTCTTCCCAATCTCTTCCTTCTCTGCAAAAGGTCCAGGAATTACCTTAGCACCTCTATGTCCACCAAAGTAGTCAGAGTCAAATCTTATCGGTGTTCCATCCGGATTTTCAAAAAATTCTTCCGGTTCAAAAGCTTTTCCTAAAATTTCTGTATTAATCATACGGTCCGAGAAATCTCCAAGAATCTCGTATATATTCGTATCCAGAATATATTTTCCATCTTTCTCTGTCAACTCTACCTTTGCGTTCTCAGAAGAAACAAAACCATCTTTCTCATGTTTCCATGCTTTGGCTCCATTAAGATAAACGTTTCCTTCACTCCACACCGGTAAATGATCAAAATGAACTGGTTCCAGTTTTTTCATATCAGCAGGTTTTGTGAAATCAAACTGGGAAATCCATTCGTCATAAGTTGGATACTCATCAAACATCCATGTTCCGACTCTTCGATTCTCAGAATCAAATCCATCGTCAGAATCATGCATTGTAATAAAATCTTCTGAAGGCCATTTCTGCACAAAAATATTATTATAGAAACGGTCATCTCCATGAAGTATTGTCATAAATCCCATGACCTCTGTGCGATGAGGCATATGATAAGGAGTATAACGCCATCCGGTTCCTTCACCCACACAAGTTAAAGCACCACAGATCAGGTTATGTACCATAGCCACTCCCTGCGTAGCGAAACGCAGACTGACATCTGACAAAAGAATATTGTTATCAATAAGAGTCGGCCCATGACCTACCTCAACAAAAATATCCTGACACATCATGCCGCCTTTTAGCTGTTTTGCAAATGCCGGACGCTGGTTATCATGAAGAAGGTTCTGAGAAAGTCGCGTACCCTGAGCTTCCCAGTCACACCAGATTCCCATCGTACAGTGATGAATATGATTTCTCCTCATAATAACATCAATTGCAGCATGCATCTTAATTCCTGCAATCTCTGCTCCACCAAGTTCCATCATATTGTTGATATGATGAATATGGTTGTCCTCAATAATACTGAATACACCACCCATTCGCCAATAATACCACCCTGTTCACAATGATGGATATTATTTCGGCGGATAATATGACTTCCTACCTTTTCTTTAAGCCATCCATGATACTGTCCCCGGCATACCGCATCTCTTTCCATTTGTGTAGGGCTCTTAACATATTTATTAGTAAAATAATGATCGTTATCAGGATCATAATATTTTCCAAGAGAAATACCTGCACATTTACTGTTAGAAATTTCGCAGTCCTCAATAATCCATCCTTTACTCCAATGAGGGCCAATCATGCCATCCTGATAAGCTGCCGGAGGAGCCCAGGTAGTAGCTGCTTTGGTAACTCCAAAACCACTGACTGTGATATATCCTACACCGGTTTTGATGGCATAAAGCATTCACGACGTACGTTGATTTCTTACATTTTCCTCATTCGGATTTTTCCATGGAATTAGCATAAATTACTGTCTCATCTTTTTCTGATCCTGCTCTGTATACCATTTATAAGTAGATTCTTCCGGAACCCAGCTACACTCATAAACCGCACCTTTGATGCATTCTTCCACGCTTCCTGCTTCATAAAGAGCACGATTATTGAGATATACGCATCCTGTATGTTTATCAGCTTTTGCAAAATACCAGTCTCCATAAACCATAGTTGTATATGGATTATAGCTACCAAAAAGACTATTCGCTACACGACATACCCATACATCTTCCTTATAAGGAACCCATGTCTGGATACGTTCTGCTCCAGTGATAACTGCTCCAAGAGGCTCCACACTTCTATAAGTAATTCTGTTCTCCTCTGTACCGGCATGAACCGGATCTACATATTCCCGGTAAATTCCAGGAGCTACGAGAACTTCATCCCCCGGTTGTGCAATTTTCGCTGCATCATTGATATGGCGAAACGGCATCTGCTCCGTACCATTACCGTCATGACCAGCTTTTCCATTTACATAAATCTTCATGTAAAAACCTCCCATGTATCTCCCTAAATCTCTCCCACTGCTTATTGCTTTCCACAATTGAAATAGGAAGCATACTCAATTCGATTAAATTAGATTCTATAGACTTTACTGACAATTTTAAATCTCATTTTTCTATAATACAATATATTTTTAATCCTATTTTCTATAATATTCTATAAATAGTTAATGTTTACTTCATGTCAGGTAATATATTTCGCAATATAAATTTATACTAATTGCATAAATTTAATATTGTATGTCTCAGGATTTTGGCAGATACATGTCGAAGTACCTCACGGAATAGTAATATATAAACAAGAAACTGTATATGAACCGTTAGAAGTCTGTTTATCTATTTTTCCACACAAAAAAACCAGCTAGTAATTAGCTGGTTTTTACTGTATCTTCAAAACTACATACATGTTGACATTTCCTGAAAATCATTCTTCCTGCGATTCTTGGTCAAGCCCTCACCCGATTAGTAACAGTCAGCTCCATGCATTACTGCACTTCCACCTCTGCCCTATCTACCTCGTCGTCTTCAAGGGGGTTTACTTCTTTCGAATGGGATATCTCATCTTAAGGGGGGCTTCACGCTTAGATGCCTTCAGCGTTTATCCCTTCCGGGCTTGGCTACTCGGCCGTAGACTTGGCAGTCTAACCGATGCACCAGCGGCCCGTCCATCCCGGTCCTCTCGTACTAAGGACAGCTCCTCTCAGATATCCTACGCCCACGCCGGATAGGGACCGAACTGTCTCACGACGTTCTGAACCAGCTCGCGTACCGCTTTAATGGGCGAACAGCCCAACCTTGGGACCTACTACAGCCCCAGGATGCGATGAGCCGACATCGAGGTGCCAAACCACTCCGTCGATGTGAAC
>ENA-OQLB01001040-OQLB01001040.1-human-gut-metagenome-genome-assembly--contig:-NODE-1040-length-13143-cov-1.229333_pt1 | contig 13143 bp, 19 predicted proteins | sample MGYA00242656_ERZ504813 | MGnify/ENA primary metagenome ERZ504813 (study PRJEB26092, sample SAMD00036388) | human gut metagenome | host: Homo sapiens | study: EMG produced TPA metagenomics assembly of... | reverse complement strand
CACAGACAGAAGATACAAAAAACAGAGGATGCTAAAGCAGAGGATACAGATAAAGATACTAAGGATGAGGAAAGTAAAGGCAAAACATTGGCGGATCTGAACCTTGAGGATGGCGACTATACTATGGAAGTAACTCTCACAGGTGGTTCAGGCAGAGCAACTATTGATTCTCCGGCAGCAATCAAGGTTGAAGGCGATAAAGCTACAGCAACAATCGTATGGAGCAGCCCGAATTATGACTATATGCTGGTAGACGGCGAGAAATACGAACCAGTCAACAAAGATGGAAATTCCACATTTGAGATCCCAGTCAGTGTATTTGATGCAGAGATGGATGTGACAGCTGATACCGTAGCAATGAGCGAGCCTCATGAAATCGACTATACCTTAAACTTCGATTCCACAACTGTCAAAGAAGCAAAGACAGCAGATGACAAAGAGGCTAAATAATAAAAAGCAAAACAGGAAAAGAAAAAGATAAGATTATGAGAAAAGTAAATTCAACTGAAAAACAGCAGAGGATATGGCACCATGGCTTTCTACTGACTATGTTGCTACTTGTTTGCACCTGCATTTTTTGCACTGTACATACAGCACAGGCGGCAGACGAGGCCAAAACTCCGACGGAGCTTCCTGGACTGACATACGATCACAGTATGGAACTTCCTATGCAGAAGAGTTCAGCGTAGATTACTATAATGATGGATATGCCCTCATCACGATTGCTGAGGAAGGGCAGTTTCTTGTAGTGCCGGAAGGAAAAGAAGCACCGAAAGGTCTGAGCGAGGATATCACAGTTATTAAGCAGCCACTGAATAATATTTATCTGGTGGCAACCTCAGCTATGGATCTCTTCCGTGCCATCGACGGCATTGATAATATTCGCCTCTCCGGAACAAAAGAGAGCGGTTGGTATATTCAGGAAGCCAAAGATGCCATGGAATCCGGAAGATGATTTATGCAGGTAAGTATAATGCACCGGATTATGAACTAATCCTGAATGAAGGCTGTGGACTTGCCATTGAGTCAACTATGATTCATCATAATCCTGAAGTACAGGAGAAACTGGAGCAGTTTGGTATCCCTGTAATGGTAGAGCGTTCAAGCTACGAAAGTCATCCTCTTGGACGAACAGAGTGGATGAAATTATATGCAGTTCTTCTGGGAAAAGAGGATGTGGCGGAGAAAGCGTTCAAAGAACAGACAGACAAGCTTGATAAGTTCTTGCATCCGATGACAAAGATACAGGAAAGACTGTGGCATTCTTTTATATAAATTCTACAGGTGCTGTCAATGTACGAAAGAGTAACGATTATGTATCTAATATGATCGAGCTTGCAGGCGGCAAATATGTTCCGGAAGATACAGCGAGAGTGATAACGCCCTTTCTACTATGAATATGCAGATGGAAGAATTCTACGCTAAAGCGAAGGATGCGGATTATATTATTTACAACAGCACCATTGACGGAGAGCTGTCAACCATTGATGAACTTCTTGCCAAGAGCAATCTTCTGGCCGATTTCAAAGCAGTAAAGGATGGAAATGTATGGTGCACAGGTAAGAACCTCTTCCAGGAAACCACAGAACTGGGAACTATGATCGAAGATATTCATACGATTCTTACGACGGATGATGACTCTTTGGATGAACTTTCTTATATGCATAAATTAAAATAGAACAAGCACAGTATTTTTGGATAAGTGAAAATGATTTAAACGGGGACAAAAATATCTTTTGTCCCCTGAATTGTATAGAAGCATGTCGCTAAAGAGACCTGCCACAGGCGGAGAACCCTGCTTGCAGGATTCTTTCTTGTAGATTTTGACTCGTAACTGTGAAGTTACTGAACAGTTACAGATAATCAAGAGTTACATATATAAAATAAAACAGATAGAAGGAAAAGAACATGGATGATAAAAACGTGCAGCCAGATACTGGCTGGCATTTCTTATACTGGCAGTACTGCTGGTGATTTTATTCGTCTGGAATGTAAATGCCGGAAGTATCATCTTTCGTAGGTGAGATCATGAATATCATTTCAGACATGAAGGCAATGCCACTGCCTACAATATTATATGGGAAATCCGCCTGCCAAGAATTCTGGCGGTAATTATTCTGGGCGGAGCGCTTTCCGTATCAGGATTTCTCCTTCAGACATTTTTTAATAACCCTATTGCAGGACCTTTCGTTACTTGGATCTCTTCAGGAGCCAAGCTTGTAGTTGCGCTTCTGATGATCTTCTTTCTCAGCAGATCAATCTCTATGGGGTCTGCGGCTATGATTATCGCAGCTTTCATAGGATCTATGATTTCCATGGGATTTGTTCTTCTTGTTGCAAAGAAAGTCCACAATATGTCCATGTTGGTCATCAGTGGTGTCATGATCGGATATATCTGTTCCGCAATCACAGATTTTGTAGTCACCTTCGCAGACGATTCCAACATTGTTAATCTTCATAACTGGTCACTGGGAAGTTTTTCTGGAATGTCATGGGGAAATGTACAGGTAATGGCAGTCGTGGTGCTGATTACGATGGTGATTGTATTTTTTATGTCAAAGCCGATCGCGCCTATCAGCTGGGTGAGGTTTATGCCCAGAATATGGGAGTAAATATCAAATTGTTCCGTATAGGTCTGATTTTATTGTCAAGTATTCTGTCAGCCTGTGTAACAGCTTTTGCGGGACCGATTTCTTTCGTAGGAATCGCAGTACCTCATATTGTAAAAAGCCTGCTTAAGACAGCCAGACCACTTCTTGTGATTCCGGCATGTTTTTTAGGTGGTGCGGTATTCTGTCTTTTCTGCGATCTGATTGCCAGAACGGTATTTGCACCGACAGAACTTAGCATCAGCTCCGTAACTGCTGTATTTGGTGCGCCGGTGGTAATTTATATCATGATCCGCAGGCAGCAAAGAGTATAAATGTTTCGGGAAATATAAGAATAATAAATTGCAGGATGGGCAGGAAAATATGGAAGAGAAGATAACAAAAACAGAAAATAAAAATACACACCAGAAGGAACGGTATTTCTTCTATACAGACCAGTTGACGGTAGGCTACGATGGAAAACCTCTGATCAAAGAAATCAATATTCAACTAAAAAAAGGTGAGATTCTGACTCTCATCGGTCCGAATGGAGCCGGAAGTCAACAATTCTTAAGAGCATCACCAGACAGCTTGCCACAATAAGCGGTACCGTCTATCTGGATAAACAGACGATGTCTAAGATGTCTAATAAAGAAGTATCTCAGAAACTGGCAGTTGTTTTGACAGAGAGAATGCGTCCGGAGCTTATGACCTGTGAAGATATCGTAGCAACGGGGAGATATCCATACACAGGAACTCTTGGGATTCTTTCGGCAGAAGATCAAGGCAAAGTAAGGAAAAGCAATGGAAACCGTTCAACGACCTGGGATTTAAAAGACAGAGATTTTACAGCTATCATGTGATGGACAGAGACAGAGAATTCTTCTCGCACGTGCTATCTGCCAGGAGCCGGAGATCATTGTACTGGACGAGCCGACTTCTTTTCTGGATATTCGTCACAAATTGGAACTGCTTACGATCTTGAAGCAAATGGTTCTGGATCATCAGCTTACGGTGATCATGTCTCTTCATGAACTGGATCTTGCGCAGAAGGTGTCTGACAAAGTAATCTGCGTCCATGGAGAATACATAGAGAAATATGGTGCCCCGGAAGAAATTTTTACTTCCGAATATATCAGGAATCTGTATGGAATTACCAGAGGAAGCTACAATGCAGCATTTGGCTGCGTAGAAATGGAAGCGCCTAAAGGAACTCCACAGGTATTCGTAATCGGTGGAAACGGAAGCGGGATACCGGTTTACCGGAAATTGCAGCGCCAGGGAATTCCTTTTGCAGCAGGCGTTCTTCATACCAATGATGTAGACTATCAGGTGGCCGGCGCATTGGCAGATAAAGTTATTTCGGAACAGCCATTTGAATGCATTTCCCAGAATGCCTGTGACCAGGCAGCAGAGATTATGAGACAATGCAAAGAAGTCATTTGCCCATTAAAAGATTTTGGAACTATGAATGCAAGAAATAGAGAACTCCTTCAACTCGCAGAAGAACTTGGACTCTTAAAAAATAAAGCATAATTTTATCTCAGAGAGATTCTTGGGTTTTAATCAAATCAATACCATTTACTGACAATGTGTGATATAATAGGTCTCATCAATCATCCAAAGGAGAGGCTTATGGATAAATTATATATCGTTATTCCGGCGTACAACGAACAGGATAACATCGAACAGGTCATTAATGACTGGTATCCGGTTATTGAAAAGCATAACGGAGATGGTCAGTCCCGTCTGGTTATCATTGATGACGGAAGTAAAGATTCTACATATGAAAAATTAAAACAATATGCGAAGACACGTCCGTTACTGACTCCTCTGACTAAGCCAAATGGCGGCCATGGGGCAACAGTACTCTACGGATACAAATATGCGTTAAAGAACGATGCGGATTATATTTTCAGACAGATTCTGACGGACAGACACTTCCTGAGGAATTTGAACCATTCTGGGATCACCGTGAGAAATATGATATGGTGATTGGCTGGAGAAAAGAAAGACAGGACGGTGCTTCCCGGGTATTTGTGACGAAGACATTAAAACTTGTGATCCGTATCTGCTTTGGAGTGACTCTCACAGATGCGAACACACCTTACCGTTTGATGAAAGCGGAGACTATGCGTAAATACATTCGCCTGATACCAAAGAATTTTAACCTGTCTAATGTCCTTCTGGCAGTTATTTACAAGAAAAAGGGCTGTACGATTAAATATCTTCCTATCACATTCAGACCGCGTCAGGGCGGGGTAAATTCTATTAATATGAAGAAAATCTGCAAGATCGGCAAACAGGCAGTGATAGACTTCATGAAATTAAATAAAATCATTCGTAATACATAATAGAAAAAATACATTTTTGCTGTTCACCTGTGGTAGCTATAGGGTGGACAGCATTTTTATATTTATCTTTTATATCATAGGTAGTTACTTTATAATATTTACTATGATAATGATAAATGCACTCGTGCAAGACTCTTTCTTGCCTCGAAATATTCAGATAAATGTCGAATATATAATGAAATGTTCGGACGAATTTCGTTGACTTTTTGAAAAATGAAATTACAATGATGGACGTAACAGGACAAAACACAACACTATATGACACAAAATGATACAAAATAAAACGAGAATCAAAAAAGCAGGTCTTCTGATAAGACTTACCTGATTCGGTCAATCATGAAAGATAGTAGGGAGAAAAGTATAAGATGAACAAAACGAATGAATTATGTGAAATGGAATTAACAGCTGATACCGAGGAAAGACTGATCTGGTTTTAAAAAAAGAAACTTGGGACGCAACAGACAAGGTATATTCAGCAGGACAACAGAGATCTTGCAGAACTGGAAGCAGATATGAGAAACTGGATATATCATATCCTGTAAGAAGATTTCTGGATGATTATATTGCATGTATGCAGACGAAATACGAGCGTCTTGCAGATCTGTGTTATCTGGCAGGGGTAAAAGAGGCCATGGATACTGCTGTTGCAGAGAATGAATAAAGTGTATTAAAAAAGAAAATCTCTTGTTTTATTTGTCGAAATAGGATATTGTAAATATAAAAAGAAAATTCTTTTAAATATAATCTTATAAATGTGGGATTTTCAGGGCAGATAAGGAGAGATGAGAAGATGCATAAGAGGAATAAATTTATAAGCCTGGGACTTAGCTTTATACTGGCGGCGATGCCCGTATCATCTGTGGCGGCAGCTGAATTTTCAGACGGTACAGCTTACACATCTGATACAGAATTTGAGGATGGAACAGAAGGTAATGTGGAAGGTGATACAGAGATTACGGCAGAAGAACCGTCGGATGAGGAGGCCTCTTTCAAGGAGAACATGATTCCTGACGCGGATGACACGACAGATAATGAGAAACTCCTTGAAGAGTATCTGAATCGTATCCTCTATGAACAGGATCTGTCTACACAGCCTGGAACTTCTGTGGCAGAGAGTGTGCTAAGTGGTGTGCAGCAGGCATTGTATGAAGAACTTAAGAGTAAGATTACGACAGCAGCATCGAAGGGTGGCTCTACGAAATTTAGTATCAGTGCAGATCTTGGACTGACCTGGCAGACTACAGCAAGGGGAAAAGCAACTTGACAAAGAAGTATCTTCGCATTTTGATGCACTAAACACTTCAAAAATCATTGACTGTTTGTTAGTAGACTGTCATATGAACTATACTGGTATGAAAAGACGGCATCCACCACATGGAATATGGATACACGACGACTACAACAGGAAACAAAACAACTGTAAGGATCAAAAATATTTCTGTAAACATGCCGGTGTGCAACAGTTATGCTTCAGGAAGATAATAAAGTAAACGCAAAAATCGTACAGCTTGCAAAGCAGGCAGCAGCCAACGCCAGGATGATCGTGCAGAAATTTAGCAGCTATACAGAAACTGAAAAATTAATAGGATATAAAGAAATAATCTGTTATCTTACCTCATACAATGATGAAGCTGTAGAATGGGAAGAATATGGAGATCCATGGCAGCTGATTTATGTGTTTGACGGAGATGACAGTACAAACGTAGTCTGCGAAGGTTATTCCAAAGCATTTCAGTACTTATGTGACCTCAGTGATATTACCTGCTATACAGTGACTGGTACGATGGATGGCGGCACAGGCGCAGGACCTCATATGTGGAATATCGTGGAAAATGACGGTAAATACTACATGGCAGATATTACAAACTGCGATGAAGGCACAGTTGGGGAAAATGGCGGTCTGTTTCTGGATACCCCGATCTCCGGAAGCGTTTCCAAAGGATATACATATGCAACAGAGAGCACAGATATGCACTATGCATATGACACAGAAACCAAGGCACTATATGGGACAGGAAAGAATTCGGTTCTTCTGATGACACAGGATGCCTATTCTGTAGATGGATTAACTGCGAAACCTGCGAAAACATCGATTACAGGCATATCAAATGCGACAGCCGGTAAACTTGTGCTTACCTGGAAGAAGTCAAAAGGGGCAAAAGGATATGAAATCTACCGTAGGACAGGAACGACAGGTTCTTATGTAAGAGCAGCAGAGATCAAATCCGGCTCAACAGTAAAATACACAAACAAAAAATTGAAAAAAGGACGCACATATTATTACAGAATAAGGTCATATACATATGATAAGAATGGGAAAAAAGTATACAGTGGATGGTCTGCTGTAAAAAGTAAGAAAGTAAAATAAACGCGATCAGTAAATTCTCAATTCCATCACGAAAAATAATATTGAAAGTACTTTCATAAAAACAGAGTATAGAGTTTTAAGGGATTTTCTTGCCATGTATGGAACATCATGATACAATGAGACACGATATGGCAAAGAAAATCCCTTAAATTATAGGAGGAATATTTATAATATGTGTGGAATCGTAGGATTTACAGGTGATCATCAGGCAGCACCAATATTATTATATGGTCTGTCCAGATTGGAATATAGAGGATATGATTCGGCAGGGCTTGCAGTCCGCGATGGTGAAGGCGATACAGCAATCATTAAAGCGAAAGGACGTTTGAAAGTTCTTGCAGACAAGACCAGCGACGGAGAGAGCGTGCCTGGAACATGTGGAATCGGACATACCAGATGGGCAACTCATGGAGAACCGTCTGAGACGAATGCCCATCCGCATATGAGTGATGATGGAAATGTGGTAGCTGTTCATAATGGAATTATCGAGAATTATCAGGAATTGAAAGATAAACTCATCCGCAATGGTTATGAATTCTATTCATCCACAGACACAGAAGTGGCTGTTAAACTGGTGGATTATTATTATAAGAAATATCTCGGAACACCTGTTGATGCCATCAATCATGCAATGGTACGTATCCGCGGCTCTTATGCAATGGCTATCATGTTCAGGGAATATCCGGGAGAAATTTATGTGGCAAGAAAAGACAGCCCGATGATCCTTGGAGTGGAGAATGGCGAATCTTATATTGCATCTGATGTTCCGGCAATTCTGAAATACACCAGAAATGTTTATTATATCGGCAACCTGGAAATGGCACGTGTCAGAAAGGGCGAGATTACTTTCTATAACCTGGATGGTGATGAGATTCAGAAAGAGCCAAAACAATAGAATGGGACGCAGAGGCAGCAGAGAAAGCGGGCTTTGAGCATTTCATGATGAAAGAAATTCACGAACAGCCAAAGGCAGTGCGCGATACATTAAATTCTGTGCTCAAAGATGATCAGATTGACCTTACAGAAGTAGGTCTTACTGAAGAAGACATTCGCACAATCAGCCAGATTTATATCGTAGCATGCGGTTCCGCTTATCATGTAGGAATGGCGGCTCAGTATGTGATTGAAGACCTTGCCAGAATTCCGGTTCGCGTAGAACTTGCATCTGAGTTCCGTTACAGAAATCCAATTCTGGATCCGAACGGACTTGTGGTTATTGTCAGTCAGTCAGGTGAGACAGCAGATAGCCTGGCAGCACTTAGAGAAGCAAAACAGAGAGGCATCCGTACTCTTGGAATCGTTAATGTGGTAGGATCTTCCATTGCCAGAGAGGCGGATAATGTATTCTATACATTGGCTGGACCGGAGATTTCCGTGGCAACAACAAAAGCATACAGTACCCAGCTTATCGCATCTTACGCATTGGCAGTACAGTTTGCCAAGGTCAGAGAGCAGATTACAGAGGAGAAATACCAGGAACTTATCGCAGAATTGCAGACACTTCCGGATAAAATTTCCAAGATCATCGAAGATGATAAGGAACGTATCCAGTGGTTTGCCGCTAAACAGGCGAATGCAAAAGACGCTTCTTCATTGGTCGTGGAATTGACTATGCAATCAGCATGGAAGGAAGCCTAAAGATGAAAGAAGTCAGCTATGTACACACAGAAGCCTACGCAGCCGGCGAACTGAAACATGGAACGATTTCTCTCATTGAAGATGGAACTCTGGTGATCGGTGTTCTCACCCAGAATCATCTCTATGAAAAAACAGTCTCCAATATGGTAGAGTGCAAGAGTCGTGGTGCATACCTGATGGGACTTACCACATACGGCCACTACAATATAGAAGACACTGCAGACTTCACAGTCTACATCCCGAAAACAGATCCGCACTTTGCAACATCACTTGCGGTTATTCCGTTACAGCTGTTGGGATATTATGTCAGTGTAGCTAAGGGCCTGGATGTGGATAAACCGAGGAACTTGGCTAAGAGTGTAACTGTAGAATAGTAAATATAAGTATATAATGGTTACTGTTCACTCCGTGCCCAGTAACACGCTTCGCGATGCACAGAATTATGCTAATCGCATAAATTCGCGCTGTATGTCTCGGGATTTGGCATATTCATGCCAAAACGCCTCGCGGGATAGTGGCGTGTGAACAACATATAATGTTACTTACACTAAAATGGTTTCATGTTATCATTATCTAAATTGAAAGATTTGATAGTATGAAGCCATTTTTATAATGTTGTTAGATAATACAGGAAGCGAAAAGATATTTGATAAACGCAAAGAAACTCTTTAGAGATGGTGGGTTGAATTTCAAAGTAATGTGTTTTACAAAAATAAAGCATAAAGAAAATGGAGTGACTAAGTTTGAATGATAAAATAGTTGTCTGTTTAGGTAAGGGCGGACAGAGAGAAATGGCAGAGTCTTTTGCTAGAAAAAATAATGTGCCAATCGTGGAGAAACCGGGAGAGCAATCTGAGTCGGTAATGTTTGAATGCCAAGGGTGTATCTCTGACAGGATATGGCCTGACTTATCGAGGGAGATTTTGAGAATATGCTCCACAGATGTTACAAGTGGAAGACTTTCTCATGAAATGCTGGTGCGTGCAGCTAAGTCTGACGGAGAGAATCTGGAAGGCAATTGATGCTACCGCTGGCATGGGAGAGGATGGTTTTCTTTTTGGCAGCGTATGGATATGAGGTGACATTGTATGAACAGAATCCGGTGATTGCTGCTCTTTTGAAGGATGCACTCCGCCGGGCAAAGAAGCACCCGGTATTAAAAGATATCGCAGCCAGAATGAAACTGGTAGAAGGTGACAGTGTAGAATGTCTGGCGAAACTTATGGATCCGGTTGATGTGATTTATCTGGATCCCATGTTCCCAGAAAGACAGAAGTCCGGTCTGATCAACAAAAAGCTTCAGTTAATCCAGAAACTGGAACCTCCGTGTTCAGAAGAAAAAGATCTCTTTGATGCAGCTATCAAAGCCAGCCCATCCAAGATTATTGTAAAGCGTCCATTGAAAAGTGTATATCTTGATGGTCGGGAACCGTCATACATACTAAAGGGGAAAGCAATCCGCTATGACTGCTATGTAATATAAAAAGTATTGGTATTCACACATGTGAACAGTAATAGAACAGAAATGATAACATTTTATGACAAAATCTTTACGAAAAATGGTTTCATGTTATTATTATCTCATATGAGTTAAGAATAATGGCATGAAGCCATTTTTAATTGAGAGGTAATCAGATGAAGAAAAAGTTATTCAATAAGCGGGGATGCAGGGGTAAAAAGCTGGCAATTGGTTTTATGGCAATATTTCTGTGCGGAATGCAGCCGGCACAGTCAGTTATGGCAACGATGCACTATGACAGAAGACAGACAGTTGCTTCAGAGCAATTTGAATCTTCTGTAGAAACATTCAGTGCAGCTTCTGTGGCAAGAGCAACGGTAAATAAGAATGCATGGAAGAAAATCAATGGTGTCTGCTATAACGGAAGCGGCAAGCCTATTCCAGGTGCGATACCAGAGGGAAATTGATGATATCAGAGTGGCAGGGAAAAATCAACTGGGAAAAAGTTAAGAGTTCTGATGTTGATTATGCGTTTGTACGTATTTCCTATGGACTGAATTATATGGATAAAAAATATGATTATAACATGGAGCAGGCGGAGCTTGCCGGTGTGCCTGTAGGAACTTATGTATATAGTACGGCGAAGAATACAGCAGGGGCGTTAAAAGAGGCACAGCTGGCTATCAATAAGATGAAGGGGTATAAAGTTTCCTATCCTGTAGCTTATGATCTGGAAGATTCGAAAATTCAGAAACTGTCAAAAAAGACTGTATCCGAAATGGCTCTGGCTTTTTGCAATGAGGTCCGCCGTGCCGGATATTATCCGATTATCTACTGTAATACATACTGGTATGATAATTTTATAGACTGGAGTATGCTTTCTGGCCTTGACGTGTGGATCGCCAGATATGGCGATACGATTCAGGCACCAGACAGAGCGAGGTATTCCTATACGATCTGGCAGTCTACCGATGGAAATACAGAAAGTGGTTTGAATCCTACGAAAGGGCTGATTGCGGGAATACCGTCCTGGAATGATTCTGATATTGATTTTGGATATGTGGATTATACGAAGAAAATAACACCAAGATGGGACCTGTGGCTTCATATGTTCCGGCAGATAGAGCGAATACCGGATCTTATGAAAATCAGGCAAAAAATGGCTGGGTAGAAGAGGATGGAAGTACTTTTTACTATGTAAATGGCCAGAAAGCAGCCGGATGGAAAGAAAATAGACAATAAGAAATACTATTTTGATCCGGATACAGGAAGCCTCTATAAGGATAAGCTTTTTAAGGATGACGGGCAGGTCTATTATGTAGACAGTGACGGAGTCATGTATGCCAATAAATGCTGACAGATTATAAAGGGAAAACGTATTACTTTAAATCTGATGGTGCCGCTTATAAGGGAATGAAACGCGTAGATGGAAAATATTACTGGTTCCATACCACACAGGATATATATACAAAACAGAAAAAGTGGTCCGAAGTACCGGAGATATTTATTATTTTGGAAGTGATGGCGTACGCTGTGAAGATGGAATGAAACGCGTAACGGAAAATGGCACTTCTCGCACTTATTATTTCCACACAGATGGAAAAGCACATAAAGGCTGGCTGACATATAAAGGTAAAAAATATTATTTTTATAAAGGAAACAGTAAATATTATCAGGAACCAGAGCAGAGAATATTACTCTGACCAGCTCAAATAATATTGTTTCTGTCTTTGATAAAAAACGGAGTATGCACAAAACAGTACAAAAATAAATCAGCCGGTATGTGTCTTTTTCCATTCATTTATAAATTCTATCTGTTCCTGATCGGAGATTCCTGTGATGCTGCGTCGTTTCCGGCGGCTACACAGCACAGGAGAATGAAGGTCTGACAGAGAAGAAAGACCAGAATAAATAATAAACGTAAATCATAAGCTAGCCTCCTATTATATGCGAGAGATACTGACTTTGGTATAGACTTTGTGGATATACCAAAGTCTTTGCATATTTGAGAGTTTTATACATTTTATTCAAAAAAAGCAGAAAAATACCAGATGCTAATGAGAAATGTAAAGGGATTGTCAGGAATACATGTAAATAATAATTGTTGGAAACACGAAGACAAGTTTTCGGGAATAATTTAAAGTAAGACTGGGCTTATAATATTTCAATAAAATGACGTTAGGGTCAAAAGTCTTATCGTGCAGGCGTGAATGACTTTCTGACTTTTTTCTCCTGATATCATAAAATGTTATAAGTGAATTGAGGAGTTGTTTATGATAAATTCAGATGATTCCGGCTATTCAGGAAAGGGCATTGGTGTCTGTGTGCTGGATTACCGGGATTTATCTCTATATAGATTTACAGGGCGGATACGGGTCATTTCATGATTCATCGGACACCGTATCCAGCCGTATGATGATAATTCTCATGGAACCCATGTATGTGGTATCATAGGCGGTGACGGAAGAGCTTCACAGGGGCGTATCAGGGGAGTTGCACCTGGCTGTGAACTGATTGTGCTGAAAGTTCTGGACCGTATGGGAAACGGAAGAAAAGAGGATGTGCTGAGGGCTTTTCAGTGGATTTTGGAGAATCGGCGGTATTATGGGATCCGTGTGGTCAATATTTCTGTCGGAACGACTTGCCGAACATTTGAGGAACATAAGGTTTTGATTGATGGAGTAGAGCGGTTATGGGATGAAGGACTGGTTGATGAGTGCCGCAGCAGGAATCGAC
>ENA-OQLB01001039-OQLB01001039.1-human-gut-metagenome-genome-assembly--contig:-NODE-1039-length-13147-cov-1.867588_pt1 | contig 13147 bp, 19 predicted proteins | sample MGYA00242656_ERZ504813 | MGnify/ENA primary metagenome ERZ504813 (study PRJEB26092, sample SAMD00036388) | human gut metagenome | host: Homo sapiens | study: EMG produced TPA metagenomics assembly of... | reverse complement strand
CCGATCCCGCGGATGACACCGGTGATCAGTACATATTTCTGGTTCATAACATACTCCATTTCCAGAAGGAGAACAGCTGTAAAATGCTGCTCCTTCAGCTCTCAATTCTGTAGTTATTATACAGGAAGCAGAAACGTTTGTATACCATATTTCCAGAAAATCCGAATGGGGAAAGCGGGTTGCGGTTGTGATTCACAGGCCCTTGTGCTATTATTTTGATAGAGAACCGGTGTGTGCACATAGTAGGAGGAACGGATATGGTAGAGGAAGCCCGAAGCTTTGCAGAAAAAGCACATGAGGGACAGTTTCGAAAGGGAACGAAGCGCCCGTATATTGTACATCCGCTGGAGGTGGCGAAGATTGTGTCAACGATGACGGATGATGAGGAGATTATCAGTGCAGCCTTGCTTCACGATACACTTGAAGACTGCAGGCAGGTGACAAAAGAGCAGATCAAAGAGGCGTTCGGCGAGCGTGTGCTTGAGATGGTCAGGCAGGAGAGTGAGGACAAGTCCAAAACCTGGGTGGAGAGAAAAAGTACGACAATCCGACATTTGAAAACAGCGCCGAGAGCGGTGCAGATGATCGCGCTTGCGGACAAGCTGTCTAATATCCGGGACATTGACCGGGAGTATCCGAAGGTTGGAGAAGAATTCTGGAACCGCTTTCGAATGAAGAGTAAAGCTGCAATGGCTGGTATTATATTGGGGTGAAAGACGCATTGCAGGAAGATTTTGCAGGAATTCCTGCATATGAAGAATATAAGATGCTGGTAGAAAAAAATTTTCGGCAGTACATCAGACTGGCAAAGGAGAGAACAAAATGAAGAAGACAAAGACCATATGTTTTGCGAATAATAAGGGAGGAAGCGGAAAGTCCACGACTTGTTCCAATGTCGGATACGGACTGCGGGAGCTGGGATATAAGGTGCTTCTGATTGATGGAGACATGCAGCTGAACTTGTCTTTATCTCTGTTTGATGAGGATCAGGTGCTTGCGTTTGCGCAGAGTGAAAAGAACCTGTATGAGGGATTGAAGCGCAGGATGATCTGTCCGGTTATATTGTACATTCGGAATATGAAGGGCTGGATCTGATCCCGTCTTCCACATTAATGAGTTCGATAGAGTATGAATTGTTTACAAAATGGCAGAGGGAGTTTATTCTCCGAAAATGTCTGACACAGATCAAAGAATCGGGAGCGTATGATTACATTCTGATCGACGCGCCTCCGACGTTGGGCGGATGGGTTATGAACATTTTGTGTGCGTCGGATGAGATCATCATTCCGGTAGAATCTACACCATGGGGATTGTTCGGTCTGGGAAATATGTTTGAATTTCTGGAGGAAGTCCGGCAGATCACACCGGATCTGAAACTGGGAGGAATTGTGATCACGAAGGTGGATACCAGAAAGAGTTATTTCAAACAGACATTGGAGACTTTAAAGAGTCTGGAAGATGTGCCCGTATTTGATACCTATATCCGGGTGGACAGCGGGATCGAGTGGTCACAGGATAATAATGCACCGATCATGGCATATAAAAAAAGCAGCCGCAGTGCCACAGAGTATATGGAACTGACAAAAGAAATTGCCAAAATGGAGTAGGTGAGTCATGCACAGGGAATTGTTGGACGCCTTGTCTGTCATTACAGAGGAAGAGCAGCGGATACTGGATGAACAAAGAGGAATTGATCCACAGCTTTATACAGAGAAAAAGGAACTGATCGTAGACAGCGAAAAATTGTTGAAAAAGGGGAAGCTGATACAGGTGCGTCCCCATACGAGATTTGTTAATTTTCCGAAGCATAAGCACAATTATGTAGAAGTGATCTATATGTGTCAGGGAACAACCACTCACATTCTGAATGGAAGTAAGGTCATTCTGGAGGCGGGGGATCTTCTGTTTTTGAATCAGAATGCAGAACAGGAGATCCTGCCGGCTGGCGAGCAGGATATTGCCGTCAATTTTATTGTGCTTCCGGAGTTTTTTGACACGGCATTTTCCATGATGGATATGGAAGAGGAAAATGCATTGAAAGAATTTCTGGTAGGTGCACTGTGTGGGAAGAATGACAATACTTCCTATCTTTATTTTCATGTGGCAGAGATCCTTCCCATCCAGAATCTGGTGGAAAATATGGTGTGGACCATTTTCTATGATCAGCCAAACAAGAGGCGGTGTAATCAGATCACTATGGGGCTTCTGCTTTTACAGCTTTTAAATCATGTGGATCGAATGGAGACCGGAACTGCAGCATTTGACCGGGAATTGACCGGAACAGTGTTTAACTATATCGAAGAACATTATAAAAACGGCAGTCTTTCCGAGTTAGCGGAGATTATGGGATATGATGTGTATTGGTTAAGCAGGGAGATCAAAAAACGGACCGGAAAAACGTACAAGGAGCTTCTGCAGTCAAGAAGGATGCGGCAGGCAGCATATCTGTTGAAGAACAGCAGGCTTCCGGTGGCAGATATTATAGAGTCAGTGGGATATGATAACACCAGTTATTTTTTTCGGAAATTTAAGGAGTGTTATGGAGTCAGTCCGAAGATGTATCGGGATAGTTGAGAGAGGATGAAAAAAGCAGTCAATCCTAAGACTAACTGCTTTGCATAACATTGATTAGTTTAATTTTTCAGAGCTTTTTCAGCATATCCCGTACATAAAACCATTCCAACAAAAGCACATATGACAGAATTAAGAAAATAATATCCAACTAATGAACCAATAATAAATCCGATAAACATACTCGCACTATTTTTACTTTTTATTCCATAGTTCTTGATTGTTCTTATACCCAATAACACCATAGCAAATACAATCAGAATAGTAATTACAGTCTGTATTTCATTGCTCATTTTCCTTATCCTCCATAAATGCTAAGATTTCTCGATAAGTCTGAATATCATTGTTCCTTTTTTGTTTGTTCAGTCGCATTGCATAATATATCATAACTCCTGCAATTAAAAGCCATAATACAATCCCTGACAAATTCTAAATAGAGGAACAGCGGGACAGCTGATACAACAGTTAAAATGATTAAAACTGTAAAAATAACAGTATCTCGCTTAAATCTCCTTACATCATCTTGTTCAACTTGTTTTTCCATTTCGATAACATCTCCTTTTACTAGAATATCAAGAGAAGTATTGAAAAGTTGACTTAGCATGACAAGACTATTCACATCTGGATAATTCTTCCCATTCTCCCAATTTGAAATTGTCTGTCGAGTTACAAAAATCTTGCTTGCCAATTCCTCTTGAGAAAGTTTTAAATCTTGTCTGAATTTTTTTATTTGTTTTCCCACGTCCACTGTTAATACTCCTCCTGCCTCTATCCTATATTATGAGATGTTTTCTCGCTATCAAATGCCTTTTACATGCCTATAATAAGCCTTGCAAAAAAATGTTTTACATACGCTAAAATTAAGTATTTTAAAGAGTTCTAAACAATATTCTACCTCTATGCAGTATCGCCTATAATGAAAATATGCTTTGCCGATTACTTTTTCTGCTGTCCCTGTGGTGCATGGTTCTGTGGATTGCCAGTTTGACCGCCTGTATTCTTTAAGATAATATCGTTAGCCTTTACATACCAGTTTATGTCTATGTATCAGTAATTGAGTTTTTGCTGTTCTTTCAACAGGATTGAAATAATCCTGCTCGGGTATTCCATTCCCTTATTTCCTCTTGATTACCCACCACAGAAAAGAAAAAGCCCTGTCAAGAGCCTTGCCACCATTGGTGGTGATTTGTAATCTGCAATTTTACGAGAAAGTGAAAATAGAATTTCCTGATGTCTTCGATTTAGAGGTGCCATGAAATAAATTGCTCCATCAATCAGTTCGGCTCGTTGTCCGTCAGGTAAATTATAGATATCTTCTAATGTATACATTTTTGCTCTGCGATTTCCATTATGAATTAAACTGTGCATTATTTTTCGGAGAAATCCCCACGGCTTGGTAAAAGCCTTCAGGTAGTTGCTGTAATCGTTAAACCCACACGCTTCACAGGCTTCATTGACGGAGTACCCCTGACTGAGCAGAGACTTGGAGATCGTAATGCGCTTTGCGGTAATGTATTTGTTGATGGTCGTCCCGGTAGTGGCTTTGAAAATACGGCACAGGTAGGAGCTGCTCAAAAAGAAATGGCAGAGAGTTCTTCCAGTGTCAGATTTTCACTGATGTGGGTATTAATATAAGAAAGAATCTCATCTACCTGGGCATGATAGCCGGGGGTTTTTGGTTCCTCTTCTGCGGAAGAGCGGCATCGTTTATCAAATGCATTGTTGAGAAATACCATCAGTTCCAGAAATGTGGCACGATCCAGGACGTCTTCTCCGAATCCGGAATTGGAGCGCAGTTTATGAATAAAATAGATAAACCGGGTCTGTTCTTCTGCGGAGAGATGGAGCTGATGCGGCATATCGGTCCCGCGGAACTGAAAACAGTGATTCAGATCCGTCTTCTCTGTAGAAATTTGTTTTAAATACTCCGGATCAATGGACAGAATGATCCGTTCATGTTTCTGCTGATCAATCTGTGTCAGATAATGGCTCTCAAACTGGTTGATCAGAAAAATGTCTCCATCACTGATATCATAAAAATAGTTATCGATCAGAAACTGTTTTCCGCCGGAAATCGAGTAGTAGATTTCATAGCAGTCATGGATATGCATATCCATCGCTTTCTCATCATTATATAAGTGCGCAAAAGCAAATGTGTGTGTATCCATGCACTGCCGCATGGATTCTTTGCAGGATATACATTCTTTCATGAAGAATCGCTCCTTTCGTTTTTTCAAAATCGTCCTGTTTTGCTCATATTATAGTTCAGAAGTTCAAAATTTTCAATATTTACAGCAAGAAAACACAAGAAATAGGGGAATAATGAATGCTATACTAAGTGCAAGAAATGACACAGATCAGTCAGTCAAAATAAGGGAAATCAAAAAACAGGAGGATTATCATGGAAGTAAGAACAGCAGCATCACCAAGAGATGTGAAACACTACACAACAGACAGATTAAGAGAGGAATTTCTGATCCAGGATTTATTCCAGGCAGACAAGATCAATCTGGTATACAGCCACATTGACCGTATTATTACAGGAGCAGCAGTTCCGGTCAATGAAAAACTGGTTCTGACAGCAGGGGATGAGCTTCGTGCAGAGTACTTCCTTCAGAGAAGAGAACTTGGAATCATCAATATCGGTGGAGATGGAATCATCACAATCGATGGACGTGTTTATGAAGTAAATGCAAGAGACGGAATGTATGTTGGAAGAGGAGCAAAAGATATTTCATTTGAAAGCAAAGATGCTTCCTGCCCGGCAAAATTCTATATGAACAGTGCACCGGCACACGTATCTTACCCGACAGTACATATCAAACTTGAGGGAGAAGCTGAAGAAGGCGTTGTGATCGTAAAAGATGAGAACAAAGTAGAACTCGGAACACTGGAAGATTCCAACCACAGAATCATCAATAAATATATCGTAACAGGCAGGTAGAAAGCTGTCAGCTGGCGATGGGACTGACAAAACTTCTTCCGGGAAGCGTATGGAATACAATGCCATCTCATACACATGACAGACGTATGGAAGTATATCTGTACTTTGATATGGATGATGATTCATTCGTAATGCACTACATGGGAGAACCACAGGAGACAAGACATATCATCATGCACAATGAAGAAGCAGTGATCTCTCCAAGCTGGTCTATCCACTCCGGATGTGATCCAAAGCGTATACATTCATCTGGGGAATGTGCGGAGAAAATCAGGATTACGGCGATATGGATACAATTGCAAACAAAGACCTGAGATAATTGATAGAAGAGAAGGAGAAACAGTTATGGTAAATTTTTCACTGGAAGGTAAAATCGCACTGGTAACAGGTGCTTCTTACGGAATCGGATTCGGAATCGCTTCTGCATATGCAGAGGCAGGTGCAACAATCTGTTTTAACGACATCACACAGGAGAAAGTTGACTTAGGAATTGCAGCATACAAAGAAGCTGGAATCGAAGCTCACGGATATGTATGTGACGTAACAGATGAAGCACAGGTAAAAGCAATGGTTGCAAAGATCAACGAAGAAGTTGGAATTATTGATATCCTGGTAAACAATGCCGGAATCATCATGAGAAAACCAATGCTTGAAATGGAAGCAGACGAGTTCAGAAAAGTAATCGATGTAGACTTAAACGCACCATTTATTGTTTCCAAAGCAGTGATTCCGGGAATGAAAGAAAAAGGACACGGAAAGATCATCAACATCTGCTCTATGATGAGTGAACTTGGACGTGAGACAGTATCTGCATACGCAGCAGCAAAAGGCGGACTGAAAATGCTCACAAAGAACATTTGCTCTGAGTACGGTGAGTACAACATCCAGTGTAACGGTATCGGACCTGGATACATTGCAACACCGCAGACAGCACCACTGCGTGAAGTGCAGGCAGACGGAAGCAGACACCCATTCGATCAGTTTATCATTTCCAAAACACCTGCTGCAAGATGGGGAACACCGGAAGATCTTCAGGGACCAGCAGTATTCCTTGCATCCGATGCATCTGATTTTGTAAATGGACACATTCTGTACGTAGATGGTGGAATCCTGGCATACATTGGAAAACAGCCATAAGAAATTGAAATATAAATAATCAAGAGGAGATCAATATGTTAGTAGCAGCGAGAACACACGACTATGGAAAACAGCCGGTGGATCACCTGGCAAAACTGTTGAAATCCGAAGGCATTGAGCAGCACAGCTTGTGCTGCCAAAAGCATTTTCGGAGATCAATTCTTATGAGGAAGTAACGCCGCAGCTGGTGGAACAGATTCGTAAAAATTTTGAAGAAGAAAACATCAAAATCCAGATTTTGGGATGTTATATGGATCTTGGAAATCCAGACGATGAAGTGCGGAAAAATGCCGTAGATACATTTAAAAAATGTCTGAAATTCAATCAGATCCTGGGAGCGTCCATTGTTGGAACAGAAGCTGCGTATCCGCGTCTGAGCCTGGAGGAAAAGAAGATCTGGCATCCTTATATGATGGACAGTGTTGCCAGACTGGTAGAAGAGGCAGAGCGGCTTGATGTTGATATGGCATTGGAACCGGTCTACTGGCATCCGTTGGAGGATCTGGAGACAACGGTAGAAGTGTTTGAAAAGATGAACAGCAATCGTCTGAAAATGATCTTTGATCCGGCAAACGTGTTGGAATTCCCGGAGATTGATCAGAATGCTTACTGGAAAGAATGGCTGGGAGCACTGGGACACAAGATCGAAGCAATCCATATGAAAGATTTTGTAGAAGGTCCGAACAAAGAGTATTGTCCGGTCTGTCTTGGTGAAGGCGTGATCCGATACGGGGAAATCGTAAAATGGATGAAGCAGCACAAACCGGATATTGTCGTTGTCAGAGAGGAACTGGATCCAAAGACGGCGCAGAAGGATATTGCGTATATGAGAAGGTTGTGGATGGAGTAGTATCATCTGAAATAGTGGTGGCTAATAACTGTAGAGAGGCTATGTATTGTTTGTTCATATGTAGTGGGGTTAAAAAGAAGTTTTTCAGTGATTGTATGATAATCGTTTCGAAACTTCTTTTTATTGTGTTCCAAATTATTTTCCTCGAAAATCTGACGGATGGCAATGATATTTCTGCTGGAATTTCTTATAGAAGAAAGTGACATTTTCATATCCTGATTTATGTGCGATCTCTGTCACAGAAAGCGGAGTTTGTCGAAGCAGTTTTGCTGCATATTCCAGTTTTTGCTCCTGAATAAGCTGAATGTAGGTCAGACCGATATGTTTTTTCAGAAGTCGCGTGACATAATTCGGGCTGATATGGAAAAAATCAGCTACGGATTCCTGAGTGCAGGTCTGGAAATTCCGCTCGATAAACCGAAGTATGGGAATGACCATGCTACTGGTAGAAAAGGCGGATTCTTTAGTCAGATCATTTTCATACACATTGATCAGTTCGGCCATGATCGTATAGAACAGATGCATGATGATATCGTTCGAATTGATAGAAGGATCGAAGCATTCGCAAAATAGTTCGTTAAAAAAGAGTGGAATTCTCCTGTTATTTTCGGAGTGGAACAGCAGGTAATGGTTATGATTGGTCTTTTCGTTAATGGCGTTGATAAAAAAGCGTGAGAGGATGCTGTCATTGGAAAACTGGGAAAACATATGGTCACGCAGAAAATCAGTTTTTACAATGATACTGATCATAATATCTTCTTCGCCGAGTGCTTCAATTGAATGCGGACAGTTTGTGTCGATCAGGAGCACCTGATTTTTCATAAGTGTCACAGGTTTTTCGTCGATTATCTGTGGACACTGACCGGAGTAGACATAGTTGATCTCGATATAAGGATGGATGTGTTCCGGGACAGGATTGAAGCGTGAGTTCTTTTTAATAGAGATTTCCGGAAGCTCTGCATGGATTCCCGCTTCTGAAGAACTGCCGGATGCTGGTACACAAGAGAATCTGTGTCTGTAATATTTAAAAGAGAATATTCTTTGTCCTGTACAAAAACTTTCGGCATATTTTCCCAACCTGTATAACGTTCGCCGGCACGGTAGCGAAGCTCACTGGGAGATAAGCTAGTCAGATAATGATGCAGTGTATTTAAATTCATAGGGATTCCTCCTTTTGCATGAAGTGTATCAGATTGTGTGGAAATGGTCAATGTAATGTGCGGAATCCGATATTTTTCTGTTTAGAAAAACCACTTATAATAAGGTCATATAAGAGAAATGCATTTCTGAAAAACAATCATCAAGTGAGTGATAAACAGGAGGGTCTTATCTCATGGCAAAAGAAGATTACGGACAGCTTGCTAAAGAAGTAGTGGAGGCTGTTGGCGGAAAAGAAAATATCATAAGTGTTACCAATTGTATGACTCGGTTACGTTTTGTGTTAAAAGATGATTCTGTGCCGGATAAAGAACAGGTGGGTGCCATCAAAGGTGTAAAAGGGGTCATGAATCAGGGTGGCCAGTATCAGGTAATCATTGGAACTCATGTGAGTGAAGTGGTGAAGTTTGTAAAAAAAGAAGCCGGTGTTTCTGAAGATGGGAAGGCAGATGTGAACAAGGAGGACTACCATATTGTGAAGAAGGACAGCCTCTGGAACCGTTTTTTTAAAGTGATTTCCGGTTGTATTATGCCAATGATCGGTCCAATGATCGCGGGTGGTATTTTAAAAGGGATTCTGGTGATTCTCACAACAGCAGGAGTGTTGACTAACACGGATGGACCTATTTGGTCTTGTATGCTGCAGCCGATGCGCTTCTGTACTTTATGCCGATCATTGTTGGATTTACCTGTGGAAAAGTATTTGACTGTAATCCTTATACAACGGCAACGATAGGGGCAGCACTCGTATATCCTAGTCTGATCAGTGCAATCGCAGCAGAAGGGGGAATTACATTTTTACACATTCCGATTTCGACTACGACATATGCAAATACATTGTTTCCGATTATTCTTGCATCCTTTGTAGCAAGTAAAATAGAAAAGCTGGCAAAAAAGATTCTGCCTCAGATCAATTCAGTTGATGATGGTACCGACTGTTGTACTGGCAATTGTTGTTCCGCTCAGTTACCTGGTGATCGGACCTGTGATGCAGTATGTATCCAATGGACTTTCGACTATAGTATGTGGAATCTTTGCATTTAGTCCAATTCTGGGAGGCTTGCTCTTTGGTGCATTCTGGCAGATGATTGTTTTACTGGGGCTGCATGCAGCGTTTATACCGGTTCTGATGAATAATCTTCTGACACAGGGAAGTGATCCGATCAATGCAGTTCTCGGTCTGACTGTTTGGGCATTGGCAGGAGTTGCGCTGGGATATTCACTTAGAAACAAAAATCCGGAGAAGAGGAGTGCGGGATTTGGAAGTATGGCTTCAGCATTGTGTGGAGTGACAGAACCGGCGATTTATTCTATTGCTGTACCGAATATGAAATTATTTGCATGTGCCTGGGTCGGCGGTGGAATTGCCGGTGCGATTCTAGGTGGTCTCGGTGGGAAATTGTATGCAATGGCAGGAGATGGATTGTTCCGAATTCCAGCAATGATCAATCCAAACGGACTGGATGTCAGTTTTTATGGATTTGTTGCCTGTGCGGTTCTGGCATTTGCCGTATCAGCAGTGCTGGCATTTATTGTAGAAGGAAAAACAGGGAAAGTGAAATAAGATAGAAGGCAGGAGTGTGGAAAATGGAGAATGGATTGTACCTTTCTTTTGGCAGCATGGAGAGGATCATGCCGTATTGAGCAAGTATATGGATAAAATTTCAGAAAGTGGGATGAGAGGTGTGTGTGTGGAAGCACGTCCACACCCCGACTTTTGGGAGAACAGTGGTGGTGTGATCTGGATCTGATCCTGGAAAAGGCGAGAAAGCATCAGATGAAAGTATGGATTTTGGATGATTCCCATTTTCCGACTGGATATGCAAACGGAAAGATCAAAGACAGCTATCCGGAGTATTTGAAACGATATCTGGATATGCGTAGATATGATGTTCAGGGACCGATGAAGCAAATGCGGATTGATCTGAAGCTTTTAAAGGGCAGACCGTGGACAAACCAGATTTCGAGGAAGAAATTCTGCGGGTATATTCAGCCAAACGGTGCAGCCGGTATACAGAGTCAGGTGATCCGGTGGATGCAGAGACACTGGTGGATATCACGGAGCATATGGATAAAGAAAAGAGACTTCTGACACTGGATGTTCCCAGCGGAGCATATAGTATTTTTATCTTGTATCAGACAAGAAAAGGTGGAGAAGAGGCAACAAAAGAATATCTGAATCCGTTGATGAAAGAGGCAACCGAGGTATTGATCCGCGAAGTGTATGAGCCGCACTATGCACATTATAAAGAAGAGTTCGTAACATTGATAGAAGGATTTTTTTCCGATGAACCGAGATTTGGAAATGTGAAAGGCACAGAGGCAGGAATCGGAAGTGATATGGTGCTTCCGTGGAGAAAAGGGCTGGAAAAAGAGCTTCCGTTTGAGCCTAAATATCTCCCACTGCTCTGGGTAGATGCAAAAGGGACAGAGGCACAGATCCGGTATCAATACATGGATCTGATCACAAAGTTGTACCGGGATAATTTTACGAAGGTCCTTTCAGACTGGTGTCATGCACATGGAGTGCTGTATCTGGGACATACGATAGAAGATAATGGAGCCCACGCAAGACTTGGATATGGCACAGGCCACTATTTCCGGGGGCAGGAGACCATGGATTATGCCGGAATTGACGTGATCGGAGGACAGGTTGTCCCGGGAATGAATTATCATCACGATGCCTTTAATACAGGAGGCAGCAATGGAGAATTCTATCATTATGCACTTGCAAAACTGGCTTCGTCTGCAGCCCATCTGGATCCGCTGAAAAAAGGAAATTCTGTGTGTGAGGCATTTGGGGCGTATGGCTGGAATGAAGGATTGAAAATGATGAAATGGATCACGGATCATTTGATTGTCCGCGGAATCAATCATCTGGTACCGCATGCGTTTGATCCCAAAGAATTTCCGGACTTTGACTGCCCGCCACATTTCTATGCCCATGGAATGAACCCGCAGTTTCGATATTTTCCGGTGTTTACGGCATATGCAAACCGTTTGATGGAAATTTCCGCAATGGAAAACATCCGGCAAAAGTCGGGCTTCTCTATCCGGCAGAGCAGGAGTGGGGAGGCGAATATATGCCGGTAGAAAAACCGGCGAGGGTACTGACAGAAAATCAGATCAGTTTTGATATCATTTCGCTGGATTATCTGGAAAAAGCGGAGATTGCGGAGCGGTGTTATTGTATCAATGGACAGCGGTTTGAAGTCATGGTTGTTCCATACGGGACATTTATGCCGCAGTCAGGTAGGGCGCTTTTGGAAAAGCTGCAGGAGGCGGGAGTTACGGTCCTTTATCTTCCAAAGGATCTTCAAAGCTGCCCGCTTGCTGAAAAGCTCCATTCATATCGTGCAGTGATTCTGGAAAAAGAGGAGCCGGAACTTGCGGCGGGCGAATATGAAAAAGATGGCCGGAAATACCTGATGCTGTTCAATGAAAATATCGGAACAGCCGCAGATACAGTAATACAGATTCGGGGAGATGCAAGGATATACAAATATGATGCTTTTGAAGACCGGATGATGCGGGTGTCTCATCAGATAAAACTTCATCTGGAACCATATGAGTCGGCTGTATTTGTACAGAGTGAAGAAGAATTACTGCCGGGAGAAGGGCGGATTTCTGAGGAGCCAAAGTGGGAGGAATGCCCGCAGATGCTTCCGCAAACATGGAATGTGACATTTGCAGACAGTACATCTTATCCGGATTTTCAGGTGATGGTTCCTGCAGAGAAACTGGAGTTGGTGAGCAGTCTGCCGGGATTTGAGGAAATCACAGGAACTGTAAGATACGAAAGTACCATTCAGAAAAACAGAGAAGCAGGCAGCATAATGTTAGATCTTGGAAATGTTTATGAGACAGCAGAGGTTTTATAAATAATATTTCTGCAGGTGTGAAAATCTGCAAGCCGTATCGATTGATCTGACACCTTTGCTCAAGGAAGGGGCAAATCAGATCGTAGTGGAAGTGACAAACACACTGGAACGCAGATGAGGGATGTGATCAGCCATTATCTTCCAATTGAGCCGTTTGGTGTGGAGGGTCCGGTGAGAATGTATAAGGAGGAAAAGTGATGAGTTTACCAGAGAATTTTTTATGGGGCGGTGCGACCGCGGCAAATCAGTGTGAAGGTGCATATAACGTAGGTGGCAGAGGGCTGGCAAATGTGGATATCTGCCGGCGGGAAAAGGTCGGTATCGGGTGATATCCGGGCATCCGGATAGTCTGGAACCGGACGACGATCATATATATCCGGCAATGGATGCGGTTGATTTTTACCATCGTTATAAAGAAGATATTGCTCTTTTAGGAGAAATGGGATTTAAGACATTTCGTCTGTCGATCGCCTGGACGAGGATTTTTCCAAATGGAGATGAGGAACAGCCAAATGAGGAAGGCTTAAGTTTTATGAAAATGTATTTCGGGAATGCCACAAATATGGGATTGAACCTCTTGTGACGATTACACATTTTGACTGTCCG
>ENA-OQLB01001038-OQLB01001038.1-human-gut-metagenome-genome-assembly--contig:-NODE-1038-length-13161-cov-1.557235_pt1 | contig 13161 bp, 23 predicted proteins | sample MGYA00242656_ERZ504813 | MGnify/ENA primary metagenome ERZ504813 (study PRJEB26092, sample SAMD00036388) | human gut metagenome | host: Homo sapiens | study: EMG produced TPA metagenomics assembly of... | reverse complement strand
CTTTCTCTCATGTATTTATACTCCACATCTTTCATATGTTTTTGCTTGGATCTCATCATAACTGCGGATAAAATAGTCCGCCTTTTCTTTTTTCTCTTTTTCATCACTTGCCGAGAATGCATCATCCACTGCACACACTGTCATTCCCGCATTGCGCCCGGCTTCGATCCCCTTTGGAACATCTTCAAATACCAGACACTCTTCCGGCTGTACACCGAGGTCCTCTGCCACTTTCAGATAAACATCCGGTGCAGGCTTTCCTTTTTTCACTTCACATCCGGTGCGTACAGAAGAAAAATAACTCTCGGATCTGCAGCGCGTCCAGAGCGGCAAGAGCCAGCTCCTTTGCATTGCTCGTAGCAATTCCCATCAGGATCTGCTCCTGTTTTAAAAATTCCAGAAATCCTTTTGCCCCCGGCTTTAGCTCCACTTGGGTCTGATACAGATGCAGTGTCATATCGATCCACTCCTTTTGCACATCTTCCAGCGAACAGGAGAGCTCTGGAAATACATCCAGAAAATACTGTGCGGTCTCTGTGTAGCTTTTCCCTCCAATGCCTTGGCGAATCCGGGCGGCGGGGTCAGATGGTATTTCTTTAAAAAGATCCGGTCCACTTCCGGCCAGATCCACATGGAATCCGTCAGCGTCCCATCCATATCAAAAATTACTGCTTTTTTTCCACTGAGCATAGTGTATCCTTCTCTTTCTCTGTCAATTCCCGGTATTCGCCGGGCATCAAAGTTTCATCCAGCTGAAGCGGTCCCATACTGAGCCTCTTCAGATAAATGACTTTCTTACCGACTGCTTCAAACATCCGCTTCACCTGATGAAACTTCCCTTCGCAGATCGTCAGAAGAATCTCTGAAACTTCTCCCGACTTTACTACCTCCAACACTGCAGGAGCAGTCAGCTTTTTCTCATGGATATCCACGCCTTCTGCAAATTTACGGACATCTTCCTGCGTAACGATCCCCTGCACTTTCGCATAATACGTCTTATCTACATGCTTTTTCGGGGAAAGCAGCCGATGCGCCAGTTCCCCGTCATTGGTGATCAGCAGCAACCCTTCGGTATCTTTATCCAGACGTCCTACCGGAAACAGATCCTTTCTTTTGCGGGAAACAATCAGGTCGATCACCGTCTTTTCTCTGGCATCCTCTGTTGCCGAAATCACCGGCGGCTTGTGCAGCATATAATATTCTTTTTTTGTGTAGCCGACGGTCTGACCGTCGAATACAACGGTTGTCTCTTCGGTATCGATCTTTGTTTCCGGCTTTTTCACACAAGCGCCATCCACAGACACTCTGCCTTTGGAAATCGCCCGCTTTACTTCTGTTCTTGTGCCCACTCCCATATCTGCGAGATATTTATCCAGTCTTATCTTCATCTCTTTTCATCCTTATGACTGCCAGCGCCAGCCCGGCAGATATTTGTTTTTCAGCGTCTGGTTTGCCAGTTTTCCGAATCCGAGCGGATATCCGTCCACACAGACCAGATACCATCCTTTCTCCTTGCGGGAGACAAGATCTTCTACATCCAGAGTCTCTCCTTTTAAATATTTGATCACACGTTCATCCTGTACGGACAAATCCAGAATATTGGCATACTCTTCTTTTTTCAGTGACATTGCAAACGCCTGACTCGGTTCAAACCGCTTTTTCTTAAGTTCTCCGAGCAGCAATCCGGTTCTTAAAAAGCGGACACCGTTCAGCTTTGGAAGTCCCTTCGGCATATAGTAGACTCTCTCTCCATGGATATCCAGTCTTGATGCTTCCGGTTTCCAGGAAACGTTCCGGAAAAACTCTTCCAGCTCTTCCGGCAGTTTTCCGCCTTTTTTAGAATCCTTTTCTTTCAGAGCAATCGGAGAGCCTTCCCCCTTTTTCAACAGTGCAAGATAATGTCCTTCCCCTTCCATTCGATGCGGAAAAATCCGGACTGTCTTTGCAAGATTTGGGTTTTTGCTGTCTGTCACTTCCGGCATTCCCGGTGCAAAGCCTTCATATCCTGCCATCTCACAAATCTCAAACTCCGGATATTCTTCCAGCAGATATTCGATGGTCTGCTCATTCTCTGACGGATCAAAGGTACAGGTAGAGTACAGCATCATTCCACCAGGACGCAACATGGATGCCGCCTGCGTATGATACTTCGCTGAATTTTTGAGAAAAACTCCGGACCATGCTCTTCCCATGCTTTGACCATCTTTTTATCTTTTCGAAACATTCCTTCTCCGGAACACGGAGCATCGATCAGGATCTTGTCAAAATATTCCGGAAAATACTCGGTCAGCTTGCCCGGCTCTTCGCTGAGCACCAGCATATTTCCGATTCCGAATAATTCAATATTCTTCAGCAGACCTTTGGCTCTGGAATTGCTGATGTCATTTGCCATCAGAACTCCTTTTCCCTGTAACTTTGCCCCAAGCTCTGTCGCCTTTCCTCCGGGAGCGGCACATACATCCAGCACCCGGTCTCCCGGCTCGATCAAAAGCCGGTCTGCCGGTGTCATCGCGCTTGGCTCCTGCAGATAATACAGTCCTGCAAAATAGTACGGATGCTTTGCCGGCTGGATCTGATCTCCGTCATAATAAAATCCATTTGAGATCCATGGAACCGGACGCAGCGGCCATGGAGCGATTTTCAAGAAATCCTCCACGGAAATTTTGTTTGTATTAACACGGAGTCCGTAATGACGCGGCTCCTCATAGCATTTTAAATAATCCTCATATTCTTCACCCAAAAGGTGTTTCATCTTTTCTTCAAATGTATTTGGTAAATTCATATTCATTCCTCCACATGAACATGATTATACCATAATTCCTATAGTAAGACTACCTGGAATACACACATTTTATTCTGGCATTTTCTGCATACCGCAGCACCGGATACGGATTTACACTGATTTCTTCCGTTCCTTCTTTCAGATAAATTCCAAGGTGGAGATGCACCGGAAACTCCCCCGTTGTTCCCTCCTCTCCATATCCGCTGTCCCCCATATAGCCGAGCAGATCTCCTGCCTTTACCGGATCTCCCTTCTCAAGCTCCGCATAAGAATCCAGATGTGCATAATAAAAATACGCTCCCGTCGGTGCCGTGATCCCAATCCTCCAGCCGCCCTTTTCCAGCCAGCCTTTTTCGGTTACGACACCATCCGTCATGCTTACAACAGGATAATACCCGGCGTATTTTTCTCTGCCATAATATCTGTTCCCTCATGCCCCCGTTTTCCTCCGTAATTTCGTTCAAACATCCAGGAATCAACATAAGAAATCTTATCCTCGGTATCATCCAGAGACTGCGGGATGGGGAAATATTTTACATCATTCCAGATTGCCCTGCATGATTGCACATAAGCATCCCAGCCCGTTTGGTTTCGCCATTGGCGGTACAGCTTCTTGAAATCCGGAAGGTGAGACTTTTCCTGGAAATCTGCGGTTTTCAAAGTCTGTTGCCATCCAGTAGAGTCCCACGTCCCGTCCCGGATCTGCAGCCTGTTTCAAATAAACCTGCATGGTTTCAGAAACAGGCTGCCTGCGAAAATCAGGCTGAGATACCACCGGTTTTGAAGTCTCTGAAATCCACTGACAGAAATCAAAACCCCGGTATTTAATACGGCAAAAAATGCCAGAAGAAAAATTCCCGCAAAATAGCTGATATATCTGTGACGCATAGAACTTTCTCCCGTTGGATGTTTCAAATTATCGTATGCCGGTTTCTTCTAAACTTCCACTGATAAATGTCCCATATCGTCATATACATATAACAACAAGTGAATCGGAGTTTTCCTATGAGAAAAATCTGGCCGGAATCGGAGTTCTGATCTGTTTTGCCTTTATGCTTTTATTTCCAAAAGATGTATTTAATGGAGCCAGCAAAGGTCTGCTGCTATGGTTTCATACAGTCTTTCCCACACTGTTTCCCTTTTTGATCATCACAAACCTGCTGATGTCCACCAACTGCATCCGTCTGATTGCCCGCCTGTTCGGCCCTCTTCTGAACAAAATCTTCCGGGTCTCTCCAAACGGGAGCTTTGCGATCATTGCAGGCTTTCTCTGCGGATATCCTATGGGCGCCAAAATTTCCGCAGACCTGACACATACAAAACAGATTTCACCGCAGGAAGGAGCGTATCTACTCTCCTTTTGCAACAATACAAGTCCGGTCTTTATTTTCAATTTTGTAGTCTGGAAAACACATGGGAAAAAGCGAACTGATGATTCCGTCCATCCTGATCCTGACAGCTGCGCCCATTCTGGTCAGCTTTTTTACGAGAAGAACGTATTGAAGGGAAAACAGGCATTTCAGGCTCCGGATTCAGGCTGGCAGAAAAATACGTTCTGGTCCTTTGACATTTTGGATCACTGCATTATGGACAGCTTTGAAGCAATCACAAAAGTGGGGGCTATATGATTCTTTTCTCCGTGTTGATCGCACTGTCAGAAAACCTGGCATCCTGCTTTCCGGCGGTCCAAATTCTTCTGCCGGTTTTGGAAATCACAAACGGGATTCAGCTGATTGGAATGTCTGCCGTTTCTTTTCCTGTAAAATACATTTTGGCGCTCTCTCTGACAGCATTCGGAGGCATATGCGCCGCCGCCCAGACACAGTGCATGATACAAAAAGCCGGTTTTTCAATCTTTTCCTACATAACACAAAAGCTGGCTACCACTCTGGTAACCAGCCTGCTTGGCATCTTATATCTTTTATGCTTCGCCTGAGACTCCTGTCCTTCTTCCGGAGTCGGAGACTCTAATTCTGCACGATTCGTGCGGACAACATCATAACACTCCTGAAGGGAGTTGATCAGTCCGTCATATTTTGTCGTATAGCTGTCTAATGTATGACCGATAATACTCTCTGCATTGGCAAGCAGATCATCGGTATACTGGATCGCACCCATACGGATCTCATTTGCATCCATTGTTGCATTGTCGATGATCTCCTGAGCCTGTGCAGTCGCCTGTGTCACGATCTCATTTGCCTGTGCATATGCCTGCTGCATGATCTCATGCTCACTGACAAGCTCTGTTGTCTGTACCTGTGCTTCTTCGATCATCGCATCGGCTTTTGCTTTTGCATCCGCAAGGATCGCATCCCGGTTGCTGATGATCTTCTGATATCTCTTGATCTCATCCGGAGTCTTCATTCTGAGTTCTCTCAAAAGCTCATCCAGATGTTCTTTATTTACAATAATCTTTGTCGAGGATAACGGCTGAAACTTACAATCTTTGTCAATGTACTCTTCAATCTCCTCAATAATCTGTTCAATACGGCTGCTCATAGTTACACTCTCCTTTTTGCTTTCATCTTCGCTTCCAACTCTCCTGCTATCGCTTCTGGCACAAACTGTGATACATCTCCCCCATAAGCCGGCAATCTCCCTGACGGTTGTAGAGCTAAGTAAGAATATTCGATACTGGTAGTCAGAAACATCGTCTCCAGATCCGGCTCCAGTTTATGGTTCGTCTGCGACATCTGCAATTCATATTCAAAATCTGTAATTGCCCGAAGTCCTCTGATGATCACAAAGGCATCCATCTGACGGGCAAAATCTATCAAAAGTCCGTGAAATGGAACAATTCTGACATTTGTCAGATCTTTGGTCGCTTCCTCTAACATTTTAACACGTTCTTCTACAGAAAACAACGGCATTTTCGCATTATTATTCAGCACACCGACAACCAGTTCATCCACAATTTTACAGGATCTGCGGATAATATCTAAATGTCCGTATGTAACAGGGTCAAAACTGCCCGGATAAATGGCTCTTAACATATCATTTCCTTTCCAGCTTTCTCAATGAAAACATGCTTGTTCGTCTTGTATTCTTTCTCTTTGATCAGTGTGAAGCCCAAATCTTCCAGATAAGAAAAGTCCGTATGCTTTGATGCTTCCACAATGATCACGGTATCCTCATAAATCAGTTCGGAACCGGACAGATACGTAAGAACCTGTCTCTCCAGATCCTGATCATACGGAGGATCCATAAATACAAAATCAAACACTTTCTCGCCTTCCAGCTGATACAGAGCTGTCAGAACATCTTTCGTCATGGTCATCGTCTTTTCTCAGAAAGCTTTGTATAGTTTAAATTTTTCTTTGACACAGGCCATCGCTTTTGGATTCTTTTCGACAAAAACAGCCTCTTTGGCGCCTCTGCTCAATGCCTCGATGCCAATTCCGCCACTTCCGGCAAACAAGTCCAGAAAAACGCTTCCGAAAACAGACGGCGCGATCATATTGAACAGTGTCTCTTTGATCCTGTCTGTTGTTGGTCTGGTCTCCATTCCGTCCAAAGTTTTTAACTGCAGTCTCTTTGCAGTTCCTGCGATCACTCTCATTGCGCACCTCCACTTTCTCAACTATGCTGAATTTTAGCAGAAAAAAGCACTCAGGTCAATCCCAAGTGCTTTTTTCCGCCTGATTTCGCATTGGCAACAGTGACTGCTTATTTACCGGCCATCTGTTTTTCCTGCTGCTCGATCATTTTCTTTACCATATAACCACCTACAGATCCGTTCTGTTTGGAAGTTAAGTCTCCGTTGTAACCGTCTGACAGCGGTACTCCAAGCTCGCTTGCTACCTCGTATTTGAATTTGTCCAGTGCTCCCTTTGCTTCTGGTACTGCTGCTCGATTAGATGAACGACTTGCCATGATAATTTCCTCCTTTTCGTAACTTCTTTTGTTACCTCTTTTTGTAGTTTTATACCTAAGCCCGGGCCGCATCGACATGAAGCTGCTGCATTGTGATGCGGCTCGTCTCATGTGTCTGCATTCCGTTCGCTTGTGTTACATCCATAGTATATGGAGGAATTTTATTTTTAATCTGGTAAGTTCTGGTTATTTTTAAAGTGTCATTTCTAACATCACATCTGACAGATAGTGTTTTAAGCGATCGGCCAGCCGCCGGTTTCTTTCTGATTTCAGTCCGGGATCCGTCCGCAGCAGTTCTCCTGCAGCTTCGGCAGCTTGTTTTAGGATCAGAGAATCCTGAAACACATCTCCCAGTTTAAAATCCATCAGACCGCTCTGCCGGATTCCAAAGAGATCGCCCGGTCCCCGAAGTCTTAAATCTTCTCCCGCGATAAAAAATCCGTCATTGGACTGATTGAGGATACCCAGACGCTCTTTTGTTTCTTTTGATTTGGAAGGACTCATAAAAATACAGTAGGACTGATGTCCTCCTCTTCCTACCCGGCCGCGGAGCTGATGAAGCTGAGCGAGGCCAAAACGTTCTGCATTTTCGATCATCATAACTGTTGCATTCGGAACATCAATCCCGACTTCGATCACCGTCGTGGATACAAGGATCTGGATCTCATTTTTCCCGAATGCTTCCATGATCTCATCTTTTTGTGCCTGCTTCATTTTTCCGTGAAGACACCCCACTTTGACAGACTCACCCATGATATCCTGAAGCATCTGGAATAATCGGTTACATTTTCTGCTTCCAGCGCTTCACTCTCCTCGACCATCGGACAGATCACATAACACTGTCTGCCTGATTGCACTTGCTTTTTCATAAATGTATACGCTGTATTCCGATATCCGGTATCCACCACACAATTTTTGATCGGAAGTCTGTTTTTCGGCAATTCATCGATGACTGAAATATCCAGATCTCCGTAGAGGATGATTGCCAGTGTCCGCGGGATCGGGGTGGCGCTCATGACCAGAATGTGAGGCAACACTCCTTTTCCTGCCAGCGTCTCTCTTTGTTTGACTCCAAACGATGCTGCTCATCTGTTACCACCAGCGCCAGATTCTGATACTGCACTTTTTCTTGAATCAGTGCATGAGTTCCGATCACAATATCTGCCTCTCCCGCTTCAATTCTGGCATAAGCCTCCCGTTTTGCCTTTGCTGTCATGGAACCGGTAAGGAGCTCCGTTTTCAACGGGATTCCGTATGCTTCCAGCATTCCGCTGATATTTTCATAATGTTGTCTGGCAAGCACTTCTGTGGGTGCCATCATCGCGCTCTGATATCCATTTAAGCCGGTATACATCAAAGCAAGAAGTGCCACAATCGTTTTTCCGGATCCCACATCACCCTGTACCAGCCTTGACATGACAGATTCTCCGGAGATATCCCGCAAAATCTCCTGCCATACTTTCTTCTGTGCGCCTGTCAGTTCATAGGGAAGTGCGTAAAGAAATTCGTCCACCTTCGGCTGATCACAGAATCCATAATGATTCTTGGCACGGTCTTCCCGTTCCTTGATCATTCGCAGGGAAAGCACGAAAATCAAAAATTCTTCAAATACAAAGCGCTTTCTTGCTTCATAGAATTCTTCTTTTGTCTCTGGAAAATGGATTCCTTCCATTGCAGTTCTTCGATCCAGAAGGTGATATCGGCAGATCAGCTCTTCCGGAAGAAATTCCCGGATTCCTTCCACCTGCTCCAATGCCTGAGCGACCGCTTTTTTTACTGCATTATTGGTCAGTCCTGCCGTCAGGGCATAAACGGGCTGCATTGTATTTCTTTTTTCCTCGTAAGAGGCACTGGGATAGAAAATCTCCGGATGCTCCATCACCAGTGCGTCCTTTTTGCGCACAATCCTTCCGCGCAGAGTGATCACGCCGCCCCGCCCCAGTGTGTTGCGAAGAAACGGCATCCGAAACCAGATCACTTTCAAAGTGCCGGTCATGTCTTTCAGATAGAGTGTGGTGATCTGCATTTTTTATTCTGACTGACCTGGATCCTCCCGAAGATCGCGCCGGTGACAGTGACTGTCTTTCCCTCCTGGATCTCTCCAATGGAAATCGGATCTTCATAGATATCATAGGTCCTCGGATAATACGCAAGCAGGTCCCCAATGGTATGGACACCTGCTTTTATAAATAATTGTTCTGTTTTTTCACCAACGCCTTTTAAGACGCTGATTCTTTCAGATTCTCTCATAAATGAAACAACTTCCTATTCTACAGATAATACGTAGTAGTAGATCGCTGTCCGCCGCAGTGGAAATCAACATCTACATCCGGATAGATCTCTTCAATCTCGCCTGCAAAACGCTCTGCATCTTCTTCCAGAACATCCTGTCCGTAATACAGACTGATCAGTTCTGTATCATCATCCACAAGCTGAGAAAGCATCTCTTTTGTCGTCTGCTCTACAGACTGACCGACAGAAAGGATTCCGGCATCACCGATTCCCATGATATCTCCTTCATGGATCTCTTTATCGTCAATATGGGTATCACGCACAGCGTACGTAACCTGCCCGTCTTTACATTCTTGATCTCTTCCAGCATGGTCTCCATGTTGGTATCAACGTCCTCTTCCGGCATATAGTTGATGATCGCTGTAATTCCCTGTGGAACTGTCTTTGTCGGAATCACGATGATATCTTTGTCCTTTGTCAGATCTTTTGCCTGATTTGCTGCCAGGACAATGTTCTTGTTATTAGGCAGAATGAAAATGTGATCTGCATTGACCGCATCGATCGCAGTGAGCATATCCTCTGTACTTGGGTTCATCGTCTGACCTCCTTCGATCAGATAATCCACACCAAGTTCTCTGAAAATCTCGTTCATCCTTCTCCGATGGATACTGCAATAAACCCAACCGGCTTGCGAGGTGCTTTTTTCGCCTGTTCTGCTGCAACTTTTTCCGCATCACGAATCAGCTTTTCCTGATGCTCTTCTCTCATGTTGTCAACCTTCATACGGGACAGCTGTCCGTATGTGAGTCCTTTTTCAAAGGCCAGCCCCGGATGATTTGTATGAACGTGGATCTTCACAATATCTTCATCCGCCACACATACGATGGAATCTCCAATGGACTCCAGGTAGGATTTAAACTCCATTTCATCTGCTTCTGTAAAGGCTTATCTGTCATAATGATAAATTCTGTACAATATCCGAACTTGATGTCCGCTTCAGCCTGCGCACCTGCTTTGGTCATCTTTGTTCCTGCACTTGCATTCGATCGCACTGTAATCGATCTCTTTGCCAAGAAATGCATCATAGCGCCATGTAACACTTCCAGAAGTCCCTGTCCGCCGGAATCCACTACGCCGGCTTCTTTCAGTACAGGAAGCATCTCCGGTGTCTGATCCAGCACTTCTTTGGCATATGCCAGAACTGCCGGCAAAAACTCTTCCAAATCATCTGTCACCTCTGCCATCTCAGCTGCTTTCTGAGCGATTCCTTTTGCAACTGTCAGGATCGTACCTTCTTTCGGTTTCATGACCGCCTTGTAAGCAGTTGCTCTTGCACGCTCACATGCCTGTGCAAGTACAATCGTATCGATCTCTTTTTCTTCCCGGATCGTCTTTGTAAATCCTCTCAGAAGCTGAGAAAGGATTACTCCCGAGTTTCCTCTGGCTCCTCGAAGAGAACCGGAAGAAATCGCTTTTGCCAGAGATTCCATATCCGGTCTCTCCATGGCGCTGACTTCCTTTGCAGCTGACATGATCGTCAAAGTCATATTCGTTCCTGTATCTCCATCCGGTACAGGGAATACATTCAGTTCATTGATGAATTCTTTTTTTGCCTCCAGATTTGCCGCTCCCGCCAGAAACATTTTTGCGAGCAGCTCTGCATTGATCGTTTTTGTTGCCACAGCAAATATCCTCCTTAATCTATCACTCTGACACCTTCAACGAAGATGTTGATCTTATCTACGGTCATCCCGGTGAATTCTTCCACTTTATATTTGACGTTGTTCATCAAATTATCAGAAACAGAAAGAATATTTACTCCATATGCAACGATCACATGGAAATCCAGAACCAGGATATTGTCATCTGAAATATCCACATGAATCCCATGGGTCAGACTTCTCTTTTTAACAGCCGCACAAGACCATCTTTCATGTTCACGGCAGCCATACCTACAATTCCAAAACATTCTACAGCAACAGAGCCTGCGTATTTAGCAATAACTTCCGGGCTAATTGTGATAATCCCAAGCTCTGTACTCATACTACCTTTCATCATATATTACCTCCAATTCTTAATGGATCTTCGCACAATTAACATTCGTATTATACTCTCATTATCCGGATTTTACAATATCGATTCATAAAGTGCTGTCAAAACATTCAAAATCTCGTCCTCTGACATGGCCGAACTGTCCAGGCACAGATCGTACTGGGACATCTCTTCCCACTTCTTGTCTGTATAGTAGTTATAATAGAATTTTCGCTGTTTATCGACCTTTTTGATCAGAGAAAGCGCCTCTTTTTCTTCCAGAGAGGTACGCTCCATCACTGTCTGAAGCCTGTAGTCCAATGGTGCATGAATAAAAATACTCCGGGATGTCGGGCGGGATTTCAGGATATCATTGGCGCATCGTCCTACAATGATACAATCCTCCGTATCTGCCAGACGTGTGATGATCTGTGCCTGTGTGTAGAACAGCACATCGTTCATCGGTTCAAACCGAAAACGGCTTTCCATCTGCGTCGGATCTTCTACCGGGTAACGCCATGGATTCGCTCTTTTTTCATCTACTTTGACCAGCTCATCATAAGAAATATCATTCTGTTCACTGGCAAGCTTGATCAGTTCTTTGTCATAATAATGAATTCCCAGCTTTTCGGATAACTTCTTTGCAATTCTGCGTCCGTTGCTGCCATACTGTCTTCCGATTGTAATGATACGTCTGCTCATAATCATTCCCCGCTTTCTGCCTGTCATCAAGGCGTTTGAAGTTATTTGAAGTTACTTTAATTTTATCATGAAATGAAATTGATGTGAACAAAAAACCCGATAGAATTCACAAAAAATCCCATATATTGATCTTCACAAAAAAGAATTTCAAAAAAAGACTTGCATTCAGAGGGGGTTTCTGCTAAAATAACAGTGTTGTGAGTCTGTATAAGACTATTTCAGATTGTTAGGAGGTGCAATGATGGCTAAATGTGCTATTTGTGAAAAGGGTGCTCACTTCGGAAACAACGTAAGTCACTCTCATAGAAAAACACCAAAAATGTGGAAATCAAATGTGAAATCCGTTAGAGTGAAAACAGAAGGCGGAGCTAAGAAAATGTACGTTTGTACTTCTTGTTTAAAATCAGGATGCGTTGAGCGTGCATAATCTGTTATATGACGACACGGAATAAAAAGACTTGATATTTACTTTGTAAATATGGAGTCTTTTTTTCATGCTTTACTCGCCAGAAAAAACAGATGCCCAGCCGGACACCTGCTCTTCATTTACAAAACAGACAATATCCTATTAAAAACAACGCAGTAATGATCGCAATCCCCCATGGAATACTCGATAACAGGAGCATGATCAGCATTCCCACTGCAACGAAAATCAGCGCAAATCCGATCACCCGTTTCAAAATACATCACATCCACCGGCCCTCTTACTGCAAATATATGACAGATATTTCAAAATAGTACTCTGATTTTATACGTTTTCTTCTTTTTCAGCAGAATCTAAAATCTCTGCTACATCTGCTTCTGTTACTTTATCTTCCTTTTTCTCTGTAAAACGGTCCACCAGATCCGGTACCATATCCAGAATTTTTGTCATTGTATCCTGATTTCTCACATTTACAAGCTTGGTCGTTCCATTCTTGATCACAAGAACTGCACTCGGGGTAATCTTTCCACCGATTCCACCCATTCCTTTTTCGCGTTTTTCAGCACGAAAAGAACCGGCTCCGATTCCAAAGGAAACATCAACAAGCGGAAGAATGATCGTATCACCCACATGAATTGCGTCACCGACAACCGTCTTAGATGAGATCATTCCGTCCATTCCCTGAAACAATGCTTCCACAGTTGATTTAAAATTGTTGTTATTCTCTGCCATTTGCTGTTTTCCTCCTTTGGCTTTTTGGTTGTATTCTAAAAGCGTAATTTTCTGATATGGGAAATCGTCGTGCGGATATTCTTGTTCCACAGCAGATTCCATAGAACAATCACAAAATAAACGGCATGCACCTCCCTTGATCATGGCTTTTCCTTTGAGCACTTTCTCGTCAAAATTCGGAGTGATCTCCACACATTCTCCGATAAACGGATAGATAAGACTCGCTCCCGCCAGAACATATCCTGTGACAGAAGGTCTGAAAACCCGAATTCCAGATCTGCCTCACACTTGACGGCTTCAAAAAGCAAACAAACGTCGAAGCTCTGTGAGGCATTTCATAAAAGCTGACCGATGAATTCATCCGTAAGAAACTCCATCAATCTTC
>ENA-OQLB01001037-OQLB01001037.1-human-gut-metagenome-genome-assembly--contig:-NODE-1037-length-13175-cov-11.273529_pt1 | contig 13175 bp, 12 predicted proteins | sample MGYA00242656_ERZ504813 | MGnify/ENA primary metagenome ERZ504813 (study PRJEB26092, sample SAMD00036388) | human gut metagenome | host: Homo sapiens | study: EMG produced TPA metagenomics assembly of... | reverse complement strand
TGTTCGCCTTTTCATCGTACAGGAAAACGATAGTGTCACTGCCCTTGGTTTGGCCCAGCAGGGTGCCGTTCATCACATGATACTTGGTTGTCGTCCCATTTACCGTTTTGCTGGTGCGGATTCCATCTGGGTCGTAAGTATAGCTGATACTGTCACTGCCATGAGAAACTGTAGCCAGAGATAAATCTTTTTAGACAATGTTTACTCCATTGGCCATAAAATAATAGCTTTTAACACCTCGTTATAGTTCGAAATTTTTAGAACCACATAAAGAACCATACAATAAATTATTCCTAAACCTATCCCTTTAACAAATGTCAGCCCCCAGTTTATATACTTGTGGCGGAAACTCATGCATATTGGTAATATTAAAAAAAGAAAAGTAAAAAGTGCTATAACCACAGAAATCTGACGGATGGCAACACTAATTATCATAGAAACTATCAGTATAATCATAGGGATCCAAAAGTTTTTATTAATAGTTTTTTTGTTATGCATTATTCTTCCTCTTCTCCAAAAATATTAATAAGCCCTTCGCAAATGTTTTTTCCTGTTGTGGTAGCGTCTATAATTGCTCCAACGCCATTGACAGCACGGAACCAAGGCTTAGGCAGGCTGATATATTTGGTGGTGGCCATACCGATATCTACAGCATATTTATCCATAAAGGGATTTCTGGGAAGCATGGAAAAAGTTTGTTTAGTAATAGCAGTCGTTTTTCCTATTGATTTTACTGTCTGAGATAATCCGGTTGCACCTCCTCCAATAATCGAATATGCTGTTGACGCAAAGTTAGCCGCATCATAAATAGTTGCGCCAACCTTTTCCCCCTGAGTTCCTGCTATAGCGTTGCCCACGGCCCGCGCTCCTGTTCTAATATAATTCTCTTCATGGTAATTAGAACCAGATACATCATTTACAATCTGTGATATCCCGGACCAGATGGCCGCACCACCATTAGCGATCATGAACCCACCGCCCACAACGCCAACTCCTGACCAACTGGTTCCAACACCTACAGCGAAACCAGCAATCACTTGCCCAATGCCACTGAGTGTTGTGAGAACACCGTCAACCCATTTCGGCCAGTTTCCGGTTTTGTCAATCATCATAATAGGGTTATTCAAGCAATAGGCAAACAGGTTATAGCCTTGCACTTGGGCAGTTCCTGCCAATTGACTGTCTACATTCAGAAATCTTCTGACCGTCGGATCATAATACCTGGACTGTAGATAATAGAACCCGGTTTCGGTATCATAATAGTAGCCGCGGTAGCGAATGGGGTTCAACTGGCCGATGGTAGAAGCTTCACTGCCAGATACAGATAAAACCTTACCCCAAGGATCATATTGGTAAGAAACAATTTGACTGCCGGACTGATTCAGGATACCGATGACGTCGCCCTGTACATTAAAGATATAGTAATACTTTGTTCCGTTATAGTCAAACCCATATCTGTTCGCTTTTTCATCGTACAGGAAAACGATGGCGTCACTGCCCTTGGTTTGGCCCAGCAGGGTGCCGTTCATCACATGATACTTGGTTGTCGTACCATTTACCGTTTTGCTGGTGCGAATTCCATCTGGATCATAGGTATACGATATGGAATCGTTGCCGTGGGAGATAGAGGCCAGCCGCCTGCCGTTCTGCCAGGTAAACTGGTAACCGTCACGGTAGGTAAGAGGATTTCCGATCTCATCATAGGTGATGGCCTGGCCGTTAAAGCTGGTCAGCAAATTTGCCTTGCGGATATATAATTGTAAGCCGGTCAGATTTCATTGACCAGCTTACTTCTTCAAGCATGTAATACTAAACTGAATTTTTATCGCATTCCATTTAGTTTCAGTAGTAAATCCTCTAAATCCACTGATACCATTACAAACCCTAGTACCCAAAACACACCAGCAGCTATGCAAAATATTTTACCAATGACTTTTTCCTTATTTTTGACTAATGTTCCTATAAACCAAAGTGTTAGTGAAAATAAACTTCCTGTGATTAGCCAGCCTATTATCTCATACCATGTAACACCTAACAGATTTAAACTTTTGCCTATTAAACGTATTGTAATACAAGATACCATATAAATTATAAACGATATGATTACTTTTTTCATAGTAAACACCTCTACCTTATTTTAGCAAACCTATTGTAATTAGCAGTACACTATATGCCCATGCTAAATTTATAAGCAAGCGGAACCATTTTGTAAAAGTTTTGAGACAGTTTTCTAATAACATCATTAAGAAATTTAAGGTGGTGGCTGCAGTAGAAGTTACTACTAACAAAATACACCAATTCCACAACGGATCTATGGTTGCATCATTGTAATGAAAAAGATTAAGAATTATACTTTCAAATATGCATAAGGTCAATGCGATAACAAATAGCCTTAGGTTTCTATAAAATTTTTCATTATACGGTTTATACATGTTTAAACCCCCTAAATTAAATTCACCAGTCTGTAGTCCATATTTCCACTACATTTTCCACAAAAGAATCTACATCCCATGTCCAGGAGAAATTTGCCCCTATGATAACATATAATTCAGCAGAAACAATTGTAATCTCTCCTACCGGTTGAAGTTCGTAAAATTCACTATTTGGGCAATTTTCTTGCGAATGTCGATTTTTTACATCTTCTGGATATTGATCGCATGAAAAAGGATGAAAAAAACCTGTATTTTGACTGATGTTATAACCCGCAATTTCAACAGAACCTCCTGCGACATAGTCCTGCCCCGCAGTTAATCTATTTTTATCTAGTTTCACATGGAGTCCGTCAATTCTTACACCACCACTGACACCTATACTTGCAAGATCTGCACCTATTCTAAAACCTGTTCCAATTCCTAAATCAAATTTACTATTTGTTGCAACCTCTCCAAGAGTCTGTGCGGCTTTTTTCGCAACCTTTACAGCTAACCGCAGTCCACCTTTCAGATCATTCCAAAATTCACCCCATGAATAATGACCTGTTGGATCAACTAAATTAATAGGATTATTACGGCAGTATGCGAAAATATTATGTGACTGATCATCGCCCAATTGACCTGCTATTTTGTCCGCATTGAGGAACCTTCTAGTAGTCGGGTCGTAATAACGGGACTGTAGATAATAAAACCCGGTTTCAGTATCGTAGTAATAGCCGCGGTAGCGGATAGGATTGATCTGGCCGATGGTGGAAGCTTCCGAACCGTCGACTGACAAGACTTTTCCCCACGGATCGTATTGGTAAGAAACAATTTGGGTGCCGGACTGATTCAGAATCCCGATGACGTCGCCCTGTACGTTAAAGATATAGTAATACTTTGTCCCGTTATAGTCAAACCCGTATTTGCTCGCTTTTTCATCGTATAGGAAAACGATGGTATCGCTGCCCTTGGTTTGGCCCAGCAGGGTGCCGTTCATCACATGATACTTGGTTGTCGTACCATTTACCGTTTTGCTGGTGCGAATTCCATCCGGATCATAGGTATAGGAAATAGAGTCACCATTATGAGATATTGAAGACAATCTTCTCCCATACTGCCACGTAAAGGCGTAGCCGTCACGGTAGGCGAGGGGATTTCCGATCTCATCATAGGTGATGGATGAGATCGGAAATCCCAAGTTAAATTGATTTTTTGAACAAAACCATCAGCGAATTTAAACTTGGTAATAGCTTGAAGAAATAGCTATATAATACTGATAGTGAAAATCTGTTTCCCCATCTGTAAGATAGGAAAACAGATTTTGTAAATTCTAATTGTACTGTCTTAACTTTCACCATTGTCTTTTGATTCTCTTGAATAAAGTATCTTATAAGATACAAAATGAATAATCGATTTAAGAATTAATAAAATAACGATGGCTATGCCAAACAAATAGTACATCATTATATAATCAAAAAAGAAAAACCTCTGCTTCATTGTTAATATATTCAGCAAATACGCCATCCAATAAGAACAAAAATATAATTCCCAGCAAAATTAATTCTACAATCCATAATAAACTAAAAATACAACTATCAAATTCCGCATTTTTTTTGTCAGTTATAACCTTTTTACTATATATTAAAGTGGTAAAACAATAAAAGGAAAAAGGGAAAATAAAAAAGATTATAATGACTGCTAAATTTGATTCTAATGAATTTCGAGGTAAATTATTCAAAAATTTATATAAGCTTAGATTATAAATAAGAAGATAAAATGAAAATGCAATCTGTGGGCTAACTAAGGTTATTAAAAACGTTATCCATCTAATTCTCGGAAATTTTTTGAACATATTATTCCTCCAAACCTAGAAAATCCCATATTTTAATAGCACGATCATGGTTATCCAGATCCGCAGATTCTGTCCTATCTTTTATAAAATCCGTACCAATAGCAATCTCTATATTATACAAAACATTATGCGCTTGCCACTCAGCCGAATATGAAGCTATTTTTCGAGTAAAAACGGAAGGATCATATTGAGGGCTTTCTTGAATAATGGTAATAATTGCTTCGATTTCTGCAGTATCTTGATATAAATAGGAATCCTCAATATGGATATTAGGATTATTCGAACTCGAATTTATTTCCACATTTATTTTCGCAGGTTGTGGATTCCTATCGCTACTAGTATAGACATTCACTCTTGGACGATATGTTGTCTGGTAGCGTTCCACAGCTTTCTGGTTTTCAGCAGCACGTATAGCCTTTTGAGCCGCTATCGTTGCTTGATTATCTGCCGTGCATAAAGTCATGAGTGCTAATACTCCCGCTACTAAAAACACTCCCGCCCATATAAACCAACCATCTGGATCACAATAATTGACAGGATTATTACTACAATACGCAAATAGATTATAACATATGGCGTCTTGATTAGCCCCAACAATACCATCCGCATTCAAGAATCTTCTAGTAATCGGATCATAATACCTGGACTGTAGATAATAGAACCCGGTTTCGGTATCGTAGTAGTAGCCGCGGTAGCGGATAGGATTGATCTGGCCGATGGTGGAAGCTTCCGAACCGTCTACAGACAAGACTTTACCCCAAGGATCGTAAGTATAGGAAACTATCTTCTGTCCCGCCTGATTTAAAATGCCGATTACATCGCCCTGTACATTAAAGATATAGTAATACTTTGTCCCGTTATAGTCAAACCCATATCTGTTCGCCTTTTCATCGTACAGGAAAACGATAGTGTCGCTGCCCTTGGTTTGGCCCAGCAGGATGCCGTTCATGACATGATACTTGGTTGTCATCCCATTTACCGTTTTACTGGTACGGATTCCATCAGGGTCGTAAGTATAGCTGATACTGTCACTGCCATGAGAAACTGTGGCCAGCCGCCTGCTGTTCTGCCACGTAAAGGCGTAGCGTCTCGATAGGTAAAGAAGATGTGCTAATTTTCACTATAAATTAGGAGATTTCTTTCTGATCTGAATTTTTCGCTCTACTTATGGAATAAGAGAAAAAATCGACCAAACGATTATAACAAAAACAATTAGCGGTACAGTAAAATAAAGCGGCCCTATAATATAACGAATAAATTTTCTCTGTCTTTTAAACCATAGTTTAAATTTTTTAGGAGTAATAAACTCCCACAAACAAAGAATCAATTCAATAATATCTTCCAAACAACTAAACCTCCTCTTAAAAAAGGCCCCAAAAACCATTCCACAGCTCTACAATTGCTTCTCCTGCGGTTTGTAAGGCTCCAGGTAACGAAGCTTTTACAGTAGGTATTGATCTAAACACCCCACGTCCCCACCTATTTAATCCAATTTTTGAAGTTATATCAATAACTTGCCATGGTTCGGGGAAATGAGAAAGTGGCTGGGCCGGCAGAGGCCCTATTCTGTTATTAGAAGTTGAAAATGTGGGAGGAAGATTAAATTTGTTATTAAAGAAATTCTTACCCAATTGAGGCAGAGTACCGGCAGCAAAAGAACCAACGCCGGTAACAATCGCATTCGCTGTTGTATCCATCAGATTGTCCCCCCGATGGATACTATGCGCAACAGAGGTGCCGCTGTTAATAATCACTTTTCCCCAGGTGACCTGAGGAGCTGGAATACCGGCAGTAAATAAGAGACCGGTTAATCCTCCATTCATTCCTTCAATTAGGACAGGTGTCCAGTCAATTTCACTTAGGCTTTTATTTCCAGCTGCCGCTTGATATACGCCTTCAAATAACGCGCTGGTTAACCCTCCGACCGCAATAGCGAACACAATAACCTGCCAGGCTCCTCCACCACAATCCACACGGATAATCGGGTTATTATCACAATAGGCAAATAGATTTTTGTTCCAGTTCGGCTGCTCCGGTGATAAAGTGATAGCAGCTTCAGAATCACAGCTTAAAAACCTTTTCATCGTCGGATCGTAATAGCGGGACTGTAGATAATAGAAGCCGGTTTCGGTATCATAATAGTAACCCCGGTACCTAATGGGGTTCAACTGGCCGATGGTGCCGGCCTGTGGGCCTCCGATGGACAATAGTCTGCCCCATGGATCATAGGTATAGGAAACTATCTTCTGTCCCGCTTGATTTAAAATTCCGATTACATCGCCCTGTACGTTAAAGATATAGTAATACTTTGTGCCGTTATAGTCAAACCCGTATTTGCTCGCTTTTTCATCGTACAGGAAGATGATCTTGTCGGAACCCCTGGTCTGCCCTAAGAGCGTCCCATTCATAATGTGGAACTTGGTTGTCGTCCCATTTACCGTTTTACTAGTACGGATTCCATCGGGGTCGTAGGTATACGAAATAGAATCACCATTATGAGATATCGAAGACAATCTTCTCCCATACTGCCAGGTGAAAGCAAAGCCGTCACGGTAGGCGAGGGGATTTCCGATCTCATCATAGGTGATGGCCTGGCCGTTAAAGCTGGTCAGCAGGTCTTTCCAGCCCGCGTCCGTGTAGCCGTAGGTATCCTGTACTTCCCCGTTCAGCTTCACAGAGGTCAGGTTCCCGCCCGCGTCGTAGGCGTATTCCGTCACGTTGGCGCCATTGGTTACCTTGACAAGCTGGTTCAGGCTATCGTATTCGTAGCTTTCCACCACCGCACCGTTCTGAGATACGCTGGTGATGTTCCCAAACTGGTCGTAGGTATAGCTTAAGGTCTCCCCGCCGTTTTTTACACTGGAAATTAAGGTCGTCCCGTTTCCCGGAGAGCCTTTCAGATACGTATAATTGGTAACAAACGGAGAGGTCAAGGCCAAAGTCCGTGAAATCGGCCGCGTGAGACTATCCCGGCCATAGGTGAGAACCTGAGAACCGTTGAGCTTGACCGCATACACATAGTTGGTCTTGCTGTATAGGTATTCGTTTTTCAGGGTGACTCCAGCGATCTTTTCCAGTGTGGCGTCGATCCGGTTCTGATCGTCGTAGGAGATCCGGTATTCCCCGCCGTCGGAGGACGTAACCCCGGTAATCCGGTTGATCAGGTCATACTGGGTTTTAAAGGAAATGTTATTCAGCAAATCCTCCGTTTCCACCAGGCTGCCCATGGCGTCGTATTTGTAGGAAACCGCCGGCGTGCCGTTAAAGGATTTCCCGACAAGCCTTTCTTTATTATCGTAGCTGTAGGTTACCGTATCGCCGTTCCCGTAGGTGGAGCCGGCAGGCAGTCCGGCCTTTAGGTTAAAGGTATTGGTTGTGAGCGTGCGGCCGCCAACGGCTACGCTGGTGTTGTTTCCATAGCCGTCATATCCAAAGGTATAGCTGAAGCCGTTATGGGTAATGGTGGAAAGCCGGTAATCCTCATAGCCATAGCCCGCTGTGGAACCGCCGGAGGAAACCGAGGTCACCCGGTCCAGGCCGTCGTAGGCATAGGTGGTGGATTGGGCGCCGCTGCCGCTGCCTATGGTAACGCCGGTGTTCATGCGGTTCTTGGAATCATAGGTATAGCTGGTCTTTGTCCCCCGGGAATCCGTCACCGAACTGATATGCCGCCCGTCGGACGTATACGAAGCGCTGGAGCTTATGCTCAAGGTTTTTTCTAAAATCCATCGGTTAGAACTGTCGCTGCTATTCGTTGTCGACACGATATGGGCGGACTGATCATAAGAATTTGCAGCGATGGCCAGAAATTCGTTTGGAAACGCTTTACACACGATTTTATACGTGCCGTCTGATAGTTTGGTAAAGCTGAATTTCTGCCGGTCCACATTACTCTTTGGCAGCAGCCGTACAGTTTTTTCCGCATTGTTAACTAAAACATCGGTGACCTGCAGCGCCTTTCCATTAGCGTGCTTGGGAAGCAGATAGTACCATCATCCTGCCCAGGCACACTCTCCAGCAGGAAAGTCTGATTTTTCCGTCCATTGTGGATTCCCTGAAGCAGAGGCGTATTATCAGCGGTAAGAGCCAGGTTGACATCAAAGTTCTTTCCGCTCATCCGATTTCGTATATGAAACGTCTCTCCGGCTTTCGGCGCCTCAGAGGTCATCACCCCTGGATCTTCAAAATACCAAAGCTGATCTTTTGCCGCAGTATTTTTAGTCTTTAGAACAACAGGAATAGAATTGCCCTGGCTTCCTCCCGTCGGCGCCAGCGCCATGTGGGGCGCGTGCTTGGGAACAATTCGGTATGCGTCTCCTCCGGCGTATTCCAGAATAAATCTTTGACCATCAGAATCATTGGGCGTATAAATTTGAATCGGCGTGCCGTCTGTAGTGCCCAGACGCTTTACATCTAAAACCCTTGTTTTACTGCCAAGCTTCGTATAAATCCGGTAGGTGCCCTCCTTGTCCTTCACCAGCTTCCAAATCTGATTGCGCCGCCATTAAACGGATATTGCTGCACTACTGTGGAGTCAGCATCAATAGCGCCTTTAATCTCCATGTATTTCCCAGAGTGTCCATTGCGTAAGCGAACATCGTCACCGTTTATGATTCTGGCATGATGACTGTCTCGGTGCATATCAGAGGTTATAGGCAAGCCATGACTGTCATAACTAAAAATGTAATTGATCCCGTCGGAATTTCTTGCGTCGGTCAGGTTTTCTTTACTATCGTAATAATATCCGAAGTGGTTTCCGCTTACGTCCACCATCTGCTTCAGGTTGCTGTGGTCGTCGTAATTGAACTTGGAATCCTCAGCGGCGTCTGCGGAGGAGGTCACGTTGCCGTCGTCGTCATATACATAGCTCTGGCCGTTGTCCTTCACCAACTGAAGGTTATCAATATATACCGGGTTCAGCTGATCCTTATAGAACACATAGACGTGAATCGCGCTGTAGGTACGGGTGGTGGTGGGGTCTCCGTCGTCAGCCACGCCGATCCCGTTGGCGAACTGCCAGCCGGTTACGCTCTCGTTGAACGTCGCGTGAAACCATTTTGGCTCGGCTCCATCGAAGATAAACGCCGCGGCAATGCGGAATTCGCCCCCCGGCTTCGCTCCCGTAGTGCTGGCCCAGCCGCTGAGGGAATAGACGTCCCCCTCTTTTCCCTGCACATTGATGGCTTGGGAAAACTTTGGCCTGCCGGAGATCGTGGGGTTGATCAAAGCCGCCTGCGTATGGCTGGGAGGGGACCTACTCCGCTGCCGGCCGGGGTTTCCGAGAACGACCAGTGATCCAGCTTGCCGTTAGTTGTACTCTGAAAGCCTGAATTCTTGATCAGATTCAGCTTATTGGCGACCTCGCCGGTTTCTAACTGTATGCTATCGATCCAAACCGTTCCAGTCGTATTAGCGATACCCGCGAAAACTTCTGCTTTGGTATTATTTTCCGCCACAGTAAACGTAAGCGTCAACCGAACCCATCCGTTGTCAAATTCCGAATCTGTCGTCCCCGTTAAGGATCGCTCCATATCTACTTTTATAGTTTCTCCGGAACTGTTTTTCTGAGCAACCCAAATGCCGGCACCCGTTTCCTCATCATGAGCAGCACCGACATCTTTCGACTTTAAATAGGCTGAAAGAGTATAGGTTCCTTTTGATAGCGTGAGTGTCTGATAGATCGCACTCACTCCGTTTGCGTCATTTCGAGTTACCTCATAACTGGTATTTCCTAGGTGTCCAGTATCTGTTTTCTTGGTAATTGTGTAGGCGGAACTACCATTATGGGCCGTTTTCCATGTAGAGTCCATATTATAATCGGCCAGCAGATTGAGCACAGGCTTCTGCATGGAGCTCGCCTTCATTAGCTTGTGGGGCTCTTTTTCATCGCCGGTATCATACTGGTATTTATTTGCGTTGCCATCCTGATCCTGAACCGCTACCGGATGCCCGAAATTGTCAAACTGATAAGTAATTACCTGATTGTCGCCCTCGGTGTCATAATTGCCGTCCATTCCATGGGTAGTAAAGGTGGTTTGGTTTACTTTGCTGAAATCCAGCTCCATGCTCTGCGATACCGCTCCATTGTATCTTTCCTGGATTTTATAAACCCGGAAGGTATTTCCTAAATAGTAATACCTCATTCCGTAGCCGGCAGGATCTGTAACGGAATTCAGCAGTTTGCCGAAATAGGTATAGACCGCCTTGCCTCCGTCGCTGTGAGTAATCGAGGTTAAGTTGCCGGCGGAATCATACTGGAAGCTGGTTACTCTCCCGGTAGATTCGTCCGTAATTTTGGTAAGCTTGGAATAATCGCTGGTATAGGTCATGATGATCCGGTTCCCGACAGCGTCGGTAATATATCCCAGAAAATTCCCATCGGAACGGGGGCCATACTGAAATTGGATCGTGTTTCCGTTGGTATCGATAATTCGCCTTAAATAGCTGTCCGTGCCAAAAACCAGCTTGGTCTTATCTTTTAGAGTGATCTGATGCTTCAGGTCATAAGTAGGATTGGGATAGGCGCTGTACTCCATTCCCATCCCGTCTTCATCCTTGATCTTGTTTCCGTCTTTGGTATCTTTATAGAAATAGTGCTTAGTTCCGTCCCCGTCGGTGTATACGTAAGGATACTGGGCCGGATCGACGCCGCTCCCGGACTTCACCGCTTCCAAGGTCTGCATTACGTTCAGCCGCCAGCCGTTTCCAAACCGGGAAGCTTCATTGGACGCACTGGAGTTATACACATGGCTGACGGTTACCGGCATCAGGTCGCTGACGGTGGAAGCGTCGTCGTGGAGAAACACCAGATTGCCGTTGAAATCATTAAGGTAACCATTGCCGGCGATTCCCACGGAATGGCTGTGATAGCTCCAATAATCCTCCAGGCCATTGGTATCCCGATACAAAAACACATACTGAGGATCGCTGTTTTCCACACCATTATCGCTGTCGTAAAATCTCGCCAGCCTGTCTCCGGAGGAGGGCAGATTGACGCCCCGCAGCAGGATACCATAATTTGGCGTTCCGTTGACCCATTCCTGGACCGCCCGGGTGATATCGATTTCTTTCCAGGTACCATCTGAAGAAGCCGCAGAGTCGTTATATATGAAATAGTCCAGCGCGGCGCTGTCATAGGAAGGAGTTTTCGGACTGCTGTCCGTATACAGCACCTTATTTTCCTTAATGTTTCCCACATTCCAGTCGCTGGTGATCCGGTAAGCGTTGATCTGGGTATCGCTGGAACAGGTGGAAAGGCCGCCGCGATAGCCGGCAACATTCATCGTGGCCTGCACGATCCTGGCGGACTTGGGAATGTTGGAGGGAACCGCAAAGTATACCGCGGCGCCCAGCTCGTTTCCGTTGTACTGCCGTCCCACCTTCAAATAGGCAATTTCCGCGCTGGATTCCAAAGAAGAGGCACCCACAGTCGCGCCTCTGGTTTTAAAGGAAACCGTGGTATCCTTCACATTGGCGTAGCTGGTGATTTTCTCGATATGGGGATCAATGGTTACCGGATAGGCCCGCGCGGGATCACTGAGCCATTCCTCACTGGGTGTCATGGTGTAAAGATATCCGTTGGCTGTTTCCGTCAAAGTGACCTCCACCTCGCTGGTGCGGGCTCCCGCGGCGTCATACATAAAGGGGGCGTTCATCAGGAAAGAGGGCTCCTCTTCCGTCCCGCTGGAAATCAGCACGGAACGATCCTCCTGGAGCTCAGCAGTCATACCGTTGGTGTCCAGTTCAAATCGGAAAGGCTCCAAGGCGGACTTTTCCTTGATGATGATATTCTCCTTCAGATAATTCCCCACCAGCCGGTATTCAAAGCTGATGTTGGGCTCGGTCTCATAAAGCGCCTTGGATTCCACCTTTTCCGCCTTTTGCATGGCTTCATTGGACTCTTCGATTTTTTGCTCCGCCGTGACAGCCTGGTGAGAGGCCGGGCTGCCGTTTTTACGGCGCCCACGCGGTTAGTGATCTGGATATTTCCGCCCGGCGAAGCAGAAGCTGCCGGTTTCTGTGGCGGAGCAGCCAAAATTCCGCTGTCGGCCGCCGCTTCCACATGACCGTCTTCATTCGGCAAATAGGTCAGGCCGATAGAATTTTCGTCCTGAGAGACAATGATCGGCTGGCCGGCGGAAAGATTCTCCGGAAGGGAAACCTCAAACGGGTTGTCCGCATTGGTATAGTAAGCTTCGCCGTCAATCGCGGTTTTCTCCAGATCGTTGTTGATCTCAAGAAATTCTCCGGTTTCCTTATCTTCATAATGAACGGGGACCGGATATCCCGCCGCCAAATACCCGCCGTCCTTCAGGCGGAAATATTTGATGGACTCTTCCCTCAGAGAGGTATCCTCCCCTAAAATCTCATAGGTTTCTTTCTCCTCCGCGGGGGCAGTTCATAGCCGTACTGAGAGGCCAAATCTGGTTCATTGATCGGGTTTTCATTGCCGTTGGTCACTAAAACTGACGCAACAAACTCCTCCAGAGATTCCGGGGTGGTTTCCTTCTCCGGCCCTGAAGCTTCGGCCTGGGAGCCGGAAGCCTCCTGGCTCGATGCTTCCGTATCGGAAGACGGCCCTGATTCCTGTTCCGATACCGTTTCTGAAGCTGTTTCCGAAGAGGCAGTCCCTTCTACGGAGGAGCTTTCCCTTGAGGAAGCGGTCCCCGGGATTTCAGAAGAAACGCCGGGCTCCTGGAAATCAGAAGCGGAACCTCCTTCCGCCTCTCCGGATGGAAGCTGGCTGGAAACAGTTTCTGACGCCGAGCTGTTCAGCTCGTCCGCCCAGGCGGTGATTGGAGATATTTGGAGAACCAACAAAAAAGACAGTAAAACCGCCGTGGCTTTGAATCCCGCGTTTTTCCTCATGACAAACCCTCCTCAATATTTTATACATAAATTAATATTTT
>ENA-OQLB01001035-OQLB01001035.1-human-gut-metagenome-genome-assembly--contig:-NODE-1035-length-13201-cov-2.174086_pt1 | contig 13201 bp, 18 predicted proteins | sample MGYA00242656_ERZ504813 | MGnify/ENA primary metagenome ERZ504813 (study PRJEB26092, sample SAMD00036388) | human gut metagenome | host: Homo sapiens | study: EMG produced TPA metagenomics assembly of... | reverse complement strand
CATCCTTCCCTTCGTTCTTTTGAAGTATCGACTCCCCTGCGATATCGGGACTCTGCTGATGGACAAAGGTATCCATTGCAATCCCCTCACTGGAATACCCAATATCAGACAGTACCTTTCGCACGACTGCAAACACATCCGGTTCATAGGCACTGGTAATCTCTCCCGCCACAATAATATTTCCTTTTGTAGCAAGCACTTCGCAGGCTACTCTGGAATTTTCATCATTCTTCAGACACACATCCAAGATTGCATCTGCGATCTGGTCGCACAATTTGTCCGGATGTCCTTCTGTTACTGCTTCTGCTGTATAAAAATTTTCTCATATGAATTTCCTCTCTTTCATGCAAAAAAGGCAGGATACCTTCCTTTTTACGGGAACATATCCTGCCTGACGTTTCATATTTTCTTTTGATTTTATCATCTAACCTTTTAATCGGCTTTCAATATCTGATGCACTATATAATACATCTGTTACAATCACTTTATCTCCCTGGATTACAAAAAAAGACCGAATAATTGTCTACCAACAATCTTCTCATCTCTTTGCTTCGTTCCGGCTCTGATTCCATAATACGGATTCTCTCAGCCATAGTATCCAATGTTAAAATAGCGTCTGCAATCCGGTTGTATTGATCCATCGCATTTTCTGGTGCCTGAAGAACATAAGCGATGTGATTATATAACTGCTCCATATCAGCCAATGCTTCATTTGTAATCTCAACCGTATAGTGTTCATATCAATGATTCTCCCTGAATTTTGCGAACGCTTCTGCTGCATTTTGCACTCTTCCTGCAGCTATATCATTGTAACCTTTTTCCAATTTCTGATGGATTTCTTCTGTTGTCATGGCATCTGCATGAATCGATACTGGTGCTTTTGGTAAAGAAACAGAAAATGGAATTCCACCTGTAAGAGAAATTTGATTCAAATACATATCAATCGCTGTTGACATAGGAACACCTAACTGAGACAATACTTTTTCTGCCCGCTCTTTGACAGTTGGGTTTACTCTTAAGTTTAATGTTGCTGTTTTTTCCATGATCACACCTCCTTGTTTCTTATATTGTAACGCTTTTGTCGTTACAATTCAAGCACTATTTCTCACATTTTCTAAGTTTTATATCCGATTTTACATTTTCATTATACTCTCAGATTTTCGCTTAAAAAACACATTCCAGATAGATGGCAGATACATCCAGATAGCTGCAAAAGTCCCAGTCTTTAAACACTTTCTGACACTACATCACGCCACATTTCGTTGTACATCCTACATCCTCGAACACTTTTGTGTATGATGGTACTGTCCTTTTCATGCAGCCCTGTCTCATATTCTGCACTTTTCGGGTGCTTTCAAACACTTCCCGGCAACTTCAGTTCCAAAAAGCCACCAAAGAGCTGGAAAAGCGCCCATCTTCGAACACTTTCCCAACACTACAAGACTACACAAGCCGCCACGATCCGTTGCACATCCCTTAACTTCGAACACTTTTTGTTCCGTAGTGCCGCTTCTTACCTGCAACTTGTCTCACATTCTGCACTTTTTGGGTACTTTTGAACACTTCCTGACACTACTGACTTCGAAGAGTACTGGAGATACCCAGAGACCGGAAGAAAGTTCCCGTCTTTGAACATTTTTCCCCTTTAAGACCCCGCTTTTACTGCCACAAGAATATTCCGGGCTTGCTTCCACTCATAAGAGCAGGTCACCAGCGTCAGAGTTTCCTCACAACCTATGCCATCTACCCCTGTTTCAAACAATGCTACCTCTTTTGCCTGCTGTACATAAGCCTCCAATTCCTGTGGACTCTGAAAAGATGTCCTCTGAAAGTCGAACATGGACACATCGGCTTTCAAAACTGCCGCTATCCGGTACTCCTCCATTCCTTCCGGTGTCTGAAAGAACACCCTGGGATGTGCTTTCCAATACTCATAGGAGGAGTACTGATCCAGATTCCCGAACATTGCCCCGCTGTTCATGTTGTGACCGTAGATGGTCAGATTCCCCGATTCTCCCAGAATACAGTCTGCCTGGAGGAACAAACTTCCATTGATGTCGTAGTTTCCCTGGTAATCCCTCCGCAGATAATACTCCGGTTCTTCCGGGCTGCTCTGCAATACCGGATAATCGATGCCACTCTCCGGGATTGTAAGCCAACCCCGAACATCCGGATACTGACTCTGTAGGAAGCGGAGGTCAACGGCAGACACTTCCGGTTCTCTTCCAGCCTGTTCCTCTTTTTGTGTTGGAGAGCCCCCGCCCGGAGGAAATACCTCCGGGAAGTGGGATTTTAAGTCCTCCACCAGTTCCCGGTTCTGCCGGGGGATGATAACAAAATCATAATAAAGCAACGCTGCACTCATTATGCAGATGACACACAACATCACCTGCAGAATCCACAGCCTACTCTTCTTTTTTCGTTTCATCTACTTTTTCTGTCTTTCCATGTTTCTTCTTATAAATCATGGTTGCCATGAGTCCGGCTGCTGATGCTCCCAGAAGAACAAACAGCAGGATTGGTTTCCAGTGGTCATCCCCTGTCTGCGGTACACCCGGTGTTTCCGGTGTTCTTGCATCTTTCATTTCCACCTTCTGGATTTCCATGGTATCTTCCAATGTGAATTTCACATCTTCTGCAATCTCATAGCCTTCCGGCGCTGTGATCTCACGCAGAGTCAGCTCTTCCCCTACCGGAAGTTTCTCTACCAGATGAGGCTTTCCATCCGTTACCCACTCTTCCAGAATCTCACCCTCTTTATTTAAGATCTGCAGCTTGGCACCTTTCAGTTCTTCGCCTGTGGTAATATCCGTCTTGGAAATTTCTACTTTGGAATAATCATCCTTCATCTCTACCTTGGTCACACTGCCATCTTCTTTTACTTCAAACTCGATATCTTCTGCAGATACATAGCCCTCTGCATAAGGTGGCAGTTCTTCGTGAAGGATATACGTTCCTTCTGGCAGTCCATAGACTACGTGCGGTTCTTTTTGTACTGATCCACTCTTCTACGATGTTGCCCTCTTTATCGATGATCTGAAGTTTCGCGCCTTCCAGTTCTTCCCCGGTTGTTGCATCGGTTTTCGTAAATTGGCTCTCAGTCGGCTGGTTTTCCACTTCTTTTGTCAGCTTGATTTCTGCAAGGTTCTGGTCTGTGTAAGAGGCATCCATCTCCCAGATTTCTTCATTTGGAAGATATCCCGGTTTTCTCACTTCCTCTTTTACATAATATTTTCCATGATAGAGGTCGCTGTCAAAGGTAAGCTGCCCATTCTCATCCGTTGCTTTCTTCTCCAGCAGCGTATCTTTTTCCACTAAGACTTCATCCTGCTGGGACAAGATATCCTCTCTTGCATACAGTCCGAAAATCACGCCTTCCAGTTTTTCTTCTGTGACTGTATCTTTTTTCTCTACAGAAATGGAAATCTTCTGTCTTTCATTTTTATAGGCAACGCTTCATAAACGACAGCCTGCGTATCATCCTTTGCAGTCAGGGTAAATTCCTTCTGTTCCGGATTCAGTACGAAATGGTCGCCTGCCACCGTTTCTTTCAGATAATAAGAACCCAGTGGAAGATTGTTCACTACTGCTTTTCCTTCTTTATCTGTGACCAGGGTTGCTACCAGATCATCTTTTTCATAACGGATGATCGGATTTCCCTGTTCATCCTTGCTCCGTCTGGAGAATAAATCGTATCCTTGGCGTACAGTTCAAAAGTTGCCCCTTCCACACCGGATTCTTCATATACAAAGTCATGGAACACCCCGGTATCAGTATCCTCTCCAGTCACTGCATCTTTGATCTTCCTGCGAACCTTTTTGCCTTTGCAAGCAGGGATCTCCCTTCACCTCCACTGGCTGTTCTCCGGTTTTCGTTAATGTCAGGCTTCCCACCTGCTCATCGTTTGGCTGCTCGACTTCCACGATAACTGCTCCGGTATCCGGATCGATCTGATGGGCAGTATCAGAAGAAACGGTAATCACGATTCCCTCTTTGGCATTTTCTTTGTAACTGCCTTTTTCGCTCACTTCTAATGGAGAAATCACAGTTTGCCCTTCATACAAGGACATTTCATACCCCTGTCTTACAAATCCTTCCGGCGCTTTCACTTCTTCAATCCGATAGGTAGAACATTTCAGTTCTTCCGGTGTGACCAGATAACCTTCCTCATTCGTCTTGAAAACACTGATGGTCTCTTTCTTCGGATAGAATACCGTCTGCTCTACATATTCCTCTTTTTCCATATCAAAGATTTTATAGGAAGCGCCTGCCTTCAAAACCGGATTGCCTGTCTGTGCATCCTTTTTCACAATCTTTAATAAAAATTCAAACGGACGGTCATCGAACACACGCCACACCATCGGCTCTCTGCTGTCCTCATCTACCTTTACTAAAAACGGATCGATGGCTTTCAAATTCTCCGGTACGGTTGCTTTCCTCTACTACATAAAGACCATACGGAAGTTCCGGACTGAGGGCATATCCCTTTTTATCGGTAATCAGTTCCGGTACCGGGACAGCCTTGCCATCCACATAGGTTACTGCCACATCTTCTTTGCTGAAATCATACCCACGGAAATCTTCCGCAGTAAACTGATCTCCATGGGATGGCTGTAGTTCCCCGCTCTTTACTTTCGACAGGTTGCTGACTAAATACACTTTAAATCCTGCACCTTCCACAAGCTCTGTTTCTGTCTGGTCTCCATCTTCGCTGATCTTGATGAGCTGGAACGCCTGTTTCTTCACCTGCTCCTGTACAGTCAGATCTCTGGTTACCTCTGCTACTTTCTGACCTTCATAGGTAAGGTCCACGTCATATTCTGTAGGATCTACCGTATAACCTTCCGGCGGAGTAATCTCTTTCACATACATTTTCCCCAGATACAGTTCAGAAAAATCTAAAGTGCCATCTTCCTTAATCACGCCCTGTGCGATGAGACTGTCTTTTTTAAACAACACACCCGTCTTTCCATCTGGGTGGACAATATCCTCTCTGGCATACAGACCATACACGGCTCCTGCAAGGGAGCTGTCTCCCTGTGGGAGAAAGTCCTGCGTCTCCTTATCAATCTTTCTGATATGGACAGCGCCTCGTACCCTCTCATCGGTTGCAGTGATTGTAACCGTCTTTCCGGCTTCCACATCCACCTTATGGATCACATCACTCTGTGCATACTTGTCCGGAGCCTTGATTTCCTTCACATATACGGTTTTAATGGCAGCTTCAAAGTAATCACTGACTGCCTTTCCATCTTCCCCGGTAGCTGGCATTTCCATTAACAGATGCTCACACTTGCTGTCTGTATAAATGCCATAGACTGCGCCATCCAATGGGTTCTTGGTATCTGCATCTTTTTTGAGAAGTTCAATCCTTGTCATCTCCAGCCAGTTGACTGTAAAGCTGACCGGATTCGCCTTTTCTGATTCAAACACTCCGATATCCTGATTATTGTTTCCAGTAGATAACACCAAAGTTCTCCAAGTCTCTCCCACAGAACCGTGCAGTTCTCCGGAGGAATAGGTTCCGGTATGGAGCATCGGTGCAGTCAGATAAAACATATCACCGCCATAAATCTTCAACGTACCATTCTCTGCAGAAGTTCCCTTCGTCTTGTTATAAATGGTGATGTTTTTTGGCACATTGACAGAAATATAATTTCGATGATCCCCGGACAATGTGATATCCGGTGTTTTCTGCACATTTCCGTCACGGACTGCTTTTACGGATGTTTTAGAAAGAGAAATCTCCCTTTCGGCGGTTCTTCCATAGCAAACAGATGATCAATATAGGCAATCACCCCTGCTTTTACCAGATCCTCATACTTGCATCCCGTAAATCCTGCCTCACCTGCGTAAGCATAGCTGGCTGCGATATGCGTATATACATACTTCTCTTCTTTTGTCTTACCAGACAGATAACTTCCGGTAATATCCCCCGCACCGCCATAGCCATAATACAACACTTTCTGCAGGTTTTTATTGCTGTCCAATACCTGTGCCACATAATCTCCACTTGGCGGTGAAGAACGATGGGATTCCAGACAATAGGCAATCTTTCCATTTACGGTAAACCAACAGGTCAGATAATTTCCAATATAACTTGGATAGTAGATGGTTTCTCCTTTTTCCAGATGTACCGTTTCTCTTGCAGTAAAGGTATTCTCTGCACCGGAAAACATCATCACTTCCCCATCCTCAATCTTTTCTTCCAGTTCCCTTGCTGCCTGTGCATCTGCATCTTCCCCGGATATCGTTACTTCCACATCCGGGATCTCCTGCACAGCGTCTCCGAATCTTCTTCGGATTTCGTATCCTCTTTCTGTTTCTGCCCACCGTTTTCTTCTGCATGGGCCTGTCCTTCCGTATCCGTCAGGATAATCTTACGAGTAACGGAATAGCTGTCACGCGCATCTTTTGGCACAACCCAGTAAGTTGCAACATAAGTACCTGCCTGGTCTGGATGATACGCACTGCCATCCTCTGCTTCAATATGTCCAAAGTCACATCCTCTTTTTCTGGATCATACTGAATCCCTTCCATGCAGGTCTCTGCCATAAATTCCTTGTCGGAAACATCTTTGGTGATATCCTCTGCAGTCACTGTCTGCTCAGAAATTTCCGACACCGGATGATCCGATTCTGTCTTACTTTCTTTTTCTGTCACAGCATTCTGTGAAATTTCACTTTCTGCCGCATGGACATCCGCCAAATTTCCAAGCGGACTAAGGCCCATGAGCAATGCGAGCCCGAAGGCTGCAAGTCTTGTTTTGATATTTCTGCTCTTCATTGCATTCTCCTTTTTTCGTTAAAAATACCGCAGAGGCTTTCCCCTGCGGCGTTGTTATCTGCTGACTTCTGTTTTCTTTTGGCTGGGTTTCTGTCTGCCCACTTCCTCCCGGACACGCTTTAACGCATCGGTCACCGAGCGGCTGGAAATCCCATTTTGATGACAGCCTTCCACGATCCCCATAAAATAAAGATCAGAAGGAATCGCTGGTTGATCCTTATACGGAGCATTCATGGTATATGCCATGACTTCCCTTTTCATGCCATCCTTGCCCTGAACAAGAACAGGCTCCTTCCCATAAAGATGGGGATAACCTTCATAAAAGTCCAGGCTCTTTTCACACTCCGGTGTAATCTTCCAAAGTACACCTTCCACCCGGCTTCCCTCTTCCGGCAGAATAGTGGCAACACCGCTTCCCTTCCCCCTGCCACAAAAGGTCAGGCGATACCCTTCCAAATGGACAGGCTCTACTACAGAAGCTGCCGGACAGCGGTATGCCATCTGATCTAAGTTCATGTTACTGCCATAGGCAAAATAATACGTTTCTTTCATCTCTACCTCCTATCGATCATCCTCTGCCCGATGATTTCTGTTCAAACATTCATACTGGCTCCGGTCATATCTCCACGCCCGATTCCCTTCCAGGTTGGCAAGCAGATGTTCTCGGACTATTTATATTCCGGTACCGATAAGCCCCAACCGCAGTAAAAAGGTACGGAATGTAAACGCAGGATTCTCGGTAATCTCTGTTTTCCGCATCTGGGTACATTTCTGATTGATGGCCTGAGCGGAAATGGCAAGAGCCAGCGTGATATTTGCCCGTACTTTTCCTGCATGGAGGTACTCTCAAAACATCTCCACTCCAAAGTTCCTTTGGAAAATACTGCATGAAGGTTCAACGCATAGTACCGGGTATCGTCATAATGATCATGGCTTCCATCCCTGCCTCCATACCAGATCTGTTTCAGTTTTCCATGGAAATGGTGTTGTTTGGCTATTCTACGGATTTTTTCCAACACAGTGGGGCGTACTTTCTGACAATAGTTGCTTTCTCTGGAAGTCTGCACTTTCAATGCCTTAAACAGAATATCCTCTTTGGAATACATGATAGTCATAGCATTTTTGAGGCTTCTTGGGGTGTGGTTGGAAGCGTCCACATGAACATGCTGCCCGCAGCACGCATTTACCTTTGCCCATGATGCCTCAAACACCGCACTACTTCCTGCAGCTTCCCCATCTCTCCATAGGAAAGTTTGGGACTGACCATTTCGGTACTGTATTCACTTCCGGCACGAACCATGCGTCCACGCTCCCTGCGTTCCGTATAGATGCTCCCATCATACATGAACTTCCATTTCTTTCCTTCCTGATCTGTCACAGACCAGACCCCATAATATCCGCCATTGCAAACCGCCCTTGTTCCAAACAGCTCTGCCACTTTCTCCGCAGCCCTCTGCCTGGTGATCCCTGTCATCTCAATCTCTGTACCAAAATACTGATCCTGAATTCCAATTGCCATACTGCCTTACCTCTTTGTCTTTTCATCCTCTGCCCGGATTTCTGCATCTGCCTGCCGAAGAAGCGTTCCGATGGCTTCGATCACGTTGACGGTCACTCCATTTCCGGCCTGTTTATAAAGCTGGCTGTCCGAAGTCTCCTGTTCTATGCGGTCAATCTGCCAGTCATAAAAGCCTTGCAGCCGCAGACACTCCCTTGGCACCAGCCTCCGGATTCTACCCCGATAGGCAACTCCATGCCGGTCCGTGGCAGTAATGGTGAACATCGGCTCTTCCGGCTCCTTCATCCTCCGGCCATTCTGCCGGGTTTCTTCCCTTCCCGGAGTCAGCACTGCCTGGCGCCTTCCTCTTTTAAGACACCGGAACATTCCCCTTTGTGATTATGGATGCCGGACTGTCTGGTATTCAGACATCTGCAATGCTCTGTCACCAGAGGTGGCGGAGACAAATCCACAAAATGAAGTGTCCCCTGCTGGATTCCTGTGGTCAGGGTATGGGCAATCTGATGCCCCACACGCCCTCTCCGGGTGTTCATTCCTGCATATCCCAGGTCAATGCTGTCTCCCGGATACGCCATCTTATATCCCTGCTTGGTATTCTCTTTGATAGGCACACCTACCTCATATAATCCGGTTTTTCCACCAACACCTCCCGCTCCGGAAGTCAGGGTACAACTTAACCCTTCGGCTTTGTAGATCCGTTCCCCCTGTCTGCCCGTCTGGACTTGAACAAGAGGCGTTCCATTTGCTGTTGGGAAAGGTAATATTTTTCCGGCACATCTTCGATCAAGATATCCGACAAGATACACCCGCTTTCTGGATTGGGGGACTCCAAAATCCTTGCTGTTAAGCACTTTCCATTCCACACCATACCCCAGCTCAGATAACGTACTGAGGATGGTGTGAAACGTCCTGCCTTTGTCATGCGAAAGCAGTCCGGGAACATTTTCAAGGATGAAATACGCAGGTCGCTTGTCTGCAACCAGTCTGGCAATCTCGAAGAACAGAGTTCCTCTGGCATCTGCAAATCCTTCCCGCTTTCCGGCGATAGAGAATGCCTGGCAAGGAAATCCTGCACACAAAAGATCAAAGTCTGGCATTCGGTCTGTTTCGATTGTTCTTGCGTCATTACAAAACCACTCCCCTTCTGTGTCGAACAGCAATCGGTAGTTCTTATCCGCATAAGCATCCACCTCGCAGTGTCCCACACAGGTAAAACCGCCTGCACGTCTTAACCCTTCCCGGAATCTCCGATTCCGCTGAATAAATCAAAAAATCGAATGGTTGCGGCTATCAACCTCCTTTGCTGAGAAAAAGCAGGCGGCATGGTTTCTTTTCCACACCGCCTGCAAGTTTTATGGTTCTATTTCTTTGGCATTATGCGATTTCTCCGGTTTCTTCCTCGACTTCTGGCAGTTCCTCTTCTTCATCTGCATCTTCGGGAAGTTCTGGATCTGGTTCTTCCTCGTCCAGTTCTGTGGATGCTTCGAAGCTCTCATCGTCAGGTTCTTCCTCCGCAGTTTCCATCTCTTCGATTCCCTCTTCGGTAATCTCTTCCTCAGCAGTCTCTTCTGTAGACTCTTCCATTCTGTCTGCTTCTGGGGTTTCTTCCGGCTGCTCTAGCTCCTGCCATTTGGTTTCTACCTCTTCCACCGCTTTCTCGATGATGCGGATGATAAAATCTTTCTGTTTCCCGCCTTCCTTCGCGACTACCCATTTGACTCTCTGGAATAATTCCTCTGTAACCTGTACTGCTAATGTTCTTTTTTCCATGCTCTCTTCTCCTTTGCCTTCCAGTCTGTTAAAGTGTTCTTCAATCACCTGCCGGATGAATATCTGTGTACTCGTTTCTTTCTCTTCGATCTCGGCTCTTACCTTCTCATGTAATTCCACCGGGATCTTTCCGCATATGTTCTTCATCTCTGCCATCTGCGTTTCTCCTTTCGTTTTGTTATACACAACATACTCCAAAGTTTGAAAGAAAGCTATTCACAATACCCACTAAAGAATCCATGTCAAATGCATGCAAAACCCAAGCAGATCCAACAATGCCATACTTTCTTTGTCCATAGGCCTCACCCCCTTTACTCCTGCTCCATCTGAAATAAAAAATCCAGCATCTGACCGGGAATTTCTTCCTTTTCCCATGCTGGTATTCGTTCCATATCGCCACTTTTTAGTTCCTCCCGAACAGTCTCCTGAATCAGTTTCCGTAAGGTTTCCCGCTCTTCTTTTTCTAAAATCACATCCACCAGATACTGGTTCCTCTGTCCTGCCGGAACTTCCATCAAAAGCCGCCACGCTTTTTCATGCTCCGGGTTCTTAAGGTTTGGGCGAAAGGAAAAGACCGGGCGGCTCACAGCGCCCTCATCTGCCCCACAATCCGTTCATATCCGGCTGCGTTGGCATGGATGTCTGTGAGGTAAATCGGGCGGCACAGGCGGTCCTGGGTGCTTACACGGTGCTGAAAAATAGCAGCCCCGCCTCCCATGAAAATGGAAGGAACTGCCCGCAGATCAAAGCCTGCCTCGGTGATCGCAGACAATATCTTTTCAATGTAAAGCCTGCCCTGTTTCTCGATCAAAGACACCACTTCCGCAGGCATGCTGCAGGACTTCCCCTGTAAGATGCGCTCAACCTGTGTCTCTGTTATGGACAGCCCGGTGTTTCTGCGCACTTGTTCCAGAATCTCATCCATGCAGCGAATGACCCCCAGTTCCAGACTCCTGCAGGTAGCTGCATTGGGAACAGCGTTATCAAGCGCATCAATCCACCGTCCAGCCTCCGATATCCACAAGAAGAACAGAGGGTTCATCCTTTAAATATTCCGGGTAAAGAGCCAGAGCCGAGTATCCCTGGGGGAACAGTTTCACATCCTCAATCTGGATTTCATAGCGTTCCCCTTCGTAGAAAAAGCGGACAGGCTGTTCCTTCCGAAACAGATATTCCTTAAATTTCTGTTTTTCCCTTCCAAACCCAGCAAGGGGAAGCCCGGCTGCAAGAACAACCTTGGCAGTTCTCTCCCCTTTCCGCTTCCGAATCTCTTGTGCCAGTGCAACCAGCGTCAAAAGATAATAATTGTCATTGGCAGTCTTATCCTTCACTAAAGTCTGCCGCCCAGTTCCACACACATAATAAGCGCCTCCGTATTGGAGAACATTCTGCATGGTATAAGGTTCATAGGTGTACCGCATCAGCTGTTGGGAAACACACCTGTTTTGTTTTAATAGCATAATATCCGTGGTCGATTCCAATAATCATCGCCTACCACTCCCTTCTTTGTCATTCTGTAAAACACTTCCGGAGAAAGAGTCCTTGCGTCCGGCGGAGCGCTCCGGCAGCTGTTCTTTTCTTTCCAGCCTGTTAAACTTCCTACTCCCGGTCCCGGAAAAATGCCTGGGCTGGAAGATAATGCAGTGTTCCCTCTAAAACAAGCGCCTGCCTTTGAAAGCGCAGGACTCCCTGGTTCTGCAGGTTAATCAGTTCTTGGTATGCTTCCTTGGTCAAAAAATAACGATGATACTCTCCCTTTTCTCCAAACTGCTCCTTTTGCTCCAGCAGCAAAACTCCACCATATACCGGGTGTCTGGTGCAAACCGTTTCTCACACAGCATATCATCACCCTGAACTGCCTTCACACCCTCCGATTCCCTTGCTACTGCCAGTAATTCATGAATACTGATGCTCACGTTTCCTATCACCTCCCTTCGAAGCCTTTCCTGATTTTCTGCGAAAAAAAAGACAGGCACCTACACGATGTCTGTCTCCGTGGGATCTACCATCCCTTTTTCCTGATACTGTTGTTTGATGATCTGTTCCAGCTGTTTCCGCATTTCCTGATCCGCTACCTGAGTACAAAACTCCTGAAGCCATTTATCATGTAAATGCTCATCTGCTTCTGTCGGATCCCAGGACACAATGCTGCAGGTTTCATCATACAGCAATTCCAACTGCCGAAACTGTTCACTGAACTGTCCTGCATATTCATTCCAGATTTCTAAGTTATACAGCTTGAATCCTAGAAAATCAGAAACATACGTCAGCCTGTCCAAATCTGAAAACGTCATTTTTTCCTTTCCCAGCAAGATTGCCCTGTCACGCTTTCCGCATAAAAACAGGAAAGCAAACCGCTCCATATCTCTTTGGTGCATACCAATCACCCTTCTTGTAAATAATTCCTTATTACGAAACATTGTAAAAAGTGAAACCAGTAAAATCAATATAAAGTTTCTTTATTGCGAAATATTCAAGAAATGAAAGGACCTTATCATGCAGAAAATCAGACCAGATATGGATATCGGTAAAAATATCCAGACAATTCGTTATGCGAATAAACTTACCCAGGATCAGGTCATTGCAAAATTAAACCTGATGGGGATTTCTATGTCCAAAAGCACTTATGCCAAGCTGGAAACCAACCGTATGAACATCAAGGTATCGGAACTTGTTGCCCTTGCTAAAATCTTCCACACCGATATCAACGCATTCTTTTCCGGGCTTCTCTAAACCGGAAAAGCAACCACTTCTTAAATTTCTCTTGTTATATCGCTCTTTCTTATTCTCTCCGTTTTTCTCCAACCAACCCAATCATTCTATCTTGGTATATTTTTTGTCTCACTTTTACAACCGATTGTATTCCTAATCCCGTGTAAAATCAACAGAAAAAGTGCAAAAAGTGAGACGAACCTGTCAACACTATTTGCAGAAGGGATTAGAGATATGCCAAAACCGAAAACATCCACCGGGGAGAAAAATCTGATCAGCCAAAGGCTCATTGAACTCCGCCGCCAGCATAATATGTCACAGCGCTCTTAGCCTACCAGCTCAGCTGAATGGGTATGATATGGATAAAAAATGTGATTACTAGAATTGAGACCAATAAGCGTTATGTCACAGATG
>ENA-OQLB01001034-OQLB01001034.1-human-gut-metagenome-genome-assembly--contig:-NODE-1034-length-13203-cov-1.902340_pt1 | contig 13203 bp, 14 predicted proteins | sample MGYA00242656_ERZ504813 | MGnify/ENA primary metagenome ERZ504813 (study PRJEB26092, sample SAMD00036388) | human gut metagenome | host: Homo sapiens | study: EMG produced TPA metagenomics assembly of... | reverse complement strand
AAATCATGAATTTGTAAGTATTGTCTGATGAATTCCTGGAGTAAGCTGCCGGGTGATGCTAAAACCGGAGGAAAAGTGGCAATCCTTACCTTCCATTCGGGGGAAGACCGTCTGGTAAAGAAATCATTCAAACAATGGAAAAAGGAGGGCCTGTACAGTGAGATCGCAAAAGACGTCATCCGACCGTCCAAAGAAGAATGCTTCCGCAACAGCCGTGCGAAATGCACGAAAATGCGCTGGGCAATTAGGTCAGAAGAGTAAAGTACAGAAAAATAAAAAGCAGACACGGAATCAGAACTTCTGCATGTAAAATCGATAAAAAATGTGGCGGCTGCCAGTTCCAGAAGATGCTATACAAAGAACAGCTGAAAAGAAAACAGAAGCAGGAAGAAAAATTATTGGGCGGCTTTTGCAAAGTCAGTCCGATTATCGGTATGGAGCATCCATATTTTTATAGAAATAAAGTACATGCGGTATTCGATCATGACAGAAAAGGAAATATGATATCCGGCATCTATGCAGAAGGAACGCACCGTGTGATCGCAGTGGAAGAATGTCTGATCGAAGATAAGAAAAGTCAGGAGATCATCCGTACAATCCGTGAACTTCTGCCGTCTTTTAAGATTAAGACATATAATGAAGATACAGGATATGGACTTTTGAGACATGTATTGATCCGCAGAGGCTTTGAGACTGGTGAGATTATGGTCGTTCTGGTGCTTGGATCGCCAATTCTGCCATCAAAGAATAACTTTGTGAAGGCTTTGAGAAAAGTACATCCCGAGATTACGACCGTAGTACTGAATGTGAATAACAAGCAGACCAGTATGGTGCTGGGAGAAAAGGAAAAGCCGATCTACGGACCGGGATTTATTAAAGACAGATTATGCGGCTGTACGTTCCGTATTTCTCCAAAATCGTTCTATCAGGTGAATCCTGTACAGACGGAGATCCTTTATAATATAGCCATGGACTATGCGGAACTGACCGGAAAAGAGACGGTGATCGATGCGTACTGCGGAACCGGTACAATTGGTCTGATTGCAGCCAGGAATGCAAAGAGAGTCATTGGAGTAGAGCTGAACAAAGATGCGGTGAAAGATGCGAGAATCAACGCAAAAGAAAATGGCATCAAGAATGCCGAGATCTATGCAGGTGATGCGGGAAGATTCATGGTAGATATGGCTTCGAAGAACCAAAAAGCAGATGTGGTATTCATGGATCCGCCGAGAGCCGGAAGTGATGAGAAGTTCCTTTCTTCTGTAATAAAGCTCGGGCCAAAGAGGGTTGTCTATGTGTCCTGTAATCCGGAGACACTGGCAAGAGATCTGAAATATTTGACGGGAAACGGATATCAGGCAATGAAGATCCAGCCGGTGGATAACTTCCCGTTCTGCGATCATATCGAGACGGTAGTAAAGCTTGTGAAAAAGAGATAGATAAAGGAGGAAAAATATATGGGACTTATCAAAGCAGCAACAGGCGCAGCAGGTGGAACACTGGCAGACCAGTGGAAAGAATTCTTTTACTCTGATTCATTAGACAATGACACGTTGATGGTACGCGGAAAAAAACGTATAGACAGGCGTTCATCGAACACAAAAGGACACGATAATGTGATCACGAACGGATCCGGAATTGCCGTGGCGGACGGGCAGTGTATGATGATCGTGGATCAAGGGAAGATTGTGGAAGTATGTGCGGAACCGGGAGAATACACATATGATATGTCTTCGGAACCAAGTGTTTTTTGCGGCAGTCTTGGAGAAGGGATCAAGGCGACCTTTCAGACGATCGGGAAACGATTTACGTTCGGCGGAGATACGGCGAAAGATCAGAGAGTGTATTATTTTAATACCAAAGAAATTACGGACAATAAATTCGGCACGGCGAATCCGGTATGGTTCCGTGTGGTAGACAAAAGAATTAATCTTGATAAAGATATCGAGATCCGCTGTAACGGAATCTATTCGTTCCGTATCACAGATCCACTGTTATTCTATACAAGTCTCGGCGGAAATGTGACGGACTGCTATGAGAAAGACCAGATTGCTCCACAGTTAAAGACGGAATTCGTGAATGCCTGCAGCCGGCATTTGCGAAGATTGCAGAGCTTGAGATCCGCCCAAGTCAGATCCCGGCACATTCGATGGAAATCAGTGATGCGATGAATGAGATTCTGACGAAGAAATGGTCAGAACTCAGGGGAATCTCAGTTGTATCGGTTGCATTCAATCCGGTCACGATCAAGGATGAGGATGCAGAAGCGATCAAGCAGGCACAGAATACTGCTATGTATACAGATCCGAGTATGATGGCTGCAACGCTTGGCATGGCGCAGGCAGAGGCAATGAAGAGTGCGGCAGGTAATCCGAATGGAGCAATGATGGGCTTCATGGGTATGAATATGGCGTCCGGTATGAATGGCGGGGCGAATCTGCAGGGTCTTTATAACCAGGGGGCAGAGAAACGTCAGCAGGAAGAACAGGCAAGACAGATGGCTGCACAGGAACAGTCTGCACAGCAACAGACCGGAAGCTGGACTTGCAACTGTGGCACTTTGAATGAAGGAAAGTTCTGTATGAACTGTGGAAGTCCGAAGCCACAGGCACCGGAGAACTGGATTTGCAGCTGTGGAGCTGTAAATCATGGGAAATTCTGTACAAACTGCGGCAAACCATTTGCTTAAGAATTACGATTGGATGAGACTCAGATAAGGAGTATATATGTCTGCTATAAAAGAATATAAATGTCCGGCCTGTGGAGGAACGATGGAATTCGACAGTACTTCCCAGAAGATGAAATGTCCTTACTGTGATACAGAGATTTCGGTGGAAGAATATGAAGCACTGAATGAATCGCAGACGAGTGAGGACAAAAAAAGCGGACAGACGGAAAAAAGCACGAAAGAAAGCACTTTTGTTACATATATCTGTGAATCCTGTGGAGGAGAGATTACGGCCGATAAGACGACCGGAGCAACAACCTGTCCGTTCTGCGGGAACCGTGTTGTACTAAAAGGGCAGTTTGAAGGCGGATTAAAACCGGACTATGTCATTCCGTTTAAGCTGGATAAGAAAGCGGCAAAGGCGGCTTACCAGAAGCATCTGGAAGGAAAAGCTTTTGTACCGTCTGTTTTAAAGAGGAAAATCATATTGATGAGATTGTAGGAATTTATGTACCATTCTGGCTGTTTGATATGGAGACAAATGCACTGGTTACTTATGATGCAGAACGATCAAGAGTATGGATGAGCGGTGATGTAGAATATACAGAACATGAATTCTTCAAGATTGAGCGTGGAGGAACGATGGCATTCGAGCATATTCCGGAAGACGGATCAAGGAAGATGGAAGATGATCTGATGGAATCTCTGGAACCATACGATTTCAAAGATGCTGTGCCGTTCAAAGATCCGTATCTGGCAGGTTATGTGGCAGAACGGTATGATGTGGAAGCAGATGAGTGTAAGAAACGGGCAAAAAAACGTGCAAAGGCAAGCATAAAGCGGGAACTTCGGGACACAGTGAAAGGCTATTCGATCGTAAAACCGGTTTCAGACAATGTGAAGATCCAAAAGGCATCTCAGAAATATGCACTGTATCCGGTGTGGATATTAAATACAACCTGGCGGGATCAAAAGTATGTATTTGCCATGAACGGACAGACGGGAAAGATGGTAGGAGATCTGCCGGCAGATAAAGGCGCATTCTGGAAGTATGTTGTATCCAGAGGACTGGTGATCGGAGTCATACTTTATGCACTGATGTGGCTGACGGTTCTGATATAAGAAAAGGAGAAAAGACATGAAACGAAAGAAAACAAGACGGTATATATCCGGTATGATCGTGGCAGTTCTCCTGTTTCTACTATGCGTAGTTCAGAATGTAAATGCAGAAGATGTACCGGCTGGCAGCGAACTGCCAAGCTGGTAGATGATGCAGATATCCTAACAGACAGTGAAGAAAAAGAACTGAATCAGCAGTTGGATACAGTCAGCGAGGAGCAGGAGTGTGATGTGATCATAGTGACTGTGGATTCTCTGAATGGAAAGACCGTGGAAGAATATGCAGATGATTATTATGATGACAACGGCTATGGGTATGGAGAAAACGACAGTGGGATTCTGTTTCTGGTGGCAATGGATGACCGGGAATGGAATATATCTACAAGTGGAGATGCGATCACGGCGTTTACGGATGCCGGGCTTGCATACATGGAAGACCAGTTCGTACCAGATCTGAGTGACGGAGCGTATCTGGACGCATTTTCGAAATATACATCGTTGTGTGATGATTTTCTGACACAGGCGGAGAAAGGAGAGCCGTATGATACGGGGCACCTTCCGAAAAAGAAGGTATCACCATGGTGGATAGCGGGAGATCTGCTGATCGGCGCCATGATTGCATTTGTAATGGCAATGATCAAAAAAACAAAACTCAAATCCGTAAAATCCCAGGTAACGGCAGCCGAATATGAAAAGCGGGCAGCCTGGATCTGACGGTCAGGACGGATCACTTTGTGAACCGTGTCGTAACAACAAGAAAGATCGAACGGAAGCAGGAAAGCGGTGGAAGTTCTGTGCATACCGGATCTTCCGGTAAGAGTCATGGAGGCCGCAGCGGTAAGTTTGATCAGGAACTCAGGTGAAGAACGGCCGATGGATAAGACGATTTTCAACGGAAGAATTTATGAGTGAATAAATGGATATAAATAGACATTTCTCTGGATTGTTGGTTTTATGATCTGAAAAAAAGAGCTATAGTTAAAGTATACAAGACAGAATATACTTGCGAAAAGGAGGAAGTGTTATGATTATTTGTATCGGAAGAGAATTTGGAAGCGGCGGTCATGAAATCGGAAAAATAATTGCAGAAAAACTGGGGATGGAATTATATGACAGGGATCTGATTGACAAGGCAGCAGAAAAGATTGTTGCAATGCCCAAAGAAGTTCTGGAAAAGGCGGATGAGAAAAAACATAATCCATGGCTGCATCAGGTGTGGTATGATGTGCCGAATCAGGAACTCAACGGAATGACAGCCAATGATACACTGCATCAGGCATACAGTTCTATTATCCGGGAGCTGGCAGAAAAAAGCAAACTGTGTTGTTTGTCGGACGTTGCGCAGATACATACTGGAACAGGCAAACCTTGATCATATCAGCCTGTTTATAGCTGCACCGTTTGAGTGGCGTGTACAGAGAAAGATGGAACAGCTTTCCATAGACGAGAAAGCGGCAACTTCGCTGGTTAGAAAGAAAGACAAAGACAGAAAAGCATATTATGATTATTACACCGGAAGAAGCTGGGGCAGACCACATAATTATGATCTGTGTATTAATAGTTCTAGACTTGGAATTGAAGTGACAGCAGAAAAGCTGGTAGAGATGATCCGGGAACTGGAAAAAGCTATGTCTCCTGTTAATTTTGACCTATAAAAAAACTGCAATTGATAATATTGTTATAACGGTATTATCAATTGCAGTTTTTATCTTATTTACAGTTCTTTCCGTGAAGATAGAAAAATAAGCCGCCGATGATAAATCCACCGCCTATAATATTACCGATTGTAACAGGCAGAAGATTGACAAGAAAGAAATTTTCCCAGTTCAAAGAAGCAATCTGACTTCCGGTGATGCCGTATAATTCCTTTGCTTTGGCAACATAATCCGCATTCATGGAAGCAAAGATTCCGGCCGGGATATAATACATATTTGCAACGCAGTGTTCGAAGCCGGATATAACGAATGCCATGATCGGGAAGAAGATGGCGAGGGATTTTCCGGCAATATCTTTTGCAGTAGAAGCCATCAATACTGCAGCGCATACCAGGATGTTACATAAAATTCCGGAGATCAGAGCAGGCAGAAAAGACAGGCTGACTTTTCCGAGAGCTACTTTTATTGTAAATGCACCGAGAGCACCATTGGTGTAATTATACTGTCCGGACAGATATACCAGATACGCGAGAGCAACTGCACCGACCATATTTCCGAAATATACAATTACCAGAGTACGGATGAGAGAAGCAACGCTGATCTTTCTCTTAATACATGCCATCGTCATCATACAATCTCCGGTGAACAATTCTCCTCCGATAAATACAATCATCATCAGACCTACCGGGAAGACGCATCCTGCAACCAGACGCGCAAGCCCTACATTTGAAATATCATGCATGGCAACATTACTGGACTGAGCACCGAGTGCGATGCAGACACCAGCCATGATTCCCATAAAGAATACTTTCTTTTTAGAAGTCGCAGCTTTTTTTACAGCACCGTTCATATTGGCCTGTACAACTTCCTGCGGAGTGTTAAACATTGAATCCATAATAACCCTTTCCTTTAGTAATAGTTTGATAAAAATATCACATAAAATATAACATGGATAACAAAGCAGGGGCAACCTGTAATCGCAATGTTTATGCTCTTTTTTACATACAGTATCGGAAAAATATGTTATAATCGATGAAAAACAGAGAAATTCAATTATCAAATCAGAAAAAGGAGAATTACGATGGCTCAGAATAGCTGTGAAAGCTGTACTTATTATACATACGATGAAGATTATGAAAGTTATATGTGCGATATCAATATGGATGAAGATGAATATATGCGTCTTATATCTGACCAGCATTATCAGTGTCCTTATTACCGGAATGGGGATGAGTATATGGTGGTGAGGAAGCAGATGTGATTGGGATTTAATTTATTAACTGGGGAAGCGGCCTCTCAGCCTTGAAGGAACAATAGATAAGGCTTCTTGAGTTCAGGTTCCATACCATAAGAAACACTAAGAGAGTCAGAATCACCTAAAAGAAAAGGAACTACGCTCAAACTCGGCGTTCGCCTCAAACACGTTCGCTTCGTTCCTTTAACGGTGCTTCTGACTCTCTAACTGTTTCTAACGGCATTCCACATTCACAATAATCCTTATCCATTGTTTCCTTCAAGTCGTGACTGGCAGCGAATGTTAATAAATAAAATGCCCGGAAGTGTAACCCAGCGGAAGCCACTACGGTTACGCTTTAGTATTTCCCACCGACGGAACCTGAACAGGAACAGCTTCCTACTTTTTATGCAGGTCCGGGTAATCATGCCTTCCTGAATTAAATCCCAACATCAGCTTCAAGTATCTCTGCCTCACCAATCGGAAGCACCAGACAGGCAGCTGTAATGAGCGGCACGAATGTAAACCATATTCCATGAATTCCGGCGTGCTTTACTGCAAAATATCCGGCAAGAACTCCTAGATGGAAGAAAATTAGTGTACCTGTAAAAAGCCATGCGCGTTTTTTCTGTGACTGATCATGAGTCATATGATATCTCATCCACGCAAGAACGGTCTGTTTGTAGTTATTTGTCGAAAAGATGGTGGAACTGTTATAACATTCCGGAGTAGTAAACGTCTGCCACTGGTATGCATTCAGGATGAATACAGGGAACAGTGCAATCAATGGATGAACGGATGACGGAATGATTCCGGCAATCCATACACAGACAGTTTCTATCACCAGCGCGATATAAGATTTTACGGAGGAAAAAACGTTCCCCGATTAAGAAAGCTGCAATGATTGCAAGACCATATAAAATAAAAATCGCCAGACGCAGAAAAGCATCTGTCAGATTCATTTCAGCAAAATTTAAGATCATTTCAATCAGATTCATGGTCTGTGCGGCACCGAAGTTGCCACCGCGGACTAAGATGGCGTAGACACCGGTCAGTCCACCGATAAATGCAAGGTTTATGTGCAGTAATGCGCGTTTATGATTATGTATCCAATTCATTTTTATCACCCGTTGCATATTATAGGCTGGGGAAGCAGAAAAATCAAACAAAAGTGCAGAAAAATTCGATCGAATGGAAAATAATACAAATATAGATTGACATTTGAAGGAAAGTTGAGTATTATAGACTTTAATGAATAAAAGCGTTAAGGTACGAAAGCTAAAGACGCTAAGAATCATATAAAACATAATAAATATGAAATGAACACGAAAGGGGAATTTTCCAATGCCGATTACAGATATATTGGAGAAAAACTGCCGTCTGTACGGAGACGATGTTGCGCTGGTAGAGATCAATCCGGAGATGCCGGAGACAAAAAGAACTACATGGAAGGAGTTTGACCTGATTGAACCATCCCGTGCAGCTTATTACAGAAGAGAAATTACATGGAATGTATTTAACGAAAAGGCAAATAGATTTGCCAATCTGCTGGTTGAAAGAGGAATCAAAAAAGGAGAAAAAGTGGGGATTCTCCTGATGAACTGTCTGGAATGGCTGCCGATCTATTTCGGAATCCTGAAGACCGGAGCACTGGCAGTACCTTTGAATTTCCGTTATTCTGCGGATGAGATCAAGTATTGTGTAGAACTTGCAGAGATAGATATTCTGGTATTTGGGCCGGAGTTCATCGGACGAGTAGAGGAGATTGCAGACGAGATCAGTAAAGGACGTCTGTTATATTTTGTAGGAGACGGATGTCCCGGTTTTGCGGAGGATTACAATGCGCATACAGCTAACTGCTCCAGTCAGTCACCTAAGATTGATGTGAACGACGATGACGATGCAGCTATTTATTTTTCATCCGGAACAACAGGATTTCCGAAGGCAATCCTGCATAATCATGAATCGTTGATGCACGCGGCAAAAGCAGAACAGAATCATCACGGTCAGACAAAAGACGATGTATTCTTGTGTATTCCGCCGTTGTATCATACCGGAGCCAAGATGCACTGGTTTGGCAGTCTTCTGACAGGTGGAAAGGCAGTGTTGTTAAAAGGAACAAGTCCGAAGACGATTTTACACGCAGTATCTGAAGAACACTGTACAATCGTATGGCTGTTAGTACCATGGGCGCAGGATCTTCTTCTTGCACTTGACAACAAAGAACTGAATATTGCAGATTATGATCTGGATCAGTGGAGATTGATGCATATTGGAGCACAACCGGTACCGCCAAGTCTGATCAAACATTGGAAAGAATACTTCCCGAATCACAAATACGACACGAACTATGGTCTGAGTGAGTCTATCGGACCTGGATGTGTACATCTTGGAGTAGACAATATTGATAAAGTGGGAGCCATCGGAAAAGCCGGATATGGATGGGAAACGAAGATCATCGATGAACAGGGTGAGCCTGTAAAACAGGGTGAGACCGGAGAACTTGCAGTCAAAGGACCAGGCGTCATGACCTGTTACTACAGAGATCCGAAGGCAACAGCAGAAGTTCTGCATGAAGGATGGCTGTATACCGGAGACATGGCGATGGAAGACGAAGACGGATTTATCTTCCTTGTTGACCGTAAGAAAGATGTCATCATCAGTGGTGGTGAGAATATCTATCCGGTACAGATTGAAGACTTCTTACGTACCAATGAAGCTATTTTGGATGTGGCGGTTATTGGACTTGCAGATCACAGACTGGGAGAAATTCAGCAGCAATCATTGAACTGAAACCGGGAGTTGAATGTACAGAAGAAGATATTCAGGAATTCTGTAAGAAACTTCCGAGATATAAGAGACCTCGTAAGATCATCTTTGCAGATGTTCCGCGTAATCCTACCGGAAAGATTGAAAAACCAAGCTTCGCGAAAAATACGGAGCAACACATCTGGTTGCGGCACAGAACCAGGGATAATAAAATATGTAAAAATGTCATCTCTTTTGCAGGAAAAATTTGCAGAGAGATGGCATTTTTTTACGGACGTGTTTATAATAGTGAAGAAATAAATAATAAGAGCAGACTGGAGCTGAATATAGAATGAACACCAATGAGAAAAAAGAGATTACAATCCGGATTGCAAAAGAAGAGGATGCGGAAGAACTGCTTGCAATCTATGCGCCTTATATAGAACATACAGTGATTACATATGAATATGATGTGCCGACGGTGGAAGAATTCCGAGGACGGATCCGGCATGTATTGGAGAGATATCCATATCTTGTGGCAGAGGTGAATGGAGAAATATGTGGATATGCATATGCAAGTGCTTTTCACGAGAGACCGGCAGGAGGATGGAATGTAGAGACGTCTATCTACGTGGATCAGAATAAAAAAGGAATGGGTATCGGGACAAAATTATACGACATGCTGGAAAAAATATTAAAGCGGCAGAATGTGTTAAATATGAATGCGTGTATTGCATGTACCGAGCATGAAGATGAATACCTGACGAATGCAAGTATCCATTACCATGAACATCTGGGATATCGTATGGTCGGTTGGTTTACAAATTGTGGTTATAAATTCCACAGATGGTATAATCTGGCGTGGATGGAAAAAGAGATTGGAGAGCACGTGGCAGATCAGCCGCCGGTGATTGCCTTTCCGGATTTGCCGAAAGAGTATAAATAAAATCATAGATGAAAGCTATAAGTTAGATTACATATAATTATAATTGATTTGATTGATAAAAAGAAAGACGATAGAATGATTAGAGAAATATAACATAACAAGGGAGGAAAAAGATGAAAAGAAAAATATTTCTTTGCTTTTAACGGTTGCCATGGCTGCATCATTGGCGGTTGGTTGTGGCGGTAATGCCGGGGACAAAGAGAAAACATCTGAAAGTGCAACAACGTCGGGAGAAAGTGGAGGAGGAACTTTTATTGTTCCGATTAACTCAAACAGTGTAAAAACAGTTACACCATATGCGCCGTATGGAAGTGATGACTGGTTAATGGCAAGTACACCATGTTTTGATCCATTATTAGTTATTAATAAGGATGAAACAAGATGGTATCTTGCAAAGAGTCTTGAGTCAATATCAGATGATGGTTGCCATTACCAGTTGAAGTTAAATGATGGAATGACCTGGCATGATGGGGAGCCGATTACGGTCGATGACATTATCTTCACGATTGATGTATTATTAGATCCTGCAAATGGTGCTGATCCAAGCAACATTTCTTATAATGGAAAACCAATTAGTGTTGAAAAAGTGGATGATCTTACTTTGAATATTACATTACAGGAACCGAACAGTGCTTTTGAAACAGAATTCGGAAGATTACAACCACTTCCTAAACATGTATTTAAAGGAACAAATGTCAGTGAACAGACAGAGGCAGCAAATAAAGGAATTGGTTCTGGTCCGTTTAAAGTGAAAGAGTATAAAGAAGGCGAAAGTATTACCTATGAAAGATATGATGATTATTATAGAGGAAAAGCAAGTTTGGATCAGGTAATCATAAAAATCATGCCAGATCAGAGTGCGCAGGAGGCAGCACTTCAGAGCGGAGAATTATCTGTTATGCGTGTGACAAGCCAGACAAAGCTTGACAAGTATAAAAAGGATGATAATTATACAGTATATAATATTCCAGAAGGACGTCTGAATTATCTTGCATTTAACTATCAGAGTGAGATTATGAAAAAATGAAGATGCAAGAAAAGCAATCTGTCTTGCCTTGAATGATGATGAGATCGTAGAAGGTGCATATGGATCAGAAGAACTCGCAAAAACCGGCAAAAAACTTCTGCTCACCGGAAAATCTTTATTATAATGATGAGATGAAAGGTTATCAGCAGAACATAGAAGAAGCCAAGAAACTTGCAAAAAGTTCCGGACTGTCTGGTAAAACATTGCATTATATCTATTTCCAGCAGAGACCGAATATGAAAGAAACAGCACAGATTGTTCAACAGCAGTTGAAGAAGATAGATGTAAATCTTGAAATTGAAGGAATGGATGGTTCTGCTTTCTTCCCTCATTTATTTGCGGCATGGATTAGTGGAAGCTTTAAAGAAGATACTTCATGGGATCTTGCTTCCAATGGTATGGATCAGATGAATGCTGATCCGGCAACAAAGATGACAGGCTGGACAGGAGACCTTGTGGAAAAAGGATTTTATGTAAGTCCTGAGACGAAAGAAGCATGGAAAACAGCAACGCAGTCATTGACAACGGAAGACAGAGATAAGAATTTTAAGGCTCTTCAGGAGCAGATGAATGAAGATTATTCTTTCTATCCAATGGCAAATACAAATTATGTGATGGTAGCAAGAAAGGAATTCAAAGGATTGGATGCAATCAAGAGAGTTCCGATTTTCGAGGACTATACAAAGATTACAATGGAAAAATAGTAAACAATCATCTAGGCCGAAAAGCCGCCATGCAATGCAAGGCGGCTTTTTCCTAAATACGTTAAAAATGTGAGGATGAAAATATTTTGAAAAATTATATTATAAAAAGAGTACTGGGGTTGATTCCGGTTATTATACTGGTAAGCATCTTTTCTTTTTTTTATCATTCAGGCAGCACCGGGAGATCCGATGGATAATTATTCGAAACCAGGAATGACACAGGAACAACTGCAGAACATCAGAGAATCTTATGGACTGGACGGGAATATTGCAGAACAGTATTTCAGATGGGCGGGGCATGTGATTCATGGAGATCTTGGAATTTCATTGAAAAATAAAAGACCTGTCACAGAAATAATCGGAGAGCGTCTTCCGGCAACGCTGATATTGATGGGGACTGCGTTTGCAATATCTTTGATTTTTGCAATACCACTTGGTTTATGGGCGGGATTGAAAAAGAATAAAATGCCAGATAATATCATTGGATTTCTGACATATGTAGGAATATCAATTCCACCGTTTTGGCTCTCTATGGTTTTAATTATTATTTTTTCTTTGAAATTACAAATTCTTCCGAGTAGTGGTATGTACAGTATCGGAATACAGAGTACAGCAGATTTGATCAAACACCTGATATTGCCGTCAATTGTTCTGAGTTTGAATAATATGGCCGTATTTACAAGATATATAAGATCTAATACAATCAGCCAACTGGAAGAAGACTATGTATTGACAGCTATGTCTAAGGGAACCAGCAAGACAAAAATATTGTTCCGACATGTATTGAAAAACTGTCTGCTTCCAATTATTACACTTGCTGGCATTAATCTTGCGGGACTGGTTTGTGGTTCTTTCGTTGTTGAAAGCGTATTTGCATGGCCAGGAATTGGAAGAATGGCAATGGATGCAGCCAATGGAAGAGATTATCCTTTGATTATGGGATATACGATGTTCTCATGTCTGATTCTGATTTTGGGTAATCTTTTGGCAGATATTCTGTATTGCTGTTGCAGATCCAAGTAATACGTCAGGAGGTGAAACGCTTAATTTATGGGAAATTGAGAAAAAATTATTATTTCCAAAATTAAAAGAATTAAGTTTT